>Ga0209598_10001814_pt1 | contig 17148 bp, 6 predicted proteins | sample M_140807_EF_Meta_FD_187317 | JGI IMG/M metagenome (GOLD analysis project Ga0209598, IMG submission 187317) | Freshwater microbial communities from Lake Montjoie, Canada to study carbon cycling - M_140807_EF_MetaG (SPAdes) (version 2) | ecosystem: Environmental > Aquatic > Freshwater > Lake... | reverse complement strand
CGCCGGCAACAACGCCTTCGCGCAGTTCAGTGGAGGTGGCGGCGACAACAAAAAGATCGAGAAGGGCGAGTTGGCCATGTCCCTCAACCTCGAGGCGCGCATGGCCTTGCGCAATGACGATGTGGTCGGGGCCAGTGCGGCCGCCACCGAGGCCCTGCTGATCATCGACCAGACCGAGGACTTGCCCAAGTGGTGGAAATCCGACGTGCTGCTCACGATCGGCGAGATCAGCGTCGCGCAGGGTCGCTTGTCAGCCGCAGAGACTTACCTCAACGGCGCCCTGGCTGCCCGCAAACAGCTGTTCGGCGAAGGCCCGCAGACCATCGCTGTCCTCACGCAACTCGGCAAGGCATATCAAGCCGAATCGATGAACACCTCGGCCATCATCAGCTTCCGAGATGCCTTTAAGACCGCGCGCGCTCTGCCACAAACCAACGACGTATTCGTAGCAGAGGAGTTGATGCCCTTCGCCGCATCGATCGTTGACTACGCGGCCCCCCTAACCGACGAGACGACCAAGCAAGGGCTTTTCTCAGAAGCCTTCGACGCGTTCCAGATGGTGCGATCGAGCGTGCTCGAAAAAACCATCGCGCAGGCCGCAGCCAAGCTAGCAACCAGCGATCCCGCCATCGCCGAGTTGATCGACAAGGCGCAAACCGCGCAGCGCGAACGCGATGTCTCCAAGATCGAACTGGCGCATGAGCAGTCACTGACCGACGATGAGCGGAGCGCCAAGGTCGAGGCCGCCCTGCAGGAACGCATCGCGGCTGCCGAAAAAACAGCCACCGAAGCGCGCAAGGCGCTTGACGCGCGCTTTCCCGATTACGCCAATCTCGCCACGCCGAAGCCGCTCGAACTCACCGAACTGCGCAAGCGCCTCGGCGACCGCGAGGGTCTGGTGACTTTCCTGCTCGGGCGCAAGCAGTCCTTCGTGCAGTTGGTCAAGCGCAGCGGCATCTGGATCGCGCGGGTGCCAGAAAGTGCGGGCTCCATCCAAGACACCGTCAAAGCCTTGCGCCGGGCACTGGAGATCCAAGGTGGCTCGGTCAACGAGTTCGACCTCGAGGCCTCGCACGAGCTGTACAAGAACCTGTTCAAGGGTATCGAGCCGCAGATGGAAGGTCTCGACCACTTGATTGTGGTGCCCAGCGGTGCACTCGCCAGTCTGCCGTTTGGCCTGCTGGTGACACAAAAACCCGCCGGCAACGACTACACCAAAGCGGTCTGGCTGACGCAGCGCATCTCCATCTCACACGTGCCATCGCTGCAGGCGTTTTATACGCTGCGCGCGACGCGTACGATCATCGCACCGCCCAAGCCGCTGCTGGGCTTCGGCGATCCGGTGCTGCAAGGCGCTTCGGCCAAGAAGGGCGAAGAGAGCTCGCTTGCCAAGATGGGGCAAGCCTGCCGCCCGGATGGTCCGATGGACCGCCAGACCCTGCTTGACCTCGCCCCGTTGCCGGAGACGGCGCAGGAGCTCAAGAATGTCGCGACCATCCTGCGCGCAGGTAACGATTCTGTGTTCATGCGCGACCGCGCCACCGAGACCAATCTTCGCGCACTCAAACTCGACCAGTACCGGGTGCTCTACTTCGCCACCCACGGCCTGCTGCCCGGCGAACTCAAGTGTCAGGCAGCGCCCGGCCTGGTGCTCACCCCGCCGGCCGATCAGTCCAAGGATAAGGATTCGGACGGCCTGCTCGAAGCGAGCGAAATCGCCAGCCTGCGTATCAATGCCGATCTGGTGGTGCTCTCCGCGTGCAACACCGCGGGCGGCGGCGGCAAATTTGGTGGCGAGGCGCTCTCCGGTCTCGCCGAAGCGTTCTTTCACGCCGGCGCCCGCAGCATGATTGTCAGTCACTGGCAGGTGCCCTCAGCCGCCACGGCGCAGCTGATGTCCGGCACCTTTGCTTTCCTCGGGCCGCAACTGGCCACCGGCTCGGCGCCCGCCCTGCGCGACTCGCAGATGAAGCTCATCGCCAACAAGGCCACGGCGCACCCGTTCTTCTGGGCGGCTTTCGTCGTGGTGGGCGACGGTCTGTCGGCGTCCACGCCAGCTGAGGGCAGCGCAGCGCCCACTCCCCCGACAGCCGATCCTGCGGCAGAATCCGCTGGTGCTAAGCGTGATTCGACCCGCAAGGGCGCAAAGGCACGGGAGAAGCAGACATGAGACGGTGCGTCGCCATCGTGCTGTTACTGGCGCTGCCCGGATGGGCCAGCGCAGCCAACCTCATCGTGCTCGAGGCGCGCGGTGGCGGCTTGACTGCAGGTCAGTCCATTCCATCCGACAAGCCCATCACCCTCAAGGAAGGCGAGCGCGTCACGGTGATCGGACCGGATGGCAAATCGGTGACCTTGCGCGGGCCTTTCAATGGCCCGCCGATGCCCGGCGGTGGCGCCGCTGCCGACCCTAAGCAAGCCCTTGCCGCGCTAGTCGCCACCCGTGACGCCCGCACCAGCAGCGTCGGTGTGATTCGGGCTGGCACCGAGGCGGCCAAGCTCCCCGAGCCCTGGCTGATCGACATGAGCCGCCCGGGTCCGCGTTGCCTGCTCGAGGGCGAACGGCCCGTGTGGTGGCGTCCGGACGCCAGCCGCGACGAAGACTTCACCGTGTACCCGGTCGACCGCTCCTGGCGCGCCGATTTCCACTGGAAAACTGGCGAAGAGCGGCAACCAGTGCCGCCGGTCAGCCGCTTTGAAGGTCAGAACGCCTTTGTAATCGTCATCGACAAGCAAGAGCACGCCATCAGCATCACCACCGTCCCCAAAGGCATCGACAACGAGTTCGTGCTCACCAGCTGGATGTTGCAAAAAGGCTGTGTGCAGCAGGCCGACGCTCTGATTCGTAAAATCGGCGGCGCACCCGCCGCTCCGGCCCAACCCTGACGTCAATACCCGGCGCATCCTCCATGGCCCTCAGCAAAAAGAAGCTCAAAGAACTCGGAACCGCCATCGGCGTAGCCTTGCTTGCCACCGTATTGGCGGCCGCAGCCACCAAGTACCTCAGCTTCCTGTCCAGCCTCGAGAACATCGCCGCGGACATCCGTATTGCCGCGCTGCAGCCGCCGATGCCGCAGTCCAAGGACATCGTCATTGCCGGCATTACCGAGGAGACGGTGGCGCAGTTTCCATACCGCTCGCCGGTGGACCGGGCGTTTCTCGCCAATCTGCTGAAAACACTCGAGAAGAAGGGTGCGAAAGCGATCGGCGTCGACGTCTTGTTCGACCAGCCCACCGAGCCCGAGAAGGACGCGCTGCTCAAACAAACGCTCCGCGACCTGAAAACGCCGCTGTTCGTTAGCTACACCAATACGCCGAGCGTCGTGAACGAAGACCAGCTCGCCTTCCTCAATGACTTCGTTCCGGCCGACAAACGCGCCGGCGCTAACCTCGCCACCGACCCTTTCGACGGCAGCGTGCGCTGGACCTTTGCCGGCGAAACCACGCCCGGCATGCCTATCGGTTTTGCGCGCAAGGGCGCACAACTGGTGGGAGTGGCAACCGCCAAAGTCGACGAAGAGATCGCCTGGCGAGCTCAACCTGATGCCGAGACGCCCCCCTTCCCGGTCTACCCCTCGCACGCCTTGGCGGTAATGCCCGACGACTGGGTCAAGGGCAAGATCGTGCTGGTTGGCGCTGTGCTCTCCATCACCGACCGTCACCGCACCCCGATGGCCGTCGTGTTCGACGACGACCGCGGCATGATGCCGGGCATCGAGGTGCAGGCCCACAGCCTGTCGCAGCTGCTCGAGGGTCGCCACCATCCGCGCCTGCCCGCCCAATGGGCCATCGTTCTGACAGCGGCCTTCGCCCTCCTGGGCATGGCGATCGGTCTGCTGAAAAAGGGCATCGGCTTTAACGTGGTGGTGGGCATTGTGCTCATCGCCGGCTGGTGGGTCGGCTCAATGCTTGGCTTCACCTACGGATTCCCCTTGGTGCCGCTGGTCTCGCCCACTCTGGGGCTGGCGTTGTCACTGTGGATGATGGACACCCTCATCGGTGGCGCCGAACGCAAGCAGCGCCAGTTCGTGCAGGGCGCTTTCAGCCGTTATGTGTCGCCAGACGTGGTCAACCAGCTGGTCGAGAACCCCGAGGCGCTGGCCGTCAAAGGCGACCGCCGCGAGCTGAGTTTCATCTTCACCGACGTCGCCGGTTTCACCACCCTGTCCGAGGGACTGAGTGCCGAAAAGCTGTCGGAGACGCTCAACGCCTACCTCGATGGCGCCTGCCAGATCATCCTGGAGAGCAAGGGCACCATCGACAAGTTCATCGGCGACGCGATCATGACCATCTTCAATGCGCCGATCCCGCAGGACGACCACGCTGAACGGGCAGTACGCTGCGCACTCGCCATCGACGCCTACGCCGAAGACTTCCGCAAACGCTACAACGCCGAAGGCATCCCCATCGGCGTCACGCGCATCGGCATCCACTCGGGGCCAGCGGTCATTGGCAACTTCGGCTCGCAGCAGCGTATGGACTTCACCGCCTTGGGCGACACGGTGAACACCGCCGCGCGGACCGAGGGCGTCAACAAGTACTTCGGGACCCGCATCTGCGCCACCCAGCCAATCGTTGACCAGTGCAAGACGGTGCACTTTCGCCCCATTGGCGACGTGGTACTGAAAGGCAAGACCGAAGCCGTGACACTGTATAACCCAGTCACCGACGAATTCGCTGCCTCCCAAGCCTACCGCGACTACATGGACACCTACGCTCTACTCAAGTCCGAAGACCCGAAGGGCGCCGACGCCGTGCGTGCGCTCAAGCACACGTACCCGGACGACCCGCTGATCGACTTTCACCTTTACCGCGTCGAATCCGGCCTCTGCACCGCCCGCGTGGTCATGGAGGACAAGTGATGCGCCGCAACGCCTTGCACGTCGCGCCGCTGGCGCTGCTGCTGACCAGCGCACCCGCGTGGTCCGCCGACCCGGTGGTGGTGCCCTCGGACGTGCAGAACATCTCGCGCCAGCGGGTGCCGGTGCTGCCGCTGCCCTCCACGCCGGACTTTGGCCTGCGTTTGCAAGCTCCGGAAAAGTCGGCGGTACCCAAGTCAGTTGATGACCTGGTCTTCGAGATCAAAGGCATCAATGTCGATGGCAACACCTTGTTCTCCCAAGCCGAGATCGACCGCATCTTTGCGGCGGCCATTGGCCCCGCGGTAGGCCTCGATGTGCTGCGCACGGCCGCCGAGAATCTCGAGACCCGCTTCCGCGAACGCGGCTACTTCCTGACGCGGGTGTTCGTGCCGCCGCAGCAGGTCAAGGACGGCGTCTTTCAGGTTCAGGTCATCGAAGGCTTCCTCAGCGGTGTCTATGTGGACGGCGCACCCAACGACGTGCTCCGCCGACGCATCGAAAAGATCGCCGCACCGCTTCTGAACAAGCGCCCCATCGATCTCGCCACCATCGAGCGCGCCCTGCTGCTGATTAACGATCTACCGGGCGTGGTCGGCACCAGTCTGCTGCGCCAGGGAGCGGGCTTAGGCGCCTCGGAGATCGTCGTGACGGTGGCCGGACTGCCCAACAGCCATCTCGTCACCTTCAACAACACCGGCTCGCGGACCGTCGGACCCTTGACCGTCGGGGTCAACTCGACCATCTACAACCCCTTTGGCCGAAGCGGTTCACTCAACCTCGGCCTGACCCAGGGTGGCGACTTCACCAATGTCGACGAACTCACCGCCTTCAACATCCGCTACAGCGTGCCAGTGGGCAGCAACGGGGCGATTTTCAGTTTTGGCGGCTTGGCCTCCAACGCCTTGCCGGGCGGCACCATTCGTGCGCTCGACATCCGGGCCGTCTCGGAATCGATCTCGCCACGGCTGCGCCTGCCGCTGCTGCGCACCCGACCGAATTCCGTCTACCTCGATCTCGGTGTCGCGCTAAACCGCTCACGCACCCTGCTCGGCGGTGGCCTGCTCACATTCGACAAAACCACAGTTGCCGAAACTACGGTGTCCTGGGTCCAGAACGGCTGGGCCAACGGCTCCACCAACGCCAGCGCCAGCCTGTTTCACTCCTTGCCGGTGTTCGACCAGACGCAGGTGACCAGCAGCACGAAAACCAACGTCAAAGACGAAGATTTCTACAAGATCGGCTTTTCGCTAACGCGGATCCAGCGGACACGACTGCCAGCGCTAAGCGTTCTAGCCCAAGTGCAAGGCCAGTGGACCGACAAGCGTTTGCCCACTGGGGAATATGTGTCGTTCGGCGGCAGCGGCATCGGCAGGGGTTTTGACGGCGGCGCTTCGTCTGGCGACAAGGGAATCGGCGGGCTCATCGAAATCCGCTACGACTCGCCGTTCAAGCGCGAACCGTGGTTCGGCCCGGTCCAGTTTTACGCGTTCTACGACGGCGGCCGCTCATTCCTCAACGACCCTCAGGGCACGGCGCCGCCGAAGATCACGTCGGAAGGCTTCGGCATGCGCTTCCCGTTCGCCAGCAACGGCTTCATGGACGTGCAAGTCGCCAACGGCAACGAGCCGTTCAACGGCGCCAACCTGCGAGGCAATCCCCGCGTGTTGTTCAGCGGGATGCTGCGGTTCTAGGACTTCTTTGCCGGAGACCTTAGTTGTCGCTGGCCACCAAGGCCATCAGCTTGTCGGGTGACATGCGCACAGCAGCACCGGTCGGACAGGCGTTGACGCAACGCGGGCCACCCGAAATCTCCTTGCACAGGTCGCACTTGACCGCCTTTTTGCGAGCATTGGGGTCGTAGTCAGGTGCACGGTCACCCGGCGCTTTACCGAGACCGAACAGCAGCCAAGCCAAACCGCCGCCGAACTTCGGCTTTTTCTGCACCGCCAGTTGCACCACGCCATAGGGGCAATTGCGCTCGCAGTTGCCGCAGCCGATGCAGGCGTCGCTGATGAACACCTCGCCCGTCGGACCACGGCTGATCGCGTCCGGGGGACAATCCTTCATGCAATGCGGGTTCTCGCAGTGGCGGCATGCCACCGGGATGTGCAGGTGGTTGAGCGTCGGCCCGACGTCACGACGCAAGCGCGACACGCCATCATGCGTCTCAGCACAAGCGGTCTCGCAGTTGTTGCACTGCACGCACTTAGTCTCGTCGATGACGAGAATATTGGACGCGTCACCCACGCCCTGCGCCACCAAAAACTGCGCCATGTAGGAGCTGTTGGCCGAGGTGTCGGCACGCGTCACGTTGGCTCGGGTGCGCTCGAGGATCAGCGCCTGCAAGGTCTCTTTGAGCTTCGGGTTGCGCTCGATCTCGGCCTTGAAGCGCGCACCCTCGAACACCAGCGCCTCGGTGAGCACCGTGGCCATGACCGATGCCGAACGCTTCGAGTCGTCGATCAGCGCCATTTCGCCGACATATCCGCCAGCGGCCACATAGCCCAGCGCCTGATCCTGGCCCGCCGCTTTGCGTGTCACTTCCACCGAACCGCGACGGATCAGGTACAAACCGTCGGCGTCGTCGCCTTCCTTAAACAGATATTGCTTGGCGTTGTAACGCTTCAACTCGACGCCGCCTTGCAACAGCGCATCGATCGACTCCGGAGACATCGCCGAGCCAATGTAGTTGATGATGGCGTTGCGCACGAAAGCGTTGTCGATCTGCTTGCGCACCTCGTCGGACGACGCGATCAGCTTGAGCATGGTGCGACGCGGCGTCTCAATCAGCACGCAGCCTTCGCCGGCCAGAATCGTCGCGGTGCGGCGGCGGCCCGACAGCAGCCCCATCTCACCGAAGAAGCGCCCAGCCGGCAGGCTGATGTACTTGGCTGGCTTGACCTCATCCGGCGAGATCTGCACGTCCACCGAGCCCTCGGCGATCGAGAAGAAGGTGTTGGTGTAGTCGCCCTTGGCGAATACCACCTCGCCCTTGCGCAATACCTTAACCGTCGATTCGAGGAGGATTTCGCGCATCTGCAGCTTGGTGATGGCAGCGAAGAACGGCGACGATGCGCGCATGCGGTCGATCAGATCGCCCACATTGGCGTCGGCCTTCCACGCTTTGAGCCGCTCGCGGATGAGGGGCTCATCGACCGGCTCGACCACCTCGCCGTTGATGGTCTCGACCACCTCGTAGCCCTGATTCATCGCCTGCTTGATCAGCGGGTAGCCGCCCAGCGCACCGACGATGAACAAGCCCGGCACATTCGACTCGTAGCTCTCAGAGAGGACCGGGATCGAGGTCGGGTTCGGGTTGGGGAATTGGATGCCGAAGCTCTCCACCAGCTTGCGCGGAGGAATCGCCCCGCAGCGCGCAACGACGCGGTGACAGGGAATGCTGTGCTCGCCGTCCTTGGCATTGAACACGTAGTTGAGCGGCGGCTCGGCACCGGTTTCTTCGACGCGAGCGGCAAACGCGCTGTGCCAGATGGTCATCTTGCCGGACTTCTCGGTGGCCAGCGCCAGGTTCTTGTTGCCGTCCTTACACACCGTGAATTCTTCATCGCGGTTCATCAGGTGCAGCTGGTTCTGCTTGGCCAAGGCGCAGGCGTTCTCGATACCGGCGTCACCGGCACCCACCACCACGATCACCTCGTCCTTGAACTCGTCGGGGTCGGACAGCGTGTACTGTACGCGCGCGAGGTTCTCGCCCGGCACACCGAGCTTGCGGATGTTGCCCTGCAGACCGATGCCCAGGATTACGGCGCGGCTGGTGTAGCTCGAGCCGTCCTCGCAGGTGATGGTGAACGGCGAAGTGGCGTCATCCCGCTTAATCCCGGCGACCTTCTTCTTGTAAGCAATGTTGATGCTTTGCGACTTGAGCGCGTTGTCCCACTCACCCAGGATGCCCTCGCGCTTGCCTTCTCCAAACTTCATGCCCGAGCGCAGCGGCAAAAAGCCCGGCTCGGCCATCACATGCTTGCCCTTCTGGTACTTGTAGATGGTGTCAGACGCGTGGTCTTCGGCTTCGAGCAACACATAGCGATTGCCGCGCTCTTGAGCGCGAGACGCGGCGGACAGACCGGCCGGACCAGAGCCGACGATGACGATGTCGTAATCGGCCTGCACGTTCTCGAACATCATGCCCATGATAAGACCCTGTCTTGTTTAACGCGCCTGCGCTGCAACGACACCGCGCAGCGCCAGCAACTGGTTGGCAAACACATCCGGCTTGTACTTCTCGTCATTGGCCAAGGACTTCAACAGGTCGGCCATGCCGCGACGCAGCTCACCGCTCATCTGCAATGTGCCGGCAGCGAGCAGGTCGTTGGAGACGTTGGTGATAGCCATGTAAGCCTGCTCGGCACCGGCGTAGTCCGAATAGCTCGACTCGCGCGACTCGTCGATCAGCGCCAGCAAGACACGCCGCATGGTCGTCGCCTCGAAGCGGGTCTGTTCGAGCTTGGGCAGCATGCCTTCGATCGAGGCCGACAGATCCTTGACCATGTCGACTTCGGTCTTGCCGGCTGGCTTCTGGCCGGCCGACACCGCGAGGTGCATCGCCCGCACCTTGCCGTCGAACGCGGCCGACGCACCTGGATCGATCGCACGAACGATTGCTCGCAACATCAGCAAATTGCTGTCATTGAGACGCACCCGACCGGGACCGATGCCCAAGCGCGCATTCCAACGCTTGTCACTCATCGCGTGGTGGCAGGCGTGGCAATCGAAGGCCACCAGTTCCGGGAAAAGGCCGTCACGACGCTTGGGGTCAGACACCGTATCCAGAATCTGCTGCGCCGCGATCGCCTGGCCGATGGCCCACACGCGCAACGGGTCGTAGTTGCCCTTGCGCTGGATGTAATCGGCGTCGACCTTCCAGTGCGCCGGTTCGATGGCAGTGAAGGTCTTGATCTCGAAAGAGATGCGCGGATGACCGGCCCCCATGATGCGGTGGGTCACGAACCGCGAGTCGTCCCCGAAATGGCACGACAAACACAGGCGCGCCTGCTCGACTGGCTTTGCCGTCGGGTAGAGCCCGTCGGCAACGTTCTCGGCGTGGGTGCGGCCCTCGACCGTGTGCGGACCAATCCACTTTTCCGACGGACCGTGGCAGCCCTCGCAACCGATACCCTCGCTCTGCACGAAGCGCTCGCCGCGCGCGCCGGTCGGGTTGTGGGCGTGGCAGTCCAGGCAGATCTTGGCCTTGTGCGCGCCCTCGGTCAGACCGAGGTTTTTCGCGATGCGCTTCGACGTGTCATTCAGCAGCACCTGATAGGCGCGGGTGTGCTTATCCATGCGCACCCAGGTTGTGTACTCGTTCTGCAGCACATGGCTGCCGTCCCAGGGGGTGATCGAGCCGTGGCAAGTGCTACTCGCACAATTCACCGTGCCCTCGGTCTTGTTCGGAGACAGGTGCGGCATGGTCGTCCGGGCCTGCACCGGCGCTGCAACCAGCATCAGCGCCGCAGCAGCGCCCAGTACGGACGTCAGGATGGAATGAATGGCGGTTGTCATGGCTTGCCTCGTTTGTCACTGGCCCCGGCGGTTGGCGCCTTGCGCGGCACATAGTCGCCCGACTGGCCGCGGTCGGTTACCGTCCACAGCTCACCCTTGGGATTCAAGTACATCTTGTCCATCTCCTTGCGGGTGAACGGCCGTGCGCCGATACGGCCGACGATGGCGATCTGCCCACCGGTCTCGTCCACGGCACGGTCACGGTCGAGACCTTTACTCAGCGCCAAGGCCCGCGAGGTGGTCTTGCGCCAAGCGATCAGCTCAGGCTTGGGCTCTGGCGAGAAACCGTAGAAGCCCGGCTGGCTTTCAGGTGAGGTCAGTTGCAGCACCTTGAGGCCATTGCGGCCATCAGCGATGTAGGCGAACAACGATGCGTTGGTGCTGCCGACAATCACGTCCTGGGCATCGTTGATCTTGCCGTCGGCGTCGAACATTTGATACACGCGCGGCTTATCGGCCTTCTCGATGTCGACGATCGCCAGACCCTCGGCGCCGGCCGCCACATAGGCATAGGTACGGGCCAGGTAGACGCGGCGCGCATCCTTAAGCGGTACCACCGCCGGCAACAGCTTCGGCTTCATATTGGTGATGTCGACCACGCGCAAGCCTTCCGCGGTCGTCACGTAGACATAGCGGAACTGCACCGCGCTCGCCCGGGCGTCGTTGAGCGGGATGGAGGCGAGGGGCTTGGGATGCAGCGGGTCGTCAAGGTCGACGATCTCAAGACCCTTCGGCGTGGTGATGTAGGCGTAGTGGCCCGCCACAACGATGTGCCGCGCGCCGTTCAGCATGCCATTCGGATTCCACGTCACGGCACGCTTGAGGAAATTGTTGCGCGCCTCACCGTCGGCGAAGGTGTCGAGGTTGACTGCGTACAGACCCTCCTCGGCATCGACCACGAAGGCGTAGTGGTAGATCGGATGGAACGGCTGCTCCAGGTTGACCTTGCGCATCAGGTCGCCCTCGTTGCGCGTCGGCGCGATCGGCTGGTTGGTTGGCAGCGCGACGCAGGTGGCGTTCTTCGACGGCACATGCGTGTCTTGCCCCAGCGGCGAGTACGGCGCAGTGATGATGCGCTGGCTCACACCCTTGTTGCCGTTGCCGGCGATGTCGTACACGCGGAAGCCACCCTTGCCCTCGGCAACGAACAGGTACTCGCCGCGCATCTGCAGACAGCGCGCCGCATCCCCACTGGGCGTCGCCAAGTGATTGGCCGCTTCGTGGCGCGGGGTGTCAACGATCTCGCGACCAGCCGCCTGGTGCTCCGCATACCAGTCGGGGTAGGCGTATTTCTGCAGGTAGGAACCCAGCACCGCCTGCGGCTCATCCCACTCGGTCACACCCACCGACTCGACGTCCTTCTCGGCGCCAACCCAAGCATAGCGGCCAACGAAGTTGACGAAATTAGTACCCTGCAACAGCAGCTGCGCCATGATTGCGTTGTTGTCGTTGTCACGCGAGACGTGGCAGTCGGTACAGGTCTTGGTCTCTTCCTTGCGCTCGGTGTGCGGGTAATGCGGCGCAAACGCCTGACTGGAGAAGCCGCTGGCAGCGATCGGCGGCTGCTGGTAGTAGATGCGCTCGCGGTTACTGTTCATGGAAGACAGCACCAAAGCCGAACTCGAGCGGAACGGTGCGATGCGGCTGTTCTTGACCGGGCCGTGCTTGCCAAGGAAGAACATGTCGTCGCGCGCGACTTGCACGTTGTAGGTGGCGTAGTTGCGTGTCTCGCCGCCTTCAAAGTGGTTGCGTTCGGTTTTCCAGTTGGCTTGAATCGGCAGGTGACAGCCCGCACAACTGGTGGTCCAGCTCAAGTGGCAGGTGAAGCACAGCATCTTGTCGTTGTCGTGGGCCAGCTTGTCGACACCCTGACCCCACTTGCCGTTGCGGCCGTCCTCACCGGCAGCCATGAGCTTGGCCCGCGCCGCCTTTTCGTTGAACTGCGGGTGCTTGGGATTGACCGTGTCCTTCACCAGCGACATTTCCCACTCTTTGTTGGGGTCGAGCGCAGCGCGCTGATACAGCTTGCCGTCGCGCCACTCGAAGCGCTTGCGACCATCCTGGGTCTTGAGCAGGGTCAGGTCCATGCCGCCCGGACGCGACGCCGGACCGCTGGTGTGCAGGGTCGGGTAGTTCTTGGCGGTGCCGTGGCAGTCGGCGCAATCGATCTCTACCGCGGCGGCCACTTCGCCGTAGATGTGGCCGTTGCCGTGCATGTCTTGCGAGAAGTGGCAGTCGACGCAGTGCATACCCAGATCCATGTGGATCGAGGCCATGTGCACCGCCTTCTTGAACTTGTCCGGATCATCGTCGCTGACGATGTTGCCAACTTTGTCCAGCAGATTGCCCTTCCGGTTGCGCTTGAACACTGCGCGGAACGCCCAGCCGTGGCCGTGGTAGTCGGCGAACTGGGTGTCCTTCATCTCGCCGTTTTTGAGCCAAAGGTCGTTGAGGAAGTCACGGTCGCGCCAATTGCCGCGAATCACCGCTTCTTCCGGATTGCGCTGGTTGACCTCGCGAATCTCGGCGTCGGTCGGATAGTGCTGCTTGGCCGGGAACATGCGCGGCGCGTCCGGCTCGTAGTCGTACTGGATGTTGCCGTAGAACGAGTTGATGTAAATGTTCGGCTGGTGCATGTGGCAGTTCATACACAGCGAACTCGGCATCGCACGAGTGAACTCGTGCTTGAGCGGATGTCCGGACTCATCCCTGGGGATAGTCGGATCTTTGGTCTGGGTGCGGCCCATATTGCCGAACTGCGCGTAGGGCCCGCTGTGTTCGGGCTGACGATCGTTGGCGTAGACCACGTGGCACGCGGTGCAACCGGACGAGCGGTAGTCACCCGGGTTGTCGTTGGTGCCGAGGAACCACAGGTGCGGGTCGTTGAGGCGAGTTTTGGTCAGGTTGATGACCGGCACCGAGATGCGGTTGCCAGTTCCCGGGCCGCGGTTGCTCTGCTTAATGTCGGGACGCCCCGGCTCGTCGAGCTTTTGCAACGTGCCGCTGCTGTTGGGCAGGCCGATTTCGGGGAAGCTGCTGTTGATGACGCGACCGCCACGCTCGAACACACGGAAGATATCGCCCGGCGGGATGGTCTCCCAGGCCGGCAGCGGGTAGAGCTTCTCGAGCACGCCCTTGAAGACGTAAAGATCTTCGTCCGGCTTGACCGGGTTGACGATGGCCGCTGCGGTGCCGTCTTGCGTGTAGGCCTCGCCGAGCATGTAGCGCTTGAACGGCAGGATCCCGTTGTTATAGGCAGCGCCGCCCCAGAGCATGCTGGACGTGCTCATCAAGCTGCGTTCTTGCGCCTGGATGATCGGCAGATGGCAGGCGCCGCAGGCTTCGCGCGCCACGCGCAAATCGCCCGGGTTGATGAAGCGAACGAAAGCCGCGTGCTCCTTGTTGAGGCGAGCGTAGCTGCCCTCCGGGTTGCGCGAACCCTGCCACAGATGCTCGTCGCGCGGCAGGATGTGCGCCAGTTCCATCGCCCGCTCGTAGGCCGGGTGCTTGCGCTCGGCTTCGGGACCCTTCTCAGCACGGCGGATGCTGTTGTCGCCACCGTGACAGTCGGTACAGCCCAGCACCACGCCAGGGTTGGCGTGCATGGTGTGCTGGTCGGTCTCGGTGTGGCAGGTCATGCAGCCATCAGACTTCGATTTGGCCTGCGCCCAGGTCTGCGCCTTGGGCGCGGAGGGGGCCATCACGTAGTGACGCTCGGTAAGCTTGCGCTCGGAGGCACTCGCCGGCTCGTACATCAAAGCTGCGCCCAGCAACGCCGGCACTAGCAAGGCCAGCACGGACGCGCCGCGCAACAGGGCTCCGCGCATCAGGGCGTTGGTCGGCAGGGATCGAAGGGGCAGCTTGAACACGTTTAGGGGTCGCCGAATCAGGTCAGTACGTCAGGATGGCGTTGATGAAGCCAGAGTAGAACGGTGTCTTGCGGTCGCCATAGAGGTCTTTCAAGCCCTGGCCTGGCGAGAGCATCGACATTGAGGCATTGATGATCACGTTCTGGTTATAGAACGGCCGCCACTGAGCGCCAACCGAATAGTCCATGCCAATCGAGTTGTCAGGATTGCGCTCATTGCGCAGGGCGCCCAACACGGCGGTCTCGTCGAAGCGCAAGTGGTTAACGTTGGCAGTCAGGCGCAGCTCCGGTTTGACGTCAAAGTCGGCGCCCATGCCCAGCAAAAGTAGCCCTGGGTTGACGAAGTTTGACTGTCCTTGGTCTTTGCTCGAGCGCAGGGACACCAGCAAGCCGTTGCGGCCCGACAGGGCAACCCCGCCCCCGCCAATCAGCGGAATGCCTTGGCGAATGAAATAGCTGGTGTCGGCACCGGCAAATTGGGGGTTCTCGAAGATGGCATCGAACCCAGTCGCACGACCGTCATACGGGTTCTTGTCGCCGCTGGCGTAGAGGAAACTGCCCCGAAGGCGGATCCAGCTGAAGTCTCGTGACACCTCGGTGGCATGGAAGAAGGCGCGGATGTCCTGCGGCTTCTCGGCGATCGCACCGTGGTCGTCGTGGCCCAGCGCCAAGTAGGTCGAACTGCTGACGTTAAGGCGGAGCTTGGGCAATACGAAGCCAGTGTGGCCGTCAAAAGTCGCCCCGAGGTAGGTCACCTGGTATTTGTGCGGCCTCGCGTCGCCCAGCAGCGACGGCCGCACCAAGAAGCCGTTCGTGTCGTAGCGGAACGAATCCTCATTGTTGCGGTTGTGGATAACCGTGCCCTGCGACGTCATGCCCGTGAACGGAAAGTCTTGGCGGTAGACGTTGGCAGCAAAAATGTCATCGTCCCGCAGACGTCGGGTGATGTCGTTAAGCCCCGAATTGGTGTCCTTCTCGACGCGTCGGAACCACGCCAGGTTGTACTGGTAGACGTTGTTGTGGCGGTTGCCGAACAGGCGCACGCCAAACTGCGTGTCCTGAAACAGGAATCCGCGGAAGTCGCTGGTGAAGGGCTGAATGCCCACGCGCAGCGAATCGAAGTCGTAGCGATCCGACACGTTGCGCAAGTGGTAGTCGACAAACGCTTCCTGAATGCCGACGAAGCTGGTCTCGCGCGACAGGCCTTCTTGCGGATTAACCCGCAACAAACCCGACTCGGGCAGGCGTGCGTTGACGTAGTTGATCACCGGGACGAACCGGAATTCCAGTTCGGGCGGCTTGTAGGTTGTGTTGCCTTTGACCAGCCCAAAACTCAAGATCAGGTTCTGCGCGAGGATCCGCTGGTCATAGCGGCCGTAGATGTTGTTGGCGTCCGGGCGAAAGCCGATCTGTTGCGACACGGGCAACGGCGTCGAACGGAATTCCGCCAGCGAGTCCGAGATGCCAGTGAAGGTGAAGAACCACTCCTCGCCGATCTCGTGCACCGGAATATCGCCCTTCAGCACATTCTGGTTGTACGGGTCGTACCACGGGAACTTGAAACCAAGTGCCTGCATCAGCCGCCAGCGGTCGGGGATGGGTACCGACTCTCGCGGCAAATTGGCCTGCGGGGGCGGCAGTTGCTCGGGGTCGATCGGCGGCAGCGTGACCACGCGACGCGGAACAGCGGGTCGCGCCGCGTCGATGGCCGGGGTTCCCGGCTCAGTGGCGCCAATCGCCTCGGCGGCAAAGCCGGTGTCGCCAGCGGCGTAGATGAGGTCGAAGGTGGAGTCGCCGTACTCAGCCGGCTCACGCAAAGCCCAAGCCGAGGTCTCGGGATCTGACTTGATACGCACGCGGAACCAGTCAGCACGCTGCTCGAGCACCGTGAACAGCTGACCCCGATCGGCCTCGCCAACCACCAAAGAACCCAGATCTGGCTCGAGCCGGAGGCGCAGGATGGGAGCCACCACCTGGATCTGCTCGACCGTCTTGCGCGCAATATAGGCCGGGTTGTGGTCGTTGGGGCCAAGCGCTGGCGCGACCTCGTCCGCCCACAGCGGTTGGACCGCGAGACCCATCAACGCCGCGACGGCGCTCGCTGCTGAACGCGGGCGCACCCCGGCGAAGGTCCTAGAAGTTGCAGACATTTTGGGCCTGGCTGCTGATGAAGGGCGATTGTGGGCACTGCACGTAGCGCAACGTACCCGGGCCTGGCACCGCCAGCCGGTCTGAGCGAATAGCCGGCGGGGCATGACCGGGATCGGTGCCAAAGCGGCCACCCAGCGCCAGGAAGGCACGCTGCAGACCGAGCGACGCGATCATGTCATCTTGGTCGACACCGTCACCCGAAATACCGATAGCGCCAATCAAAGTCGAACCGCGGTAGATCGGCACCGCTCCCGGGAAAATCTGGATGCCGTTATCGATACCGGCGGCTGTCGTTGTGCAGCTGTTGATTCCAGTTGCAACGAGCGCATCGAGCACCTTGCCCGCCACCAGATCAAGTTGCAGGCCGTCATTGAACGGGCTCCACGTGCCTTCAGGCTTGGACAAAGGCCCCGGAGGACGCCCGGCAATGCCGTCAGGGAAATTCGGCCGAGCGATATTGCCGATGGCCCGGTCGGAGAAGGCGACGCCATCACTCAATGCACCGCTGCCAAAAAAGGCCACGGCGTTGATGGCGTAGGCGGACTGTCCAAGCGCTTGCAAGCGGGTCGCGGCGTCAGTGCGAGAGAAAAACGCCACCGTGCGCGCTTTCTGCAAGGACACGTCAGTGCCGAACACCGGGGCGTCTGGCGTGCGCACCAGGCCAAGCACGTTACCGTCGCGGTCGATCACCGAGATGGTGACCTCGGCCGGCGAGTTGAGCGCGCGACGAATCTGGGCGCGGGCTTG
>Ga0209598_10001812_pt1 | contig 17156 bp, 16 predicted proteins | sample M_140807_EF_Meta_FD_187317 | JGI IMG/M metagenome (GOLD analysis project Ga0209598, IMG submission 187317) | Freshwater microbial communities from Lake Montjoie, Canada to study carbon cycling - M_140807_EF_MetaG (SPAdes) (version 2) | ecosystem: Environmental > Aquatic > Freshwater > Lake... | reverse complement strand
CTCCATTCAGCTCCTGATGGACACCATGAATGCACTGCAGGAGATCGAGAGTCGGGTGACCGCACGCACATTTGCGGCGGTGATGGATCCCACCAAAGGTCCAGAGGTTCGAGATGTCCTGGCTCACCTTTTGGCCGTTCTGGATGAGACAAGCAGCGATGGGGTGATCTGAGCGCCAGCTGGGCAGATGAAGGCAGCGTGCTGGCTAGGCGCCTGCCCGGCCCCACGCCAGTCCGTCCCCTGTTGTGGGAGAAGGCCGGGATCTGGGCTCCCGGCAGGCCGGTGCCGATCAGCCCATCTGCAGCCGGAGCCCAGAGAGCGCCTCACGCTCGGCCTCCAGCTGGCAACGATGCAGCTGCTCCTGCTGGGCCAGCAGCCGCTCATCCAGCTCATCCACTCGCTTGAGGCACTGCTGGATCGCCGGTATTACCTCCTCCTCCAGCAAGGTGATTTCCTCCTCTCCATAGGGCTGCTCGATCCACGTGCGGCGAAGCGGCAGCCCCCGGCTCCGGCGCAGGATCTCCTCCATCGAACGCAGCGAGGATTCGAGCAGCAGGAATGGATCTTCCTCGGGCCGGCAGAACGGGGAGCGGGCAACAACCGAGGCGCTGGCAGAAAGCATGGCCATGACGATCAGCGCCGAGAGCGGCGCAGTGACGGGACCGATCCCAGTGGGGGCCTGACGTCAGGAAGGCCCCAGACTGGAGAGGCCCGGAGCAAGTCGCCTCTGTGATCAATAGGGTGAGACCGAACCATCGAGCAGATAGCAAATAGCCATGCGCACAAAGTTGAGCTTTCTCTGAAAGATGACCTTCTTCACATAACGGGTAGTAGAGTCGTTCCGTCGCCGACGAAGAACTCCTCTTCCTTGCCGTTCAGGGTCATTCCGTCCGCCCAAGTCAGGCCGATGCAATGCCCTGTGCAGAGGGACCGGATCACGCAGGCACCTCCAACGACGGGCCGTTCGACCAGGTAACCAGGGTTCTGCCAATGCACCGGCAACCCCTCGTCGACCGCTCTGAGGATTTCTGCGAGTGTCATCACGCCGGAAACATTGCACACAGAAGGCGCAGCACCTATAATACATCTGTATTGCATGGGCTTCCGTGGCGGTGACGCTTGCCGGTTTCCGGGCGACCCTCCGGCTGACCTGGGCCGATCCAGAGTCGCCAGGCGAAAGGGTGTTCAGTTATTGGAACAACGAATCTGTTACGCCGGAAGCCTGTGACCGTGAAGAAGTTCTGCATATCGTTCGGGCTGCAGACGGTGCTTTTCGCCTTGAAATCGCGAACCTCCTCCACACTGGGGCACTGGAGGATCTCGAAGAGACTCTGTATGAATGGGCTTCTGATGAAGGTTGGTTTGACTAACTTGCCTCATCTCTGTCCTCTTTGGAAGCTCTGGAGCGACCCTCTCGAGCCCTTTGAGGGGACTGTCCCCTTTGCCCAGCCTGGAGGGCGTACTGCATCTAGTGTCGTTCCGTGATCCAAGTGCCATGCCGACACCACTGAAGTGGGTATCGACTCCTTCGCTGGGCCAAGGGCGGGCCAGCGGTGGCAGCGCGGCGGCTGAGCTCTTCGAGGGCGGGTCTGCGCAGCGCAGACGGCCGTTGTTGGAGACCCTCGTTCGGGAGGTCTGTCAGAACAGCTGTGACAGGCGCCTTGGCAGCGAGAGGGCGCGGGTGTTCTTCGATCTGCTTCTGATAAGTGGCGATGAGCGGGAGCGCATGCTCCGCGCTTTCGACTGGGACGGTCTCAGAGGGCACATCGCAGCCGTGAAGGGCACGGGGGGAGCATCCCTCACCCTCAAGGCGGGACTCGAGGCAATGGAGGCTCCCACGCTCGTCTGTCTTCGGATCAGTGACAGTAATACTGAAGGGCTGACAGGGGATGACTGGGACGAGGAGGGCAACTTCAGGCGGCTCTGCGTTCAGAACTTTTCGACCGGAGATGAAACGGGGCGTGGTGGCAGCTTCGGTCTGGGCAAGGCCGTCAGCTGGATGCACTCCCGTGTGCTGACGGTTCTGTTCTCATCCCGTGTCTCGGGTATGGAGGAGAAGGGGCTGAGGGTCTTCGGCCGCAGCGAGATCCCTGCCCACGAAACGGATGAATGCGCCTGGCTGGATGGCGCCTACCTTGGGCAGCTCGCCGAGCGCGATGGGATTTCAGTTGCGGAGTCCTCCTGGCAGGACCCAGGCGAGGCATCCGCGCTCTTTCTGGACAGAGCCGGGATCGATGCCGCCGGCACGACACTTCTGATCCCCGGATTCCACGAGCCGGACCGTGAGGAGGCCTCCGATCTGGGCATCAGAGACCCCGAGGAGCTCTGTCACGACCTCACTCAGGCCGCCTCCAAATGGTTCTGGCCCGCCATCAGCTGGGGGCGTCTGGACGTGCAGGCCAGGGTCTTCCGCTCCGGTAACGGGTCCGCCTCCTATGTCTGCCGCGCCGAGATCGACGGACTCTGGGCTCCATTCCTTGCAGCCGCGCGCACCAGCCCACCCACTGAGCCGGCACTCGCACCCGGCGACAGCGCCGCCATGGATGTTCCGGGTTTCCCCATACCTCGCCGCATCCGTCCTGCGGAAATCCCCCGTCTGCTTCATGACACCGGACAAACGTCGATCCGCCTCGCGGTGACTCGGGTGTCATCGGCGGAGGCCTGTCTTCCCTGTCGATCCACTGTCGCCCTGATCAGGGGCGCCGGAATGGTCATCGATTACGTCGACGGCAACCGGCTGGCCGATGGCGGTACTTACTGTGCGGTCGCACTGGTTGGGAGGGCTCTTTATCACGCGCCTACCTCGGAAGTTTCTGATAAGCAGGGGCTTCTGCCGGACGATGTCGAGGAGTACTTCAGGGCTGCGGAACCCGTCACCCATGACGACTGGCTGCCCACGACGAGGCGTCTTCGGGAGAGCTACGACTGGCGCGGTTCAGCCGGACGTCTGCGCAGCCTTCGTTCGGAGCTTCGCCAGCTTGTCATCCAGAAACTGCTGATCGCAGACGAAGAGGCGCCCGATCGCGGCCCGGAACTGTTGATGCGCATGCTCAATCTCGGAAAGGGCAGGGTCTCGGGCCCTACTGTTGAACGGGGCGAGAAACCACGTCTGGAGATTCATCTGGACCGTGACAGCTCCTTGTTCGACGAGAGCCGAGGGGCGTGGGCGCTGCAGGGTGAACTGATCCGGCACGGGCACGGAACCGCTCCGGCTGTGTCTGGTCTGAGTTTCCGCAGCATCGCCGATTCCGGAATGGGAGAGGCCTGGCGGATCAGCTCCATGGAGCTGCTGGGCTCCGACAGGGATTTGTCGGTGGATGATTCCGATTCACGGCGTCTTGTCTTTTCAGTGGCCGGCACCTTCACCTCACTGCCGTTCCGCTGTCTCGTCAGTCCGCCAGCCGGGGTTGATCCAAGCCTCTCTGGTTTCAGGCAGGGGGGTTGATCTATGGAATTCCTTCCCTGGAAGACGGTCGATCTCGATGGGGCCTTCCGCGTCACCGCCCCGGAGAGCATCGCCGAGGAGGTGATTCAGGAAATCAGCAATGCGGTCACCTTCCGTTTCCGCGGTGATCTCAGCGAAGTCAGGCTCGAGATCCTGCTGACCCCTCCGTGGGGTTGGGAGGACAGCTTCCCCGCCGATGAGCAGGACTCTCCCCTTGCAGGCTTCTTCTGCCGGCTGATCAGCCGTTCCACCGGGCGACGCTTGCTCGTTCCCCTGGAACCTGATGGCTTCGGCCTGTGGTTCGCCGAGATCAGCTACAACGCGCTCCTCGACGGCGAAGAGATCAGGGCCGAGGCTCTGCTTGTCCGTACCGGGGCTGCCGTAGAGCCCCAGGCCGGACTGGCCGGCCGCAAAGGCCAGATCGTCGGTCGCAGCGGGATCCATGTGGTCCGGTTCTCGTCCCGCACCGCAACCGCAGAAGCCATCTTCCAGCTGCGGTGGGAGAGCTTCCACTCCGGCCGCAGCCAGCAGCTCTGGAGACTGCAACCGGGTGAACCCCCGACTCTCGAACTCAACGCGGATGTCGCCGCACCGCTGCGCCGCCTGCTGATGAGCCGCTCACGCCGCCGTTCCGGCGGCGCCCTCTATCGCGATGCGCTGTTCATCGCCATCTGCTCGAGTGTCTGGCCGTTGCTGGTCGCTGATGTCCTGCACCACCTGCAGCGGACACTGGAGGAAGATGCGGCTCTGGGTGCTTCTGAAGCGATCGACTCACTCAGCGGATGGCAGATCCGCCTACTGGGTCTCTTCGCAGCGGGCCTGGTCGACGCCGATGTCCCGGTCCATGCAGCCCTTCCGCTGGTGGCCGCCGAACTGAGATCGCCGGGCGGCTTCAGCCGACTGTTGATGAAGATGCCTGCGCTCATCCAGGAAGAGACGAAGCTGGTCCAGCTCGCCGAAGCCATGGCCGATGCGCAGCAGATCCAGCCCGGGGACGAGGCCGATTCCCTCACCCCGACAGAGGAGGTCAAGGTGGCATGACACAGCGTCTCTTCCGACTCAGCGCTCTGCTGAATGAATCAGGCCTGGTCGAGGCACTGCGCCATCCGGACAAGGTCCAGGTCGCACCGGTTGATCACGACGTCGACCTGTCCGGACTCGATGCGCTGATCATGGATCTCAACGGTCGGGGGGCGGGGGATTCAGCCATCGATACCGAGCTGGTGGAGCCGCTGCACCGCAGCCTCAGGCATCTCCCTGAGGACATCACCACCGACATGCGGCTCTGGCACTGGTTGTGCGTCGTCCGGTATCCGGAGTTGGTCTGGCGCCGATGGCGCGGTCTTCCACCCGCGGATCCGGAAGAAGGCTTTCTCAAGGGGCAGGGTCACCGGCCGGTGCCAGCCGGACGATTTCTTGGTACGCCTTCGATCAACGGTCAGGGCAGGAATACCTTCGCCCGATTGTTCTTTGCCGCCGAACGCCTGATCGGGCCGCAGTCTGAGGACTACGGCCTTGTCCGTCGTCTGTTCAGCAGCCAGGAACTTCATCTCGGCATCAGTGACCGTGAATACGGGCTGCTTCCACCCGTGAACCGTGTACTCACGCGCGAGCTTGCCGATCTCCCCGACTTGAAGGTCCGAGCCGGGGTCAGGCGGTTGAATGCACTGGGTGGGTCGCTGTGCCTGGATCTCCTCGAAGAGGATGAGATCACTGATCTGGTTCGCGAGGGCCTTCAGGAGGCCGCCGGCTAATGGTCCGCAGTCTCTTAGCCAATGACCCGCATCGCCTCAAGGCCCTGAAGGGGCCTGATCAGAGGCTGAATCCCCATCCAGGGAGTTGCGCACTGGCTGAACTGCCACGCCATGCCAGATCTCTCGATCCTTCAAGACCTTTGGCTGTCGATCTCTTCTCCGGTGCGGGCGGTCTGAGCCTGGGGCTTCATCGTGCCGGCTTCGAGGTGATCCTGGCCTGCGACATCAGGCCAGATTCGATCGCCACCCACAGGCATCACTTCGCAGGGTGCTCTCACCAGTGCGATCTGAGCAGCCCTGAGGTGCTCGAGGAGATCAGCCGCACGCTGAATAGCTGCGGTGACATCGCTCTCGTCGCCGGTGGCCCTCCCTGCCAGCCGTTCTCACGCAACATCCGCTGGCGAAAGCACGACGAGGGCGTCATTGATCAGCACCGTCAGCTGAATGAAGGTCGCCGAGAACTCTGGGAGTCCTTCCTCACCGTGGTTGAAGAGGTGATGCCGAGGGCCTTTCTCATGGAGAACGTGCCTGACATCGCCCAGACGGGTGATCAGGAGGTGTTCCGTGGAATCGTCAGCAGGGCTGAGGACGCCGGCTATCGCGTGCATGCCCGGATCGTCCATGCCTGGGAATACGGGGTACCTCAGCTGCGGCCCCGCCTGTTCATCGCCGGCACGCGCATCGGTTATGCGGCCCCCCTGCAGTGGCCTGAGCCCGTCTGCTCGTCCGTAGAGCAGGCGGTTCCACTGGAAGATGCCATCTCTGATCTGCCTCCGCTGATCGGTGACTGGTGGGAGCAATGGGACGAGAAAGGGGCATACGCAGGACCGCTAGAGCCCTACCAGAAACTGATGCGCAGCTGGCTTCCCGTTACTGCAGGCGAGCTGCCAGATCACATCACCCGCAAGGTGCGTGGTGATGATCTGGAGACCTTCCAGCTGATGCGCGAGACGGGACTCCGCTATCACGAGCTTGAGGATGAGCAGCGCCGCTATTCCGTCACTAGGAGATCAGCGCCCACATCCTCAGATACGGAGGTCATGGAACATAGTTTCAGCAACAAATACAACATCCTTAAGCCCGACGAGCCGTGCTTGACCATCACGGCACACATGTCGAAGGACGGCTACTGGTATATCCATCCAAAGCAAAACCGCACCCTCTCCATACGGGAAGCTGCCAGGGTGCAGTCATTCCCGGATGGTTTCCTCTTCCATGGCACTCCCTCCAACAGGTTCCACCAAGTTGGAGAAGCCGTTGCTCCCCTCGTCGGCGCAGCGCTTGGCAGGTCACTGCTTGAGGCCGTACTCGATGGCGACCCGCACGAGGAATGGTTGGATCCCAATGCCGTCAGAGACGAGCTGCTGCGCTGGTATCGGGAAGAGGGTGGTGACTCCCTGTTGCCGTGGGCCCGCCAGAAAGAGAACGGGGTGGATCTTTCCGACTCCCTCAAAGCCTGGAGAGCCTTTCTCGGCGAGTTTCTAGTCAGCCGATTGCCCCTACAGCGACAACAAAAGTTCTGGCCACAGCTAATGCAGCGCTGGCCTGATCATGAGGCGTTTCTCAATGATCTGAACCGCCGCCGCACACTGCGTAGTTTCAGCTTCGAGGGCTTGGAGAGCCTGCTTGAAGGCGTGGCAATTCAGCTTAAGGAGGAGCTCCCTTGGAGCCAGTGGGTTCGGAATGATTCTTTGGCCGGTATCGGACGTGACCGTATCAGGCAGTGTCTGGCCATGGTGGGGATCACGGCAGATCGCAGCTGCAGCACGGCTCTCGGTCGCCTAGTGGCCCGGGTGAGGAATCTTCCTGAGCTCGAGACTGAGAAGTCCCGCCAGCTCAGGGAGCTGAACCTCGGGGTGATGCTCGGTGGGGATCCGGATGGCCGGATTTACCGCTCGGCTGTTGCTGTGGCAGATCGATGGTGCCATCAAGTACCCCAATGCGATGGGAATCCTGGAGTCGCCTCCAACATGTGCCCACTCAATGCCAGCAACTTATGCAAAGGGAAAGGCCAAAAGTGAGCCTTGCAGAGACGCTAAATGTAAGCCCGAACGCATCGTCTCTTGCGCGAAGCCTCCGCTCAATTGGCTACTCCTTCAGTGATGCAATCTGCGACATCATCGACAATTCCATAACTGCATTGGCGACATCAGTTAAAATATATATTGCTTGGAGTGAGACAAAGCCTATAGTTTCAATTAAGGATAACGGCAAGGGGATGAGCCGGCATGAGCTTATTGAGGCCATGCGTCCTGGAACACGATCACCTGCCGAGCAGAGATCTGAAGGCGACTTAGGCAGATTTGGGCTTGGCCTTAAAACAGCCTCGTTCTCCCAAAGCTCAAAGCTATCCGTGACAACGTGGCAGAATGAGCTGACCTGCCACAAAGCAGAATGGGACTTGAATGAAGTAGAGAAAAGCAACACATGGACACTTCTTCTTGAGAAACTCGCAAAACCTGAAAACGAATCCGCAACCGGAACTATTATCGAATGGACAGATATCGATGGCTTTAGTGAGATGGACTCTAAGGAAGGGCAAAAACAACTAGCGCGCATGGTAGTCGAACTCGAAGCACACATAGGAAGAACGTATCATCGTTTCATCGAGGGTCAAGCCACTAGAAAAGTAGGATTTACAATCAATAACGTAGCCTGCAATGCGATAAACCCTTTTTTTCCAGCAAAATCAGTGGCGCGACCGAAGGAAGAGATAATCGACAGGGGGAGAAGATGTTATATACAATCATACACGCTCCCCCACGGCACCAAATGCACCAGCCAAGAGTGGGAACTCAATAGCGGACCCAACGGATACCTAGAAAGCCAAGGCTTTTATCTCTACAGGAATAATAGGCTCATTGTTCCAAGCTCGTGGTTTGGCCTTGCAGCGAAAAAGGAAAGCAGCAAACTGTGCCGAGCAAGTATTGACATAACACATGAATCAGACTTCGATTGGCAGATTGATATCAAAAAGAGCAGCGCAACCCCTCCGCCTTCGATTAGGTCACGGCTAAAAAGCCTTATACACAACCTGACAACATCATCAAGACAATCACACCTATATAGATCACGCTCACTTTCAAATGCAGACATAGTCTCAATATGGAAGCGAGTCGTCAAGGACGGAGCAGTAGAATATATCGTAGACCATGATCACCATCTTCTCCGCTCTCTAACTGACGAGTTTGACGAAGACGAGAAAAGAAGAGTAGCCGAACTAATAAATATCATTGTCAACACTCTTCCGACGAGAGCAATATATCGAGACCTTTGTGACGATAGTGCCTCAGTAGCGCAGCCGGAGCTGGAACTTAAAAGCCTAATTGCACTTGCCGTTGACATGAAACGATATCTGCAGTCAATGGGCCGGTCGGAGGAGAACATAAGTACCATCCTAAGGAATGCCGAGATGTTTAGGCTAAGATGGAAAGAGATAAAAGACTTTATTTAGGGCAATGGCTACTAATCAGGATCTAAATCAGCTAACACAGTTGATCCTCGGCTTTATTCGGAGTGAGGAAAAAGCAACTACAGAAGCCGAGATAGAGAAGTATGTTGAGGACTTCTCATCCTTCCCCCACCTAGCTAAGAAAGATTTCTCCCCTGAGGATAAAGAAAGAGTTGCGCTTCGGATCAAGCGTGCTGAAGGTGTGAGGATGCAGATTGGCTCATTGATAGAAGACAGAACAAGTGGCTTCAAAGAGTGGTTGCCACAGCTAAAGAATGAAAAGCAACTTAATTACTGGAATGACTATAGACATTATCTTGCGCAAAAGGACGGCTTTAGTTCTCGAGTATTATTTACTATTGATCAGCAAACCGATCAGATTCTTTCAAAATGCGCTGATCCGAACTCAAGCGAAAACTTCTCTCGTAAAGGGATGGTTGTTGGATCAGTTCAGAGTGGAAAGACATCGAACTATATTGGCGTACTCACTAAAGCTGCAGACTATGGCTATAAGGTAATTATTGTAATCGCTGGAATTCCAGAGGACCTAAGAAGCCAGACTCAGAAGAGAATTAACGAAGGATTCGTAGGACAAGACACAAGTTCGTTGACAACCGACGGGATAATTATAACAGGCGTGGGGGAAACAAGAGGAAGTGAGATCACGACACCTTATTCATTCACTCAAGAAAAGTTCGACTTCAGCGCAGCAAGTGCGAATCGATCTGCAATTGTTCTAAGTTCTACCCTAGACAGACCTGTCGTATTTGTTATAAAAAAGAATGACAAGATACTAGGCAACCTGCTTCAGTGGTTAAGCTCCTCAAGCTGTCTAGACACGACCGGCAAGATTGATTTGCCGCTACTCATGATTGATGACGAAGCCGATAATGCCTCTATTAATACCAAGTATAGCAGAGACGATGTCAGCAAGATCAACGAAAAGATTAGGCTTATTCTTGATTGCTTTACTCGCAGCACATATATTGGTTATACGGCAACTCCTTTTGCAAATATCTTTATAGACCCAGATTCAAAAGATCAAATGGATCGGCAAGATCTGTTTCCAAGGCATTTTCTCGTTGGTCTAGAGCCTCCAAGTAGTTACATAGGCGCTCAGTCGATATTCCTAGGAGAGTCAGAGTCCTGTCGGCAGATGCTAGTTGAAGTAAGTGACTATCATAATTGCATTCCATTAAAGCACAAAAAAGATCTCGAACCGGTACTCCCACCCAGCCTAATTGATGCCATATACTGCTTTTTCTTGTCTGACGCAATCAAAGAACAGCGGGGCATTCTTGCCGCGCATAACAGTAGCATGTTAATCAATGTCTCTCATCTAAGAGACATACATTCAAAGCTTAAGTTTTTGGTCTCTGAAGCCGTAGAGGATGTAAAAACAGGGATAAGGACATTTGGTCCGTTAGACCATACCTCTCATTCCAACCCTGTGATTAGGCGTTTAGAGGACTGTTATCATAACTACTTCCCGGATATTGAGCATTCCTTTGCTACGATACTAAACTCTCTTATTGAGAGCTATAAAAGGGTAAATGTTATTATTGTTAACAGTAGTAAGACGTCGACAGACTCCTTGGCCTATGAGGAGAGAACTAAAAGGTCCTTGGTGGTTATTGGGGGTTTCTCTCTTTCACGCGGTCTAACTCTAGAAGGGCTCACAATTACGTACTTCCTTCGCTCAACTGCAATGTACGATACGCTACTTCAAATGGGGCGCTGGTTTGGGTATCGTCCTAGATATGAGGATATCTGCAGGATTTGGATGACAAGAGAGGCTATGGAATGGTATTCTCATATTACGCTTGCCGATGCAGAGCTTCGTAATGATTTAGCGTCATTACAGCGCTCGCGTTTAAGTCCACTAGATTTTGGATTACGTGTTAGGAGCCATCCTGATACTCTACTTGTTACAGCAAAAAACAAGATGGGCTCTAGTCAAGAAATCAAGGCAGAGATCCTTCTGGCAGACAGATTTGTTGAGACAATCGATATTGAGGCTGACAACAGTGTCATAGCCTCGAATCAGCGTTCTGCAGAACTCCTTATCGACTACTGCCTAAGTACAAATAGCACGAAGAGCTGTAGCCCCTCTAGCCACCATGGAATTTATGGATATCTGTTTGAGAACATACCAGCATCACATGTGATATCTTTCATTGGCAACTTTAATTCACTCTCCTTACTCACTCGAGACCCACGCCCTCTTGTCAAACATATCCATAATAGGCAGGACAATGAACTTAAGTCTTGGGACATCTTCGTGCCATCCCCTATGGCGAATAAGAGCTCTAAGACTATTGGCAAAGGGTTATTAGTTAACCTCCAAAGAAGAACTGCCACATTCAAGAAGTACAAAGAAGACAAGAGTGGCAGCTATCTTAGCTTAAGCAGTAGAGGTAAAGTAGCAGGTCGAGGTGTTGAGCGTATAGGGCTTAGCAAGAAAACAGTAAGCAACATCGAGAGCCAGTGGCTAAATGAGAATCCTAGCAAGACCATTAAAAACATTCCTGATTCAGTCTTTAGGATCCCAAGTAGAAAGCCTCTATTAGTTGTTCATTTTCTAGACATTTCTGACACAGATGACTTGGGTGGCGAAGCACCTAGTATTGAATCACTTATTGCAGCATGGTCCATCAGTTTTCCTCCTACTCAAACTCCTCAAAGTGCTGTGGAGTATCGAGTAAATTCTTCTTGGATTAGAATGCTCGATCTTGGTTCTGAGCTTGACGAAGCTGATGGAGAGCTTGACATATGAGCACATTCCCATGGAGTGATATTCCCACTGGTCGCGATGCGATTCCGGTCTCAGAGGACCCTTGTACTCCCCATAGATTTATGTGGGCCCTCCAAAACAAGCGCTACTATACGCTTCTCTACCTTATCAACTCAGGTGAGAAAATAGATGTCACCTTAGAATTGCCTCGAATGCAATGCATAGATATCTATACTACTCCATCAAGCCCATGTTATTTGGCCATATCACTTCTTGATTCGTCATTTGCGGATATTTTCCTTGACTTATGCAACGATCTCATTGACTCTACTCGACAAAAGACGACCAGAGAAGAGGGTCTTATTAATCTCGTCAATAGGTGTTGGCGATGGCAGTCCCTTCTCTATAGAAAAGGAAGCCCGCTGCTGTCACTTCAAGAACAGCAGGGCCTCTTCTCTGAGCTGTCCTTCTTACTAGATCATCTAGCTCCTTCTCTTGGCATCTCTCGTTCTTTAGAGATGTGGCAAGGTCCTTATGGCTCATACCACGACTTTGTTTCAGGTTCGATTGACATTGAAGTTAAATCATTTAGAACCGCTGGTGTTCCGAGGATAAGAATATCGTCTGAGCACCAACTTGAGCGACCACTCCATAAGGGTCTCTATTTAGTTTGTTATGCACTTTCAAATGATCAAAGTGCGGGATACTCTGTCAGTTCAATTGCCGAACGGCTTTCTACTCTCATAGCCGAGTCAGCTCCGTCTGTTAGCGGTCTATTTCAATCGTTGCTTGACGAAGCCGGTTTTGCTTGGACCCACGACTACGAAAACTCTAGATGGTCTATCCAGTCTCTGTCATGCTACGAGGTACGGGACGGATTTCCTTCTATTATTAGCTCTAGTCTCCTACCCGCTGTAATGCACGTCGAATATGATCTAAATCCCCTATTGCTTGGAGACTTCTCTTCATCGATCTCTTCCATTCTCGTCTCACTGATGTAAGAAATGACTATTACCTACGATGATTTCAAAAGTGACTTGCTTAACGAGGTCGCAGCTGTTGCTCAAAGCGAGGCGTTGCTGACAGAAGATGCCTTCTTTGATGTCGTAACAGATATCATTGTTGATTCCGGTGATCTAGAGACTGCTGATCGCTGCTATTTTGTTAAGCATGGCATAAGAGTCGATGGCTATGGAGGTGATCCTATTGATGCCGATGGCGTCTTATCCCTCATTGTCTGTGACTATAATTCTGAGACTGAACTCGTAACTGCCAACAAGGTCGATATCGAGACGGTCTGCAAGCGAGCATCAAACTTTATCTCTAGCTCTCTTAGTGCTCGCTTCATTGAGCAATTAGATGAATCTAGTTTAGAGTATGGCCTTGCGGATCTTATTAAGCAGCGTTGGGGTTCCATACGAAAAGTCCGTATAATCTACGTGACAACAAAGGTTGTAAACCTTAGAAAAAGCTCCTTTGAGCCAATCCCGATTAACGGTGTTTCAGCGCAATTCACCTGTTGGGATCTTGCTAGGCTTCATTCTTTCGTTGTTTCAGGCAAAGAGAAAGAACCCGTTAATATCCAGATTTCCGACTACGGTGGATCAGTCTCCGTATTGCCCGCTCATCAAAGCGATTCGGAGTTCTGCTCGTATCTTTGTGTTATCCCCGCACGTTTGCTCGCCTTAATATATGGTGAATATGGAACTCAACTGCTTGAAAAGAATGTGAGAGTCTTTCTCCAAGCCAAGGGATCTGTCAATAAGGGAATACGACGTTCATTGGAGAACGAGCCGGCGAGATTCTTTGCCTACAACAATGGCATTACTGCGACCGGAGAATCGATCGAAACAAGCCCAACAAAAATGGGCATTTCACTAGATCGAATCTCGGATTTCCAGATTGTCAATGGCGGACAGACGACAGCCTCAATCTTTGATGCTCACGTTCGAGGCGTATCCCTCGAGAAAGTCTTCGTGCAAATGAAGCTCACTATTGTAGCAAAGGATAGGTCCGCCGAAGTTGTCCGGCTTATCTCTAGGTATGCAAATAGTCAGAATAGAGTTACTGAGGCCGATTTCTTTTCTAATCATCCTTTTCATGTCTCTTTTGAGAAACTATCAAGGCGCCTCGTGGCTCCGCCAAAGGCGAATAGTACGATCCAAACACATTGGTTCTATGAGCGTGCACGCGGCCAGTATCCCAACGCTAAGCAGGCTTGTGTGTCCACAAGTGAGCGCAAGAAGTTTGAATCGTTAAATCCCCGTGACCAGCTGATCACCAAGACGGATCTCGCCAAGGTCCTTAATACATTCCGTGGTTTTCCACATATAGTTAGTAAGGGCGCTCAAGCCAGCTTTCGTTTTTTTGCAGAAGAGGTAAATCAAAAGTGGGAGAACGGCGATTCTGGCCCTAGCTTCGTTAATGAAAAATTCTTCAAGGAGTCAATCTCGCGAGTCATACTCTTTAGATTTCTTGAGAAAGAGGTTTCGCTTCAGCCTTGGTATCAAGGCGGTTATCGGGCCAATGTAGTATGTTATGCGCTGGCGCTTTTTTCGACTCGTGTCAAAGCTGCTGGAAAGCTGATCGATTACTCCCAGATTTGGGCCACCCAGCAAGTGCCTGATGGCCTTGGAGTTCTTGTCGTCGATCTTGCCGAATATTGCCATAGCCACTTAATTCATCCTCCTAGTGGCTCCCCTTCAAATGTCACCGAATATGCCAAAACTGAAAAGTGTTGGGAACTCTTCGCCTCAAGTGATTACAATCTCGACAACAGAGCAACGCCATATCTAAGAACAAAGTCCAAGGATCTAGAGCTTGAGCGCATTGCTCAAAAAAATGCTGTGGTTGACTCTGCGGTTGATCTACAGATCTTGCTTCTTGAGAAGGGTGGCGCGTTTTGGGCAGGCGTTCTTGAATACAGCTCGCAGAATAACCTTGTCACTCCTGGTGATTGGCAGTTGCTCTCGCGTGCTACCCAATTCCCTTCTAGGCCGCTTGAAAACGATAAGGACTACAAGCGCCTGGATAAGCTACTGGAGAGAGCCGTTAAGCATGGCTTGATAACATCTTGAAGGTTGTTGTTTATGCTGAGTCGACAGTTAGCCCCTTCGGACTTCTGTTCTTGCTCTGAGTCCTATTTTATCGCATAAGCCTTGGTTTGGCCTGCCTTGCTTGTCCCAGATTTTGACACCCTAAACATCGGCGTGATCCAAGGCTGTGTCAGTTCGGAGGGGTTGCCTGGATCACTCCTGATTTCTAACGGCTGAGGCGGTGCCACGATCGGCTGGCTGTTGTTCAAATATCGCCCCCAGACTCCCTAGCTTCAGGCTGCCACGGGCTGGTGGCTCACTAGAAACGTCTCGATCCAGTCGTGCTGCTGCTGGCAGATGCGATCAGCGATTGAAGCCGCCTCAAGCGGCACTTGGAAGCGCTTACGGAAGGCCTTGGCGAAACCCTCTAGCATCAGCCGCGGCAGGGAACGGATGGTGCCCTGCTGATGCTGGATCGTGGCCGGATTGAGAGGCGCCAGGCTCGTTCATCCAAGCAGATAGCCGCCGGGGCCATGGCAGCAACAGAGCGAGTCGCCAACCTGTTATTGGCAGCCAGGTCAGGGTCTCGCCGCGGGGAACGAAGTGAGGCTGGCTGCTGATGTGCCCCCCGCGATCGAGGAAGAGCACCCGCAGCAGCTGGCCGGCTGTGCTCAGCAGATGAACGGAAACCACGCGGATCGGGCACTGGCGCTCGATCGGCCCGCGGCCTGGCTGAGCGGGGAAGAGAAGGCGAGCCATGGCAGGGATGGCGAACGACACCACCGCTGCGCCCCGGTGACGCCAGCGCCGCGCAAGGGTCGCGGAACGCAGTGGAGCGACTCGCGTCAGCCCTTGCGTGGTGCGCTAGCCGGGGCAGGCCGGGTGGCGTGATCACCAGCCCCCAGGGCTCAGCCGGATCTGAGGGCTCAGTAGTCCTCGGGGAACAGCACGGTGGTGATGGGCCCATCGCCTTCGCCGCGGAGGCCTTCCGTGATCACCCAGATGGTGCCGTGCTCTGGTGTGTCGTAGCTGGAGAAGAGGCGGCCTTCCGCATGGGAGTGGTCCGAATCGTTGGAGGCTCTGTCCTCCTCGTCGAGCTCCCCCCAGTCGCGGGCAGCATGACGATCGAGCAGGCCGACGATCACCTCATGGGGGACGGCAGCCGCGACAGCGGCCGTGGCAACGATTCGTCCGAGGGAATGACGCATGGGAAGAGAAGGGGCCGCAGGGACGGTCCTGCAGCCCAAGTGAGTGGAGTCTGATCGGCTCAGCCGGGCTGAGCGTCCGGCTGGCTGGAAGCCGGGGCTTGGTGCTGCACCAGAAAGGCTTCGATCCAGTCGTGATGGCGTTTCTGCAGGATCCGATCCGCGATGGAAGTGGCCTCATCCGGCACCTGGAACCGCTTGCGGAACGCCTTGGTGAAGCCCTCCAGCACTGGCCGGGGCAGACCGCGCAGGGTGCCCAGGACCTGGCGGATGACGGCCGGGTCGAGCGGCGTGAGGTTGGGGTCGTTGCTTGCGCTTGGCGCTGCTGACGAAGGGCTGCGATGGATCAATCGCGTGCCGTTGCTGGCACTGACAGGCAGAGAAGCGCTGTTCTCTCCTGCCGCGTGAGTCACCTCCCGCTGCTGCTTGTCGTACAGGGCCAGGCCGAAGGGATTCCCGAAGGTCATCAGGGCACGCTTCATGGCGTCGGTTTCGGCCTCCTTGAGAGCCGATTCATGGGCCTGACCCAGGTCAGCATCGATGCCGTGGCCGGCACCGCTGCCCTCACGGATCAGTGGAGCCCCGCCAGGAACCGACACCGTGACCCGCACCCTGGCGATGTAGGTCACCCCCCAGCCAGGGCGGTTGTCCCTGCCGATGGGGCGCTCGGACTGGTTCACGCAGCGAACCTCGATGGTTTCCCGTTGCCAGCCATCGAACCCGAAAATCCGATTGGCTTCTGCGATCACCAGCCAACCCTCCAGGTAGCTGACCTTGGAGCGGCCCTGCTCGCGCTGGCGCACCTTGGCGCGATCGAGGGGGGCGGAGAGGCAGGCGATCTGTTCGGTGGAGAAGGTGCACGTCATGGCATCGAGGGGGTGAGTGGGATCTGGGACCGAAATCAGTGGGCGGAAGTTTGAGGCGGCAGCGGCTCGATCAGTACCCAGCAGGGCGGCTCGCTGCAGTGGATGTGATCGGGCGAAGGTCGGCGGCCCGGCTTGCGGGTGATCGGCACCACCCAGCTGGCGAGCCGTGTGGACCAGATGTGGCCCCTGGGCCTCGGTGTCGTGGGTGTCGTGGTGGCCGTGGCGCTGGCGTAGGTGGAGAGATCCATGGCTGCTGGTCAAGGTGATGGGATTGGGGTCAGGGCCCGCAAGCGCAGCGGGCCGGTATCGAGGGGCCTCTGGCCTTTCAACTGATGCGCCAGGAGCGGCGTGAGAGCAGCTGGGCGCCTTCGACGTGGCGGCCAGCCTTGAGGGCTTCCTTGATGGCTGCCTTATCGGGCTTGCTGGTGGTGGTGACGGCCAACCACTCGGGAGCGAGGGCCTCTTCGTCGTCGATCTCGACGGCCTGGGATTTGCGGCTGCTGAGCTCGTGATTGGGGAAGGAGAAACGGGTGGCGCTGGGCTGCAGGCGAGTAAGCACCAGCACCAGCGATTCCTCCAGGGCATCGGCCCGGCTGGCATCAGAGCGGGCCAGCTCAGTGAGCCGCTTGGCCTGCTGCTGCCGATAGGCGGCCTGACCGCGCAGGT
>Ga0209598_10001802_pt1 | contig 17208 bp, 15 predicted proteins | sample M_140807_EF_Meta_FD_187317 | JGI IMG/M metagenome (GOLD analysis project Ga0209598, IMG submission 187317) | Freshwater microbial communities from Lake Montjoie, Canada to study carbon cycling - M_140807_EF_MetaG (SPAdes) (version 2) | ecosystem: Environmental > Aquatic > Freshwater > Lake... | reverse complement strand
ATGTAAGACAGATTCAAACCGGCGCCAATCGCTGCAATCGGAAAGGCTGCAAATACACCCGCACCGGTAAGCGAAACCCGGTTTGCACCCAACTGGCCACCTGAGTCGTCGGTGTATTGACGCATCATGGTCACGTGAGGGCCAAACACACCCACAGGGGTTTTGAAGGCGGCCGCCAGATCGATCACATAAAAATCACCGCTGCGCACATTGTTCTCTGTGTTTTTGGTGTTGAAGCCCAAGCTGCCACGGGCACCCAAAGTGACATTTTCAGAGGCGGTGTAAGCCACGCCCACACTGGGACGGAACGTGTAGTATTTGCCGTAACCGATGTTGGGCGCCAAGCGACCCTCGACATAATTGTAATTGCCGGTGGGCAAAGCCAGCGTAGCGCCGGCCACGATCTTGAGCTGGTCTGCGGTCTTTTCCCACAGCAAGCTGGTCTCAATATCACCCAAACCCGAGGTGTTGACGTTGGCCGCTTGCCATTGACTCGCCAATGCCGCCTGATAGCCTGTGTTGAAACTCGATTGGGCCGCTTGTTGAGCGACAGGGGCTAAGGCTCCGGCAGAAGGTGTCAAAGTGCTCAGTGTCGGCGTAACGCCCGTGAACAAAGCATCCGACTTCAAGGACAGCGCATAGGGAATATTGATCGCAATGGCCAATTTACCGCCCTGCACATCCTTGTCCAGAATCCGGGCAAAGGTCAAATTGGCCTGCTTGATTTGCTGCCTGTAATCCACCGCGACAATGCCGACAGCAGAGGCGGTTCTTCCACTTAAAGCCGCTTGCATCTGTGCTGCCGTAAAAGAACCCACACCTGGAATAGCGACCGCGGGCACAGCAGCCAGTTGCGCTGCAGTCAAAGGGCCAAAAGGAGCTAGTTTTTGCAATGTAATTGCTTTGCCATCGCTGCCGCCAATCTTGTCGATGTCGATGTCGGTGTAAGCCAAAGAACCGACCCAACCCTCGGAGGGCAGAGGGGCCACAATTTCGCCACCCAAGGTGCCAGAAAGTGGGAAACGCAATTTGAATCCATCAGCTGCCAGCACCGAGGCCGTGGACGAAATCAACAGTGCGGCGGTACCTGCCCATTGGTATGCAAGCTTTTTATTCATAAGGGTCCTTAGGATTAAGAGGGATATCATCAGCTGACATGCCCAGTGTCATTTGTTTTCACCAGATTGACACTAGGGAGAAACACTAGCCAAGCCCTTGGGGCAACACCTCAAAAAATGACAGAATCCAAGCGCAAAAGGGTTTACTGACCATGGACCTCACAGATCTGAATGTATTTAGAAAAGAAACCGACGCGGTTGCAGCGGCTTCTGCCATCGATGGCCGTCTTCACCGCAGTGTCAAAACGCGGGAAAAAATTGTTGTCGCTTTCATCCATCTCATTGGTCAGGGCAACCCCTCCCCGACTGCAGAGCACATCGCATCAGAGGCGAAGGTGGGCCTGCGGACTGTTTTTCGCCACTTTGAGGATATGGAGACCTTGTACCGAGAGATCACCCAAAGACTGGATGAATTGATGATGCCTCTGGTTCACAAACCCCTTCAATCGACCGATTGGCGTGACCGATTGATGGAAAGTATTGAGCGCCGGTGCGATATTTTTGACCACATCGCGCCCTTCCACACAGCCGCTCAATTGCACATGCATGAATCGAGGCACATACTTCTGCAGGTCCAACGCCGCGTGAAAATTGAAAAAGACATTCTGGCGCGTCTCATTCCTGCAAACTTGCTTGCCAACCCCGTGTTTTTTGAAAGCTTGTCCATGCTGGTGAGCTTGGAAACGTGGATGCGATTGCGCAGTTTGCAGCGCCTTTCCGCAGACCAATCCAAAACCATCGTGATGAGGGTCGTGGAGTCTATGTTGGCCTCGCATGCACCTGCAACTTTGCCTTTGCCTTTGCCTTTGCCTTTGCCTTTGCCTTTGCCTGTGCCTGTGCCTTGAAAAAGTTCAGCCTTTTTATCCCTCTGGAGTCTGTCAACTATGCCCCCTGAAAGCTTGCGTCTGAGCGGCGTGCCCGGCTCACCTTACACCCGGAAAATGACGGCCCTTTTGCGATACCGCCGCATCCCTTTTGAGCTGATCCCCAGCGCGTCCGGACGGCCCGATTTGCCCCAAGCCAAACCCCGTTTATTGCCTACTTTCTACCTGCCTGATGCACAAGGTCAGTTGCAAGCAGTGACCGACTCCACGCCACTGATTCGGCGTTTCGAAAAAGAGTACAGCGGGCGCAGTGTGATCCCTTTGTCTCCAGCGCTCGCCTTCATGGACGCCTTGCTGGAAGACTTTGCGGATGAATGGCTGACCAAAGCCATGTTTCACTACCGATGGTCCTATGCGCCGGACATAGACAAAGCCAGTCGCATCTTGGCGACGTGGATGGGCCTGTTTCCAACGCAGGCGCAATGGGTCCATGTGGCTGAGCAAATAGCCTCTCGTCAGATTGAAAGATTGCGATTTGTCGGCTCCAACCCTCAAACCACCCCGGTCATTGAAGCCGGTTACCTGCGTGTCTTGCAAGCAATGGATTTGCATTTGAGCGAACACCCCTTCTTGTTAGGTGCACGCCCCGGTGCCTGTGACTTTGGCTTTTACGGCCAACTGACCCAATTGGCCCAGTTCGACCCGACACCGATGGCCTTGGCCGTCCACCATGCGCCGCGGGTCTGCGGCTGGGTGGCCTTGAACGAAGACCTCTCGGGACTTGAAAATAACGCATCCGACTGGTTCAGCGATGGCGCATTGCCGCCTTCCCTTATGCCGCTGCTGCAGGAGGTCGGGCGGTTGTATGCCCCCCTGCTGCTGGCCAATGGCAAAGCTTTGCAGAACGGTCAGACCCAATTCACCGCCGAAGTGGATGGTCAAACCTGGACTCAGCAGGTCTTCCCCTACCAAGCCAAATGCTGGATGTGGCTGCGTCGAGATTACGAAGCCTTGTCCACCGAGCACAGGCAAACTGTCGACAGGTGGCTCAAAGGTACGGGCTGCGAAGTGCTGTTCACACCCCCAATATGCGTGCCAATCTGACCATCCACCCCTGAAGACGTGGCGCCACATAACGCAGCCGAGGCCGCCGGGCTTCTGCGGCCTTGACCATTTGGGCAACGACAGACCGTGTGTCTCGCGCCTCCAAAAAAGCGAAGCTGCGTTTTTCTTCGCGTTTCAGGCGCTCACGCAAAGACCAAAAATACGAATGCGCGTCCATCCATGTGTACTTGGTGTCAGTCATGGCTTGGTTGAAACCGGTATGGATCGCACCCGGTTCAATCAAGGCAATGTGGATGTTCTTGTGCAGCCGGTCCATTTCTGCACGCAAGCCTGCGCCAGCAGCAGACAAAGCAAATTTACTCATGCTGTAGGGCATCAAAAAAGGCACCGGTATGCGGCCTGCAATGGAGCTGACAAGCAGCACCGTGCCACGTTCACGCAACACCATGCCTTGCAACACCTCCTGCGTCAGTTCCAGCGTCGCAAACAGATTGACCTCGAATACCCGCCGAACCCGCGCCATGGCCACTTCGGCCAAGGAGCCTGACTCGCCTACGCCGGCGTTATTGATCAGCACATCAATGGACAGACCAAGTACCTGTTTGCGGTCAGATGCCAAGGTGATGTCCAGCTTGAAAATGTCCAGCTTGACATCTCGCGCCACACATTCCTTTTCCAAGTTTTGCGCTTGTTCTTGCGATTGGACGGTGGCCCACACACGATGACCCCGTTCGGCCAATGCAAAGGCGGTGTCTCGACCGATACCTGAGCCCGCACCGGTGATCAATATATTTTTTTTCAATTTGTACTCCTGCGGTTATGAATTTCGTCAGCAGACGCTCAGCTTCGAATAGCGGAAACCCTTGATTCTTTGTGCCACGGTCGTGATACATTCAGATTAGACGATACACATCTGTCTTGCCGCAAGCGCGTTCAACATTCATCACCCCTGGTTGATTACCCCACACGTCGCCGATGTCCCTGAAAAGCATCCTCATGCCTGCCATCACTTCATGGTGGCTTTCGCCAGCCAGGTTGCAGCGCCAACGTGCTGCTGCAGAACGCAGCCGAAAGGCTCGCGGCGAACGGCACACGGTGCATTACTTTCACCAAGTTGACGACCCCTACTCGGCCCTGATGGTGCAATGCTTACCGCGCTTGACTGAGCGCTATGACCTCGAGTTGCAGGCCCACGTGGTCAGCCCCCCCTCAGACGCAGCGGCCCCCGATCGGGATCGACTGATCGCCTACAGCCGCAAAGATGCCGCTTGGCTGGCCACACGGTACGGCCTGGATTTTGTCGATCACGGGCAACAACCCGACACAGCTGCGCTGCAGCGCATAACGGCTCAATTGGTCCAAGCCCTGCAAGAGGGACAATTTTTTGCCCAAGCCCGTCAGCTGTGCGCTGCACTGTGGAATCCAGCCTCAAAGGGCGCTGAGAATCCGCCCTCGGCTTTGTCCAGTGACCGCCAAGTCCAGTCTCACCTTCAGGCCAGCGATGCATTGCGCCAGCGTTGGGGTCACTACAACGGCGGCATGCTGTATCACGCTGGGGAGTGGTATTGGGGCCTAGACCGCTTGCATTATCTTGAAACGCGGCTCCAGGCCTTGGGGGCTGCGCGTCTGGGCACCACTGGCTTGATGTTTCCGCCGGAAGCTGCCACGCACTGGCCTTCAGCGAAAGCTGGCAGCAGCCTTGAATTTTTCTTTTCGCTGCGCAGTCCTTATTCAGCGATTGCGGCGCAGCGTTTGTTTGCATTGACGCAAGGCACCGGCATTCAAGTCAAGCTGCGCTATGTGCTCCCCATGGTCATGCGAGGTTTGGCCGTTCCGCGCCATAAGCGGATGTACATCAGTCAAGATGCGGCACGTGAAGCGCAGCGATTCGGTATTCCTTTCGGCCGGATAAACGACCCGGTAGGCCAACCCACCGAGCGGGGCTTGTCTGTGATGCCCCTGGCCGAATCCAAAGGTCTGGGGCAGGCTTTTGTGCTGTCTTTCATGCGCGGCGTGTGGGCAGAAGGCTTGGATGCCGGCAGCGACAGCGGCTTGAAAAAAATAGCCGAACGCGCAGGTTTAGATTGGTCTGAGGTGTGCACTGCTTTAGACCATAATCATTGGCGTCAAATGGCTGAAAATAATCGCAAGGACATGCTGGCCATGGGACTTTGGGGCGTACCCAGTTTTAAATTCGGAGATACCGTTGTGTGGGGACAAGACCGCCTTGCAGCACTCGAAATGGCCCTGCGCTCTGATCGATGAAAATACCATCCACAATGCACATGAGAAAGCGAAGCTGTAGATGAACGCCACCCTTGTGGGGATTTTCAAACTGGCCTGTCTGGTGCTTCTGGGCCTTGGCCTGACCGACGCTTTGTGGCCAGGCTTTCTAGATTTGCCGTTTGAGCCGACGCGTGCCGCGTTGGTGTTGCTGCTTATTCACGCCCTGGAGGTGTTGTTTGCATTCAAGTATGTGCGTTTGTACAAAGGTCCTTTGGCGATCAGTGTCGTGCTGACCCTCCTGTTTGGCTTGCTGCATTGGAGGCCATTGGCGCGAGCAGCGGCTAAGGAACAACATGATTGAACGCTGCCTGCGCTCTGAAAACCATGTACGTGGTGTTTTGATCGCCGGGCTGGCGATCTGTCTGAGCGCATCGAACGGCCTGGCCAACACGGTCAAACCCCAGCACAACGCAAGTGCCCAGGGCAAGCCAAAGCCCAACATTGTGATCCTGGTCGCCGACGATTGGGGGTTTACCGACCTGGGTGCATTTGGCGGTGAGATTGCAACGCCCAACCTGGATGCTTTGGCCCATCGGGGGGTTCGTTTTTCGAATTTTCACACCGCGGCCTCGTGTTCTCCCACGCGGTCCATGCTGCTGACAGGCGTAGAGAGTCACCGCGCGGGCATTGGCAATCTGCGCGAGAGCACACCCAGGGCCCATTTCAGCAGTCCAGCTTACCAAGGCTCGCTCAGCCAAAGGGTAGTGACTGTCTCCAGCCTTTTGAAAGACAACGGTTACCGCACCTACATCACGGGCAAATGGAATGTCGGCTCTGAGCCTCACAACCTGCCACCCCAGCGCGGATTTGACCGGTCCATCGTGCAAGGCGACACCGGCTCTGACAATTGGGATCCTCAACAACGCTACCTTCCTCATACCGACAAGGTCTATTGGTACGAAGACGGACGCACTGCCGTCATGCCAGCCAAATTTTATTCATCAGAATATTTTGTAGATCGCATGATCGGCTATTTGGACCAAGACAAAGGCAGCGCCAAGCCTTTTCTGGCCTATGTGGGTTTTCAGGCCAACCATGCCCCTTTGCAAGCGCCCGCAGAGTTCATAGCCAAATACAAAGGGCGCTACAACCAGGGGTGGACGGCTTTGCGCGAGGCCCGACGCGACAGTGCAGCCCGCTTGGGTCTGGTACCGCACAACACGCCTTTGGCAACCCTGCCCACCACTTTGGTTTGGACCGCACAAGATGCGCCAGCCCAGCAATACCAAGCACGTCGCATGGAGGTGTATGCCGCCATGGCCGAAGCGATGGACCACCATGTGGGCCGCTTGGTGTCACACCTGAAAGCCACGGGCCAGTTTGAGAACACGGTGTTTCTGTTTCTCTCAGACAACGGGGCGGAGGGCTCCGACTATGACTTGGCGCAGTTGTGGCTCAAAACCCAATACAGCCAAGAAATTGACCGACTCGGTGGCCCAGGTGCTTACACGATTCAAGGCCCCAGCTGGGCCAGCGCATCGGCCAGCCCGCTGAATGGTTTCAAGTTTTTTGCAGGCGAAGGGGGCATTCGCGCGCCCATGTTCATGGCCGGGCCCGGCATCCACAACGCGCAAGGCATTTACGCTGGCCTGACCCATGTGACCGACATTGCACCGACCTTGTTGGACATGGTGGGCATTGCGCGGCCCACGCAAAACTACAAGGGGCAGCCGATAGAAAGCATGGCCGGACACAGCCTGTTGCCTGCACTTCTCGGCCACAATACCCCCATCAGACAGGCCGATGAAATTTTGGGCTACGAGTTGTCTGGCAATGCCGCACTGTTCAAAGGCGCATTCAAACTGGTCAAAAACTTAGCCCCACTTGGTGATGGGCAATGGCGTTTGTATGATGTGGTTGCGGACCCCGGTGAAACCCAGGACTTGCAAAAACAATGGCCCGCCGAATTTGCAAGCATGCAAAAAGATTACCAAATTTGGGCCGATGCGCATGGCGTGTTGCCCGTTCCAAGCGACTACAACCCGGTGATGCAGGTGACGATCAACATGATCCTGGATTACTGGTTGCCTACATTCGGCTTGTGGATCGCCGCTGGCTGGCTTGTGCCCTTGGCGGGCTGGGTCTGGTGGCGTCGCCGCAGCCGGCGGACATGATGGCCGAATTTCCTTCGGGTTACTTTCGCAGCCCCTGGCCAGCCGAAGACGGCGGCCCTCAAAGGCGCCAGCACCCATGGGGTGTAGCGGGCCTTAACTTGCAAGCCGGCGAACAACTGGCTTGCACCACCCGCAACACCCTGCTGTCAACCATGACGGTCTTGGGCGATCCCGGTCAAGTGTATTTGCTGACCCATTCCGTACTGCGATCGCAATTGGGCTTGCCCACCAACGCATGTGTCGAGAGGATCGATCCGGTGACACTGAAAACCCAGATCGCATCACCCCGGTTGCCCGGTGGTCCCATGTGGCCCGGGGGCATGGCGATCCACGCCAATGGTGATTTGTATGTGGTCTATGGTCGGTATGCGCACCGTTTGAGCCGGGATTGCGAAATCAAAGCTGCTTTCCAATTGCCGGTGGATCAGCCCTACAACTCATTTGTGGTTCTGGACAACGGTTTGATCGTCACCAAAAATCTATCAGAAAGTACACCCGCACTGTTGACCGTGCTGACGCCCGAACTCCAGAGTGCCAGCGGAGACACGCTGTGTCCTGAGCCCTCCATTGCCAGACTCAGCAGCCGGGGCAATGCGGTGTACGTCGTGGGGGTTCAATCTATTTTCAGATACCACTGGCGAGAAGATCGACAAGCCTTGGTGCTCGACGCTGAATGGCGACACGACTACATCACGGGCACGCAGCAAGTCTTTGGGTGGGACGTGGTGATCGATGGTTTGCATGCGTGGTTCATGGACAACGGCCGCCACAATTACCGTCTGAGCATGATCGGATCGGGTCTGAACCCCACCCCCAATCGCTTGATTCGGGTGGCCTTGAATGACAGCCAGGATCACCAAGCTTGGGAGATCAGTGGGCTGGCCCATGGCAGCATCACCAACCCACCCTTGGTTGATATTCAGCGCGGCATTGTGGTCGCCTATGACGCGGCAAATTGCATGATGCGGGCTTGGGACATGCAAAGCTCACAGGCCAAGACAGCATTAACGCCCAAGTGGGAATTGAAAAATTTCGGCTGTGCCAGCCACATGATTTTGTACCCGGACAGCGGCGAATTGGTGACCAATGATTACCGCCGTAGGGGCGAAGAAGTGGTGGTACTGGACATCACCACGGGCCTCGAAAAAGCCCGCGTTCGTTCAGGTGGGATCACCCAAGGCGTGGTGTTTCCAAGCACCGGTTGGAACCGCGACTTTTACTGGTCTTCGATGGGCCGTTTGGCGCGCATTTTTGTGGCGTGACCCACTTCAGAAGTTTAAAAACGTTTGCTCACCAGAATGTCTTTGGTGCCTGCAGGCAGGCTGATGAAATCGCCGTCAATCCCCACCCGCATGGGGCCTTTGAAAATTGAGGGCGCATTGCCCAAAAATGCTTTTTCAAGGCCCGGTATCGGCAGCGGCGGGGCAATGTGGTTGAACAACAAATACCCCACCTGGGCATCGCGCGCCGTCTGCGCTGCTTGTTCGGGTGAGGCATGGTAATCAATGATGTCGGCCATCAACTGCTTGAGCTTGGGGCGGCCCGCTTTCACCGCGGCATCCCCTATCGCTTGCGCCAAAGGCGCTGACAAGGCCTCGTGCACCAACAAATCGACGCCCTTGGACTGCGCCAAGACAGCCGCAGATTGACGGGTGTCGCCGCTCAACACGGCCGTTCGGCCTTTGTAGCTGATGCGAAAACCCACTGCAGGGTGGACCGGGGCGTGGTCCACGGGAAAAGCCCGCACCTCCACATTGTCATCTTTGTAGACCACCATGTCTTGTGCAGAGCCCAAGTCAAATGAACGCGCTTCGCCGCCAAATCCTGTGGAGGGCAAAATCGCTTCACCGTGATGCGCCACTCGGTAAGTTTGGTCTTGCGCATACACATCGCGTAAACCATTGACCAGCTTTTGCACGCCAGGGGGGCCGTACACGGGGACCGGTTGCGCGTTGCCTGTCGAGACCCAACGTTGCAGCACCAACTCCCCCAAACCATCGATGTGGTCGGAATGAAAGTGGGTCAAGAAGATGGCGTCGATCTGCCCGTGGTTGACACCCATTTTGGCCAGGTTGCGCGTCGCGGCATTGCCCGCATCAAAGACAAACAATTTAGCGCCAGCCACCACCAAGGTGCAAGGCCCTGTGCGTTTCTCGTCCGGAAAGGGTGAACCAGCACCGCACAAACCGACATGCAAACCGTCGGGCAGGTCTTGGCGAATATCCAATTTCAACCGCTCGGCAACGACTTTTTCAGCCACCCAGACGCTGAGGGTTCCCCTGAATAAGAACACGGCTAAAGCCAAGGCACTGACCATCAATAAAGCGAAAGCGGTCACGCGTAAAGTTGAATTTTTCATGTTGTTGTCAATTATTTACCCGCATGACCGGCGTGCTGTGAATGAAATCTGCCATGGCCTGCGCGACTTCCGCGCCACTGTCTTCTTGCAAAAAATGACCCGCGCCCCTGATTTTGGAATGGGGCTGGCCTTGCGCGCCGGGCACCCGCTCTTGCCAGATTTTGTGACCCCCACGGGTAATTGGATCGCGGTTACTGAACAAGGTCAAAAACGGTTTGTCCCATTTTTTGAAGACCTCCCATGCCGCTTCATTGGCTTGGCGGGCAGGGTCGTTGGGCGTGGTCGGCACGAAGGTGGGAAATAATCGAGCCGCTGTGCGGTGCGCCCGCGACGGAAAAGGCGCATCATAAGCTGCCACTTCTTGCGGGGTCAAACCCTTCGCACAACCGGCTTTGACAATTCCCCCAATCGGAAACCAGGGGCTGTACATGGCAAAAGCGCGCCAGATTTTGAAAGCAAAGGGAATGCCGTCCGTCCCGGTGGGCAGGCCGCCATTGGCCAGAACGATGCGGTCAAACCGATCGGGCATTTCGGCCGCCATGCGCAAGCCGATCAAGGAACCCCAATCTTGGCAGAACAGGGTCATGCCGTGCAATTGATTCTCTTCGACCCAAGCCGACATCCATTGCACATGGTTCAGGTAAGAGTAGTCCTTTGGACTGACCGGTTTGTCCGAGCGTCCAAAGCCCACCAAGTCCGGTGCCAGCACCCGAAAACCCGCCTGCACCAAAACCGGAATCATCTTGCGGTACAAAAAAGACCACGCAGGCTCACCGTGCATCAGCAATACGATGGGGGCGTCGATCGGCCCTTCGTCGATATGTGCCAAGCGCAGGCCACCCAGCTCGGTGTAATGCGGTACAAACGGAAAGTCCGGCAGCTGTGCGAACCGAGATTCAGGGGTGCGAAGGCACTTTCCAACGGGCGCAAGTGATCTCATGCGGTCTCTTTCTGGGAAGCAGTCCTGTAGGGAATCGAAAGTATATCGCCAAACATACACAAATGTATTGTTTTGGGTTTGTGGTCGTTTTGCAGACTGTAACAACTGAAACCATTCCTTGACGCCGGTCATTAGCACTCTCTCATCGCGAGTGCTAAAATGAGGCGCATATTGAAAGGATTTCTGGTATGTCTATTCAAACTGGTTTCCCTGGCTCTGCGGTGACTTTGAGCAATCCTTGGGCGGTCGTGCCGTCTTTGGGTCATTTGGACGCTTACATTTCTGCGGTCAACCGCATGCCCATGCTGAGCTTGGAAGAGGAGCAGGCGTTTGCGCGTAAGCTCAGAAATGAAGACGATCTCGAGTCTGCGGGCAAGTTGGTGCTTTCGCACCTGCGCTTGGTGGTGTCGGTTTCGCGCCAGTACCTGGGCTACGGTTTGCCTCACGGAGATTTGATCCAAGAAGGCAATGTCGGTCTGATGAAAGCTGTGAAGCGTTTTGACCCTGATCAGGGCGTGCGTCTGGTGAGCTATGCACTGCATTGGATCAAGGCTGAAATCCATGAGTACATCCTGAAAAATTGGCGTATGGTCAAAGTGGCCACCACCAAAGCCCAGCGCAAACTCTTTTTTAATTTGCGCTCGATGAAGCAGGGCTTCAAAGCCGATGCCGGCCTGGACACGCACCGCGATACCTTGACTGTGGACCAGATCGATGTGATGGCGCGGGACTTGAACGTGAAACGCGAAGAAGTCATGGAAATGGAAACCCGCATGTCAGGTGGCGATGTTTTGCTGGACCCCGCCCCATCGGATGACGGCGAGCAAGCCTACGGACCCATCGCCTACTTGGCCGACGCCAACCATGAGCCCACCGCCATGCTGGAAGCCCATGAACGGGACATGCTGTCCAGCGAAGGCATTGCCACCGCATTGGCGGCGCTGGACGAGCGCAGTCGCCACATCGTTGAAGAGCGTTGGTTGAAGGTCAATGACAATGGCTCGGGCGGTATGACGTTGCACGACTTGGCTGCGGTTTATGGCGTGAGCGCTGAACGCATTCGCCAGATCGAAGTCGCCGCCATGAAGAAAATGAAAAAGACCTTGATGGACTACGCGTAAGCGAATTTCATACCCCTCACAAGCCCGGCAATGTCCGGGCTTTTTTATGGACATACGCTTGCTTGCATGGGTTTTCCCCAAGCACTGGTTGGCCGCCGCAAAGGCATGATGGCGCACATTAAAACCCGACAGGAGTCACTCACATGAGTTCCAGCGCCGACGTGACCAGCACCATGATGCACGTGCCTTTGTCTTTGAACCATTTTCTGGAGCGAGCGGGCACACTTTTCCCAAGCAATGAAATCGTGTCACGTCGACCTGATAAATCACTGGTCAAACACACCTATGGTCAGTTCTATGACCGCTCGCGCCGCCTGGCACAAGGCCTGCAGAACTTGGGGCTGAAAAAAGGCGACCGCGTGGCCACGCTGTGCTGGAACCACCACGTCCACCTGGAATGCTACTTCGGCATACCCGCATCGGGGGGCGTCATGCACACCTTGAATTTACGTTTGTCCGCCGAAGAAATCGCATGGATTGCCAAAGATGCGCAAGACCGCATTTTGATCATCGACGACATTTTGCTTCCGCTGTACCGTCAATTCGAACACCTTTATACCTTCGAAAAAATCATTGTGTTCCCCTTCTCTGGTGCGCCTGTACCTGCAGAGTTTTTAGACTACGAACTCTGGCTCGGGGCTATCGATGCGGCCACTTTTGACTATGCACCGCACGCTGAGGACGACCCGGTGTCCATGTGCTACACCTCGGGCACCACGGGTCGCCCCAAGGGCGTGGTCTATTCTCACCGCTCCACCGTCTTGCACACCTTGGTGGCGTCCTTGGGTGATTTTTGGTCCTTGCGCGGCACGGACGTCGTGTTGCCTGTCACGCCCATGTTCCATGCCAACAGTTGGGGCATCCCTTATGGCGCCGTGATGATGGGCGTTAAGTTGGTGTTCCCGGGTCCGCATTTACACCCTGATGATTTATTGGACTTGATGCAGCTGGAGCCACCGACTTTGTCCTTGGGTGTTCCCACCATTTGGATGGGTTTGATTCAGACTTATGAGGCCGCATTGACCACACAACCTGGTCGATGGAAATTGCCAGCCGGGATGCGCAGCCTGGTGGGCGGCGCGGCGGTCCCAGAGGCTTTGATTCGCGCCTTCGACAAACATGGGATCTGGATTTTGCAAGGCTGGGGCATGACCGAAACCTCGCCGGTCTGCACCATCTCTTACCCCAAAGCCGAGCTGCGCGATGCCCCCATAGAAGAGCGTTACCGCCGCGCAGCCATGGCCGGTGTACCGGTCCCCTTGGTGGATTTACGTATCCGCAACGACGATGGCCAGGATGCAGACTGGGATGGTCAACAGGTCGGCGAATTGCAAGTTCGGGGACCGTTCATCACGGGCAGCTACCACCAAGTGCCTGTTCAAGATGACAAGTTTTCCAACGACGGCTGGCTTCGCACTGGGGATGTGGCCAGTGTCGACAACATGGGATTTGTGCGCATCACCGATCGCACCAAAGACCTGATCAAATCTGGGGGCGAATGGATCAGCTCGGTTGACTTGGAAAATGCCTTGATGGCCCACCCCGGCATCGCAGAAGCTGCGGTGATCGCCATCCCTGACGAAAAATGGAGTGAACGCCCCTTGGCCTGTGTTGTGGCCAGACCTGGTCACACGCCGCTGCCCGAAGAGCTGGCTGCACATTTGATCAAAATGGGCTTTGCAAAATGGCAAGTCCCAGAACGCTATGAGTGGATTGATAGCGTCCCGCGCACATCAACTGGAAAATTTTATAAGCTTAAATTACGTGAGATGTTCCCAAGGTGACGACTATCGGGAAACTCCTGATGGGAAAGCTCTCTACATCTGACACCATGTTGGGTAGTTTCTAATATCAATGCATATTCAGTAAAGGAAATGGATGAACGTTCAGAATTCTCAATCTGATACGCGCTCACATTCGCAAGCAAACCCTTTGCTTTCGGTGCAGCAAGTGACTGTTAAATTCAGAGGCATCGTGGCCCTGGACGGCGTTTCTTTCAATGTCCATGATGGGCAGATCGCGGGTCTGATCGGCCCCAATGGTGCGGGCAAAACCACGCTGTTCAACTGCCTGTCCCGTTTGTATGACTACAGTGAAGGGCAGATTCAGTTCGACGGCCAAGCGCTGGAAGGCATGACGCGCCACAAAACCGCTGAGATTGGCATTGGCCGCACATTCCAGAATCTGGCCCTGTACAAAACCATGTCGGTGCTCGACAACATCAAGGTAGGCGCCCATTGCAGGGCTGAGAAAGGCTTTCTGGCCCATGCCCTGCGGCTCCCAGGCGTGCTGCAGGAAGAAGCCAAAATTCACCATGACGCCATGCGCTTGGTTGATTTCTTGGGTTTGCAATCCGTGGCCCAACACAAAGTTTCTGACTTGCCATTTGGCACCCAAAAGCGGGTTGAATTGGGCCGCGCTTTGGCCAGTCAACCCAAGCTCTTGCTGCTGGACGAGCCTGCCGCTGGACTGAACCATGAAGAGGTCCATGCCTTAGGGGATTTGATTCAACACATCCGCGATGAATTCAAGATCACAGTGCTTTTGGTCGAGCACCATATGAGCCTGGTGATGCGCGTCTCTGACAAGGTGGTGGCTTTGAACTTCGGCAAAAAAATTGCTGACGATACCCCCGCCAATGTACGCCAACACCCCGATGTGATCCAAGCTTACCTGGGGTCTTCAAAATGAGCCGCACGCTTTTGCAAGTGACCGATCTGCACGCTGGCTATGGTGCCACCGAAGTGCTGCATGGCCTGACGATGAGCATCGAAGAAGGCAGCATCACCACCTTGTTGGGCGCCAATGGCGCTGGCAAAACCACCACTCTTCGCGCTTTGAGCAAGATGATCAAAGTGCGCGGCCAAATCCAATTCGATGGACAAGCCATTGAAGGTAAATCCACCGAGGACATCGTGCGCTTGGGTGTGGCCCATGTGCCTGATGGGCGCGGGACGTTCGGCAGTCTGTCGACCGAAGAAAATTTGCAATTGGGCAGCTACACCCGCAAAAACAAACAAGAATGCGCGCTGGACCAAGAAAAGATGTACGCCTACTTTCCCAGGTTGAAAGAACGACGCCAACAACAAGCAGGCACTTTGTCTGGCGGCGAGCAGCAAATGCTGGCCATCGCCAGGGCCTTGATGCTGCGCCCCCGTTTGCTGCTGATGGACGAGCCGTCCTTTGGCTTGGCCCCGCTGATTGTGCGTGAAATTTTCGACATCATGCGCACCATCAACCAAGTGGACAAAGTCACGATTTTGCTGGTAGAACAAAACGCGGCGATGGCCCTCGACTTGGCCAAATATGCCTATTTGCTTGAAACCGGAAAACTGGTTTTGTCGGGTCTTGCAGAAGACCTCAAAAAAGACGAAGCTGTCCGTCGCTCCTACCTCGGTCATTGAGAAAAACCCATCATGGAAACCTTCATTCACCAAGTTGTTGCCGGCATCGCCACCGGCGGCGTGTATGCGAGCATGGCACTCGCGCTCGTGATGATTTACCAATCGACACACCACATCAATTTCGCACAAGGCGAACTCGCGATGTTTGCCACCTACATGTCATGGACGCTCATCAATGCGGGGGTTTCCTATTGGTTGGCTTTTACCTGCACCATTGTGCTGGCCTTTGTCTTAGGGGTCTTGATTCAGCGGATCATCATCCGACCCGTCGAGAATGCGCCGGTCCTGAACATTGTGGTGGTCTTCATTGGCCTTCTGGTGATACTCAACAGCATCGCGGGTTGGGTCTTTACCTACACCATCAAATCCTTTCCATCACCGTTTCCTAAAGAGCCGCCTTTTGGTTTGCACTTCATTTCCTCGCATGAACTGGGCTCGATTGGCGTGACTTTCGTGCTGCTGCTGCTCCTGTTTGGCTTCTTCAAATTCACACCCTTGGGTCTGGCCATGCGTGCTGCCGCGCAAAATCCTGATTCCAGCCGCCTGGTCGGCATTCGCGTGGGCTGGATGCTGGCGCTGGGCTGGGGTTTGGCTGCCGCCATCGGATCGGTGGCCGGCATGATGATTGCCCCTGTCGTATTTCTAGATCCCAACATGATGTCGGGTATCTTGCTCTACGCTTTTGCAGCGGCTTTGGTTGGCGGCATTGACAGCCCGGGCGGTGCGGTGCTGGGCGGCTTCATCGTCGGCATTCTCGAAAATATTTTGGGTGCTTATGTCATCGGCACAGAACTCAAGCTGTCGGTCGCATTGGTGCTGATCATTGTGGTGTTGACCATCAAACCCGCCGGCTTGTTCGGCAAAGTGATTGTTTCGAGGGTGTGAACCAGATGTCTACCAATATTTCTTCTCACGAAAAAGCCATTCCTTGGATTTGGCTGGTACTGGGCCTCTTGGGTGCCTGCGCACTGCCCTTTTTCATCTCCAACTACCATGTCTTTCAGCTGTCCATGGTCCTGACCTACGCCATCGCTTTGGTGGGGCTGAACATCCTGATTGGCTACAGCGGTCAGATTTCATTGGGGCATGGCGCCTTCCTGGCCATTGGCGCTTACACCACCGCCATCTTGATGGACAAGGCGGACATGCCTTACTGGATGACGATTCCGATTGCGGCCGCCGTGTGTTTGGTGGTGGGCTTTTTGTTTGGTCTGCCCGCCCTGCGCCTGGAAGGCCATTATCTTGCTTTGGCCACATTCGCCTTGGCAGTGGCTTTGCCACAACTGCTCAAATTCAAACATTTAGAATTTCTCACAGGCGGGGTCCAAGGTATTGTGATCATGAAGCCCGAAGCGCCTTGGGAGACCTTGTTCGGCTTGAAGCTCAACGCCGACCGGTGGCTGTATTTCTTCACATTGGCTGTCACGGTGGTGATGTTCGTGATCGGCTGGAACCTGATCCGAGGCCGCGTGGGTCGCGCGCTGATTGCCATCCGAGATCAACCCATAGCCGCCGCCTCTATGGGCATCGACACCCCCCTTTACAAGAGCCTGGCTTTTGGTGTGAGTGCCATGTTCACGGGCGTGGCCGGCGCCTTGAGCGCTATATTGGTGGCCTTTGTGGCACCCGACAGCTTCACGGTCTTCCTTTCCATTACCCTGATGGTGGGCATGGTGATTGGCGGCGTGACGTCCTTGCCCGGCGCGCTGTACGGTGCACTTTTCATTCAATTCATCCCGAACATCGCTGACCAAATTTCCAAAGCAGCCCCCTGGGCCATTTATGGCACCATGTTGATTTTGTTCATGTACACCATGCCCACGGGCATTGCAGGTTTATTCCGCCTGATTGGCCAAAAACTTCGCCCCACCCACCCTTGATTTTCCCTTTCACCGCTTCCATTTAACCGAGGACCATCATGAAAAAGAGACAATTTACCCTGACAGCTTTGTGCCTTTCCATTGCTGCCTTTGCCAT
>Ga0209598_10001800_pt1 | contig 17223 bp, 15 predicted proteins | sample M_140807_EF_Meta_FD_187317 | JGI IMG/M metagenome (GOLD analysis project Ga0209598, IMG submission 187317) | Freshwater microbial communities from Lake Montjoie, Canada to study carbon cycling - M_140807_EF_MetaG (SPAdes) (version 2) | ecosystem: Environmental > Aquatic > Freshwater > Lake... | reverse complement strand
GGAGAGGCCACGGGTGATTTTGCGGGTGACGAAGGTCTCGCCGCGACGGGGACTTTCGTGGTTAAAGAGAATGCCATTGCAGGCATACATGCCATAGGACTCGCGATAGTTGATCGTGATCCAGTAGGCATAGAGTTTGGCCACGCCATAGGGGCTGCGGGGATAGAAGGGGGTGGTCTCCTTCTGGGGGATCTCCTGGACTAAACCGTAAAGCTCGGATGTGGATGCCTGATAGATGCGGGTTTTATTGATCATGTCCAGGATGCGCACCGCCTCCAGAATCCTCAGGGTGCCTAACGCATCCGAATTGGCGGTGTATTCGGGGCTTTCGAAGCTCACCGCCACATGGCTCTGGGCGCCGAGGTTATAGATCTCATCGGGCTGCACCTGCTGAATGATGCGAATCAGATTGGTGGAGTCCGTCAGGTCGCCGTAATGAAGGACAAGCCGGGGATCACTGACGTGGGGATCCTGATAGAGGTGATCGATGCGGTCGGTGTTGAAGCTGCTGGCCCGTCGCTTGATGCCATGCACCACATAACCCTTCTCCAGGAGTAACTCCGCCAGATACGAACCGTCCTGTCCGGTGATGCCCGTGATCAGGGCGATCTTGGGGTTGGTAGCGGGGCCGTTGGCGCTGGTCATGGAGGCGGAAGGGGATAAATCCGGGAAAACTGGGGGATGGGCGAGCTGGTGGGCTCTTAGGTGCGACCACCGGCACCGAGGGCAGCGGCATCGGTGCTGGTCATGGTGACGGGATCGGGCCGCCGCAGACCGCTCTCGCCCTGGATGTTGCCGCGGCCATAGCGATCCTCGAACCGCACAATGTCGTCTTCGCCGAGATAGGCACCGCTTTGGACCTCGATCATTTCGACGGGGATCTTGCCTGGGTTGATCAGACGGTGACGGGCACCAAGGGGGATGTAGGTGCTTTGGTTTTCCCCCACCAGCTCTTCGACACCGTCCTTTTCGACCAAGGCGGTGCCTCGCACCACCACCCAATGCTCGGCGCGGTGGTGGTGCATCTGCAGGGATAGGGCTGCCCCAGGCTTGACCTGGATCTTCTTGACCTGCCAGCGGTCCCCCTCAACAATGCCGTCGTAATGGCCCCAGGGGCGATAGATGCGGCGATGGGCCCTGCTTTCTGGGGCACCACTTTTCTCCAATTGGCCGACGATCGATTTGATCTCCTGGGCCCGATCCCGATGGGCCACCAGCACCACATCATCCGTTTCGACCACCACCAGATCTTCCACCCCCAGGCCCACCACGAGCCGGTGTTCGCTGCGCAGATAACAATTGCGGACCCCTTCGCCGATGACCCGACCCCGCAGCACGTTGCCGTTGCTGTCCTGGTCCGAGGTTTCCCAGAGGGCGCTCCAGCTACCCACATCGCTCCACTGGGCATCGAGGGGGAGCACGGCGCCCAGGCTGGTCCGCTCCATGACCGCCACATCGAGGGACACGTTGGGACAACCCGCGAAGGCCTCGCGCTCCAGCCGCAGGAACTCGAGATCGGCGCTGTCCTGCTCCAGGGCGGCGCGGCAGGCATTCACCACCTCGGGGGCCAGCCGTTCCAGTTCGGCGAGGATGGCGCTGGCGCGAAACAGGAACATGCCGCTGTTCCAGGTGAAGCGCCCCGAAGCCACAAAGGCGGCTGCGGTGGCGCTGTCCGGTTTCTCGACGAAGCGGGCGATCGGAACCGGTCCTGACTGGCTGGGGGTTTCGGCCGCCTCGATGTAGCCGTAGCCGGTTTCCGGGGCGGTCGGCACGATTCCGAAGGTGACCAGCCGCCCGGCCTTGGCTGCGGGCAGGGCCGCCTCCACGACGGCGCGAAAACGTTCGGGGCGGCCGATGACGTGGTCGGCGGCCAGCACGAGCAGCAGGGGGTCGAGGCCTCGGGCCGTGGATTTCAGGGCCGCGACGGCCACCGCCGGTGCGGTGTTGCGACCCATCGGTTCCAAAAGGATCGCTTCGGGTTCGACACCGATCTGGCGCATCTGCTCAGCCACGATGAAACGATGGTCTTCGTTGCAGATCAGCAGGGGAGCCGCCAGCGCCGGCAAGCCTTCCAGTCGTTGCTGGGTCTGTTGCAGCAGGGTTTTGTCGTCATTGCCGGCCAGCGCCCAGTACTGCTTGGGATAGCTGGCCCGCGACAGGGGCCAAAGGCGCGTGCCGGTGCCACCGCAGAGGATGACAGGAACAAGAGGCGGACTGGACAGAGAAGCGTCAGGTTCCATGGGGATTGCATGTAGCGGACTCGCCGCAGGCCGGGGCCCGCTCGTGAAGCAAGGACCGATGAATTAAGACGAGCCCGCCCAATCGCCGCTATTCAACCATGGGCGAACGGCCGAACAGGCCTGCGGCCTGGCCTATTCCGCCGCTGGCTCAGCGCAGCTCGTAGCGCAACCAGCGGCAATCCAGCCCCCCGTTGCTGACGGGGATGCGGCGACTGGCCTTGAGGCGCAGGGCGCCGCTGAGGGCGGGATTGCCGCTCAGGAGCCAGAGGGTCCAACCGCCACAGCGCTGTTTGAGCATCGTGCCCAGATCGCCGTAGAGGGCCTCCAGGTCCTCGTCGGCCCCGAGGCGGGCGCCGTAGGGCGGGTTGCACACCACCAGCCCCGGGCCCGCCGGGGGCACGAAATCGCGGCAATCCCCCGGCACGAACTGGATCTGATCCTCCAATCCGGCAGCCCGGGCGTTGGCGATGGCCTGCTGCAGCACCGCCGGATCCCGCTCCATTCCCACCACGGGCGCCAGGGACTGCCCCCGTATCGCAGTCGTGGGGCCGGCCGCCCGGGCGGCCTCCACCTCCTGGCGCCAGATCTCGGCGTCGAAATCGGGCCAGCGCTCAAAGCCGAACCGCCGCGCTATGGCCTTCCCGTCGCCGCCCAGCACCAGTCCCGGCGCCCGGCCGAGGGCGGCCGAGGCGGCCTCCAGCAGCAAGGTGCCGGAGCCGCAGAGGGGGTCGACCAGGGGCACCGAGCCATCCCAGCCGGTCAGGGCGATCAAGCCGGCCGCCAGGTTTTCCTTCAGCGGTGCCAAGCCCATGGCGGCCCGATAGCCACGGCGATGCAGGCTGCCGCCAGCGCCCTCCAGACTCAGGATTGCGGTGCCGCCCTCGCCGCTGCCTCGCCCCGGGCCTATGGGCCCTTTGCCCCAGGGCCCCGGGCTGAGGTGCAGATGCAGGCTGATGTCGGGATCCTCCAGGTTTACCATCGAGCGGACCCCCCAGCGCTGCCGCTGCCAGTCCACCAGGGCGTTTTTCACCTGCAGCGCCGTGTAATGGCTGTGGTTGAGATCGGGCAGGCTGCCGCTGGCCTCCACCTTGAAGCTGTGCTCCGGCGGTAGCCAGAACTCCCAGTCGGCGGCGTTCTGAATGCCGCGGTGCAGGTCGTTGCGGTTGCGGCAGGGGAAGCGGGCGAGCTCCCGCAGGAAGCGAAACGGCAGGCGGGCGCGCAGATGGAGGCGATAGAAGCCGGCCAGGTCCGTGCGGCAGGCGACGGCCCGGCGCAGGGGCCGCACCGCTTCGGCGCCGAGGGCCAGCAGTTCGGCGGCGGCGGGCTCCTCCAGGCCGGGTGGCACCACGGCGACGACATCGAGGGCTGATTGCATCCGCAGGGGGGCCGTAGCGGGCTGGAGGCCATGGTTCTAAACGTTGGCGCTGGCTGGCGGGCCGGGCTGCCCTTAACCACGCCGTCAGGGGCAGTTCGGCCCCCTGCCGGCGTAGGCGGCTCGATGGGGGGGATGGCAGTGCCATACTGAAAAGGTCGGATTTCGGTCCGACTAGGTGATCCACACCAATGTTTCGGACAGCGGTTCGATTCCGCTCAGCTCCATTTTCCCCCAGTCGCATTTTGTTTCTGGGTTTCGTCGCTGGCACCACCTGTTGTGAGCGACGGTTTGGGGGGCTGCAATGGTTTCGACGGGGCATCAGGAGGGTGATTGAAGCCTGCTCGGTAAGAGCAAACCCGTAACAGCGAACAACATCGTTCGTTTCTCCCGTCAAGCCGCCCCTGTGGCTGCCTGACACTCTTAACGGAGACGGGGTGAGGTCAGCCTTGTCACCCAAATGACCCATGGGGCCTGGAAGGGCCCCTTTCAATTTTTTATCTATTGTTGTCGACGCCAAACGGGGGATAAGGCTCCTTGACAACCAGGATTAGGGGGACTTGAAACCCCGACAGGATTGGTGGATCCGCTGTGCTTACGACAACTGATGCAAAGCGGATGGGGAGGAGATGGCTCACTATTGCTAAAATTTTACTGATATTCCGATTGCAAGAAATGAATCAATTTCTTGTATTTTTCTGTGGATCGATGGGTGGCCAGGTCGTTCCGGTCGAAGTACGGCATTCCGAAAAGGGAGCCATCCAGGGATGCCTTTACGCTGAATGTCTGCCGCCGTGAGCCCGCCGGGCCGCCATGGATATAGCGAACCACAAGTTGGGACATGACTTGGGCTTGTTTGATCTAAAAACCATGGTCCACCAAGGTTTGCCCCTAGCCCCCAGGATGGTTGCCCTCATCTTGGCTTCTTGTTTGGCGCTGCCAAGTGCCCGGGCCGATGGCTGGCAAGGGGGCGGCCATGGGGGCCCTCAAGGTTGGGGAGGGGGCAACTCCGGCGGGAATCAAGGTGGCAATTGGGGCGGCAGAAATTATGGTGGTGATCAGGGGGGCAACAACAATTACGGTGGCCGTTATAGCGGAGCTAATTCTTATCGCGGAGGCGGCTATCAAGGCGGAAATTATTACGGCGGTGCTTTTCACGGTGGCGGTTACCGCTGGGGCGGCTACCGTCCTGCCTATGGCTATGGCCGTCCCTATGGCTGGAACCGCGGCTGGCAGAACGGTGGCTACTGGGGCTATCGACCCTGGAATACCGGTTGGTACAACTGGGCCCCGACCAGCTGGTCCTGGTGGGGCCCCAGTGCCGTGGGCTGGGGGATAATGGGCCTGGCGACCGGTGCCGTGATCACTGGATTGGTCAACAGCGCCGCCCAGAACCAGTCCACGGTGATCGTGGTGCCCGACTCCACCATTCGTCTTGATTTCGCCTCGGTGTTGCCCGCCGGCGATGGGGTGGTCAGCTTCCGTTACATCATCGGCACCACCGGCCCCGCCTACCAGGCCAATGGCGATTGTCGTCAGGGGCTGTTTAACGGCCAGGCGCCCCGGTCTGTGGCCGAAGCCCAGTTGCTCAACACCACCTGCCATGTGGCCTATGGCAATGGCAACGCCACCCCTACCCAACCCAACTACGGCAACGCCGCTCCGGCCGCGCCTAGCTACGGAAACGGTGCCCCCTAGCCTGAAGCGGTTGCCCGTCCGTTGGCCCAGCCGTGTTCCCCCTTCGACTCCAGGGCCCATGGCCCGCTCGCCCGTCGTTGCGCCACCGCCGCCTTGCCATCCAGGTGGCTCTGCTATTGGGTCTGCTGTTATCCCCCTTGGTGCTGCCCGCCTGCGTCAGCGCGGCCTCTCCCCCGGCAACCGCGCCGGAGTTGGTCGCCGAGGCGGTGGACCCCGCCTTTGAGCAGCAGGTGCTGGCGGTGATCCGCCGCCATCCTGCCGTACTGATCGAAGCCCTTACCGCTTACGAGCGTGACCAACAGGAGGCCCAACGGCGCCAGCAGGCCGACCAGCTGCGGCGCCTCTATCCCCAGCCCAGGGACCTGATCGGCGCGTCCCCCAGCCGCGGCACCGGCAAGGTGGTCGTGGTGGAATTCTCCGATTTTCAATGCCCCTATTGCGCCAAGGCCCATGACGCTCTGCAGGCCTTTCTGGAGCAGCACGGCAAGGAGGTGACATTGGTCTATAAGAATTTCCCCCTGACCCAGATCCATTCCCAGGCCCTTGCCGCCGCCCGGGCGGCCTGGGCTGCCGGTCGCCAAGGCCAGTTCTGGGCCTATCACGATGCCCTTTTCGCCAACCAGGCCCGGCTGGGAGAGCCCCTCTACGGCGAGATTGCCACCAATCTCAAGCTCAACCTGGCCCGTTTCGATCAGGACCGCAAAGGACCGGCCTCACTGCAAGCGATCCAGAAGGATCTCGACCAAGCTGAAGGGTTGGGCTTGCAAGGCACGCCCACGGTGGTGATGGATGGCCAATTTTTGGCGGGGGCCGTCACCGCCGAAGTCCTGGAGAAGCAACTGGGGTTGCTGAGCCGCGGGAAATAGGAGCAACCCTGTCAAGGACGGGTTTTTGACGGCTCTCCCCCATGCCCTAACCCCAACGGGCTCCTTAGGTTGAATCCATTGACAACCTTGCTCCATGGCCCCTTTCACCGCTGCGGCGCCCCTGCTGCCCGCCCTTGTCCAGGAGCGTTCGCTCCGCACTCCCCTGGCCACCGTCTCGGTGCTCCATACCCTTGAGCCGGTGATCGCCCCCCTGCGCCAGGCCATCGCGGGTCTGCCGGCCGCTAGTGCCGCTTGGCTTGAGGAACGGCTGCAACTCAATGGTGCAGCGATCGTGTTCCGGGGCCATCCTGAAGCCGCCCGCCGTTATGAAACCAACCTCAAGGCCGCCGGTCTCACCACGTCGGTGAACCTGTTGATGGCCCCCTGAGGGGGGAGTCGCCGATCCAACGCTCCAGGGCGTCCAAGGAAAGAACTCCCTCCACCCGTCTTTCCCCCATCACCCAGGTGGGATAGGCCTTAATGCCGACCCGGTCGCAGCGTTGGCGATCGGCGTCGGTTTTTTCGCATTCGATGTAGGGCAGCTGGTTGCCGGCTTCCTGCCCGAACAGATTTTTCTGCCGGAAACAGGCCGGACACCACCAGGCCCCGTAGAACACCATCCCCCGCTCGCGCAGCCGGCGCGCCAGGCTGAGTTGGGCCTCGTTGGAAGGATGGATGGCCTGGCCGAGGTTCGGGCTGGTAGAGGGGACGGCCATGGCCTGTTGCGCGAGGCTCCGGAAGGGCCAAAGGGGCAGGCTGGCCACCACAAGGGATGCGGCTAGGGGGCGGGCCCACGGGCCCCGGGGGAACAACGGCGCCACGGCAGGGGAAGGGGTAGTTCGAGACTTTAGGGGCCAGCAACAGTACGGCCTTCCGCCCCGACTGGGGGGCCAAAACAAGACCGGCGCCAGGGACAATGGAACCGCCAGGCGAGCGCCATTACGCCCCTGCCGGCCTGTTCGCCTGCCCCCCTGCGATGAGCGCCAACGGATATCGGGACTACTTCAAGGTGTTGGGGGTTGAGCGGAGCGCCGATGCCGACGCCATCAAGCGCGCCTTCCGCAAGTTGGCCCGCGAATGTCACCCTGATGTCAACCCGGGGGATCCCTCGGCCGAGGCCCGTTTTAAGGAGATCAGCGAGGCCTATGAGGTGCTGTCGGATCCGGATAAGCGGCGCAAATACGAACAATTCGGCCAGTACTGGAGCCAGATGGGCGGCGGTTCCGGTCGCGGACCCGCCGGCGCGGACGTGGATTTTGGCCGCTACGGCAATTTCGACGACTTCATCAACGACCTGCTCGGCCGCTTCGGCGGTCCCGGCGGGTCGGCCGGTGGGGGAGGTTTCTCTGGGGCGGGAGCTGGCTTTCCCGGGGGGTTCGGTTCCGGCTTCCCCAGTGGTGGCTTCCCCAGTGGCGGTTTCCCAGGTGGGGGGCGGGGGGCCCCTGTCAACCTGGATGCGGAAGCGACCCTGCAGATCAGCTACGCCGATGCTTTTCGGGGTTGTGAGCGCAGCCTGGCGGTCAATGAGGAAAAGGTGCAGGTGCGCATCCCACCCGGGGTCAAGCCCGGCAGTCGCCTGCGCCTCAAGGGCAAGGGCAACCTGCAACCCGGCACCGGTCGCCGCGGTGATCTCTATCTCAATCTCAAACTGGCCAGCCATCCGGTCTGGCGCCTTGATGGCGACCAGCTGCGGGCCGAGCTGCCCCTCAGCCTCGATGAACTGGCCCTCGGCGGCGAAGTCACCGTGGCAACCCCCGACGGCGAGGCCAGTGTGCAGGTCCCGCCTGGCATGACCCTGGGCCGCAGCCTGCGGCTCAAGGGCAAGGGCTGGCCCCTCAAGGAAGGCCGCGGCGATCTGCTACTCACTCCGGTGCTGAAGTTGCCCCCGAACCTCAGCGAGCGGGAACGGGAATTGCTGGAGCAGCTGCGCCAGGCCCGCAGCGCCGATCCCCGCCAGGAGTGGATCAGCGCCGCCCGCCTCTGACCCGCTAACAACCAGGCCAGACGCCTCGGTCCTTGCCCCAGCAGGTCTTCCGGCTGGTTGCTTGAGGAACCCGACCGATAAGATCCGCCCAGACGGTCCCTACAGATGGAGCTCACCTATCGTCCGCGGCGTTTGCGGACCACCCCTGCCCTGCGCTCCCTGGTGCGGGAGCACCACCTCAGGGCCACCGATTTTATCTATCCCCTCTTCGTCCATGAGGGCGCCAGTAACGAACCCATCGGCGCCATGCCCGGGGCCCAGCGCTGGAGCGTCGAGGGGTTGGTGGATGAGGTGGGACGGGCTTGGGATCTGGGCATCCGCTGCGTCGTGCTCTTCCCCAAGGTGGCCGATGGTCTCAAAACGGAAGATGGGGCGGAGTGCTACAACGACCATGGCTTGATTCCCAGGGCCATTCGCCGCCTTAAGCAGGCCCATCCAGCCATGGCAATCATGACCGATGTGGCCCTGGATCCCTATTCCTGCGACGGCCATGATGGCATCGTCGATGGCAACGGCGTGGTGCTCAATGACGAAACCGTGGCCATGCTCTGCCGGCAGGCCGTGGCCCAGGCCCGCGCCGGTGCCGATCTGATTGGTCCCAGCGACATGATGGATGGCCGCGTTGGAGCCATCCGTGAGGCCCTCGATGAAGAGGGCTTCGAAAATGTAGGCATCATCAGTTATACCGCCAAATACGCGTCGGCCTATTACGGCCCCTTCCGGGAGGCCCTCGATTCGGCCCCAAGGCCCTCCAATGGCAAACCCATTCCCAAGACTAAGTCGACCTATCAGATGGATCCGGCCAACGGCCGGGAAGCCATCACCGAAGCCCTGCTCGATGAACAGGAGGGTGCCGACATTTTGATGGTCAAGCCGGGCCTGGCTTACCTCGACATCGTTCACCGGTTGCGTTCGGAAACCGAACTGCCGATTGCCGCCTACAACGTCAGCGGTGAATACGCCATGGTGAAGGCAGCAGCCGAGCGGGGCTGGATCGATGAGCGGGCCATCACCCTGGAAACCCTGCTCTGTTTCAAGCGGGCCGGGGCCGACCTGATCCTTACGTATCACGCCTGCGACGCGGCCACCTGGCTGCGGCAGGGTTGAGCTGACGCCGCAACACCCGCCGGCCCATTGCAGGAGAATGGTTAAAGCGATCCTTTCCGCCATGGCTCCGGCTGCCGTCCATCGCCTAGGCCATGTGGCCCTCCGGGTTACCGACATGGAGCGGGCCAAGGCCTTTTACATCGCCCTGGGGCTCCAGCTCACCTGGGATGCGGACGACTGGGCCTATCTGCAGTCGCCCATTACCGGGGATGGGGTGGCCCTGCTCAGCCCGAGTTACACCGCGGCTGGCCCCCACTTCGCGTTTCATTTCGAGAGCCGCCAGGGGGTGGATGCGCTGCATGCCCAGTTGCTGGCCAGCGGCCAAGCCGTGGGTCCGGTGCACGATCACCGTGACGGCACCGCCTCCTTCTATCTCAAGGATCCGGAGGGGAACTGGCTGGAGATCCTCTACGAACCCCCGGCCGGCATCCCTTCCAACCAGGGCGGTGCGGCGATTCGTTCCCTCACCCCCCGCGGCACGTGAGTTTGGGTGGGCACCCCTTGGAATCGTCAGGGGATGGGCCTGCGGCCATCGGCGGCGATGGGCTTGTGGCGATCGCGGCCGAAACCCTCACCCTGCTGGAGTGGCCCCGCCTGGCGGACCATGTCGCCAGCTTCGCCAGCACCGCTGACGGAAAACGGCATTGTGCCGCCCTGCCGCTGCCGGCCAGCTTCGCTGCCAGCCGGGCCCTGTTGGCGGAAACCACCGAGCTCCTCGGCCTCGACGGAATCCTGGAGGGGGGGCTCAGCTTCCGCGGCGTGGCCAGCCTCACCGCCACGGTGCGGCGCTGCGCTAAGGGCGGCACCGCCGGCGGCGAGGCCCTGCTGGCCGTGGCCACCACCTTGGCGGCGGCGCGGCGGCTGCGGCGCCAGATCCAAGATGACAGCCTGCGGCCGGTGTGTTCGGCCCTGGTGGCCGACCTGCGGACCCTGCCGGAGCTGGAACAGCGGCTCCATTTCGCCCTTGAAGAGGGAGGTCGGGTGGCGGATCGGGCCAGCGCCGCACTGGAGGGCCTACGGCGCCAGCTGCAGGGGGTGCGGGCCGAACGCCGCCAGCGCCTGCAGGAGCTGATCCGTCGCTGGGGCAACCTGCTGCAGGACACGGTGGTGGCCGAGCGCAACGGCCGGCCCGTGCTGGCGGTTAAGGCCGGGGCGGCCTCCCAGGTGGGCGGCATCGTGCACGACAGCTCCGCTTCCGGCAGCACCGTGTTTGTCGAGCCCCAGGCGGTGATTTCCCTGGGCAATCGCCTCCGCGAGTTGGAGGGGCGGGAGCGGGAGCTGGAGGAGTCGATCCTCGCCGCGCTCAGTGGCCAAGTGGGGGAAGAGCTGGAGGCGTTGGAGCATCTGCAGACCGTGCTGGTGCATCTGGATGCGGGTCTGGCCAGGGCCCGTTATGGGGCCTGGTTGGGGGCGGTGCGTCCGGAGCTGGATGCCGATCCGCAGGCCCCCTTTGCGTTGCGCGATCTGCGCCATCCCCTGCTGCTCTGGCAGGAGCGGCGGCAGGGGGGACGGCCGGTGGTGCCTGTCAGCCTCAAGGTCGGCCCGGAGCTGCGGGTGGTGGCCATCACCGGCCCCAACACCGGCGGCAAGACGGTGACCCTCAAAAGCCTGGGCCTGGCGGCCCTGATGGCCCGGGCGGGCCTGTTTCTGCCATGCCACGGCACCCCCCGGCTCCCCTGGTGCGGCCAGGTGCTGGCCGATATCGGCGACGAGCAATCCCTGCAGCAGAACCTCTCGACCTTCAGTGGCCACATCCGGCGCATCGCCCGCATTTTGGAGGCCCTGCCCCGGGAATCCCGCCCCGCTCGCCCAGGGGCCGACCTGGTGCTGCTCGATGAGGTGGGGGCCGGAACCGACCCCCAGGAGGGTGCGGCCCTGGCGGCAGCCCTGTTGCGCCACCTGGCTGATCGGGCCCGGCTGACTGTCGCCACCACCCATTTCGGCGAACTAAAGGCCCTCAAGTACGCCGATGCCCGCTTTGAAAATGCCTCGGTAGCCTTCGACAGCGACTCGCTTTCCCCCACCTATCACCTGCAATGGGGGATCCCAGGGCGCAGTAATGCCCTTGCCATTGCGACCCGGTTGGGGCTGGAGCCCCTGGTGGTGGACGCCGCCGCCCGTCAGCTGGAGCCCGGCGGCGAAGGGGACGTCAATCGCGTCATCGAGGGGCTGGAGCAGCAGCGCCGCCAGCAGCAGGAGGCGGCGGAGGCGGCGGCGTCCCTGTTGGCCCGCACGGAGCTGCTGCATGAGGAGTTGCTGCAACGTTGGAGTGAACAGCGTCACCAGGGTGCTGCCTTGCAGGAGCAGCGGCGTCAGGCCTTGGAGACCTCCATCCGCCAGGGCCAGGGGGAGGTGCGTGGACTGATCCGCCGCCTGCGGCAGGTGGGGCACAGCATGGGAGCGGCCGGGGCCCACCAGGGACGGGTGGCCGGCGAAACGGCCCGCCAGGCGGGGCAGCGCCTGCGCCAGTTGGAGGCGGAACACAGTCCCCCGATCGAACGGCGGCAGCATGGCGGCTGGCGCCCCCAGGTGGGGGAGCGGGTGCGGCTGCTGGCCCTGGGCAAGGCGGCCGAAGTGCTGACTCTCTCCGACGACGGCCAGGAACTCACGGTGCGCTGCGGTGTTCTGCGCAGCACGGTGCCCCTGGAGGCGATTGAGGGTCTCAATGGTGAAAAGCCGGTCCCGCCGGAACCGCCCCAGGTGCGGGTGCGGGGCGGCAGGGCGATGGCGGGTCAGGGCGCCCAGGTGCGCACGGCCCGCAATACGGTGGATGTGCGCGGTTTAAGGGTGCACGAAGCCGAAGCGGCCGTGGAAGAAATACTCAGGAATGCTTGCGGTCCGGTATGGGTCATCCATGGCATCGGCACCGGTAAACTTAAGCGGGGCTTAAGGGAATGGCTGGAGGGGGTTCCCTACGTCGAACGGGTCACTGAGGCGGAGCAGGGAGACGGAGGGCCCGGCTGCAGCGTGGTGTGGGTTAAATAATAACAAACTAATTTTAAAAAGTCTACTATTCTAGTTAAAATCCTAATCTAGATTATAACCAAAACCTGTGATTAAAATTTGATAACTTAATTTTGATCAAAAGATTTAAAGATTAGCTGAATTGATCAAAATATAATTTGAAACGCTCTTTAAAGTCTAGGCGTTCAACTGACAGCTTGGGCGTCAACGCCACCTCCGCCACCGTTGGCGGTTGCCTTGAAATCGATTTCACGAATCTCAGGCCTAACCCAGACATAGCGCTTCTTGCGCTTAGGGGAAGTTAATTCGTCAGCATGGTTGAGATTTGAATTGATGGAGGTAGGACGGGTCACCGCTGATTAATGCAATTGTTGCCATGGTAACCCCTCGGGCCAAATTTGACGATCTCATTCGAGCGGCCAATCGGCCAGAAAAAGACCCGTCATCATTCCTCTCGACCATGAGATGGTAGTCAGGCCAGTGCTTCTGCCATCCTCGTGCCGCTCGATGCGCCGCCATGAATTCTTGAGCTTGGCAAGATCAAGCAGGGTTTGGGCCAGCGGCGATTGGGCTAGGCGCTCCAGGGCCGTTTCGACGTCTTGATGTCCTTGTCGGAGTCTCAGCACCTGGTCGGCCCCCTGCAGTCCCCGGATTGGATTCGTTCGCACCGCCTCACAGAGGCGGCCCGCCATCGACTGGCGCAACAGCCAGCGGCGGGTTCCTGTCTCAGGATCGATGAACACCCTGTCGGGTAATGACCATGTGTAGCTCAGCACCCTGGCGTCGGCCGAGGGATCGCGAACCTCAAGACCCGCGGCCCGGCCTGCTTCGGCATGGAGGGCACCGACAGGCGTGCGTCCCGGCTGCAAAAAACGACAGCGTTCCTCCAGGGCCGTGCGCGGCGGCAGGTTGGAGGCATCGGCGCGCCAGACCCTTTCCAGATCCAGTCGCTTCAAGAGCTCTGGATTGATGGCCGACCCCTCGCCCAGCTGCCGATGGGGTGGGAAGGGGTGCCCTGCAAGGCGCCATTGTTGCCAGTCGCGCAACCAGGCTGGGGGCACCAACGGGCGAATCCGTTCCCTCAGAACAGTGGGGAGCCCGTAGTGACGCCAAAGAACGGCGCCGCTCTGGGAGCCCAGGCGGCCCTGCCAGGAGATGCCGCCATTCCCGAACTGGCCGATCAACAGCACTTGGCACCCCCGGGCAACCGCAGCGCGATTGAGGCAAAGCAACCAATCCATGTTGGCGGCTGCATGCAGGGGTTCGCCATGGATGGCCAAGGCTTGCCGAAAGCCCTCGACCGGCAGGAGAGCTGCCGCCGTGACCGCGTGATGGTCCATCTGGCCCTGCCCCCGGGCGGCGGCCGCGGCCAGGGGCCATTCGTTGCCTAGGCGGTCGCCGGCAAGGGCGGTCCCATCGCCGATCGGCACCGCGGTGAAGGCCTGCAGCCGCTCACCCTTCTGGGCCAACTGGCTGGCGGCGGTGACGCTGATCGCGCCGGAATCCAAGCCGGCGCTGAGGGTGCTGGCCACCTTGCCGCCGTTGTCCCGGCGCAGGCGGCAGGCCACCGCCTCGTCAAACACCTCCAGAAACCCCTCCACCGCTTCGCGTCGGTCCCGGATGGCCAGGGGCGGAGTCCGCTCCAAAAACCAATACTGCCGCTGATGCAGCCGCCCGTCTTCCAGATGCAGGCAGTGGGCGGGCGGTAGTCGCCTGATGCCCACGCGCACCGTGGCCTCGCCGCTGCTGGCAGGCCAGCACAACAGCATTCGGGCCAGATGCCATTCATCCAGCCGGGGCGGCACCAACGCAAGCGCCAACAGATCGCGCCGCTCGCTAGCAAAGGCGAAATGACGGGCGCCGAGCACGCAATACAGCGAGGTGATGCCGTAGTGGTCCCGGGCCAAAAACAGGCTCCGGGTGCGTTGGTTCCAGATGGCAAAAGCCCAGTCCCCCAATAAACGCTCGACGCAGTCCTCCCCCCAGCGCAGCCAGGCCTGGTGGATCAGGTGGGTGTCGTCGTGGTCGCGATCCCGGGGGGCGGGGGAGCCCCACTCGGCCTGGCTGAGACCCAGCAGCCCAATCAACTCCCGGCGATTGTCGAGGCGGGCCGAACCCAGACAGAGGCTCCCGGAGGGGCCATGGTGGCTGAGCCGGCCCGCCAGCTCGACCCCCTCGCCCCGCCAGCTTGGGCATGCGCCCAGGTGCTTCTCCAGGCTGGAGCCATCCAGGGCAACCAGGCCGGAGAGGACAGGAATCATGGGCCTTGCTGCAGCATGCCGCAGGCCAGCGCCTCGCCGAGGAATGCCAGGGTGTGATCACGGCAGGCCCCCTCGTCCACCTCAAAATCACGCTGCAAGGCCCCCACTAGGTCAGGGAGATCCATGGGCTGCTCCAGCAGGTGCCAGATGGCGGACCCGGTGTTGTTTAACGCCAGGTAACGGGCGGTGTGGGGGTGGAACAGACAGACTTCACCATCCAGTTCGGCGGCGCAGACGTCAGGATGGCGCTGATAAGGCATGGAAGGGAGATTAGAAAGGCTTAATGCAGGTCGGCGGACTCGGATGGGTGTTGGGTGATGCTCTTCGGCCCATGGGATGGCAGCTCGGTCGCTGTCAGAGCCTCCATCAAATCGGCGATGGTGTCCGGTATCACCAACGTTGTCAATGACGCTTGGCGCAGCAGATGGGCCAGGGCTAAAAAGCTTGTTCCCTGGCGGCCCAGTCCTGCCACAAAGGTGGGGCGAAACAGTTGGTTGAGCAGTTCGGCCATCGCCCCCTGCTCGCTGGCAATGGCTTGGCGCTGCAGGGGGCGGTGGCCGTTCCAGGGCTCCCGTTTCAACAAATAAAGCTGGGACAACCGGGCTGGGGCCGGGGCCGGCCGCAGTTGGTCGACGGGCATCAGATATTTGGCCATGCCGGTGGCCACTGGGATCCAGCCCTCTGGGGACCAGCCAAAGCAGCGCAGCGCGTCTTCCCATAGTTTGATCCGGGGGATGCCGGGCAACACCATGCCTTCGGGGGTGATGGCCACCAGGTCGTCGGCCAGCAACCTCCAGCCCTGTTGCATCAAGGCGCAGGCCAGGGTCGACTTGCCAGCGCCCGAGGCCCCAAGGCAGACGATGGCCCGCCCATCCCGTTCGAGGGCATTGCCGTGGAGCACGAGCAGGCCCCGCTGAATCAATAGCGCCCCAAAGGCCGACCCCAGTAGGTAGGTGCGCAGTTCAGCAGAGCCCACACTTGGGTGGGCGGGGCACCAGCCGATCTGCTGCCCCCCGATGATGCGGAAATGGCCCACCTCCCCGATGCGCAGGCGCAGCTCCTCAGGACCGATCCAGAGGCTGTACCGCCCATCGCTGTGGCAGTGGTTTGGCGGTGCCTCGCTGACGGCGGGCCACTGGGATGGTGGCTCGTAATGAATGAGGATCCGGGGGTTCCCTGGGGCGGCCGGGTCCGTGGGGGGTGGCGAGCCGAGGGGGGCCAACTCCGGCAACTCCAGATCGTCGCTTTCCACTTCCAGACCAAACGCCCGATAGAAGTGCGGCAAGGGGAGAGGCCCTGGTGGGTTGGTTTGCTGCCAAAGTGGACTCTAATCAGAGCCCTCCCCAATCCCCTCTGTCTTGCCTGATACGCGGCTGGGCGAATCATCCGGGGCCATGGCCCATCTGATCCAGACGCTTCAGCAGGTTCTGGCCTGGGAGAGCGGGCGGCTGGATCGTTCCTTTCCGTCCATTGGGGTCTTGCCAGGTGGCGATCGACACGCCCATGGGGTGGATCCCCAGGTCCTCGGGGCCGCCATCCGGCGCCACCGGCTGGAAATCGTCCTGGCCCCCTGGCACGACAGGTTGGGCTGGCCCCAGCCTTTGCTGCGGGAGCTGGTGGAGAGGGGCCGCCATCAGCGCCTGTCGGCTCTGCCGCTGCTGGCGGGGGCGATCGAGGTGCCGGAGGCTTTGGCGGCGGCCCGGATACGGGCCCTGCTGATCAAGGGACCAGCCCTGGCCCTCCAGTCCACTGGGGACGCCACCGCCCGGGGTTGCGGCGATTTGGATGTGCTCGTCGATCCCTGCCAGCTGGAGCCGGCGATCGTCACCCTCGAAGCCCTTGGCTTCAGGCGGCTGCCCGGTATGGCCCCCCTGGACCTCAGTTCCAGGTGGGGTCGTTATGCCCGCTGGGTTGGCTACGAATTGACCCTGCAACGGGGACCCTTACTGCTGGATCTTCACTGGGATTTGGGGCCCCTGCGCTCCAGCCTGCCTGCATTTGAGACGCTGTGGCAGCAAAGGGAGTTGATGACCTACCAGGGTCGCCGGCTGGCCACCCTGGGTCGGCGCCACAGCTTTTTGTACGCCTGTGACCATGCGGTTAAGGATCGCTGGATCAGCCTGCGTAGCTTGGTGGACATCGAGCGCCTGGCCCGGCTCCTCAGCGAGGACGATCGTCAGGCCGTGGGCCGTTTTAAGGCGGTGCGCTTGAGCGCCTTGGTGGCCCACAACGTCACCCGGAGTCCCTGGCTGGAGGCTTGGGGCCAGCGTGCGCCGGATCGTTCGGGCCGCCGCGCCCTGGCGGTCGCCCGCTGGTCCCAGGCCCAGTCCGTCGATGACCGTGGCCGCCTGGCCTGGCATCCCCTCGGTCGTTTGGCGGACTGGCGCCATGCCCTGCTCCTGGCCCGCACCCCGGCCGACTGGATCCGCACGACAGCCTCCTTTGTTTTGCTGCCGGGATCATTCAATGACCCCAGGACCGGCCTGGACCTAGGCCTGCCGGCGGCCCTGGCTCAGCGGGTGGGGCGCATCGGCCGCAATTGGGTCAGCTGGACGGGCCCGTGAAAGGGTCACCGCCCGTTGCCCTGACCCTGGCGGTCCTGGTGAGTGTCCTGTACCTGCGGCCGCCCACGGATGGCTTGCGGCAAGGGGTGGTGCATGTGGCCCCCGACGGCTTCGATGGCTGGCTGGGCCAGTCGCGGCGCTATGCCCTGCGCACGATCCAACGGGCT
>Ga0209598_10001799_pt1 | contig 17228 bp, 13 predicted proteins | sample M_140807_EF_Meta_FD_187317 | JGI IMG/M metagenome (GOLD analysis project Ga0209598, IMG submission 187317) | Freshwater microbial communities from Lake Montjoie, Canada to study carbon cycling - M_140807_EF_MetaG (SPAdes) (version 2) | ecosystem: Environmental > Aquatic > Freshwater > Lake... | reverse complement strand
ATCGAACTTCCGGCACGTTTTGGTAGGGGAGTCTTTGATGATGGATTCCATGGTACAGGATTCCTCTTACTCTCTGTCCGAGAAATCGAAGCAACCTCACTCCGGGAAAAAATTGGGTGATGCGGGGGATGCCAGAGCCGAGGTGCTCGACCAGTTCCAGATCTTTAAAGATGCGCATCAACTCTTTGTTCCGGGGAATGGGACGCCTCGTTGGGGCTTGCTGATGTAGGGGCGGGACATTGTCCCAGGGCGTTGCCCTGGGCTGGTATATTGCGCCCCGTTGGGGCTGGAGAGGATAAGGGGGATTTTGCGTCTCCTAACTTCGCCTTGTGGTCGTTCGCCAGGTGTTCGGTCTCATGGGTTTCTCGTTCATCGGAATCCCACATCTCGCGGTAGATGTTGATGTAGCTGGCGGTGGCTTGGGGATTGATTTCCCAGTAATGGCGGCAGAGCGATTTAAAGAGGGCGAGCCCCTGCGGAATGCAGGCGTGGTCCAGAAGGTGATCGAGCGTGCGCTCGATCAAGTGGGCATCGCGGCTACGGCTGCGGAAAATTTCTCGGACGGCGGGCGCGTGAGCTTCGACCGCTTGCCGGTGGAGTGCGTGGAGCGGGGCGATGATCGCAGAGAGATCATCGAGCAAGCCCCGGTAGTTGTTGGAAGCGGGAGAAGCGGTTTTCCTTTTGCTCATGGCTGCGGGGGAAGGGATCGCCCCTTCAGGGCTTGCTGATGTGGGGGGCGGACGTAACCCAAGGGCGTTGCCCTGGGCTGGTGCTTGGCGCCCTGTTGGGGCTGAAGAAAATCTCGTCTCGCGGGAGCCCGCGACCTCCGCATCGGGTGCAGGGCACGCGGTTGGGGCTGGGGAGCAGATTTAAACCTCTCGAATTCGAGAGGTTTACGTGAGGCGGTTCCGACTATTTTGCAGACGCCAATAGAATGGTCGGTGGGGCGCGCTGTGGCAAAGATCGAGGTGATTTCAATCCCGTGGAATTCGACGGAATTAGAGTAGTCACAATGACTATTTTCCCAACGTCGGGAAAATGGTCCGGGGCCGATTTGGATCATTTTGTTGGCGTCAACAAAATGGTCGGAGGTTCGCGGCGTAGTGAAGAAACCGGTGGATTCTAAACCTCTCGAATTCGAGACCTCTAAATGTGGCGAATTCGTAGTAATTAAAATCGGTCGAGTCATGATCCGTAGGCCGAAAGTCCTGAGATGTCGCGGCCACCGGCGCGTTGGGTCAGGTAGGGGTGGATGTCCTCCCTGAGGGCAGCACCGGCTGCACCTGGGGCATCGGCCGAGAATTCTTGGGCAGGATTCTGAGAGGGCATGCTAGTTGAAATTGGAAGCTGCAGCCCCCAGTCCTTCACCTCGATTGCGGCCGACGCGGTGAGCGATTAAGCCGGCAACTTGTTCACAATCCAAATGGTTCGTAACCGCCTCAGCGACAAAACTTTAAGTTAGGAGATTCACCGCCGACCTAAAGGCCGACTCCCAAACAGAGGAGTTGAGTTTGTTTTATAGGTATATATGCTACTCGAAAGTCCGGCTCTTCGTCGAGAACGAGTCTGGAGCAAAAGTGACCCGGCCACAACCCGACGCCATGATGGGCGAGATCCGGTCCGGCAAGGTGGCTAGGGTGGTCGGCTGCAAGCTTCGAAATCGGAAATCGTTCCCTGACCCGTTTCCGAGGGGCGGGCCCAAGTCGGCCGGTTTTAAGCACCAATAGCCTCGGCATTCAGTTCGGGCCAGCGTTTCGCCGCTCACAGGCTGCAGGAGATCCGGAGTAAATATCCTTTCAAGGTTTAGGACTGGGTTGAGATCGCATCCCAAATCCGTTGGGGAGAAAGCCAAGCCACCATTTGATTCACAGAAGTTTGCGCGAGACCTGGTCCATGGTCCTGACTCTGTGGGCTTCAATCCTGCGCCCTTACCTGGGAGGAGTTCTGGAGTGAGAGTGCCTGCCATGGAGAGTGCCGCTTATCCGTCATGTTCGGCGGAGTGGCGCTTTCGGAGAAATCGCCCCACCGCGGAGGTGCTTGGGTGAGGTTGATTTGCCCATTTTTTATTCGGCAGGCACCATCCAACCCCATGGGAGCGCCAGGATGCCGGTGTCCAGCGGACGTCCCTCTCGGCCCGCGTGCAGCACGACGCTGCGGACGAGGATCTGAGTCTTGTTGAGCGAATCGCGAAAGGCCCGGATGCCAGACGCATCCGAACTGGTGACGGTGCTGCCGGACTTGATCTCCAGGGCGACGAGTTTCCCATTTTGTTCGAGGATGAAGTCCACTTCGTGGCCGGGGCGGTCGCGCCAGAAGTGGAGCCTGCGCTGGAGCGGGTCGAGGGCGCGCCACGTTTGCAGGGTCTGGTAGAGGGCTTGTTCCAACCAGAAACCTGAGTCAGGTCGGGCAGTGGCCTCCGCCGGTGTCTTGATTCCGGCGAGTGCTGCCGCGAGTCCGCAGTCGGTCCAGAGCAGCTTGGGGGTTTTCACGAGGGCCACATTGGGATTGGTGGCATAGGGCCGGATGCGGGTGACGAGGCAGCCGGTTTCCAGCAGGTTCAAGTAGCGATGAGTGGTCGGGTGCGTCAGCGCGGCGTCGCGGGCGACATCCGCCTGGTTGAGCAGGCGTCCGGTACGGTGCGCGGCCAGCGCCATCACGCGTTGGAAATCCGGCAGGCTGGAGACGGCGCTCAATTGCCGGAGATCGCGCTCCAGGTACGTCTGGATATAGGCGGAAAACCAAAGCGAGCGGTCGGAGTCGCTCGCGATGGCGAGCGCTGGAGGGTAACCGCCTCGCAGCAGCCAGGCCGGCCAGTCGCCAGTTTCGGCCGGCCACTCGCGAATATCGAAATCGGGAGCGAAGAGCCGATCGAGCGGCTGGAGGGCGGTCTTCCGTTGCTGCCATTCCGCGGGGCAGAAGGGTGGTAGTTCCAGATAGATAGCGCGTCCCGCTAGCGTGTCTGCCACGCGGTGCATGAGCAGGAGATTGGCAGAACCGGTGAGGAGAAAGTCGCCCGCACGGCGCTCCTCGTCCACGGCGCGTTTGACGGCCAGAAGCAGCGGTGGAGTGCGTTGCACTTCATCGAGAGTAACGGGGCGGCTCCGTAGGAGTGAGTCGGGCTGGCGTTCGGCCTGATCGAGCACACCCACGTCGTCCAGCGTGAAGTAGGCGCGGGACGGGCTCAGGGATTTAGCGAGGGTGGTCTTGCCGGTCTGCCGCGCACCGGTGACGACGGTCACGGGCAGCACTTTTAGGGCGGATTCGAGATTTTGGGCGAACCAACGCGGACGCAATCTCTTCATGGCGTGAAATAAATCATTTCACGGTATGAAATACAATGAGTAGTTGGAGCGTTACTGCACCGAACGGCTGAATTTGCGGTAATTTACCTCCATCGACCGCACCAACACAGCTTGAGTTTCAACAACGAACATTCCATGACCACTCCGTCTGACTCCGGTTCGGCCCTTACCCGGGAGATGTTTCTTGGCGCTCTATCTGCCCTCTCTGATGAACTCAAAATCGACTCACTCTGCCAGTGCCGTCCTCGCCTTAGTGGGTCAATACTACCCTGAGCACCGCATCCCGGTGCGGGCGCAGTACTTGTTGGAGGGCTTGTTTGAAGAAGGAAAGATATGAGACCTACGAGTTTGGCGGAAGTGGCTGCGCTGGCGGCTGGGGGTGACTCCTTTGATCGATGTCTGGCAAACTTTCTCGACGGCTTCTATGCATGCCCCACTGCGATAGCGTTGGAGAAAGAACCTCGCCGGCTCGATGCCGTGGCAGCGGACGTGGGGCGTATTCAGGACGCATACCTTGCGGCGACGGCGGAAGAATTGGCGCGGTCGTTTCACTTGCCCAGCCCTGAGTAGACAAGGGCCGAGGGGCGACAACTTCATCGTCCGTGGTTCGCTTCGCCATTGGCTTCGTTGCGTGCGGTGTTGCTGCAGGAAAGTCCGCCCGCCTTTCGCTGCCGGAATCTTTTCGTGAGCGCAAATGCGTTGTCTCGGGCCTAGCCAAGCCAAACGCAAACGCCGACAGCAGACGGATCATTCCCTGAGTGATCCCGCCTGCGACCTCCAGCTCGGAGTGGTCGGTGTCTGGCCGAAGGCAACCTCAGTTGTCGCACAGGCCACGTCTCACCCAACACCCGGCGTGTATCGCGATCCATGCCCTATTCGTAACCGCTCGCAACACCGCCGAGCTTGTCGTGTCTGCGGTGACGGGTAGGGTCTCGGTTATGGCAAGGGTGTATTCGGTGCTGGCGGCGTCATGGCTGCTGGGGGCGGTGGCGATCGATGCAGGGGCGGCAGCGCTGCCTCGCAAGTTGGCGTCGTCCGTCGAGCGTCTCAAGGCCGTCGGCCCAGAGGGGCAGGGCAATGCGGCCGCTCAAGCCGCTTGGAACGAGGTGGCCAAGGCTAAGGCCAGCCAGATCCCGGAGTTGCTCGTGGCCATGGATGGGGCCAATGACTACGCGCTGAACTGGATGCGCGCGGCCATTGAGACGGCAGTGCAACGCGAGAGTGCCGCAGGGGCCAAGCTTTCGTTGAAGTCGCTCGAAGCCATCCTTCGCGACACCCGGCACCATGCACGGGGCCGTCGCCTGGCTTTCGAGTTGATCCAGAAGCTCGATGCGTCGAGGGCTCAGGCCATGCTGCCCGATTTTCTCCAGGATCCGGGTTCTGAACTGCGGCGCGAGGCGGTCGCCCAACTGATGACCCGTGCGGTCGGACAAACCAATGCGGCCAAGGCCACCGCGGTGACGATGTACCGTCAGGCGCTCGGGTTTTCTCGGGAGGCCGACCAAATCGAAGACATCGCCAAACGCCTCCTGGACCTCGGAGACAAGGTGGATTTGGCCAAGACCTTTGGTTGGGTTTCAAAGTGGCAGTTGATCGGCCCCTTCGACAACGCCGGCGAGGTGGGCTTTGCCAAGGTATACCCTCCGGAAGAACGCCTCGACCTGACGGCTGAGCTGGCGGGTAAGAGTGGGTCGGTGAAGTGGTTTCCGTATGAGACCCGCAGTGAGTACGGGTTGGTCGATTTCAATCAGGCGATCTCGTCCTTGAAGGGGGTGGCGGGTTATGCGACCGCCGAGTTCTGGAGCGATTCGGCCCGGAGCGCTCAAGTGCGTTTGGGCTGCAAAAACGGTTGGAAGATCTGGGTGAATGGAACCTTGGTTTTCGGTCGCGATGAGTACCACCGTTCGGCCGAGATCGACCAGTACCGCATGCCGGTGTCGTTGAAGGCTGGAAAGAACATTCTCCTCGTCAAATGCACCCAGAACGAACAGACGCAGGACTGGACCAAGGAGTGGGAATTCCAACTCCGGGTGACCGATGAGCAGGGCACTCCGATTGTCTCCACCCGCTGAATCCGTCCCTGAACCTCGCTCACCAACCCACGATTCATGAAACTTTCCCTCCTCCTGACAGCGGCCCTCACGGCGATCGCTCCCCTCGGAGCCGCAGACTGGACGCAATTCCGTGGCCCCAATGGAGACGGTCTTTCTGGCGAGACCGGCGTCCCGGTGCGCATGGAACCGAGCTCACTCACCTGGTCCATCGCGTTGCCGGGCCGGGGGTTGTCGTCCCCGCTCATCCTCGGCGACAAGGTCTTCGTGACGGCCGGCAGCGGCGCCCGGCAGGATCGACTTCATGTGCTGTGCTTCCGGGTGACCGATGGGTCATTGCTTTGGGAGCGCCAGTTCTGGGCCACCGGTCGGACCATGACCCACGAGAAGATCGGTGCGGCCACGCCGACACCGGCCTCGGATGGTAAGGCGATTTACGCGATCTTTTCGTCCAACGACTGCGTGGCCTTAGACCTCGACGGACGCTTGCTGTGGTTCCGCGGGCTGGGTCGGGATTATCCCAATGCCAGCAATTCCTTAGGCATGTCGTCGTCGTTGGTGGTGGTCGATGGTGTGGTGGTGGCGATGGTCGAGAACGACAGCGAATCGTTCACCGCCGGCCTCGATGCGCGCACCGGTGTCAATCGCTGGAAATTAGACCGCCCAAAGAAGGCCAACTGGACCTCGCCGGTGGTTTTCAAGTCGCCCGGACAGCCTAACCGGGTGCTGCTGCAGTCGGCGCTTGGCGTGACGGCGGTGGACCCAACGACGGGCAAAATCGCTTGGGACATCACTGAGGGAGCCTCGACCGTGCCTTCGCTGGTGGTGAGCCAGGGCAGGTTGGTCATTCCGGCCAATGGCATCACGGTGGTGGAGCCGAGCGCGGGCGATGCCAAGCCGAAGTCCATTTGGCGTTCGGCCCAATTGCGTCCGGGCACGGCCAGCCCAGTGGTTGTGGGCGGTCGACTCCTCACCCTCAATGATGGTGGCATCCTCACGTGCGCCGATGCTCAAGACGGCAAGCGGTTGTGGCAGTTGCGGCTCAAGGGTTCGTTCAGCGCCACTCCAGTGGTCGCCGGTGGTCATCTTTATTGCGTCAGCGAAGAGGGCCGGGTGCAGGTGGTGGATCCGTCGAAGGCCGAAGGAATCGTGGTCAGTGAACTGGCTCTCGAACAGACCGTCATCGGGACTCCCTCCATCGCGGCTGGGTCTCTCTTTGTTCGGAGCGATTCTCGACTAGTGCGATTGGGTGGCACCGCTCTTCGGTGAGCCGCTCGATGCTTTCCATTGGTCCGGACTTCGGGAAGATTTCCTCCATGCATTTCCCACCGATTCGACCCGCTTGGTTGTGGCTGGCCCTGCTGATTTTCGCAGGGTGCTCCTCGCCGGGAGGACGTCAGGTCCATTCCGCTGCCATGAAACTCCACCTGCGGTCTCAAAGTCCGGCGGCCTCCGAGCGTGTTGAGTCTTGGGACCCGCGACGCACGGCCATCATCGTTTGCGATCTGTGGGACGACCATTGGTGCAAGTCGGCCTCGGCCCGCGTGGGAGAACTCGTTGAGCCCATGAACCGGACGCTGGATGCGGCGCGAAAGCAGGGTGTTTTCATTATTCACGCGCCCAGCAGCGTGACGGCTTTTTATCAGGGAACCCCGGCTCGCGAATTGGCCCTCAAGGCGCGCTTTTCGGCAACGCCCCGTCCGCTGGCCACGGCCGAACGCTGGGGCACCCGATGGTGCTGGCCGGATGCTTCGCACGAAGGGGTGTTGCCCATCGACGATTCGGACATGGGCTGCTCGTGCAACGGCACCAAGTGCACGATCCGTGAGGCGTGGACTCGTCAGCATCCGGGCCTGCGGATCGAAGCGGGAGACGCTCTGACCGACGATGGTCAGGAAACCTGGAACTTGTTGGCCGAGCGCGGCATCGACCATGTCATTTTGTGCGGTGTGCACCTCAACATGTGCGTGCTGGGTCGTCCCTTCGCCATTCGGCAAATGGTCCGCATGGGCAAACACGTGGCGCTGATCCGCGACCTCACCGACACCATGTACAACCCAGAACGGCCTCCCGGGGTGGACCACTTCACCGGCACCGACCGAGTGGTGGCGCATATTGAACGGTACTGGTGTCCGTCGTTCACCAGCGCCGATATCACCGGCGGTAAGCCCTTCCGATTCCACGAGGATCACCGTTGAACGTCACCGGCGACATTGACGCCTTCACCCTAGAGCGGTTTTGTTGAACGACATCATGGCCAAGCCCGTTGCCTGCCTGCTGTGCCGCCATGAGCGGACCACCGAGATCGATGCCCTCACGCCCAATGAGATTGGTCGTTTGTGGCACTACTTCGGCGTGACCCTCAGTCCGGAGGCGCAGGCCTCGTTTCAAGGGGCGTCTCGGGTGACTCAGCACCGGTGTGTGGCCTGCGGGTTCGAGTTTTTTGATCCGGTGCTGCCGGGCAATGGGGCTTTCTACACCGACTTGCAAACCCAGGTGGCTCGGTACTATCCGGGCGATAGTCCGTCGTTTCTCCATGCGATCGACTTGGCCGTCCGAGCCGGTTCGCGCGATTGCATGGATTTGGGATGTGGCGACGGAGGTTTTCTGGATTTGGCGCGGGCCAAGGGCATTGAGACCCACGGCCTCGACCTCAATCCGAAGGCCGTGGCGGCGGCGCAAGCCAAGGGACACGACGTCCACGCCTCGACCGCTGAAGCCTTTGCCCAAAGCCATTCGGGCCGGCAATTTTCATTGGTTACCGCCTTCGAGGTCATGGAACACGTCCCGGATCCGGTGGCGTTTTTCCGCGATGCGGCCCGACTGGTGGCTCCGGGCGGGCATTTGGTGATTTCGGTTCCGCACGGGCAGGGGCTTTACCGTTGGTGGACCCTCGAACCGTGTCAGTGGCCGCCCCATCACATCACCCATTGGCGTCGCTCCGACTTGGAGCATCTCGGTGAGCAGCATCAGATGCAGCCCGTTTGGTTCGGTGCCGATCCGTTGAGAGGAGTCCAAGTTCGGTTGAGTCTTCAAACTCAGGGAGACTTGGAACACGTACTGGGCCGAAGGCCGGCCAAACCCGGCCGATTCTGGACCGAACTGATGACCTTCCTTTACCGGGTGGGCCTCTGCCGTCACTACCTCCGCTGGGGCACCAGTTTGCATGCCCATTACCGCAAGTCGCTGGTCTAAGTAGACGTAGGCGAACCCGCTTCGATAGCACCTAGCCTGAGCCTGCTTCCGCATTTTCAAAGGTGATCCGCTGAGTGATTCCTGTACTGATCAGCGCTCTACCCTGTCGGCTGCGATTCGAAGTCGGCCGTGGCTGCCTATGGCTCTGTCCCTTTCAACTCTTGAACTCAACCCGATGAGAATGACGACCTGGACGAAACTCACCGCAACCCTGATGTCGGTTCTGGTCATCGCGACGACCGCTCTGGCTGCGGAAGCATCGATGGATCACTTGGTTATTTCTGTGAATCCAAAGATTCTCAGGCCCACAACCCAGCCGAACCTTTTCGGAGCACTCATCCTCAAGGCCATCGACGCCCACGGCGCTGAGCAGTCTGTGCCGATTTCTGAGGCCGCGATCACGGTCAAGACCAAGGTCGCCAGCGGCGGTGTCACCGTGGCTGTCCTCAAGAACGGAAAGATCATTCCCAAGGAAGGCGGTGTTGCCACCGTCGAGGCCGTGGTTCGACGAGACGGCAGGGAGTTCAAGGCGAGCACCGATGTGGTCGTGAGCCCGTTCTACCGCGACTACCATCAAGCGTTAGTTCTGAAGCTCTTCCTCGGCATGGAAGGCGAGCCGGTGGAGCGATTGGCCAATGATCCTACCTTTCGGAAAGGCCACGAAGTATTTTGCACCTTCGAAGAGGCGCTCGAAGTCATTCGCAAGACCGACAACCTGACGCGCGGAATCCCCAAGATCATTTACCTGGTGGGTTGGCAGAAGGGCGGGCACGACCACGGTTATCCGGCCTGGAGTGAGGTCAACCCGCGTCTGAAGCGTCCAAACGATGCCACCGCTCTCGCGAGCCTCCGATGGCTGATCCGCGAAGGCCGCAAGCACAACACGACCGTCAGCCTGCACCTCAACATGGTGGATGCGTACCGGCACAGCCCCCTGTGGGACGAGTACGTGGCTCACGACTGTTTTGCCAAAGACGAGAGCGGAAACCTGCTGGTGGCGGGCATACAAGTGAAGGGCGATGACATGTACAATGTGGTCTATCCCAAGGAATGGGCGGTCGGTTTGGCGCAGCGGCGCATAGATGCGCTCATTAAGATGATTCCTGAGCTGAAGGCGGGGCACACGATCCACATCGATGTGTTCATTGCCAACCGCGATGGCGGAAAACCCCTTAGCCCCTGGCATGCGAAGCCCGAGAACGGTGGCCTGACACCGGAAAAATACGTCGAGACGCAGCGGCAGATTTTCCATTACTGGCGGGACCGAGGGTTCGATGTCACAGGCGAGGGAACGGGTTGGGCACATCCGCCCGGCGAGCACTTTGTTGGATTGCAGCCGATGTCGTGGTGGTACTCATGGAACCCCATGGAGGTTCCGGAAAGCTTGGGTGCGCGGGGTCGCACGGACCGTGAAGGGGATGGCGACTTCCGCTTCGGCTCGAGCATGCATGGCGAGGAAATATGGAAACAGGACAAGGACACGCTGCCGGGATTTCTCGGGATGTTCTGCCGCACCACTCTGCCTTGGTTCTACCTCGGCCGACTGGACCGGTTGAAGGTGGAAGCCGGCGCAGTTCACTACAGCGGCGGGGTCATCGCGCGAACCGAAGACGGCAAGAAGATCATCCGCAAAGGGCCGTTCCTGCTGCGCGAAAACGACGACCTGTTCGTCCCCGCGTTGTGGAACCCCAGGGAGATCGTGGCCTACAGCCGGCAGGGCTACGCCGACAAGTCCTGGCAAGTGCCCGCCGACTGGGCATCGGTCAAGCAAGTGACTGTCCAGAACATCACCTTGCAAGGACTCGCTTCCGACAAGACGACGGTTCCGGTGATCGACGGAGCCCTTCGCCTGACGCTCAAGGCCGACCAAGCGGTGTCGATCGCGCCCGCAGTCCGCCGACGTTGAAGAGGGCCGACCAACCGTATCAGCCGGTTTCCGAAGTTAAGCCAGCAGTCGTGCCTTCAGTGAATAGCCTCTGAAAAATATTATTCAGTGGGCGATTCGTTGCCTGGCAGTGTCCTGACCCTACCTCGTCGGGAACGTGTTCAATGGCAGGGTAGAAGGGATGGTCGAGACGTTCACGAGCCTTCAAAACCAACTCCAATGCGAACGCCGTGCCATGGAGAAGACCTGAAAAGAGCGAGAGAAGCAGATGGAGCGCGTCATCAACAATACCGTCGGCCTCTGCGGCGACATGCAATGCGTCATAAGTGGCAAAATGTTGTCCGCTCTCCTAGCAGGAAATCGGTTTTTTGACGCTCTGCGGAAAATTATTGATCGCCAGATTCTCAATGCGGTAAGCGCTGCACTGTGTACCACGCTTGGTTATGTTTGAGTTCTTCTCCACCTTCACCCAGAAGTTCGTCCGCGCGCATTTCATAGATCATGCCAATGGGATAGGTTTCTACCGGCAACTTCAGGGTAATACGTCGGCGATCGGCCGATAGCTCTGCAGCGGTCACCGGCACTTTTTGGATATCCGCCTCCGGTGAGCCGTAGTTGCCGGTATATAAATAGTGGTACCGGCGGAAACGGAATTGCTCCGGGTTGAGCTTCGTGCCCATGGCTAAGGGTCGGGTAAGCTGCAGAATAAACCCTTCACCGCGGGCCCGAATGTGCATCGACTGAATGGCTAGAGGTTCGGTTCCGGTAAAGCGGACACGCGTGAGGCCGGTGGTCAGTGAGGCAAGATAGAGTTGGTTATCGGGGCCGAATTTCATCCGCTCGCAACCGTAGGGTTGGTTGTCGATAAAACGGAAGCAAGCTCCCTGCCACTCGCCATCCACCCGTTCGAGCGCCACCCGCATGATGCCGGGATTGGCGCCGTAACCGACATCGCCGACGAACATTTGATCAGCGAACGGGCCAAACTTCCCCTCCGTGTTGTCATGCACCGGGCCGCTGGAACTACGACTAAGGTTATAAGGCAGCCAGACAGCGCTCGGGCCAGTGGGAGAGCGATCGTTGGCTAGCGCGTCGGCCTTGTACTCCGGATGGCCATAAAATCGGCCGGGTACTACGTGAGCCAGTTTGCAGCTTTGAATCCAGTCCCCCTGATTATCGGTGAAGAAGATGCCACCGCCCGGTCCACTGGCGATCCCGTTAGGCACGCGACACCCTTTGGCGACTTCCACGAGCCGTTCAGTGCCGTGGTCGATGCGGAGAATGCTCCCCCGGTATCGGCCCGGGTTGACATAGCCGGGATTGGTCCAAAAAAAGCCAGTATTCAGCCCAAACCACAAATTGTGTTCTCGGTCCACGGCCAGGCCAAAAGTGTATTCGTGCCAGCCTTGCGATAATCCCCATCCGCTGGAGACAGTGCGAAAGTGATCAGCGACTCCATCGCCGTTGCGATCGAGCAGTTCCGTAATTTCCGGTTTCTGGGCAACATAGATGTGTCCGTTAACAATTTGCAGGCCCAATGGATGATTGAGTCCGCTGGCGAATTTCTGCCACCGAACTTGGTCTGAATGCGCTTCCGGCGGCGTCCGGGTCCGCCACACTTCGCCTTCCGTAATGGCGAGCACGTACATGACTCCGTCCGCGTCGAACGCGACATCCGACGGGTGGCACCCGGGAAAGGGTGCTGGAATGGCCTGCATCGTATATCCGGGCGAGGCGGCCGGCAGGATTGCAACGGCATTTCTAAACGGCTCGCGATCCTTTGAGCTGGCAACCTTGCTCCAATTTACGCCATCCGAGGAAACCTCCACGGTATAATCGACCGCCAATCGATCTTTGCACACCCCGGTGCGATCCCGGGCCCAAACCACCTTGGCAACCTCCACGGCTTCCACCCATTCGATCTGAACCCAAGCGGTCACAGCGCCCGCCACCCAACTGTGTTCGTTGCCCAACCGGCCATCGTTGAGGTGCGACACTTGGTGAATTGGGTATCCCGAAACAACCGAAGACGCGCTCGCGGTTCCCCGAAGCGCTAGATTTTCCAGCGCGGCTGGACCGTAAATTTCGATTTCATCAATGCCGGCTGGTTTGTTTTCTGTGGCCGCAATGGAAAGCCGCACGCGCCGCGTTTTCACCGCCGCGAAGGTTTCGATATTCTCTTGGTGATTCACGGCGGCACGTGTCGGCGACACTTTCTCTTCGGTCGCGACCAGTTTTTCTCCGGCGGCCGCGATGTAACCGGGAACTGGCGAGGGCGGTTTCGGCGGAAGATCGAAGGCGTCGATCAATTTGGGCGCATGTTGCACGAACGCGGCCAGTGTCTCCACCGTCGGTGCCCCAGTGAGGCCGCGGTCACGTTGGCGCCAGCTATCCACTCGCAGCAGGAGTGGAGCTCCCTTCTGAGCCGGGGCAGAAATCAGCCGCCGAGCTGTCGCCATCGATTCCCACTGTGCGCCCGCCCCACCGCTGGCCACGAAGAGCAGTATCCGCTCGTTCGTTCGAAATCCAGAAACGGGAGCTTCCGCTACGCCGGCCCCCAAAGTGACAGGCAGGCCGTTCGGCCCGAAACAACCCAAATCGCCGGTCGTAGGAAATTCCCACGCTACCCGCGCACCGGGCGGGAGCCCCTGAAAAGCCCATGACCGCACCACTCCCTCCCAAGGACCGCGCGTCTCCAACAAAACGTCTTCGGTTACTTCCACATGAACGTCTCCCCTGGCGAGGTGATAGTTCAGCCGAATGCTGGATTTCCCGATTTGATAACCCTTGAAACGCGACCCTGTATTGACCTCGCTTTCTAAGGGTCGCTCAAAATCCGACCACGTCTCCCTGCCGGCGAGTTTTAGCTGGATTGGCAGGATCGGGAACCATGTCCGATCGGCTTCCCTGGGTCCCGCGGGATGCCAATATAAACCGAAATAAGGCTGCTCGGTACTGCGTACGAACCCGCCGAACCAAGCCGCCACCGGTTGCAATTGATCGGCATCAAAGAGCAACGTGCCATCTACAAATCCCAAGGATATGCCCCGCGTTGGCCGCGTCACAGTGCTCACCGTGGTGTCGCCCCGTTGGACCAACAGTTGATTTGGCAGTGGTGTCAACGGCGGGCGGCCCGATTCACCGGCGACTGGACTAAATCCGATAAGTAACAGGTAGAACCCGAGGCTGGTCAGGGCGACAAACGGCCGGTTCAACGTCCTGAAACGCCACTGGTCGGTACCGAGGATTGGGTTCAAGCTTTAGTTGTATCGACGGGGCTTTGGCGTTAGCAAGAATTAATAGAACTAATGTCGGCAACGGTTCAAAAATAGAATTCTTGCCGGAACAAAAGGGAACTGAAGTTTAGAGGTTTAAAGCCCCTAAAATGAAGGCCAGAGAGTTGTGGGAGGGTGCTCCAGAAACCAAAAACTGATAGGAAATTGCTTTTTGACGGGGAGGAGAAACAGCACTAATTTGCTTTGAGAATGAGTTTCAATTAGACTCAGTTAGGCAAAGTTAGGGGAGTCGATTACTTGTTTTTTCCATTTCTCTCAAAATTTTTTGTCGAGTTCTTCGACTCCTCAATTTCTTAATTCAAAGGTTATTTTCCAGGGTAGCCTGTGCGAAGTTTTTCTGAAAGAACGGACGGTACTAGTTGGGCTGAATTTAAAACGGATCGAATAGGTTGGGGGCACAGCAACAGACAGGACCATCCAACAGCGAGAATTCAATGACGCGGAGATTAATCCTTACTCTCATTCATTCAGGGGCCTAGTTGGGGGGCATCTCCAATGGTTAAAAATTTTATGCTAAGGACTCGTTGGGATAGGGAAGACCTTCGGACTGACTTCCAGGGGACGCAGTTTCTGGCGCTCCAGAACGGTATCCTTTGGCCAACGGTAGTCGCTGCCGCTGAGTGTCCTCAGACCAAGCTCCACGAATAGGTCAGCCAGGTGCTCGCGTCGGGTTTCATCACTGTTGGCGTAGGTCTCAAAGTTATTGGCGGCAACCTAGATTTTCGATGCGATATAACGAAGTTGGCCCGTTAACTGCTGCTATAAAATTGAAGCCGAAAAGTGCTGAAGCACCCTCAAATTGGGATGAGTTTACCAAGGCCTTTCACCGGCTCAGATCGAAGATAAAAAAACAATATCCCCATTTTCTCTGTCCGTTTTATCGAAGCAGGCCCCGTTGGCTCCGCCGCTCTCTCCGCGACAAACTCACGGAACACGCCGCCCTGCCCAGCCTCGGGATCCTCTAAGCCTCTCATAGCAGCGCCGGACGGACGCCGTTCTTCCGTGGACTTACCAATCTACCTCACCAGAATCGATCACTACCCTCCAAGCCAACCAAATTTCTAATGTGTCAGCCCTGTGACGATTTTGTCTTTGACAATTGCTGGCGTAGGTCGTACGAATCAAAACAGGGATTAGGTGATTAAATTGCACCTTACTTATACTAGTCTGTATGGTAAAAATGTATAGTTTATGGTAGGCATACAAGACAAGACGTCAGACGGAATGGGTATTAAACATCGGAGCACGGCAGGGCGCAGATAAATTTTCGTATTAAAAAACCAAAAAAAAGACCACAAGGCTGTTCTTTGGCGCCAAGGGCGGGCGCAAAGTTGATGGTCGCCGCAATATCCGGTTAAAATTTGTAAGACGTGTTGTCTTTTTTGATGGTCACGCGCGGCCCTTGGCCGCGAAGAGCAGGCTGCTCTCCAGTCCCCCAATGGTATATGAATCGTTTAAGAAGGTTTTTCACTTTGTTGATCTGGGGCCTTGCCCTAGGTCGGTGTATGGCCGCGTCCTTTGTTGTGACCCAGTCGGGCGATGACGGGCCTGGCTCCCTGCGGGACGCGGTGCTCCGGGCCAATGTTCTCCTAGGAACCGATACGATTCGTTTCAATGTCGCCGGGCCCGTGATTCTGAACACTCCTCTGCCCCCGCTCACAGATGACGTGGTTTTCATCGGGCTCGGACCCCGAAGAACTGTCATCAGCGGAAACGGTCGAACCAATGGTTCTAGCCTCTTCCAGGTCAATGCGGGGGCGACGGCCGTCTTCGCGCAGCTCACCATCCAGAACGCGGTTTCATCAGCGCCGGGAGCGGCCATCCATAATTCGGGCCGGGTCACTCTCGAGACCTGTTTGATTGCCAACAATCACGGGCTCGATTCAGGCGGAGCCATCTTCAGTTCGGGCGAATTGCTCTGCCTTTCCTCGACGATCTGCTCCAACACGGTGGCCGGGCACATACGCACCGACATCGTGGCCGGCGGCGGCGGCGGGGGCACTAAAGGTGCCGGCGGCGGAATTTATATCTCGGGCGGAGCGGTCGCGATCACCAACTGCACCTTTAGCGGCAACCTCGCGATCGGCGGCAAAGGCGGCGACACTGTCGATCCTAACGGGGGCGGCGGCGGCGGCGGGGGAGAGGGCAGCGGCGGCGCTATCTTCCTCCAAAGCGGCAGCCTCCTTTTGGTCAATTCCACCTTGACGGAGAATCAGTCCGTGGGTGGGCCGGGCGGCGACGGCAGCGGCGGTGGCGGGATGGGCGGGGCCGGCATGAGCCGGGGCGGCGGCATCTACAACGACAACGGAAATCTCCGCCTGCTGAACACATTGGTCGCCGGGAATCGCGCGCGCGCCGGGACGGATCTGGCGTTGCCCGCCGGCCTGTCCATCAGTCTGGGGCACAACCTCGTGGGCAGCGCCGTGACCAATCAGAATGGATCGGACTGGCTGCGGGCGTCGGACATCCTGAACAATGCGGCCCGGCTCGAGCCGCTGGGCGATTACGGCGGCCCGACCCCCACTCATCGCCTGGGGCCTAACAGCCCCGCCATCGACCACGGCGCGAGTCTCGCGGAGGGCGCGCCGGACTTCGACCAGCGCGGGGCGGCGCGTCCTCAAGGTGCCGGTGTCGATATCGGTGCGGTCGAGTTTGGTAAAATAAAGCAGACGATCGAGTTCGGCCCGCTCTCCAGAAAAACATATGGCGATGCTCCGTTCCAGGTCGGCGCGGAGGCTTCCTCGGGGCTGCCGGTGGCTTTTTCCGTCGTCAACAATCTTTACGCATCCGTCCTTGGCAATCTGATCCGCATCACGGGGGCGGGTCTCGCCACGGTTGAAGCTTCGCAGGCGGGCGATGAAAACTATTTTCCGGCAGAGATCAATCCGAAGCAGTCGTTTGCGATCCAAAAGGCGCAACTCGTCATCACCGCGATCGCAGGCGCCTCGCCGACCCGCGCCTATAGATTGCCAAACCCGGATTTCGCGGCTCTGGTCGCTTTCCAGTTTCAGGGCTTTATCCCCGGGGACTCCGTCCAGGATCTTGACGCCCTCCCCGTGCTCTCTTCTCCCGCCACGCCCGCCAGCCCGGTCGGTATTTATCCTCTGCTGTTGTCGGGGGGCTCGGATGACAACTATGACCTTGTCCTGACGCCTCCTCAGATCACGCTAACGGTGGAACCCGCAGTCCAAAATATCAATTTTCCCGCGATAGGTGACAAAACCTACGGCTTCGCGCCTTTCGCCCCGATCGCGTCGGTGGATTCCGGTCTCCCGCTCGTGTTTTCCGTCACGAGCGGCCCCGCCAAGATTGCCGGAGGCGAAATAGCGATCAACGGTGCCGGAACGGTCTCGGTGACCGCAGTTCCGGTCGCCAACCCAAATTATCTTCCCGCCAGCGCCAGCCAGTCCTTCACGGTCAAGAAGGCCCCGCTGACCGTGGCCGCCGGGAATGTTTCCCGGGTGTTCGGCCAGCCAAACCCGGTTTTGCCGATTGTTTA
>Ga0209598_10001798_pt1 | contig 17248 bp, 18 predicted proteins | sample M_140807_EF_Meta_FD_187317 | JGI IMG/M metagenome (GOLD analysis project Ga0209598, IMG submission 187317) | Freshwater microbial communities from Lake Montjoie, Canada to study carbon cycling - M_140807_EF_MetaG (SPAdes) (version 2) | ecosystem: Environmental > Aquatic > Freshwater > Lake... | reverse complement strand
GCCGTGCAGTGGATGAGCACCGCCCGGCCCTCGCCCAGGGCCTCGAAATAGCGGCTGAAAAGCTCCTGGTGACGGGGCTCGAAGGGCGCCGTTCGATAATAGTCCAGGAAGAAGGCCCGGGCGCTTTGGGCCGACAGGTCGGTCTCCCTCAGGAAGGCCACGTGGGGCGGCTCGGCCTGGTCGCCGTGATCGCAGTCGATCACCCGGGCGGTGAAGCCCTCGGGCCGGCGGGAGGGCTGGTTCGCCCTTTCCGTGGGGCGGCGGAGGTCCACGACGGCGGACAGGCCAAGGCTGGCGATGCGCGCCAGGTCCGCGTCGGTGGCACCCCCGTGGTGGGCCGAACGCCAGAGCCGACCCCGCACGACCCGAAGGCCGCCGGGCACAGCATAGCCGCCATAGTCGCGGAAGTTCTCGACGCCCTCGAGGGGCAGGAGCCGTTCATCGGGAGTCATGCAAGGCCTTATAGCTTGGGTCAGTGACGGATTCAGCACGGGGAAGGCGACATTCGGCGAGGAAGGCCTCCACCCCCAGGGCGACAGCGGCCAGGCCCTTGTAGCGCCGGAAGTCCTCGGGTGCCGCCGCCCAGGCCCGGGCGAAAACAGCGACGGCCTCGGAGTCCGCGGCCAGGGCCCTGAGGGGGGTCAGGTGGATGCGGATGGTGAACAGCAACCCGCCGGTCTGCGGCAGGCGGCGCAGGGTCTGTCGCTCGCAGCGGATGTAGAGGCCCGCCCCCGGCCGCCGCGGCCTTTGGCGGAGGGCACGTCGCCGGGCCGCAGACGCCTCCGGGGCGTAGAGCCCGCGCCAGGCAACCACCGACCAGTTACGACGCTCGACGATGTCCTCTGAGGGCAGGTTTTCGAAGATCCTCCGCACGCGGAGAAGAAACCGGTCGGCGAAACCGGGAACCGGGCCGTGAAGGTCCTCCAAGGTCTTTCCGAGGGCTTCATCCGCCGTAAAGAAGGACCCCGCGCTCAGGCTCAGGGCCGAGACCGCCCAGTCGCCCGCCCGCCGCTCCATCAGGACCAGGTCGTCCGGGACCCTCCGGGCGGCAGCCAGAAGTGGCGGGCGCAGGTCGGGTCGGGCGCGCAGTCCAAGGGCGCTGGCGACCAGGCCGGCCGCCTCGGCCTGGCCGGGACGCGAGCCCTGCGTCTCGCCCCAGACCTTGTCCGGAACGGCGCGGAAGAGGCGGTCCTTGCGCACCCAGGGCCGCGCCTCACCACCCTCCAGCCAGGCCTCGGGCGCGATCCGCCGCAGGCCAATGGCAAATCCGGGCGGATCGGCCCAAGGCGGATCTGCCAAGGGTGGACCCGGCAGGCGGCTGGCGGACAGCGGGAGCATGGGGACGGAGACTAACACCCCGCAGCGTGTTCCCCTCAAGCCGGAAACGCCCTAGCTTGGCTGGCGTCATTTCCGGAGGAAGCAGCATGGGCGTCGAAGCAGTGATCTGGGATTTCGGCGGGGTGTTCACCTCCTCGCCCTTCGAGGCCTTCAATCGGTACGAGGCCGAGAAGGGCCTGCCCCGGGATCTGATCCGGACGGTCAACGCCACCAATCCGGACACCAACGCCTGGGCGCTCTTCGAGCGGGCCGAAGTCGATTCGGCGGGCTTCGACCGGCTGTTCCACGAGGAGAGCTCAGCTCTTGGCCATCCGGTACCCGGGCGCGAGGTCCTGCCCCTGCTGTCGGGTCACCTGCGGCCGGCGATGGTCGATGCCCTGCTGGCCTGCAAGGCTCGGTTCAAGGTGGGCTGCATCACCAACAACATGGCCTCCAGCCACTCGCCGGGCTCGGAAACCACCATGGTCACGGCCATGGGCCGGGTCATGCCGCACTTCCACGCCATCATCGAAAGCTCGAAAGCGGGGGTACGAAAGCCGGACCCGCGAATCTACCTGATGATGTGCGAGCAGCTGGAGGTCGAACCCGCCGCCTGCGTCTACCTCGACGACCTGGGGATCAACTGCAAGCCGGCCGCCGCCCTGGGCATGCGGGCCATCAAGGTGGTCAGCGAGGCCCAGGCCCTGTCCGAGCTCTCCGAGGCCACCGGACTTGCCTTCGGGGGGGCGGCATGACGTCCCGGGTGCGGATCGGCGCCATCGACGCCCTCGAGAAGCTACCGCTTTGGGGTGACCTGCCGGGCGACCGGGACGCCATCTCGCGCACCTTTGTTTTCGCGGACTTCAACGCCGCCTTCGCCTTCATGACCCGGGTCGCCCTGAAGGCCGAGCGGATGGATCACCATCCCGAATGGGCGAATGTCTGGAACCGGGTCGAGGTTACCCTCACCACCCATGATGCTGGCGGCGTCACCAGCCTCGACGCCGAACTCGCCGCCTTCATGGACGCCGTGGCGGCGGATCTCGGGGTCAGTTGATCAGGACGTTCAGCAGGACCAGGCGCGCGCCGGGGCCGCCGACATTCAGGTCCACCTGCTTCTGCAGGAGGGGCGCCAGTACGTCGAGGTCGGGGGCCTGCCCGGGTGCCAGGTTCGAGGTGTAGAGCGAAAGCTGCCGCGCCATGTCGGACCTGAGCCGGGGCTGTATCTGGCCGATCCGAGCCTGGAGCTTGGGGTCCTTAACGTCCACGCCGTTCTCCAGAGAGATCACGCCCCGGGTGCGGTTCCGGCGCAGGATGTTGGCCTGGATAAGGGGCAGCGGGATGAAGGTGGGCGGCGGTTTGGCGCCAATTCCGGACTCGCCCTCCGCCGCAAGGGCCGGGGCGGCGACGACAAGGGGCAGAAGGCTGAGGAGGCGTCGGCGGTTCATGACGTCATTTGTTACCGATTATGGTTAGCGATATCTTTACCGGAGGGGGCGCAGTCTATCGGAACGTCAAGAATCCGCTCGGAGACCTGAGTTGAACCGTTTCTCCACAGACGCCGGCGAACTGGAGGGCAAGACCGTCCTCGTGACCGGCGGGACCGGATCCTTCGGCCGCCGCTTCATCGATACTGTCCTCAGCCGGGCCGAGCCGCGCAAGCTGATCGTCTTCTCTCGGGACGAGCTGAAGCAGCACGAAATGCAGGTCGACATGGCCGAGCGGTTCACCCCCGAGCAGATGAGCCACATGCGGTTCTTCCTGGGCGACGTCCGTGACCGCCAACGCCTGACTCTGGCCCTTCGCGGGGTGGACGTGGTGGTGCACGCCGCCGCCCTCAAGCAGGTGCCCGCTGCCGAGTACAACCCATCGGAATTCATCCAGACCAACGTCCTGGGAGCAGAGAACATCGTCTGGGCGGCCCTGGCCAACCGGGTGAAGAAGGTCATTGCCCTGTCAACCGACAAGGCCTGCAACCCCGCCAACCTGTACGGGGCCACCAAGCTGGCCTCGGACAAGACCTTCGTGGCGGCCAACAACCTGTCCGGCGACATCGGCGCCCGCTTTTCTGTGGTCCGGTACGGGAACGTCGTCGGCTCGAGGGGCTCGGTAGCCCCCCTGTTCCAGCGCCTGATCGCCCAGGGTGCCCGGGATCTGCCGATCACCGACCCGCGCATGACGCGCTTCTGGATCACCCTGGACCAGGGGGTCGACTTCGTCCTCTCCTCCCTGTCCATCATGCGGGGCGGGGAGATCTTCGTGCCAAAGATTCCCTCGATGAAGATGACCGACCTCGCTGAAGCCCTGGCGCCTGGCCTGCCGTTCCGGGTCATCGGCATCCGGCCGGGGGAGAAGCTCCACGAGATGATGATTTCCGCGGATGACGCCCGGCATGTCGTCGACCTTGGCGACCGCTACGCCATCGAGCCGGCCTTCGTGGAGTTCTCGCGGGAGTCTTTCGCCAGTGCCCATCCCCTGGTGCCAGAAGGCTTTTCCTACGCCAGCGACACCAATGAGGAATGGCTGTCCCACGAGGGCCTCCTGCGATTGCTGGCCGGTCCCGGGGCCGGCACCACGCCCACGCCTACGCCCGCCGGAGCCTGAGATGACCTCCAGGGCCTTCCTGCCCTATGGCCGCCAGGACATCGACGAGTCCGACATCGCGGCTGTGGCCGAGGCCCTGAGGTCTGATTTCCTGACGACGGGCCCCGGGGTCGAGGCCTTCGAGCAGGCCTTCGCCGCTGCGGTGGAGGCGCCCTTCGCTGTGGCCTGCTCCAACGGCACAGCGGCCCTTCACCTGGCCATGCTGGGGCTCGGCATCGGTCCCGGCGACCGGGTGGCTGTGCCCGCGACCACCTTCCTGTCCACCGCCAACTGCGTCCGGTTCGTAGGCGGCGAGGTGATCTTCACCGACGTCGACCCCGCCACCGGGCTGATGACACCAAAGACCCTCGCCGAGGCCCTGGACCGGGCTGGCCCCGGGCCCCTGAGGGCCGTGATCCCGGTCCACCTGAGGGGCGACGTCGCAGACCTTCCGGGCCTGGGGGCGGTCGCCTCCGCCTCCGGCGCGGTCCTGGTGGAGGACGCGCCCCACGCCCTGGGCTCGACGGCGGACTTCGGGCAGGGCCCCGAACCTGTCGGGTCCGGCCTGCGGTCCTCCGCCGCTACCTTCTCCTTCCACCCGGTCAAGACCATCGCCACGGGCGAGGGTGGCATGATCACGACCCGGGATGCGGACCTGGCTGGACGGATGCGCCGGCTTCGCAGTCACGGCATGGAGCGGCCAGCGGGGGGCGATCCCTGGCTCTATGAAATGCGCGAGCCCGGGTTCAACTATCGCCTGCCGGACATCCTCTGCGCCCTTGGCCAGTCCCAGCTGAAGCGCCTGCCTCAGTTCGCCGCCCGGCGACGCGAACTGGCGCGCCGCTACGCCGAGCGCCTGGCGCCCCTGGCGCCCGTCGTCCAGCTCGCGGATAGCCCGGCCTGGAGCCGCGCCGTCCTGCACCTGATGACAGTCCGGATCGACTTCCCGGCGACGGGCCGCAGCCGCCGCGCAGTGGTCGAGGCCATGAGCGCGGAAGGCGTGGGAACCCAGGTCCATTACATTCCCGTCAGCGCCCAGCCCTACTACGTGGCCCGATATGGTCCGCCGGACCTTCCCGGGGCCGCGTCCTGGTACCGGAGCGCCCTTTCGCTTCCCCTCTTCCCCGCCATGGCAGACGCCGACGTGGACCGGGCGGTGGACACCCTGTGCCGCGCCCTTGGCCTGGGTTGATCCGTCCGCCCCATTGAGGCCACGGATCGGGGCGACTAAGGTTATCTTGGATTAAAGGACCGGCGAAAAGGACCCGACCCCGCAGATGGCCCGTATCACCCTCGTGGACGACGACGAGAACATCGTGACCTCTCTAAGCCTTGCGCTGGAGAGCCAGGGCCATACGGTCAAGGCCTACTTCGACGGCGCATCGGGTCTGGCCGCCCTCGAAAACGATCCGCCCGACCTGGCCATACTCGACGTCAAGATGCCGCGCATGGACGGCATGGAGGTGCTTCGGCGCCTGCGTCGCGCCTCGCACCTGCCGGTGATCATCCTCACCTCCAAAGACGACGAGATCGACGAGCTGCTCGGGTTCAACCTCGGCGCCGACGACTACATGCACAAGCCCTTCAGCCAGCGCTTGCTCATCGAGCGGGTGAAGGCGGTCCTGCGCCGGGCCAACGGCGGCCTGGGGGACGAGGACGACCCGGAGGCTGTGGCCCCCCGGGCGCTGAAGCGCGGCCAGCTGACCCTCGACCCGGCGCGGCACGACTGTCTCTGGAACGGCCTGCCCGTGAAGCTGACCGTAACCGAATTCCTGCTGCTCCAGGCCCTCGCCCAGAGACCCGGTTTCGTAAAGAGCCGAGACAACCTGATGGATGCGGCCTACGACGATCAGGTCTACGTCGACGACAGGACCATCGACAGCCACATCAAGCGGATGCGCCGCAAGTTCCGGGAGGTCGACCCCGATTTCGACGCGATCGAAACCCTCTATGGCGTCGGCTACAGATACCGCGAAGCCTGAGCCCGGTCGCCGGTGGTGGGCCCGGCCGCCGGCGTCCCGTCTCGGAAGGCTGATCCTCGCCCTCAACCTCCTGGGCCTCGCCGTCCTCATTGCTGGCGCCCTGGTGCTGAACGAGCTACGCCGGGGCCTGGTGGAGGCCCGGATCGACAGCCTCACCACCCAGGGCGAGCTGATGGCCAGCCTGATCGACCAGGCGGCGACGGTCGGTGAGCCCGTCCCGGCCCTCGAGGCCGCCCGGGCCAGCGAGATTCTCCAGCTTCTTGCCAATCCCGGCGTCCAGAGGGCGCGGCTCTTCGACCGCCAGGGGCAGGTGATCGCCGACAGCGACTGGATCGCCAACCGGGTGGAGGAGGGAATCCTGCCCCCAGCCCGTCCGAGAGGGGGGCCTGCCCCCCCGGCGACCTCCGGCAAGCCCCGAGCCTCGCCGGGGCAGACCGCGCTCCGGGCTGAGATTGCCGGCGCACTCGAGGGGCGCAGGGTGGCGGGCGTCCGCCGCGCCGATCCTGCGGGGCGGGTGGTCTCGGTCTCTTTCCCCATCCGCCATGTCCAGGCCGTTCTGGGGGTCCTGACGGTCGAGGCCGGTGACGTGGACAGCATCATCGCCCGCCAGAGGGCCGCCCTGGTGCCTTTCATCCTGCTCTCCATCGGCGTCACCCTCTTGTCCTCGGCCCTCTTGACCCGCCTGGTGGCCCTGCCCGTCCGGCGCCTGGCGCGCGCCGCCGACCGGGTGCGGCTGTCCCGGGTCCGGTCCATCTCCCTCCCCGACCTGGCCAGGCGAGGCGACGAGCTTGGCGACCTGACACGGTCCCTCGAGGCCATGACGGACGCCCAGTCCGAGCGGATGGGCGCCATCGAGCGCTTCGCCGCGGACGTGGCCCATGAAATCCGCAATCCGCTCACATCCCTTCGCTCGGCGGTGGAGACCCTGGATCTGGTGTCCGACCCCGACGCCCGAGCCCGGCTGCAGGGGGTGATCCAGCAGGACGTGCAGCGCATGGACCGCCTCGTCACCGACATCTCCAACGCCTCGCGGCTGGATGCAGAACTGTCCCGGGAGGCACCCCAGACCTTCGACCTGGGTCGCCTCCTCGATGAGTTGGCAGGGGCTTACGGCGACGCCCGCCGGGAAGGGGACCCGGAGGTCCTTTTGTCCCGGCCCGAGGGCGAGACCCCAGTCCTCGGACGGGAAGGCCCGCTCGGCCAGGTGTTCCGGAACCTCATCGAAAACGCCCGTTCCTTCAGTCCGCCGGGCGGTTCGGTCCGGCTGTTCCTGACACGGGAGGCCGGGATCACCGAGGTTCGTATCGAGGATGACGGACCCGGCATACCGCCGGAGAACCTGGAGACGGTCTTCGAGCGCTTCTACACCTCCCGGCCCAGGGGTTCGGCCTTCGGCGGCAATTCAGGCCTGGGCCTGTCCATCGCCCGCCAGATCGTGGAGGCCCAGGGCGGGACCCTCCGGGCCGAGAACCGCGTGGGCGAGGCCGGTGAGCGCACCGGCGCCTGCTTCCGGGTCCACCTGCCCCCTCGCCCAGCGTCATGAGACGGGTCCCATGAGCGAGATCCTGCACGCTGGCCTGATCGCCCTGAGGTCGGGCGGGCGCTGGCGGGGCGCCCTCGTGTTTGGTCCCTCGGGTAGCGGCAAGAGCGACCTCGCCCTGAGAGCCCTGAACCTGGGATTCCGCCTGGTTGCCGACGACCGCACCCTGGTCTGGACGAGCGGCGGACGCCTCTTCGGCAGGGCACCAGACGTCCTGCGCGGCAAGCTCGAGATCCGGGGTGCCGGAGTCGTGCGCCTGCCCTGCCTGGACCTTTGCCGAATCGACCTTGCGGTGACGTCAGGGGAGCCTGAGCGGATGCCTGAGCGGGAGGCCGTTTCGGTGCTGGGGCTGGATGCGCCGCAACTTCGGCTCCGCCTGACCGAAGCCTCGGCGCCACACCGGATCGCAGATGCACTTTGTCGGCTTGGAGCGGACAAGGAAGAGTCGTATCAAGTTGGCCTTCCGGTGCCTGCGGCGCCCGTACAGGGTGAGAACTCCCCTTGAGAGCCTTCCCATGATCGGCCTTGTCATCGTGACCCACGGTCGCCTGGCCGATGAGTTCCTGCTGGCCATGGAGCATGTGGTCGGTCCCCAGTCGGGGATCGCAGCCATCTGTATCGGCCCGGACGATGACATGGAGCAGAGGCGACGCGACATTCTCTCTGCCTGCGGGCGGGTAGACGACGGGACCGGCGTCATCCTCCTGACCGACATGTTCGGGGGCACGCCTTCGAACCTCGCCATCTCGGTCATGGAGCAGACCCGGGGCGAGGTCATCGCCGGCCTAAACCTGCCCATGCTGATCAAGCTCGCCAGCGTCCGAAGCCGACTTGACCTCGCCGACTGCGTCGCCAAGGCCCAGGAGGCCGGGCGAAAGTACATCTCGGTCGCCTCCTACGTCCTGGCAGGGGACAAGTGACCGCCCGGGCCCGGGTCGAGATCATCAACAAGCGCGGGCTTCACGCCCGCGCCTCCGCCAAGTTCGTGAAGACCGCCTCCACCTTCGAAGCCCAGGTGCATGTCTCAAAAGATGGTGCCGAGGTCGACGCCCGTTCGATCATGGGCCTGATGATGTTGGCCGCCGGGCCGGGCTGCTGCATCGATATTGCCGCGGAAGGGGCTCAGGCGGATACCGCCGTCGCCGCCCTTGTGGCCCTGGTGGCCAATCGTTTCGACGAGGACGAATAGCCGTCCGAAGAGGGTTGTGATGCCCGAGGTGGAAATCAAGTTCGACTGCCCCCCCGACGCCATCGAGGCGGTGCTTCTGCGGGTCCTGCACGCCCCGCCCCACGACCGCGACCTCCTGTCTGTCTATTACGACACCCCCAAGGAAGCCCTCGCGGCCACGGGTGCCTCCCTGCGCCTGCGCTCCGAGGCGTCCGGCCGGACGGTCCAGACCCTGAAGACCGGACAGGGCCTGGCCCGGGACGAGGTCGAGGCCGAGGTTGCCCCCGGACACCTGAACCTCTCCTGGCCGCAGCTTGCCGGGCTGGGCCTCGCCGCCGTCGGCCCGGACCCGCTTACACCGCGATTTTCTGTACATGTGCGCCGGCGCAGCGGCGTGGTCGAGGCTGGTGCCTCCCGGATCGAGGCGGCCTTTGACGAGGGCGAGATCCGGGCGGGGGATCGCAGGGCGGCAGTCTGCGAGGTTGAGCTGGAACTCCTGGAGGGCGAGCGCGAGGACCTGCTCACCCTCGCGCGCCGACTTGCCGCCCAACTGCCCCTGACCCTCTCGCTCCGCACCAAGTCCGCCAGGGGCGCCGACCTGGCGGCGGACCGGCCCTGGCCCCGCCCTGCGCAGGTCGCCCTGGCCGGGGAGATAACCGCTGGCGAGGCCCTGCGGCAGGCCCTGCTCGGAAGCCTGGCCGAGGTGGCGGGCCGGACCCAGGATACAGCGAACGACCCCTCGGTCGAGGCGGTCCACCAGCTGCGCGTCGCCCTGCGGCGGATGCGAAGCCTGGCACTGGTCTTCCGCAGGCGGCTGGACGAGGCCCCGGCGGCGACGGTCCGCGCAGGGCTGCGCGACCTGGCCCAGGCCTGCGGCGAGGTGCGGGAACTGGACGTCCTGATGGCGATGGGGCCAGCCGGCCCGGCCCTCGACGCCGCCCTTTCGGAAGCCCGGCACCGGGCCGCCGCGGGCCTGTCCGCCAGCCTGGCGGCCGCACCTGCGCGGCTGACCCTGCTGGAGGGACTCATCCTGGTCGAGACGGGAGACTGGCCTGGTCTGGCCCGGAACGCCGAGGGTGCCGCGGAGGGGCTTGGCTCTGACCTTGACCGCCGCTGGCGACGCATCCGCCAGGAGGGCCAGGAAGCGGACGCCCTGGGGCTGGAGGACCTTCACGCCCTGCGCCTGCGCATCAAGGCCTTCCGCTACGCTCTGGCCGCCTTCGAGGCCCCGGACTGGGGACGGGGCGCCCTGGGTTTCGAGGCCGGACTCAGGAAGGCCCAGGACGCGCTCGGCCTGCTCAATGACGTGGAGATGGCGGAAGGTGTCCTTTCCCGGCTTGAGCTCGACCCCGAGGGCCGCAGGGCGGCGCGAAAGCTCATATCGGGTCTCCGCCGCCGGGGCGACGAACGGCGGGCCCTGAAGGCTGTCGAAGAGCTGGTGAGTGGGCCCGCACCGCGCTTCACATAAAGAAGTCTTTATGTCCTGGTTGCGACCCGGCTCCGTCGGGGGTATAGGACCGTCGTGGCGGCGAGGGCCCGCGCGACAGGAATCCCGACATGACCGACTATGTGGTGAAGGACATTTCCCTGGCTGAGTTCGGCCGTAAGGAAATTGCGATCGCCGAGACCGAGATGCCCGGCCTGATGGCCGTCCGCGCCGAGTTCGGGGCCTCCCAGCCTCTGAAGGGCGCCCGCATTGCCGGCTCCCTGCACATGACCATCCAGACGGCGGTCCTGATCCAGACCCTCGAGGCCCTGGGCGCCGAGGTGCGCTGGGCCTCCTGCAACATCTTCTCCACCCAGGACCACGCCGCGGCAGCCATCGCCGACGCCGGGACCCCGGTTTTCGCCACCAAGGGCGAGACCCTCATGGAATACTGGGATTACGCTCACCGCATCTTCGAGTGGGCCGACGGCGGCTATCCCAACCTCATCCTCGACGATGGTGGCGACGCCACCCTGCTCTGCGTGCTCGGGCCCAAGGCTGAGGCGGACGCCTCGGTCCTCGACAACCCGCAGAACGAGGAGGAGGAAGCCCTCTACGCGGTGATGAAGCAGTACCTGAAGGAAAAGCCCGGCTTCTACACCGCCATCCGCAATGCCATCGGCGGCGTCTCGGAGGAGACCACCACGGGGGTCCACCGCCTTTACCAGATGGCCGATCGCGGCGAGCTGCCCTTCCCCGCCATCAACGTCAATGACAGCGTCACCAAGTCCAAGTTCGACAACCTCTACGGCTGCCGCGAGAGCCTGGTGGACGCGATCCGCCGGGGCACGGACGTCATGCTCTCGGGCAAGGTTGCCGTGGTGCTGGGCTATGGCGACGTAGGCAAGGGCTCGGCCGCCAGCCTGCGCAATGGCGGCGCCCGGGTCATCGTCACCGAGATCGACCCGATCTGCGCCCTGCAGGCGGCCATGGAGGGCTATGAGGTCCAAACCATGGACGATGTGGCGGACAGGGCCGACATCTTCGTCACCGCCACCGGCAACAAGGACGTCCTGACCGTCGACCACATGCGGCGGATGAAGAACAACGCCATTGTCGCCAACATTGGCCACTTCGATTCCGAGATCCAGATCTCGGGCCTGCGCAACTACCGCTGGGACAAGATCAAGGACCAAGTCCACCAGGTGGAGTTCCCGGACGGCAAGAAGATCATCGTCCTGTCCGAAGGCCGGCTGGTGAACCTGGGCAATGCCACGGGCCACCCCAGCTTCGTGATGAGCGCATCCTTCACCAACCAGACCCTGGCCCAACTCGAGCTGTGGACCAACGGCGCGGCCTACGGCAAGCAGGTCTACACCCTGCCCAAGCACCTGGACGAGAAGGTGGCCATGCTGCACCTGGACAAGCTGGGCGCGAAGCTGACCCAGCTGACCTCGGATCAGGCCGCCTATATCAACGTGCCGGTGGCCGGGCCCTTCAAGCCCGAGCACTACCGCTACTAGGCCGCAGGCCGGACCGCACCCGTGCCGGTCGCCCTCATCCTGTCCAGCCATGTCGCCGGCTCGGGGGTCGGCGGCGGCCTGCAGAGTGCTGTTCTCACCCGCCTGGGGTTTCGCACAGCCCTTCTTCCCACCGTCCTCTTCGGTCGCCATCCGGGCCTCGGTTCCCCGGGGGGCGGTGCGGTGTCCGATGCGGTCTTCGCCGGCCAGGTTGACGGGCTGATCGCCTCAGGCCTGGCGGACCGGGCGGACCTGGTGATCACCGGATACTTCGCCTCTGCAGCGCAGGTGGCCGCTGCGGCCGATCTCCTGGACCATGTGGCGGCGCGCCGTCCGCAGGCCCTGCGCCTGGTGGACCCCATCCTTGGCGACGAGGATCGCGGGCTCTATGTCGCCCAAGCCGTTGCCGAGGCCCTTCCCCTGGAGCTGGTCCCCCGCGCCAGCCTGCTGGCGCCCAATGCCTGGGAGCTGGAACGCCTCACGGGGATGCGGATTGCCGACGCCGCCGGGGCCCTCGCCGCCGCCCGCAGCCTGGGCCGGCCGGTCCTGGTCTCTTCGGTCCCGGCAGGGTCGAAGACTGGCGTCCTCTGGGCCGATGCGACGAACGCCTGGCTGGCGACCCACCCGCGCCTGGATCGGGCACCGAAGGGAACAGGCGACTTCCTGGCCGCCCTTTTCGCTGCTGGCCTGGTGGAGGGCGGCGATCCCGAGGCGGTGCTGGGATCCTCTGTGGATACGCTGGCAGCGCGCCTGGCCAAGGGCCCCGAAGACCTGCTCGACGACGGGCCTGCGACGATCGCGCCCGGTGAGGTCCGGGGCGCTCCGGTGACGGTGCAGAGACTTTAGCCCCCTTATTTCAGGGCCTTGGCGGCCTTGTTCAGATCCGGGGCGTTGGGCGAGCGCATGGCAACGCCCGCCTCCATGCCGGCCTTCAGGGCCGCCGCGGCACCCTCGTGCGACATGATCTTGCTCATCACTGCCTGGCCGGCGCGGTCGAACCACTCGCGGTTCTCAATCACGAAGGCCCGGGAGTCCCGGTAGCCGTCCAGGAGACCGTTGATCTCGGGGATCACATAGCGCCCGACCAGGTCCCAACTGCGCAGGGTATTCTCGCGGTTGGCCCAGTCATGGACGAAGCCCAGCACCACGCCGAAGCCGCCGGCATTGGCCTGAAGCTTGCGGATGGCCGCAATGAGGTCGTCCGGGGTGCCGATGACGGCGGATGCGCCCGCGACGTCCACGGTCTGCTCGAGGGCCTGCTCGGGGCTGATGAAGGGCCCGGCACCGGGGCGCATCAGGGTGCCGACCTGGTACTCGTTGTGCCAGTGCATCAGGCCCTTGGCCGCCTGGGCCCGGGCTTCCTCGCGGGTCTCGGCGATGTGCCAGGACATGAGCACCCGCCAGTTCTTCCGGTCGATCGCCTTGCCCGACTTGGCGGCGGCCTGTTCGGCGAAGCCCCACTGGGTGGGCAGGGCCGCAAGGCCCGCCTCGGAGTTGGAGCCTATGGACAGGACGCCCATGCCGTATTTTCCGGCCAGGGTCATGCCTGAGGGGCTGATGGAGGAGGCGGCTACCATCTCCATCTCTTCCTGGAGGGGCAGAAGCTGGAGCCGGGCGTCGCGCAGGGTGAACCACTCGCTTTCGTAGGTGACGCGCTCGCCGGCGAGCAGGCGCCGGATCACCCCGATGGCCTCGTCCTGCCGGTCGCGCTGGGTCATGGGGTCGATACCCAGGGTGTGGGCGTCGGAGGGCAGGGCGCCGGGCCCAGTGCCAAGGATGGCCCGACCGCCGGTCATGTAGTCCAGCTGCACCATGCGCTGGGCGACATGGAAGGGATGGTGGTAGGGCAGCGAGATCACCCCTGTGCCCAGCCGGATCCGGCCGGTGTGCTCGCCGACGGCGGCCAGGAACATCTCGGGAGAGGCGATCATCTCCCAGCCGGTGGAATGGTGTTCACCGACCCAGAACTCGTCGAAGCCTAGCTCCTCAAGCCGTACGGCGAACTTGATGTCGTTCCGGAACTGGAGCCTGGGATGCTCGCCGATGGGATGATGGGGTGCCAGGAAGGCGCCAAACTTCGTGCGGGCCATGGATTTCCTCCGGAAGTGTCGTGTCCTCGCCGCCGTCCTGCAGATCGGCGGTCCTTGCCCAACACCGATAGACCCGGACGCAGGATACGCAAGCGCCAGTCAGGCGCCGAGGCTCCGGGTCCGCCGCCAGAGGCCAAAGATGTAGGTCGCCGCCCCGGCCCAGATGAAGGCGAAGGAGACTGCACGCAGGGCGGTAAAGGCCTCGCCCTGGGCCAGTCCGATGCCGAAGCCGATGGTCGGGCCAATGAACTGCAAGAAGCCCATGGCCGACAGGGGCATGCGCCTGGCGGCCCAGGCGAACAGGACAAGGGGAATGGCGGTGATTGGCCCCGCTGCCAGGAGCCAGGCCGCCGCCGCAGGGGAATCGTCCATATGCCCCTGCCCAGTGAGGGTCAGGTGGGCCATCCAGAGCGCGCCGGGGACCGCCAGGAACAGGCACTCGACGAAAAGGCCGGTCTGGGCGTCGGCCTGCACCTGCTTGCGCACGATCCCATAGGCGCCGAAGGTCAGGGCCAGGATCACCGCCATCCATGGGAAATGGCCGAGGGCGAGGCCCTGAAGGGCGACCCCGATCCCAGCCAGGACAATGGCGCCAAGCCCCAGGATGTCGAAGCGCTCGCGGAAGATCAGGACCCCCGCTGCCATGTTGAGCAGGGGCGTCAGATAGTAGCCGAGGCTGCTCTCCAGTACCCGGCCAGAGTTGACCCCCCAGACATAGAGGGCCCAGTTGGCGCCGATCAGCAGGGCCGAGAGGGCAAGGGCGGCGAGCCGCCGGGGCGAGCGCAGCACTTCGGCCACCTGGCCGCCCTGCCGGGCCAGGAGCACGAAGACCCAGGCGATCAGGGTCCCCCAGACCGCCCGGTGAGCGAGAATCTCCCAGGAATCGGCACCCAGCCGGCCCATGGCCTGGAAGAACAGGGGCGCAAACCCCCAGATCAGGTAGCACAGGACGCCGGCACCGATGGCGGCGCGGGATGAGGCTTCAGCCGGTGAGGCGTCAACCGGTGAGGCGGGCCCCCCGGCCACCCCGTCAGCGATCGCCAATCAGGCCGCGCTCGGCGAGAAGCTGGGCGATCTGGATGGCATTGAGGGCAGCGCCCTTGCGCAGGTTGTCGGCCACGACCCAGAGGTTCAGGCCATGCTCCACCGTCGGGTCCCGGCGGATACGGCTGACGAAGACCGGGAACTCGCCCTGGACCTCCTTGGGGGTCATGTAGCCCTTGTCATGGCGCTGATCGATGACGATGAGGCCGGGGCTGTTGCGCAGGAGGTCGCGCGCCTCGTCCTCGTCCAGGGGCTCGTGGAACTCGATGTTGACGGACTCCGAATGGCCGACCATGACCGGTACCCGCACGCAGGTGACCGTGAGGGCGATCTCGGGGTCCATCATCTTGTGGGTCTCCCTCCACATCTTCTCCTCCTCGTCGGTGTAGCCGTCGTCGTTGAAGGCACCGATGAAGGGGATGACGTTGAAGGCGATCTGCTTGGGGAACATCTTGGGCTCCGACGGGCCGAGGACGAAGATGCCCTTGGTCTGGTCCCAGAGCTCATCCATGCCCTCCTTGCCCGCGCCAGAGACCGACTGGTAGGTCGAGACCACCACCCGCTTGATCCGGGCCCGGTCGTGCAGGGGCTTGAGGGCCACCACCAGCTGGGCGGTGGAGCAGTTCGGGTTGGCAATGATGTTCTTTCGGTCCGCCCACTCGACGTCGTCGGGGTTTACCTCGGGCACGACGAGGGGCACGTCCGGGTCCATCCGCCAGGCCGAGGAATTGTCGATGACGATGGGGCCGGCGGCGCCGATCTTGGGCGCCCATTCCTTGGAAAAGGCGCCCGACACGCTCATCAGTACCAGGTCCACAGTGGAGAAGTCGAACTGCTCGACGTCCTTGCACTTCAGGATCCGGTCGCCGAAGGAGACTTCGACGCCAATGGATTTACGGCTGGCGATCGCGTGAATTGCATCCACGGGGAATTCGACTTCCTCGAGGATGTTCAGCATTTCGCGGCCCACATTACCCGTGGCCCCGACGACGGCGACGCGATAGCCCACCTTTGTCTCTCCTTCATAGAACGGACGGTCCCCCTACGCCCGGCGCGCCCGGGGCGCAAGGCGAGGGCCTTTGCCGCGTTGCGGAAACTTCACTGGAATCCCATATAGTCGAGATCAATTCGGGCACTGGGTGCCCCGAACTGAACCCTGCGAAAGGCCGCTGCATGACGCATTCAGAGCCGACGCGGCGCACTCTCCTGAGCGCCGGCGTCCTACTCGCGGTGCCCACGCCCCTTCTTGCTGCCACGCCTGCCAACAGGAAGCTGGTCTTCGCCGTCCTGCGCAATGGCGAGCGGATCGGCGAGCACCGCATGACCTTCTCCGGCGACGCGAAATCTCCCACGATCTCGACTGAGGTCGACATGACCGTGAAGCTTGGCTCGGTCACCGTCTACCGCTACCGGCATACGGCCCGGGAGGTCTGGTTGGACGGGCGGTTCGAGAGCCTTGAGACGGTGACCGACGCCACCGCCGGGGACCGGAAGGTCTCGGCCCGGAGGACTCCGGAGGGAGTGCGCATCCGTACCGGCCGGCGCGAGGTGCTGGCGCCTGCCGGAACCGCCCCCCTCACCCACTGGAACCCGAAGGTCCTGGGCGGGCAGCTCTTCAATCCCCAGGAGGGTGGCCTCCTGCGCATCACGGCCACGCCGAAAGGCCTGCGGTCCGTGACCCTGGCGAACGGTCGGTCGATGGAGGCCCAGGTCTGGACCCTGCGCGGCGAGGCCGAAATCGACGACTGGTACGACCGGTCCGGGGTCTGGACCGGCCTGAAGGGACGCCTCCAGGACGGATCGACCCTGGAATACCTCCGGGCCTGACGGGTCAGAGGGCGGCGAGCACCGCATCGCCCATCTGCACGGTGGTCAGGCTTCCGCCCAGGTCCCGGGTACGGGCACCGCCGTCCAGGGCCTGGACCACGGCGGCCAGTATGCGGTCAGCGGCCTCCGGGCGGCCCAGGGACCAGCGGAAGGCCATTTCCAGAGACAGGATGGAGGCCAGGGGATTGGCCAGCCCCTGGCCGGCGATGTCCGGCGCTGAGCCGTGGATGGGCTCGTAGAGGCCGGGCCGACCTGGGTCGCCCAGGGCCGCCGAGGGCAGCATGCCCAGAGAGCCCGTCAGCTGGGCGGCGGCGTCGGACAGGATGTCGCCGAACAGGTTGTCCGTGACCAGGACGTCGAACTGGCGGGGGTCGCGAACGATCTGCATGGCGGCGTTATCGGCCAGGATGTGCTCGAGGCGGACGTCCGGGAACTCCCGGGCATGGAGGTCGGTCACGACCTGACGCCAGAGCAGGCCGGAATCCATGACATTCGACTTCTCGGCCGAGTGCACCAGGTTGCGACGGCCCCGGGCCAGCTGGAAGGCCACCCGCACCACCCGCTCGATCTCGGCGGTGGTGTAGACCTGGGTATCGACGGCCCGCTTGCCGCCACCCGGCAGGTCCTCGATGAACCGGGGCGAGCCGAAGTAGATGCCGCCCGTCAGTTCACGGACGATCATGAAGTCCAGCCCCTCCACCAGGTGACGCTTGAGGCTCGAGGCATCGGCCAGGGCCGGGAAGCAGAGGGC
>Ga0209598_10001797_pt1 | contig 17249 bp, 15 predicted proteins | sample M_140807_EF_Meta_FD_187317 | JGI IMG/M metagenome (GOLD analysis project Ga0209598, IMG submission 187317) | Freshwater microbial communities from Lake Montjoie, Canada to study carbon cycling - M_140807_EF_MetaG (SPAdes) (version 2) | ecosystem: Environmental > Aquatic > Freshwater > Lake... | reverse complement strand
CGTTGGCCTTGGCCGAGTCATAGGCCTTGGTGGCCGCCGACATGGTCAGCACATCATAACCGCCATGCAGGATGAAATAGGGGCATTTCATGTGCTGCAAATGGCCTTCGAGCGTGAAGGGTTTCATCTTCTCGTGCGCTTCGGCCATGGTCTTGCAGCCCATGACGAATTTGATATGCATGGCGAGGCCGAATTCGTCGGATTTGTCGCCCCACAATTCATGCACATCCCAGATCGCGCCATGCGAGATCACCGCCGCCAGACGCGGTTCGTAGCAGCCCGCGCGTGCGGCGTAATAGCCGCCGAAGCTCGACCCGCACAGTGCGATGCGCGAGGCATCGACATCGGGGCGGGTTTCCAGCCAGTCGATCACTTTGCCGATCGGCACTTCGGTATCGTGGCGGCTATAGACCTTGTGGCGGCGCAGCGTGCCGCCCTGCCCCGGACCGTCGATCATCAACACCGAAATGCCGCGCTGCAACGCCCCATGCGCCTGCATGAACCACATCTCGTCCTTGATCGAATCCAGACCGCCCATGCAGATCAGCACGGGCATTTTGTCGCCCGGATAGGGCGCGCGCACGAAATAGCCGCAGATCGGCTTGCCGTCCTCGTACGGAATATCCACCGCATAGCCGGGCGGGTTCAAATGCGACAGGAAACCCAGCGAGCAGGATTCCATCAATTCGAACGTCGGCAAACGGCGCGGATCATCGGGCAGCAAAAAGAATTCGGCCTGACGGTAATAATCGGCCGCACGCAAATAGCAGTTCATCGCGGTGCGGATATGACCCGTCTTTTCCGCTTCGATGGCGCGATGGCGGTTGGTATCGCCGATCACCTTCCATTCCTTGTGCCAGCTTTCCTCGTCGCCAGCGATGATCCGCGAGGCTGCCAGAAACACTTCGGAAACCGAACCGCCGCCTTCCTGCGTCTCGCCCAGACCGCGCCGGAACTGGTAGGCGAACCACGGGCTTTCCGGCCAGTGATGCCAGCCATAGGGTTGATAATGCGCATTCTTGTTGGCGGTGATCTGTTCAATCGCGGCATCGCCGCTGGCAATATCAATCATCCCGTATCTCCCCCGATCATCACAAACTGCCTGATTGTCCGCCATCTGCGGAAACCGGCTTGATACCCGTCCCGTCAACCCGAAGTGGATCCTTGCACGGACCGCTTGCTTTCAGGCCTTATAACACTTTCGATGAATGATGATTGAATACATCCAGGAATGTGTCAATTAATTTTGTATACATTTTAAAATTGTCCTGCGATATTTTCATCGACAGGTTGCGAATGTGGCAGGGTCTGGGCATATGCTTTTTATTTGGGCATCGGCTGCATCTCGATCAGGCTATATTGGGCATCGGGATAAATGGAATGAAGGTTACCCGCCAATGATCAGCAATGCGACGCGCTCATTATCAGTCACCGATCACTTGCGCGAGTCGATCCTGTCCGGAGGCTTGCCTGCGGGCACCAAGCTGCAAGAGGTTCGGTTGAGCGAGGAGTTCGGAGTCTCGCGCACGCCCATCCGCGCTGCTCTTCAATCACTGGCAGCGGCTGGTTTGCTCGATTATGTGCCCAATCGCGGCTATGTGGTGCGTGAATTTCCGATGTCCGAACTGGTCGATGCCTATGAAATCCGCGGATCGCTCGAAGGACTGGCCGCCCGTTTTGCCGCCGAGCGCGGACTGGACGACACCCAGCGCACGGTGATCGAACAATCGCTTGCTGCCGGACATGATCTGGTTACCCGGTCCACGACAATGAATGATCATATCCTGCGGATCGTCGGACAAACCAATGCGGCTTTTCATGACACGATCATGGAGGCCTCGCTCAACCGTTTGTTGAGCCAGATGGCGCAAATGTCGTTTCAAATTCCGCGGGTGTCGAACCGCAACATCATCGCCTTCAGCCTCGACGAATTGCGCCAGCGCCATAGCGAACATTATCTGATTTACGAAGCCCTGTTGGCACGCTCTGCCACAAAGGCCGAAACCCTGATGCGCAACCATGTGGCCAGCGTCAAATTCGCCGCCGTCAGAGCCTTGCGCGAAACGCGTTAAGTCCGTTCATCCGGTTTTGCGTGCCGCAAACAGATGACCGTGCAGCTCCAACCCGTCCTGCTGCTCGCTCAACGGCTTGGTCTGATAGAGAAATACCCGCTTGTCGGACATCACAAACGGTCGCGTATGCCCGTCGCCCTCGCCAAAGGCACGGATGCGGCGATCCAGTTCATGGGCGTCGATATCCAATCCGACCACGCAAAGCGCGGTGAACTGCCATTTCGTATACAGATGCTGACCCCAGCCTTGTGCGATGGCAGGCAAGGGTCCGGCATGGCCTGAGATCGCCATAGCGTGTTCGGCAAACAGGGCCATGCCCTCGTCTGCTGCCAGATTGGTCAGCTCTTTCAGTGTCTCCTGACCGTTACAGGCAAAGTGGCGGGTGGCGATGATCGGCCCGCTGTCGATTGCCTTCAGCATTTCATGCAGGACAACCCCGTAATGCTTGACCTGGTTATAGACCGCGAAATTGAGTGCCGCCCAACCGGGATAATCCGCAGGGCCGAACCTCAGCCCGTAGCACCCGTATCCGAAGTGCAACAAAGTCTCCTGCGGCACATAATGGCGGCTGCCGAACGAGATCAATCGGCCCGAGGCCAGCAGGCTTTCGGGAAAATCCAGCAATTCATTGGGATGGTTGATCTGGATGACGGTCAAATCATTCTTGTGCGCGAGCAGAAGCGGAATCAGCCCCTCTGCATAACGCGGCTCGGTCAGTAAGATGATGCTCGTGACGTGTTGGGCGACAGGAGGCTGGTTGCCCGCCATGATGATAATGTTCCAGACCACAGGATATCTCTGGCTTCTTCTTAAAGCAAAGACCTTTGGGAGAAAAGCAGGAAAATCAAGGCATCTCCTGCTTCGGGACCCTTTACAATCTGGGTTCGCTTGTCGGTTCGCCTTCGGGCAGATCGGGCTGGTCGACCTGTCGGGGCGGCGGCGGCTTGTCCAGCATCCGCCAGATCACAAACCCAGCCAAACCCGCATGAACCGCCGCATTATGAACGAACAGGGCACGATCGCCCAACCATTGCATCAGGGCGGCGGCGACAATCGGGCCGATCACCGCGCCGACACAATAGGCGAACAGCAGCGTGCTGGAGACCACTACGGCCTCGTCCCCGCTGAAACGGTCCATCACATGTGCCACGGTGAGCGGATAGATCACCGGAATAACGATGCCGAGCAAGAAGCCGAATATATAGAGCAGTTCCACACGTTTGGCCCCGATGCCCGCCAAAGCCAGCTCCACCAGCACCGCCACAAGCGACACCGCGACAATCACACCACGCCTGTCGATGAGGTCGGAAATCCGTCCCAACGGATAGGGCCCTGTCGCACAACCCAAAATCACCACGGTCATAAAGGTTGCCACCGTGCTCGCGCCCAAACCCAGATGCTCGATATAGGCAGGAACAAGCGACCAGAAACTGCCATTGGCCACCCCGACAAGGCCGATAGTGACCAGCCCGATCGGGGCCACGTGATGGATGCGTTTGAAAATCAGCCGTCCTTTGGGCGGCAAAGGCGGCGGTTCGACCTTGCTGACCGCCATCGGCAGCAAAGCTGCCATCAAGAAACCCGCAGAGACGCTGAACAGCTGGAACTGGCGCGGATCGAAAATCCGCAGGAATTGCTGGCCCGACGCCGAGCCCGCGAAATGGATGATGTTATAAAGGCCGAGCATCCGCCCGCGGTAGTTTTGTCCGGCTTTATAGGTAATCCAGCTCTCGACAATGCCGTAAAGCCCGCCGAATGCAAAGCCGCACAAACCGCGCAGCCCCATCCACAACCAGACATTGTTGACCAGAGGAAAACCCAAAGCGGCAATCGCCACGACCGAGGCATAGGCCGAAAAGGCCCTGATATGGCCGATCCGGCGCACGATGACCGGTGTCATCCACGTTCCGGCAATCATGCCGACAAAATAGGCCGAACCGATCCAGCCGATGTCGCTATGCGAAAAGCCCTCGACCGCCGCACGCAACGGCACCAGCGTCGTCAGCAAGCCATTGCCGACGATCAAAAAGAATATGGCCGCAAATACCGGCATCAGCAGCAGGATCAGGGATAACACAATTCTCATCTCGCATTGCGTGAATCCCAGTGTTGCACTGTTCGGCCTGATTGGCCACTGGCAAGGCGGTACCATGTCCGGAGATGGCTCGGATCCCCGTCATTCCCTAACCAATCAGTCCTTAACCTGATCGTCCGGTCCGTCCTCATGCCGGTGGACCGCATGGCGGGGGCCGAGATGGCTGGTGCCGCGCTGTTCGGCCAGCAGCATCTGCTTGTGCCGCTCGCGCGCGGAGGCCTTTTGCTGCGGGGATAATACAGCCACGCAATAGGGGCAGCACACGCCCTCCTCATAGGCATTGGACTGCCGTTCCTCGAGGCTCAAAGGTGCACGGCAACCCGCACACAGATGCAGATGGCTGGACACCTTCAACCCGTGGCCGACCGCCACGCGGCGGTCGAACACGAAACAATCGCCATGCCATTTGCTCTGGTCCTCTGGAATGACTTCCAGATATTTCAAGATGCCGCCTTTGAGGTGATAGACCTCGGCAAAGCCTTCTTGCAGCATGTAATTGGAGGCTTTTTCGCAGCGGATGCCGCCCGTGCAGAACATCGCGATTTTCGGCTGTTTGTGCGGATCAAGACGGGTTTTGACGTAATCGGGAAACTGGCTGAACGATCTGGTTTGCGGGTCAATCGCCCCCTCGAAAGTGCCTATCCGCACCTCGTCGGCATTGCGTGTGTCGATCAGCACGATATCGGGATCGGCGATCAGCGCGTTCCAGTCCTCGGGCTCGACATAGGTGCCGACAAGGCGGGTCGGATCCACCGTCGGCACGCCCAGAGTGACGATTTCCTTCTTGAGCCGCACTTTGAGACGCAAAAACGGCATGGTTTCGGCATGGGACAATTTATGTTCGAGACCGGAAAAACCGGTCAGCGCGCGGATTTCGGCCAGCACCGCCAGCATGTCCTGCGGCAGTCCCGCCAGCGTACCGTTGATCCCTTCGGCCGCCAACAGGCAGATACCCATCACGCCGCGGCTCTCGCACAAGGCCGTCAGCGGGGCCTGCAAAGAGGCATAATCGGGCAAAGCACCGAAATGGTAAAAAGCCGCCACATCATAGGGGCCCGATAGTGCCGGCCACGCATGGTCCGCTTCGGGATCGTCTGTCTGGTGATTGTGCATCAGGCGTATTTATCGCGAAACACCGGCTCGAACAAACAAAAATCCGCACCCAAGTCCTCACCCTTTTGTCTTGCTTGGCTTGGGCACCAAAAATAGCGCAAAAAAATGGCGTGGGTGACGGTCGCACCCACGCGCATGTGTTTTACAAATCCGCTGCATTGACAGTGTGCAAACCCGCAACCCAAAGCAGACAGGCCCGATAAGGGATTAATCAGCCCGTGTCACAGCCGCAGTGAAGCCAATCAAAGCCGTATCGGTCTTGATTTTGTTGCCTGCCGCGTCGGAGAAGGCGACGGAGATGGACTTGCCCTTCTTGATCGCATCGAGGTTTTTGTCTGTCAGATCAAGGGAAGCAATGCAACCGTTGTTCTGGCAGTTGGTGAAGCTCGCTGCCTGCTTGTTGGCACCGTCAATGGTAATTTCCACACCATCCTTCAGGGACACGCCCGTCGGAACGGAAACAGCCAGGACACGGCCTTTTTCGGCTTTGGCGATTTCGATCGACACAATTCTCAACCGGTCATTGGCTGTGTATGTCTCGTGAAACACAGAACAATCCTGCTTGGCGCGATCTTTTGCGCTTGGACGGCAAATGGTTTGCCAACCCGTATCAGAGGTTTGGATGCTCTGTTGACTTCCTGCAGCTGCCGGAGCGGGCGCCGGAGCTAATGTCTGGGCCTGTGCCACGACAGTTACAAAAGACAGTGCGAGCGCAGCAATAAGGAGTTTTTTCATTAATAAATCCACCATAAATGATCGAACAGGAAAAAGCATAACACAACGCACAACGAACAATTTACAAACACAATCTTTAATCCCATCAATATGCAAGATCAAGACAGAATTTCAGGGAAGATCAGAAAATCAGACAAAAATAACCCTGCTCCGCAACAACCCCGGCAGGTTCATTTGCTGCATCCGATAATCAACTGATTGATTTCAAAGAATATTTAAAACAAAATTACGAAAATTATGATTTCGCGGCACTCATCATTGATCAACCACCCCAAAAGTCCGGACTCACACGATCTGGTTGCGCAACGGGGCTTGAACCGATTGATTCGCATCGTTTTTCCACAGTAGATCAAGATTACCCATCAAAACGTCCAGCACATTGTCTTCGTATCGGCGTGTTTCGCCAGCACTGTGCGGGGTGATCAGAGCATTGGGCAAATCCCACAAAGAAGATGTTGCAGGTAACGGCTCTTCGACACAGACATCGAGTCCTGCCGCGTCGATCAGGCCCTGCTGCATCGCACGGATCAGCGCAGGCTCGTCCACCACCCGCCCGCGCGCGACATTGATCAGACGGGCTTGCGGTTTCATGGCGGCGAAGGCGGCCTGATTGATCAGGCCTTCGGTGTCCGGTGTCAAAGCGCAAGTCAGCACGACATAATCGGCGTGCGGCAGCAGTGCCGTCAGCTCGACGACCGAATGGATGCTGTCGGCCCCGTTGGCGCCTTGTTCGGGATGCCGCCTGATACCGATGACTTTCATACCGAAAGCCCGTGCCAGCGTGCTGAAATGATGGCCGATCGTGCCCATGCCGACCACCAGCACGGTCTTGCCGCCGAGTTCGTCCTCGCGCCGCGACAGATCCCCGATCATGCCGCGCCAATGGTGCTTGTGCTGGTTGTCCCTCGCTTCGAGCAGACGGCGGCTCAACGCCAGCATCAAGGCAATGGCATGTTCGGCCACCGCCCGCGCATTCACCCCCGAGGCACTGGCCAGTCTGATGCCGCGCTCCTTGATCAGCGGCTTTGAAAACTGGTCGGTGCCCGCGCTGATCGACTGGATAAACCGCAAGTTCGGCGCATGGTCGATCAGCTCGTTCTTCCACAGGCCCGACACGACCAGCACATCGGCCTCATGCAAGCGCGTCTGCAACTCGTCGAAGCCGCGCACTTCGAAATGCTTGATTCCGGTGCCGCGCAGGGCGAAACGATCCGCCAGTCGATAGGCCGAATGGGCAAAGCACAGGGTCAGATGGTCCTTGTCGGGCAGCATCGTAAATCTCCGGATCAGACACAGGTGAATTCAAGGACGAATTCATGAATGGAATTCACAAATTGCGCCTGTCCTGTCTGGGTCTGGCTTTGCTTGCCCTGAGTCTGGCACAAGCGTTGCGCATTTTGAAGGGCCAGGGCATTGGCAGTCGTCGGCGATGCGCTGTAACTGGTAACCGAATAGGTGTTGGGACCCAGCATTTTGAAACTGGATGTCGGTTGGCCCTGCGACTGGCAAGCCGAAAGCCCCAAGCCGATCACCAACACCGAAACTGCTTTGCAGGTTAGCCGCATCTCACACCTCCGCCGTTCACCCGTCGTTTGCGACACTCCCGTGCCCGCAACAGACTATTCATGATACACCAAGCATGGCTCCAAACACGGCCCGAAACATGGCCCGGGATGAAAATTCAAAACAAGATGAAAATTCAGCAGAAGACCGCTACAGCAATCCCCTGACCGACCGTTATTAAAGTCTGACGGCTGGCCTAACAGCCAGACAGATCACGGAGGGGGTTTACCGTCCGTTCACCCGTCGCCGTGCGGGAGTGGAGCAATGCGATCCCCATGATCAGACATTCTCCACTCCCAAACGGGGTTTGCCCTCACGGGCTTGTTCAATCGACCCGCCGCTTCAGCAGTTGCAGAAGCGGGGCATAAAGCCACTGCCCTTGGCCTCGATCCGCATGCCATCACCGCGCAGATGGTTGGGCACCAGCACGATATCCTCGCTTGCCGCACAGGTGAACAGACGCTGGCGGGTTTGTGCCGCTTTGGCTCCATCGAGACAGAAAGCGCTCGACCATTGCGGAAACAGCACTTGCGCAGGCGTATGCACCGCATCGCCGCAGATGATCGCGCGTGTACCGGTGCCGCCGTCAATCTCCAGACCGATCTGGCCTTTGGTGTGGCCTTCCAGATCAATGATGGACAGACCTGCCGCCAAACCGTCACCCACATCGACAAATTGCTGCTGCCGGCTCTCGATAATCGGCATCACACTATCGGCAAACGAACCCTGATTGACCGGCTGTTCGGGCTGGCCTTGCGCCAGAGCGTGCCAGTGGTCGAACTCGGCCTTGCCCATCACATATTTGGCATTGGGGAAGGTCGGCACCCAGCGGCCATTGCTGAGGCGGGTGTTCCAGCCGACATGGTCGGGATGCAGATGGGTGCACATCACCATGTCGATGTCCTCGGGCCGCAAGCCCAAGGCCGCCAACCGTTCGAGATAGCCGGTCTCGGTGCGCTGGTGCCAGACAGGCCGCAAGGGGCGGTGCTTGTCTTCGCCCACGCAGGTATCGACCAGAATGGTCAAACCGTCGACCTGCACAATATGGCTTTGCACCGTCAGCAATACGGTCTGCGCATCGAAATCGATATGGTTCGGCGACAGCAAGTCCCGATGCGGTTCCAAAGCAGCCAGATCAGCTTGCGGCAGAATGATCGCCAAAGGAATGGCAAAGGTTTCAATATCAACCAGCCGTTTGATGCTGGCTTTTCCGATACTCATCATGATGCTGTTTTCCTGTTCAGTCGATGGTCTTGATGGCACCGCCGGCCATCATACCGTCCAGCCAGTCGGGCTTGAGCAAGCCCGCTTTGACACGCGGCAGCAAAGCGGCTTCGGCAGCCAAAACGCCTTTGAGGCTTTCGATCACATGATCGATCTGCGCGAAAGGCACAATCACCACCCCGTCGCAATCCGCAATCACCAGATCACCGGGACCGACCGCCACACCGCCGCATACCACCGGCAGATTGACCGTGCCCGGACCATTGCGCACCGGCGAATTGGGCGTGATCCCCGCCGCAAAGCACGGCAGCCCCATGTCACGAATACCGATCACATCACGCGCGCAACCATCGGTGACAAAACCGACCGCGCCGTTGTTTTTCAACATGCCCAAGACCAGATCACCCGTCACCGCCGTTTCGAGATAGCCGTCGGCGGCTGCCACAATCACATCGCCCGCCTGCACGATCCCCAAGGCCACCATCACCGCCAGATTGTCGGCAGGCCCGACATGGACTGGCAGTGCCACGCCGCAAAACACGTCTTGATCGGCAATCACCGGCTTGATGGCGGGGGCCAGCGCGCCGCGCCCCTGCATCGCATCGACCAGAAAACCGGTCGGCGTGCCTTGAAGAGCCGCGATTTGCGCCGCAGTCGGACGCGGCACCTTGCGCCGCATGGTAATCAGTGGTGGATCCTCGATCATGCTTGCAGCTCCCTTGTCCGGCTTTGCCATTGAATTTATTCGTTTATTATATGCTAGATCGCAGATTAGGCCGCATTCGCCCCCTATGACAACCGCTTTATTGCAAAGCTGTTATCCCCAACCACACTTGAAAGACAGAATAACGGTTGACCTGATCGGTCACCCCGACTTAGGTTTAACAAATAAGGTCATCCATGCTCGTCTAATGATCCGTGATAACGGACAGGGGCTCAGGAGACAAAACAGGGGGAAATGATGAAGAAGTCAGTTTTACTGGGTGTATGCGCGTCGTTGCTGGTAGGTCTGTCCGCTTTCGCGCCTGCACAGGCCCAACAACCATCCGCCAATCTGATGGCCTCGGGCCTTGTCGGCAAGCTCGAAGGCCCCGAGCTGATCCTCGATCCGGCCAAATGGCCGAAAAGCTTCGGCGAAGCCCCCGATCTGGCCGAACTGGTCAAGGCCGGCAAACTTCCCCCTGTGAAAGACCGTGTCCCGGCCGAGCCGCTGGTGATGAAGCCTCTGTCCGAAGTGGGCAAATACGGCGGCACATGGCGACGCGGCTTTTTGGGACCGGGTGACTGGGAAAACGGCAACCGCCTGAATGCTTCCGACAAATTGCTGTTCTGGGATCCGACCGGCACCAAGATCGTGCCGAGCGTTGCCAAATCATGGGAACAGAGTGCCGACGGCAAGGTCATCCGTGTCAATCTGCGCAAGGGCATGAAATGGTCCGACGGCGCCCCCTTCACCGCCGATGATTTCGTGTTCTGGTTCGAAGACCTCTATTCCAACAAGGACATCGTGGCAGCTCCGATTCCCGACATGTCGCCCGGCGGCAAGCCCGGCAAAGTGGTGAAAGTTGACGAAACCACCGTCGAATTCCAGTTCGAGAACCCGCACTTCCTGTTCGTCGACTTTCTGGCAGGTGATACGCTGATCGGCGGCGGCCAGTCGGTACGCCAGTCGCAAGGCACCACCTTTGGCGCCTATTCGCCCAAGCATTATCTCAAGCAGTTCCTGCCCAAATATTCTTCCGAGGCACAGGTCAACGAAAGGGCCAAGGCCGAAGGTTTCGAAAACTGGGTGAAGATGCTGCACTTCAAGAAGGATTGGTCGTTCAACACCGAACTGCCGACCCTCGGCCCGTGGAAGACCACCCGTCCGATCAACACCCCGACATGGGTGCTCGAGCGCAACCCCTATTACTGGGCTGTCGATTCGGCTGGCAACCAGTTGCCCTATATCGACAAAGTGGTGCTGACACTGGCCGAAGACTCCGAAGTCATCAATCTGCGCGCCATCGGCGGCAATTACGACATGCAGGAACGCCATATCAGCCTGTCCAAACTGCCGGTGATCCTCGAAAACCAGCAGAAGGGCGGCTACAAGGTCCATCTCGATCTGGCCCTGCACGGATCCGACACCACTCTGTTCATCAACCAGTCGTTCAAGGCCGATGCGGAAGTGGCCAAGTGGCTCACCAATGCCGATTTCCGCCGCGCTTTGTCGATGGGGATCGACCGCAACCAGTTGAACGACACGTTCTGGCTCGGCATCGGTACACCCGGTTCGGTGGCTCCCTCTGTCCAGATGCCGCAAAGCCCCGGCAAGGAATATCGTGACAAATATTCCAAGCTCGACATTGCCAAGGCCAACCAGTTGCTCGACGGCATCGGCCTGACCAAGAAGGATTCCGAAGGCTATCGCGTGCGCACCGACAATGGCGAGCGGTTGCGGATTCAGGTGCAGGCTGTCAAAGCCCTGCTGCCATGGCCGCAACAGGCCGAAATGATCGGTGAACAGTGGCGCAAGATCGGCATTCAGGCGGATGTGCGCGAAATGGAGCGGACACTGGCGACCACCCGCACCAGAAACAACGAGCACCAGATCATGGTCTGGACCAATGGCGGTACGGAACTGCTCTATCTGTTCCCCCGCCACGCGATCCCGGTTGACCCGACCGAGGCCTACATGGGACCCGAATTTGCCACATGGTATGCCTCGAACGGTGCGCAGGGTCGCGCTCCGACCGATCCGCAGATGCTGAAGATCTATGATCTGTTCAAATCGGCTTCCGGCCAGCGCGAGGCGGGCGACCGCGACAAGACCGCTCAGGAAATCTGGAAAATTCTGGTCGACCAGCAATATGCCATCGGCACGGTCGGGGAATCCCCTGCCCAGTTCGGTGTGCGCATTGTCAGCACGAAATTGGGCAATATCCCCTCGCGTGCCTGTATCGCCCAGCATTGCCGGACACCGTCCAGCTCGCATGCCGAGACCTGGTATTTCAAATAGTAACGGTTGATCACCCTCGGGTGATTGACAGTCCGGCTCCTCGCCTTCCGCCTGGCAGACACCGTTGACCGGACTGCCCGGCGGGAGGTTTTGCATCGGGGTGACCGTTTTGTCCGGTGTGCGGTTGCAGGCTGGACTGGCTTTGTCCGGTCCCCCCCTCGTGTGACTTCATGCTTTTTGGCCTTGTGCCATGTCAAGAGAGAAAGACAGTCCCGATGCTGGCCTATATTGCACGGCGCGCGGTGTTGGCGGTTTTGACAATGGCTGCGATTTCCGTTTTCGCATTCATCATCATCCAGTTGCCCCCGGGTGATTTCGTCGATGCCTATATCGCCAATCTGTCGGCGTCCGGCTCTTCCGTTTCGATGGAAGAGGCCAAGAGCCTGCGTGCGCTCTACGGGCTCGATCAGCCGGTCTATGTCCAGTATATGAAATGGATGTCGCGGGTGCTGGTCGGCGATTTCGGCGAGTCGATGGAATGGCACCGTCCTGTCGCCGAAGTGATCGGTGACCGCCTGTGGCTGACCATCGTGCTGTCACTGTCAGCCCTGATGCTGACATGGGGCATTGCTCTGCCGATCGGCATCTATTCGGCGGTGCGCCAATATTCCGCGCTCGATTATGTGTTTACCTCGATCAGCTTCATCGGTCTGGCCGTCCCCAATTTTCTGCTGGCGCTGGTGATCATGTATTTCTCTTTCGTGCTGTTCGGCGCCAATGTCGGCGGGTTGTTTTCGAGCGAATTCGATCTGGCCCCGTGGAGCCTCGCCAAAGTGTGGGATCTGATCAAGCATCTGCCTTTGCCTGCGGTGATTCTGGCTTTGGCGGGCACGGCGCAGCTGATCCGCATCATGCGCGCCAATCTGCTTGATGAATTGCGCAAGCCCTATGTGGTCACAGCACGTGCCAAAGGCATGCCCGAAGCCCGCGTGATCTGGAAATATCCGGTGCGTGCGGCATTGAACCCCTTTGCCAGCACCATCGCCTATCTGTTTCCCTATCTGGTGTCGGGCAGCATCATCATCTCGCTGGTGTTGAGCCTGCCGACTGTCGGGCCACTGCTGCTGAAAGCCCTGATTGCGCAGGATATGTTTCTGGCCGGCACCATCGTGCTGCTGCTGGGGGTGATGACCGTGATCGGTACATTCATTTCCGATCTTGTTTTGATGTGGGTTGATCCCCGTATCCGCTTCCAGATGGATTGAGGTTGTCATGTCCAGCGGACCCGTTTCCACCACCAGCCCGACCCAGACCGCAGAGGACCGCTTTGCCGTTGCCACCCAGTGGCAACTGACTTGGTGGCGGTTCCGCAAGCACAAACTGGCGGTGGCCTCCGGCATCATCGTGATTGCCTTTTATGTGGTGGTGCTGCTGGCCGATTTTCTGGCCTATGCCGACCCCCATGCCACCGATTCCAAGCGCAGCCATATTCCGCCGCAAGAAATCCACTTTTTCGATGACGGCGCCTTCAAGCCCTATGTCTACGGGCTGACGCAGAAGCGCGATCTGCGCACGTTCAAACTCAGTTACCAGCCAAATCTTGACCGCAAGGTCTACCTGACCCTGTTTGCCGAGGGTTACAGCTACCATTTCCTTGGCCTGTTCCCGACCAACAAACATCTGGTCGGTCTGGTCGATCCGAGGCCGGAAGACGGCATTTTCATTCTCGGCACCGATCTGGTCGGGCGCGATCTGTGGTCGCGCATCATGGTGGCAACGCGCATATCGCTGACCATCGGGCTTGCTGGGGTGACGGTCAGCCTGTTTCTCGGCATTTTGCTGGGCGGCATATCGGCGGTCTATGGCGGAATTGTCGATACAGTGATCCAGCGCGTGATCGAGATTTTGCGCTCGATGCCGACCATCCCGCTCTGGATGGGACTGGCGGCAGCACTCCCCAATAGCTGGAGCGTCATTCAGGTCTATTTTGCCATCACCATCATCATCTCCTTTCTCGGCTGGACCGATCTGGCGCGCGTGGTGCGGGGAAAATTTCTGGCCCTGCGCTCGGAAGATTTTGTCACCGCCGCCGAACTGGCAGGGGCCAGCCAGTACCGCATCATTTTCACCCATATGTTGCCCTCTTTCCTCAGCCATATCATCGCCGCGACCTCGCTGGCCCTGCCTGCGATGATCATCAGTGAAACCTCGCTCAGCTTTCTCGGCCTCGGTTTGCGGCCACCGGCAATCAGCTGGGGGATTTTGCTGCAGGACGCCCAGAACATCGAAACGCTGGCTTTGGCCCCGTGGTTGCTGACCGCTGCCATACCGGTGATTCTGGTGATTCTGGCTTTTAACTTCCTTGGAGACGGATTACGCGATGCCGCAGACCCCTATGGTTGATCACCCCGATCATGAGGCCGGCGGCTCCACCTCTGCCGCCACTCCCCTGCTGTCCGTGCGCGGGCTGAAAACCTATTTCAAACTCGACGAAGGAACCGTGAAGGCGGTCGACGGCGTCAGTTTCGATCTGTTTGCAGGCCGGACCCTGGGCATTGTCGGCGAGAGCGGTTGCGGCAAGAGCATTTCCGCGCGCTCGATTCTCCGCATTGTCGATCGCCCGGGCAAGATCGAGGGCGGCGAAATCTGGCTGCAGCAAGAGGGCGACAACGAGAACGCCGTCGACCTGCTGCAACTGCCCCACGAGGGACCGGAATTGCGGGCCATTCGCGGCAAGGAAATCGCTTTGGTCTTTCAGGAGCCGATGGCCTCGTTCAGCCATTACTACACCATCGGCAACCAGATCATGGAAGCGATCCTCCTCCATTCGGCGACCTCCGATGCCGCCGCGCGCGCCCGTGCCATCGAGCTGCTCGGCATGGTCGGCGTGCCCAATCCCGAGCGCCGCGTCGATGAATATCCGTTTCAGCTCAGCGGCGGCTTGCGCCAGCGCGTGATGATGGCCATGGCACTGGCCTGTGATCCGCGCATCCTGATTGCCGACGAGCCGACCACCGCGCTCGATGTCACCACACAGGCGCAGGTGCTCAACCTGTTGCAGCGCATCCAGAAAGAGCGCGGCCTGTCGGTGATCCTGATCACCCATGACATGGGCGTGGTCGCCGAAATGGCCGATGATGTGGTGGTGATGTATTTGGGCCGCGCGGTTGAAAAAGGCCCCGTAGACGAGATTTTCCACGATCCCAAACATCCCTATACCCAAGCCCTGCTGCGCTCGATCCCCAGCATCATGGCCAAGCCGCGCACCAAGCTGGCCACCATCGAAGGCTCGATACCGCATCCTTTCGCGCGGCCGAGCGGCTGCCCGTTCCATCCGCGCTGCCCCGATGCCATCAAGGGCCTGTGCGATGTCAAGGAACCGCCGACCCATGCGCTGCGGCCCGACCGCGCCGTCAGCTGCTTCCTCTATGGAGACGCGTCATGACTCTGTTGGAGGTCAAGGGACTCAAGAAATATTTCCCGATCCGCAAAGGCCTTCTGCGCAAGGTGGTCGGGCATGTGAAGGCGGTGGACGATGTCAGCTTCACGGTGAAACGCGGCGAGACCCTGGCGCTGGTGGGTGAAAGCGGCTGCGGCAAAACCACCGTGTCGCGCTGCATCATGCGCGCGCTCGACCCCAGTGCGGGCGAGGTCAATTTCACGCTCGACGGCCAGACAACCGATCTGGCAACGCTGGGCGGCAAAGGGCTGAAACCTTTCCGCCGCCATTTGCAGATGGTGTTTCAGGATCCCTTCTCCTCGCTCAACCCGCGTATGATGGTCGGCGATCTGATCGGCGAGCCTTTGCTGATCAACGGCATGTCGGACCCCGCCGAGCGGCGCAAGCGTGTCCGCGAATTGCTCGATGTCGTGCAATTGCCCGTCGAATATATGAACCGTTTTCCCCATGCTTTCAGCGGCGGACAACGCCAGCGCATCGGCATCGCCCGCGCGCTCGCGCTCAATCCCAGCCTGATTGTCGCCGATGAGCCGGTGTCCGCACTCGATGTGTCGGTGCAGGCGCAGATCATCAATCTGTTGCTGGATTTACAGGACCAGCTGGGCCTGACCTATCTGTTCGTCGCCCATGATCTCAGCGTGGTCAAACATGTGTCGGACCGCGTGGCGGTGATGTATGTCGGCCAGCTGGTCGAAATCGCCTCGACGGAAGATTTGTTCCACCGCCCCAAACATCCCTATACCGAAGCCCTGTTGTCGGCGGTGCCCAAGCCCGATCCGCGCGCCAAGGCCGAGCGCATCATCTTGCAGCGCGAAGTCGCCGATGCCGCCAACCCGCCCCCGGGCTGTGCCTTCCACCCCCGCTGCGCCCACGCCACCGACCTGTGCAAACAGCAACGCCCCGCTTTGGTCGACCTCGGCAACGGCCACCAGGTCCGCTGCCACCACGCGCATGTGCTGGACCTGAAGGGTGTCGGCGCGACAGTGTAACGGTTTTTTCGGGAGAGGAGCATGCCTCTTTCTCCCTGTCATGCCAGCCCCTGTGGCGGGTACACATGTCTTTTAGACATCATTCAAACCAAGTCATCGACGCACAGAACAAGTCCGCCCATGACAGTTCAGGCAAGATAAAATTGGCTTGTCCCGCCCCAAAAATCAGGACTTCACAAGTCAAAAATACCGAATAGAATCATTAAGGATTTGTTAATGATTCGGAGGTGGTTCTATGATGATCAACTTGCCGCATACAGCAGACATCCCCGCCGTCAACGGGATCCACTTGTCGGATTCCAGTATCGCCCTGCTGGCCGATATGGTGTTTGATGAAATTCTTGCATCCCCGCAATTCCCAAGCCTCAGCCACTCGCGCGAGGCGCTCATCCGGCAGGCGTCCATTCTGGTCAACCAGAAACTGGCAAGCCTTGCGGATGAGGACAGCGAGGACAATGACGACATCGCTTTCGGGCGGTCCGACTGCGAATTCATCTTCAGGGACTGATCCCCCGAGCCAGCCGCTCTAGCTAAGCCGCGCATCCGGTACGCCCGTCTGTGCGGCTTTTTCATCCGTCAAACCCTCTCCGCGCCGCCAAGACATCCGGGACACGAAGAGCTTGCACAATAAAAAAGCACAACTATCGTTTTGCCGTTTTTTTAGCGTCCTTTGCCTCATTTTTGCGCTGCAACAAAAATCGGAATTTTATAAAATCGTTATAATTCAATGCAATAGCCGGTTGGCACGGTCGTTGCGTTACTGTCTTCGGTGCAACACTGGTCCGGAGATGGTCCCCTATGAAACCGATGAAAACACTTTTTGCAGCCGCCCTCGCAGGTGGTTTGGCTTTCAGCTCTTTTGCCGCACAGGCACAAAATACAATCAAGGTCGGCGTGCTTCATTCGCTGTCGGGCACGATGGCGATCAGCGAAACCACGTTGAAAGACGTGATGCTGATGCTGATCGAAGAACAGAACAAAAAAGGCGGCGTGCTGGGCAAGAAGCTCGAAGCCGTGGTGGTCGATCCGGCCTCCAACTGGCCTTTGTTTGCCGAAA
>Ga0209598_10001796_pt1 | contig 17249 bp, 12 predicted proteins | sample M_140807_EF_Meta_FD_187317 | JGI IMG/M metagenome (GOLD analysis project Ga0209598, IMG submission 187317) | Freshwater microbial communities from Lake Montjoie, Canada to study carbon cycling - M_140807_EF_MetaG (SPAdes) (version 2) | ecosystem: Environmental > Aquatic > Freshwater > Lake... | reverse complement strand
ACATTACATCAGTTGATATGCGTCTACATCGACCGTCACGATGACGTCTTCGGGGAACGGGAGTTTGTCTAAAATAGCGCGCAAATATCGACTCAGTCGCGGAACAGACTTCGTGCGAAGCATCAGATGAAACCGGAACTGGCCGTGCGACTTTTCCAAAGGAGCCGGTGTCGCCTCGCTTAAAATGAGTCCGGGAGGCGCGTCCTCGGCGATCCTTTTGGCCAGCGTCTGAGCCGAGAGTTCGCCCCGACCTTGGTGGGGAGAGCGAATCGAAAGTAGAACGAGATGGGTGAATGGCGGGTAATTCCACTGCCGCCTGAAATCAATTTCCTGCTCCCAAAAACCCTCAAAATCATGGTGTCTTGAGAACTGGATAGCAGGACTAAACGGCGTAAAGCTCTGCACAAACACCTCTCCTTCAACATCCCCTCGCCCAGCGCGTCCCGCAACCTGCGTTAACAACTGGAAGGTGCGCTCACCGGCCCGGAAGTCGGGCAGGTGCAGTCCAAGATCCGCATTGATAATTCCCACCAAGGTCACATTTGGAAAATGAAGACCTTTTGCGATCATCTGGGTTCCGACCAAAATATCTATTTTACCGACACGAAACTCGGCGAGCGTCTCGCGAAAAGCTGCCTTGCGTTGCAGAACATCGGCGTCCAAACGGCGCACAACCGCTTTGGGAAAAAGCTTTTGCACAACATCCTCCACTCGCTCAGTTCCAGTCCCCTGCTGGCGTATGCCAGGGTCTTTGCACTCCGGACACTTCGTAGGAGCCAGCGCAATGTAACCACAAGTATGACACACCAAACGGTTTGCAGCCTTGTGAAAAGTGAGCGACACCGAACAATTCGGGCACTGGCAAACATTGCCGCACTTCTCGCAAAGCATCGACGTCGAGAAACCGCGCCGGTTCAAAAAGAGGATACTTTGCTCCCGGCGCTCAATGCGCTGCTGCAGGGCGGTTAGAAGCTTTGAGGAAATAATGGCACTCTGTTTCTTGGACTCCATGCGCATATCGACGATGCGAATGTAGGGCAGCTTTTTGTCGTCCACCCGAGTCTTGATGGTCAGCAGATCGTACTTGCCGAGCTTCACATTGTGGTAGCTCTCCAAAGAAGGCGTCGCAGAGCCAAGCAGAACCGCGCACCGTTCCATAAAGCCCCGCAGCACAGCAATATCCCTTCCGTGATAACGCGGCGACTCCTCTTGTTTGTAGGAAGGCTCGTGCTCCTCATCGACCACGATCAACCCCAGTTTTTCCACCGGCGCAAACACCGCGCTGCGTGCTCCAATGACGATGCGCGCCTTTCCACTACGAATTCGGTGCCATTCATCATGTCGCTCGCCTTCGGAAAGATGGCTGTGAAGCACGGCAACCTCATGCTGGGTCGCAGCAAAACGGCTCTTAAAGCGCTCCACCGTTTGGGGGGTAAGCGAAATCTCGGGCACCAGCATGATTGCGCTCCGACCTTGTTCCAGAACACGTTGGATGGCTTGCAGATAGATTTCCGTCTTCCCACTGCCCGTCACTCCGTGAAGCAGAAACGGTTTGGGTGCAGCTGCATCCGGTGCACGTGGCACCAAGGCTTCGCACACTTTATGAAAGACAACTTCCTGCTCGGCGTTGAGCGCCAACGGAGGCGCTTCAATAAACTGTTCGTGCCGCGTTGGATCACGATCCACACGCTGACTTTCCACGGCTACCCAACCCTTCTTTTCCAGCGCGCGCACCACCGCATGCGAAGCGTCCGTACGCTTGGCGAGGTCCGCCACCGCCATCAATCCGGGCTCTGCTTCCAGCGCACGCAGCGCAGCCAATTGCAACGGCGCACGCTTTTCAAGCGACGCAAGAATCTCGTCTGCTGGCATTTCCACGAGTCGAACCGCCTGCCGCTCCTGATGGGTCATCTCCAGTTTGCGGATCACCTGCGGCAACACCGCACGCAGCGCATTCTCCAGCGGACACGCGTAGTAATCCGCCATCCACACCGCGAGTTCCAACAACGCCGGATTCACGCCAGCGTCGCTCTTGAGCACTTCGGCCACAAACCGTACGCCGCTCGCCTCCGTCGCCGTTGTCACCTCCAACACCGTCCCAAGCACCGTACGACGGCGTACCGGCACGCGCACCCGGCAACCTCGCGCCACCTCTACGCCCTCAGGTACCGCGTAGTCAAAAACTCGACTACCCGAGTCATCCAAAATCACACGCACGAACCGGCCGCCCTGCACTTCCAGAGCAAACTCAGTCGACTGTAATTCAAGCGAAGACATCTGTTGAGACTGTGCCGCTTTCCAGGACACCGCGCAACGCACCGCTCACAGGAAAAAGACGTCCAAACAAAACATTCGTTATCCGCGAGACCCCATCTCAAGAGTCGGCCCAATACAGAACCATTTCCGTAGCGATGAAGTTCTGTTTAAGATGAGAGTCATGATAAACATCGCACGACTTTATTACTTTGTATTCGCCGCACTCACCGCCGCCGGGGGCGTCATGGGATTTGTCAAAGCCAGTAGCAAACCTTCGCTAATTGCCGGAGTCGTCTCTGGGTTATTACTCGCGGCGGCAGGGGGATGGATGCCGTCCAACGCAAAGGGCGGGTGTATTTTAGGGATTGTGGTGTCCGTGCTGCTACTGGGGCGGTTTCTCCCTGCATTCTTGAAAAAGGGGGTATTCATGCCCGCAGTGCCGATGATCATCCTAAGCATCGTCGGCATCGTCCTTGCGATTGTGGCACTCGTTCGAAGCTAAAAACTGGGCCTCCTTCCAGCTTCTGCAAATGTCATCCCGCCTCGCCAAGTGTCCTCACCCCGGCCTCGCCGAGAGAGTGTGCGCGAAACATTTGCGAGGCGTGATTCTGGTGTTTTGCCTGTCGCCGTTAATTTGGTCGGGGTGTAAAAAATCCGACCAAGTCGAGCCGACCAGCGCCACGCAACCCACGCCAGAGGCTCCCGAAACGCCTTCTCCCCCGGAGCCGACGCCTGCCGCGCCGCTTCCGTTGCTCACGATTCCCTACAAAAAATTAGACACGGCTCGTCTCTTCAACGGGATTCAAGTGAAGACGACCTTGAGCGCCGAGTTTGGAGGAACGGCCACCACAGAACGTCAGGACCCTTCGAGTTACGAACTGGATCTCCAACTGCGCGTGCGGGTTCCAAAGCCACATCAAAGCGTTGCTGAATTGCAAAAGCTCAACCCAGAGCTGAGCCGCGTACTTCCTGATTTGGAACTTTTACTTCAAAACGCAAAAGTTTCGCCGCTATACGAGGAGCTCTACGACCGCAAAGTTGCGAATCTGCAAACCAATCTAACCCGCCTCGACGCGCTCCTTTCTCGCCACAACTTTTTCGACATCGAAACGATACTCGAAGTGGAATCTCCCGTGACGCACCGCAAGGCGCTGCTGCTTCAGTCCGATATGGATGTCGACACGGACGGCTCAGACGGCGATCGGGTCAGCACGCTGGATCCCATTAGCTCCACCTTCCAGCCGTTCACCAGTTACCGCTGGCCCAAGCGTACGCAAAAGCCAAACCCCTTCCTCGCGGTTTGGGAAAAGCGGCTGAAAGATACGGACAAGGATCTTGGAGCGCCCAACCTCACGCCAGTGCGTTTGAAGGAGTTGCAAGATCTTAAGGGCAATTTGAAGCAGCAGATTGTGGATTTGAAAAAGCAGAGTTTTCTCGTCGGAAATATCGATCCTTACGTCGTGCTACCTCTTCCCATGGTGGCGCGCAAAGATGGGCAACCGGCGGCGAAGATTGGCGACTTCTGTGTGATCATCCACGGCAACCAACTGTGGCCCTGCATTATAGGAGACGCAGGACCGAGCTATAAAATGGGTGAAGCCTCTCTGCGCTTGTGCCGGGAAATGAACCCGCGCTCTTCCTCAAACGCCCGCGCCGAAAGCGATTTGAAAGTCACTTATCTCGTTTTTCCAGGTACTGCGGAAGCTCCGCGCGCCGTCCCGTCTTTGGAAAAATGGTGGCTACGCTGCGATGCTTTGCTCGGTGAACTCGGAGGTTACCGTGGCGAGCTCACTTATTTAGAGGATCTTACAAAACCAAGATCAACCCCTCCGCCTTGGGAGCCCACTTTTATCGGCCCTTCCCCAGACTTTTACGGGCCGCCCTCCCCTTGGTGATCCGATGCGAGAGGAGATGCAAGACGACCTCGACCTCCTTTCGCTCCATTTAGTCTCTAACCTCGGTCCCATTCGCATCCGACGTCTATTGAGCCGGTTCGGTTCTGCGGCCGAGGTGCTAAAGGCGCCCCTTACTGACTTGGTGCGCCTCCAGGGGATCTCCCGCGAGTTGGCCCAAGCCATCCACACCGCCGCGCAAAATGGTGAAGCGCAACGCGAATGGGCGCAATTAGAAGCTATGAAGGGATGGCTCCTTACACACGACAATCCCCTTTATCCTATCGCGTTAAAGCAAATCTCCAACGCCCCGATTTTGCTCGAGGGTATCGGGCAACTCAAAGAATCTGATCGTCACGCCATCGGAATTGTCGGGTCGCGCCATACGACATTTTACGGTTTGGAATGCGCTCGCCAGTTTAGTTACAAACTCGCCACCGCAGGGTTAACCATCGTCTCCGGCCTGGCTCGCGGGATTGACACCGCCGCGCATCAAGGAGCCCTCGCCGCCAAGGGCCGCACGATCGCGGTGATTGGCTCGGGTTTGGGACAAATGTATCCACCCGAGAACAAAGCATTAGCGGAACGCATCGTCGATCAGGGCGCGATCTTGAGCGAATTTCCGTTTGGCTCGCCGCCTAACCCGCAGACTTTTCCGTACCGCAACCGTGTGGTAGCGGGGTGGAGTTCGGAGCTGCTCGTCGTGGAGGCGGGGCCCAAAAGCGGGGCGTTAATCACCGCGAATCTGGCAATGGAAAGCGGCCGGCAAGTGTATGTGGTTCCTGGCCCCATCAACGTAGAAGGCTCGGCCGGCTCTAATCGCCTGATCCAACAAGGCGCAAAACTGGTCACCTGTGCGGAAGATATTTTAGAAGAAATGCAGCAGCTTTTTCATAGCCCAACCCAGACGGATAACTCGAATCTTTCCGATGACGAACGCCTACTACTGCACGCGTTGGCAACAGAGCAGACGATCGACGACTTGGTCGAGCAGACTGGGCTGGCAGCCGCTAAAGTCTGTTCCGGTGTCCTGTCTCTAGAACTCAAACAACGCGTCAAACCGCTTCCGGGCCAACGTTATACTAGGATTTAAACGCTTAGAATTAGCTTAGAATTACGAGATCAAACGAGATCAAAACCGCCTTACTCACAACGCGATCCACCATAGCCCGGCCTTAATCCAGAACGGGATGGTAAACAAACTGATGGCTGTGCTGAGCAAAATAATCTGAACGCTCATGCGGCTGTCTCCCTGAAAAAGACGACAAATAACGACCGGCATCATTGCCGCTGGCATGGCGCCTTGTAGCACCAAAATTTTGCGCAAAGACTCTTCCATGGGAACCCAGCGCGCAATGACGAGAATAAGCAACGGCAACAACGCCACACGCGCCACCAGAGCCAGTGTCAGCGCCCCGTAATGCGCACGCCCCTCCTGACGGTCCCGAACCTGATCGTAAATGGTGGCACCCGTCAGTAATAGCGCCAGCGGGATGGACGCCTGTCCCAGCATGTGCAGCGATTTTCGCACAACCACCGGAAACCACTCGTTTGCATGAAGAAGGTTTAGCAACAAGGAACACAAAATTGCAACGGGAGGTCCGCTCAACAGACGCTTCCGAAGGGCGCCGCCACTTCCCCTGGTGAGCACCCAGACGCCAATGCTCCACATGGCGATTTCAACTCCAAGATTATGGACGAAAAGCAGGCCCAATGTTTCTCGGTCAAACAAAGCCTCCACTAACGGAATCACCATGTACCCGAAGTTTTGCACTCCGGCCGTAACCACCGCAGCCCCAACTGTTGCCCTTGGCAACTTGAAGGGCGCCAACAACAAAGCTACAAGCAGCATGCTCAGCGCAATCACCAAAAATGCGAGCAGTGGGGGAAACCACAACACGCTAGGACGCGCCAGCAATGGGTTGCCTAGAATGGTGTCGAGAATCAACGCGGGAAAAAGCACGTTGACCCCAAGCTTGAGTACAGACGCGTCCGACTCAGGAGCCATCCAGCGAATGCGGCGCAGCCCGAACCCAACGCCCAGCACCAGAAAGACTGGAGCGACAATCCCTAAAAGTTCGAAGAAATTCACCGGCGTCGACGCTCAGGACGTAGAGGTGGGAAGCACTTTTTTAACACAAGAGCCTCTGCGTAAGTGAGTCCCCTCGGGATTGGGAGGAAGCCGTCTGAAACTGGCGCATCAATTTCGAGATCTATAACCTGCCTTGATGCTTTTTCTGTTCCAACAAAGATGACCATCATGCGGCCTCTGTTAGAGTTGCTCAAGTTGCTAAGCGTGATGCGACCGGAGTTGTCTAAGAGAAACATCGCCCCCCACGAACCGTTCTCTGCGGGATAAACCTCAACTGCTTTAATCTGCCGTTCGCTCAAGCTAGGGGCCTTCTCAACAAAGATTTGCTTGGGTGGGTCTATCAGACGCACCTGAATTGCGAAAGGATCCGCCTGTGTAGAATCCACTTCCATGTGACAGCGCAAAGTGCACTTTTGCCTGCGACTGAAAGCGTTTGCTTCTGGAGTAGCGCACAGTAAAAGGCAAGCTGCACTCAAGATTCGCGCGGTAAGAGACATATCCTCTGAATGTGCCCGCTTCCGGCGATGTTTGCAAATCGACATCCGCCTTCCTACAATCTACACCATTATGAAAGTCATCTTTCCCCTCTTGGCTGCCCTTGCCGCGCTCTCCCTCCCTCTTCGCGCCGAAGAAGCCCCTGCAACGAAACCCTCCAGCGGCGTTTGGTCTTCAGTCAAGAGCGGCTGGCATGCCGTCGCGGATCCCACCACCTCCGCACTCAAATCCACCACACGGGCCATCACCGGTATCTTCACCCAGCATTCCAAACCTAAGGTTCCCCTCTTGCTGGACGTGGTGTGCACCCCGAATCCTGTTACTCCGTCCAAATCTCAGTCACTCCAAGTCACTGTTAAACTGCACAATAACGGCAAACAGACCCAATTGCTCGAATTCCACACCACCCAACGCGCCGACGCTATTGTGCGGGACGCCGCTGGAAAAATCTCAGCACGCGCTTCCGGTGAGAAAGAGTTCGCGACGGAAGGTGCAATGGTCACAATCAATCCTGGTGAACGCTTGGAATATACGCTTTCACTTCCAACTCAGGGTCTTGTTTCAGGAAAATCCTACACCTTAGAAGTCGGCCTCACCGGTCAAAGTGGACTTTCAGGTACACTACCCATCACGGTGAAGTAAGCGGGCCCCGTCAATTTGGACTGGTTTTTATTTTTTAAATAAAGACTCATTTGAGAGCTCCGTTAACAAACCTTCCTCGCTAACGACTCTCGCTGTGGGCCAGTTTTTCTAACCCGAAGCCCTCGCGCTCTACTCCGAAAGCGTTAGAAGATGCTGTCGGATCGCATCAAACTGCCGACGGGCGTCTCCTTCGAGGATCCCCTTCAACTGGGTGCGCTCCTTCATATCAGAATAGCGAGGCATCTTCGTCTCGGCGTCCATGCGTTGAGGATTCGAGAGCCAACGTTGATAGTACGAAAGGCGCAGGCGTTGCCCGGCCCAGGCGAGGTTTAACGCTGGAGCCTCGAAGGGCGCGGTGGCGGCCTGCTTGCCGACGTCGTGGCAAACGGTACACGCAAACCCGCCGTGATCCCCTAACAGCTTCGCCCCAACCGTCGCCAACTCCCCTCCACCAGCTTCCCCCAAGGGCGACGACTTCTCCCCATAACCATGCCAATGTGAGAGTCCCACCGCCAAACGCTCGGCACTCGCCGAAAAAGCCGGCATCCGCGCAAACAAATAGGGTCTCGGCTTTTCAACCTGCAGCCCCGCAATCACCTTTGTACTCCAAGCGGGCTGCAGCTTTTCTCCCAGCCAAGTCATTTGTGGAATGCTCGTGGTGTACCGTGGACCGTGCGGATTAGCGGCGGTCGGGCCGCCCTTCAGTGCCCCCAAATTGTTCGCCTCCTCCGTCACCGAAGACCACACGCTCTGTCGCGCGTCCAACTGATGACACGCAACACAACGCAAATCCTGCACGGCGCGCTGAGTAAATTCTAGCGCGGAGTCTTGTTCCACGGAACGCACTCCTGTTTTCATAAAAGCCTGAAGTGCTGCACGTTGTTCTCCGTTGAAACGGTACTCTGGTGCCTTACCTCGCTTCTCAGAAGTCTCCGCGAGACAACCAGAATTCCAGCCGCCGGCAATCGTCGCCACCAACGACGGAGCGCCGCCCCCTAAAGCACCCGCGTGACACTGAATGCAGCCCGACGTCGCGTAGGCTTGGGCGCCACGAGCAATGTCGCCAGACGGTAACGGTGGCGGAGTTTGCGTGGGGAACGTGAACAAAAACGCGGTTATATCGTCCGCTTCTTTCGTAGAAAGCGGCGTCTTCGGCATGCGGCTTCCGGCGTGATATTGCTGTGGATCGAGCAGGTACGTTTTAAGCGCCGCAGGCTTCCACTTCGCACTCACATGATGTAGCGGGACGCGGTTAAAGTCGTTGCCGACTTTGGATTGCGGCGTGCTATGACAAGCAATGCAGCCGAGATTACCGAAGAGCTTTCCCCCTGCAACGGAATCCCCCTCAGCGTTGGACAACGGTGCGCCCGAGACGCTTGGATTGCTTGGGGCAGCGGCCAAAAACGCCGCGATATCTGCCGCCTGCTGCCCAGCCTCCGCACCGTGCAAAACTGCCGGCATCATGGAACCCGGCCGGTACTGATGCGGATCGCGGATCCATTGCGCCAGCCAATCCTGATTAAAGCGCGCGCCCAAATCCACCAATAGCGGCACTCCACGGCTCATTTCAGGCATCGCATCGGCAGCCTGTCCTTTCGGAGCAAGAACTCCAGCGCCGTCATGGCAGGCCACGCAATTCGCCTCGGCAAACAACAATCGACCGTCACGCACTCGCATCCCAGCGCTCACAGTCTCCAGCTTTTCAGCGGGCAGCAGCAACGCGGTCGGCTCCAACGGCTCAGCCGCAAAGTCATCCGCTGCCCACAACATCCGCAACGTTGCCGCGCCAGTTGCCGGACTGCGATAATTCACTTCCAGCGCATTCCCGCCCTTAAACAGTTCCACGACCCCTCCCGGACGCTGGCCCGAATCGCTCAACTGGCCTTCAAAAACAACTTTCCCATTCACCTTCACACTCAACGAACCACTGCCCTCAGCCGATAACGTCACCCGCTTGCTCAAGGGCACCTTCAACACCGTATCCCACTGCGCCTCAAACGCTCCCTTGGGTATAAAGGGCGAAACCGCGCCGCCCTCAGGCACATGCAAAGCGATCAACCGATCCCGCCGCACATCGCTCACGCCTCCCGACTTCAATGTTACCGCCACACCACTGCCGGCAGTCTTGAGCACCACCCCACCAGACTTCACCAACTTCCCCGCAGGTTCCGGTCCGGTTTCATGCGCCACCACATTGATGGTGTGCACCAACTTCTCAGGCAACGCAGCGCCATCGGCCGCTTTAATGCGCATCGTGATTTCACTTTGCATGACCGGCTTCAAATCTGCGACTTGGAGGAAAACAGATTTGTGATCTGGAGCTAATATCACGCCGGAAATATTAATAATATCATGTCCGAGAGCTGAGGGGTCGCTAGGTTTGTAATCTTTAGAACCATAGTTTGAGGTCCAACGATAATTATATTGTTCAATACTATAGTTATCAGGATTGCCCGCGGTTTCAGGATCAAGGGGCACATCAAACGAAAGATGCATCCCGCGGTCTGTGACACGAAGTCCATTAGGGGCGTTGTGCGGCTTGCCAGTGTAACGAACGCGCTGAATGGCACCGTCCTCCGCCCCGTTGGTTTGCCAACCGCGCTGACCGCCTATATACAACTGACCGTCCGCTTGAGAAAACCGTGCCCGCAAGGTGCCGGAAGCAAACTTCAACGGGACCTTGGTCACCCCGCCCTGCACCACGCCACCGACCTCTTCCATCAGAACTTCGTAAAGGGAGGATTGACCATAACTCAAGTGCAGCAAACGACCTTGAAGCGGGCCCCACTTCGGACTGGTCACCCACACCTGACCCCCAGAAGAATTGTCGATCCACTTCGGAAAAAAGCACACGTGCGGCTCAAATGCCGTGGGTAGCGGATCCTTGTGGGAAAGATCGGGGACGCTCACAAACGAGCCCTTTTTCACGATGTGAAGATAACACATTGGCACCCAGGTCCCCTCGTTGTCGCCAGTCGTCACCACGTCTCCGGGCCCGACACTCATCCCATTGGGGGCACGCAACCCAGTGGCAAACACCTCAAATTTGGAGCCGTCCTTGGAGACTCGCATCATCGTTCCGTTATGTTCGCCGATGGGATCCCAGCCACGCCCGCCGCCTTTCACTGGGCCGCCCTTTTCAAAATAAAAATTCCCTTGCGAGTCAGTTTGTAGATCAAACATGAACTCATGAAAGTTTGGGGTCACGTGGACCCTATTATTAAAACATTCATAAAAATCAGCTTCTCCATCTCCATTCGAATCAATCAATCGATAGATTCCGTCTCGGCATGTCACATAAATAACGTCATCAACAATTTTCAGTCCCAAGGGTTGATGCAGTCCTGCGGCAAAGCGTTTCCAACGAATGTTTTGTAGCGCCGAATCAATGCCGGACCCCACCCAAACGTCGCCAGTGAGCGTGGAAAAGGCGACGCGCCCATCAGAGAAAAGATCCAAGCCGCCCAAACGCAGCCAAGAGTGCCAAGGATTGTCCATCGGCAACGCCACGGTATCGAGCTGGAACGTCCCGTCCTCGGTCCCAACACTTCCCTTGACCGAAACGATTTGCGGCCAAAGCGCAGGTCCAGCCTTGGTCCATGGCAGTAGCGAAACCGCTGGAGCAACACCATTTAATGCGTGAATCCCCTGTTCCACACCCGCCACATTTCCCTTCCAAAAACCGAGCTTGAACAATCCACCCGATTTAAAATCAGGCAACTCCAGCACCAACCGCCCCGGCGCCGCCCACGCCCAACGCGCCCCTTTGGGCAACCCAAGCCCCCGCACCACCAGACGCGACTCCGGTCTGGCCGCGTCGTCCGCCAGCACTAAACATCCATCACGCTCCTCAAGCTTGCCCCCTTCAAGGACTTCAGCGACCAACAGCGCAGAGGCTGCCCCCGCACTCTGCACCTCAAACGAACGGGTTAATGCTCCCCCCTCAAACCCCGGACTCTCTAAAATGCCCGCCCCGCCAACGCTGTAGGACACCACCACCTTTTCTCCGTGCCGATAAAGGCCGCGATACTTCGCCCATTCCTCCGGCAACGGCCCGTAAGGCACTGTGCCCGCGCCAAATCCCGTCGGAAGCGCACGGGGATCCGCAAAACTCCCCGCCTTGCTCCACCCCGGTGCCGCCGCGTTGCGAAACACGACGCTGCCCACCGGACCGGGATTTCCTCCATGAGACCCACTGAAAGCCACTCCTTTAAAATCCACAAACCCACCCGTCCAACCTCCCGTGCACCGCAATAAATCGGTATCATAGGCGATGGTTTCGTCTTGGTGAGACCCCACCCGAACCGCCAATCCCTTAGCCGTTGCCCCTGGATTTTCCCCGGGCATTTGAATTGAAAGATTTAAAAACGGGCCGTAATCCATATCCCACTTTTTACGTTCAAGGATTTTTCGGGCACCGCCTTCAATTTTAGTAACTATCCCCTCTAGGGTGGCAGCTTGATTCAAACAATTGAACATCAAGGACAAAACGACGAAGAAACAGAAACGAAGTTTACGAAGATTCATGGGAAGAGGAACACAGAGAACTAAAACTGTAAATTGGGGCAAGTAAGATACGGGTTTGAGGCCACAACCTTAGTGTAAAATCAGCGAGCGCAAGGGAGGGAACTGAGGAGGAGGCGCCCACTAATTAGAATAATTCTTGATAAGGGAATGTTACTGCCTATCTTTCCCACGCAATGTCTCTCCCAAACCCAGCCACCGACTCCCCCGCGTCGACCACCGGCACCTCACTTGCATCGCATGCCCCTCATGCGACGCAACCTCTGGAATCGCATCCCCTCAAAAAGGGGCTACGCCAGACCGAACAGCGCAAAGCTGTTTTCGAAGCGCTCATGTCTAACACAGACCATCCCAGCGCTGTAGATGTGTTCATGCGGGTTAAAAACAGAATGCCAACCATTTCATTGGCAACGGTTTACAACTGCTTGGAGACCCTCACCGAAAATGGACTCGTGCGCGCAGTCAACCACGAGCGCGAACCCTCCCGCTTCTGCGCAAACCTCCAAGAACACGCGCATTTGTTCTGCTCCCAATGCGCTTCGGTGACCGACATTCCGCTCCATACCCATACGCCGCCAGAGCAAATCTGGAAATTACCTACCGGAATCACGATCACCCAACAGGAAGTCTCTTTCCGTGGTCTTTGCGCAAAATGCGCATCCACTCAAAACGCGTAACATTCTTACAACCGCGTTTCAGCCCCTTCCCTTTCCACAAACCCGCGCTTCAACCGTTTTTCACCCCATTTTATGAGTCTCGTTATCCACAATCTTCACGCTCGCGTTGCCGGCGGTCAGGAAATCTTGCGCGGTTTGAACCTTGAAGTTCCAAAGGGCAGCGTCCATGCCATCATGGGGCCCAATGGGTCCGGAAAAAGCACCCTTTCGAAGGTCATTTCAGGACACCCAGATTATGAGGTGACAAGTGGCGAAGTTTTACTCGACGGCGTCGACGTGCTCGCCATGGAGCCTGACGCTCGGGCACGCGCCGGTCTGTTCCTCGCCTTCCAGTATCCAGTGGAAATTCCCGGTGTGAGCAACGCCAACTTCATACGCGCTGCGTTACAAGCCCGACTCAAAGACGGAGAGGAACTCGATGCAGTCGATTACTACGGTGACCTTTACAAGGAAATGGACAAGCTGGAAATCCCACGCAATTTCACTTCCCGCTCGGTCAATGAAGGATTTTCTGGAGGCGAAAAGAAGCGCAACGAAGTGCTGCAAATGGCCATGCTGAAGCCAGCCTACGCGATTTTGGATGAGACCGACTCGGGCTTGGACATCGACGCGCTCAAAGTTGTGGCCGCTGGGGTCAACGCGTTGCGGAGTCCGAGCGTGGGGATGCTTGTCATTACGCATTACCAACGTCTGCTCGATTACATCGCTCCAGACGTCGTACACGTGCTGGTGGGCGGGCGCATTGTGCGTTCGGCCGGGCCTGAACTGGCTTACGAACTGGAGTCCAAAGGGTACGACTGGATCAAGGAAACCCTCACAGAAGACACTCACGCTGTTGAGCTTGCATCCGTATAACGCTTCATTTTCCAGCATTACCTTAGGAAACACCAGAGCCCAGCAGAGCGATCAAATTTGAATTCTCCGCTTCGTACGCCTCGCTTCGCCCAAAACTAACAAAATTTATGTCTACAGAAGTCATCTCTCAGATCGACGTCGACCGCACGCGGGGCGATTTTTCCTACCCCGAACAACACACCTTCGATGCGGGCACGGGACTCACTCATGCGACGGTGGATTACATCGTCGATGTAAAACAGGAGCCCGACTGGATTCGTGAGTTTCGCCACAAAGCACTCGACGTGTTTCTCTCCAAACCGATGCCAACCCACTGGGCGAGCAAGGACTTGGAAAATATCGTCTTCGACAATATCCGTTATTACCTCGCCAACTCCCAGCGCCCTACCCGCTCTTGGGATGAAGTTCCAGACGACGTCAAACGGACTTTCGAGCGCCTCGGCATTCCTGAGCAGGAACGCAAATTCCTCGCCGGAGTCGAAGCCCAATTTGATTCGGAAGCCGTGTACTCCAACATGAAAAAAGCGTTGGGCGACGAAGGTGTTATCTTTGTCGGCTCCACGGAAGGGCTGAAGGAACATCCCGAGATTTTCAAAAAATGGTTCGGGAAGGTCATTCCCACCGGTGACAACAAATTTAGCGCACTGAATTCAGCAGTATTCTCGGGAGGCTCCTTTATTTATGTGCCACCTGGAGTGAAGGTTAAGCACCCTCTGCAGGCTTATTTCCGCATTAACGCGGAAAACTTCGGTCAGTTTGAACGCACGCTCATCATAGCGGACGAAGGCTCCGAGGTGATGTACATGGAAGGCTGCACGGCACCCAAGTTTGAAACGGCGACACTGCACTCCGCTGTGGTGGAGTTAGTAGCGATGAAGGGGGCCAAAATCCAGTATGTGACGGTTCAAAACTGGAGCGCAAACGTCTTTAACTTGGTGACGAAACGAGCCATTGCCCACGAGGAAGCAGAAGTCAAATGGATCGACTGCAACATCGGTTCACGCCTCACAATGAAGTATCCTGGCGTGGTTCTCAAAGGCCGTAAGGCGCGCGGGGAAGTTCTCTCCATTGCCTTGGCCAACAACGGTCAGCATCAGGACACAGGTGCCAAAATGATTCATGCGGCGGATGAGACGACCTCGAACGTCATTTCTAAATCCATTTCCATTGGTCACGGCCGCTCAACCTACCGCGGGCAAGTCCACATTCCGCGCCATCTCAAGGGCTGCAAAAACAACACGGAATGCGACGCGTTGCTGATCAACTCCACCAGCCGCACCGATACCTATCCCGCCATCACTGTGCGCGGTTCGCGAAACTCCGTACAGCACGAGGCCTCGGTGAGCCAAGTCAGTGCTGAACAGATCTTTTACATGCAACAGCGCGGCCTGAGCGAAGCACAGGCGATGAGCTTGAGCGTGAATGGTTTCGTGAATGATTTGGTTCGTGAATTCCCGATGGAATACTCGGTCGAACTCAAGCGCCTTATCGATCTCGAGATGGAAGGCTCCGTCGGCTAAACGCATCAAAAGCCGCGAACTCCAGCCGCCCAACGCGCCCTTAAACAGGACTTTTCCTCTCGGCAGCTCTTGCTCCGGGGAAGTTCGAAAGACCCTTTTTTCATGAGTGACACTTTTCTCCAAGACGCACCACCAGCGCCGACAGCTGCACCCGAGTGGTTCGTCACCGCCCAACGCGACGCCGCTAAGCGTTTCGAAACGCTGCCCATGCCCTCCCGCAGGGACGAGTCGTGGCGCTTCTCCAACCTCAAAGCGCTCGATCCGCTTGACTTCACACAAGCTCGTCCCGTGGTGCAGGAACTTGCCGAGCAACTCCTTGTGGACTCCGTTGGCTTCGAGGCCGCTTTGGCCACTCTGGTTTTCGCAAATGACCGCCTCATCGCAAAGCGAGCAGACGAACATCTCGCTGCACAGGGGGTCATCTGGCTGCCCCTCGAGGAGGCGCTCAACACTCACCCTGAACTCGTCCATCGCCACTTCATGCGGAGCGAGTCGTCCGTAGGCACCCCAAAACTCCTCGCCCACCATCAGGCTTCCGTGCGCGCCGGCACCTTTTTATACGTCCCGAGAGGCGTGCGCCTGAGTGCACCTCTGCAGGCAGTTCATTGGGCGGCTGGATCGGGACAAGCGATATTCCCGCACACGTTGATTGTAGCCGAAGAAAGCAGCGCAGTGACTTTTGTAGACTGGTTTAAGTCGAGCGGCGACGGACGCAATATGGCCTGCGGCGTCAATGACTTGCACGTGGGTCCGGACGCGACAGTCCACTACGTTAGCGTGCAGGAATGGAACCGACAGACTGTTGCCCAACAATCCAACACCACGGCAATCGCCCACGGTGGTTCGGCGATAAATCTCGGATTACATCTCGGTTGCGTGTTCGCGCGCAGCGAAAGTGTCAGTCGCCTCAACGGCTCTGGAGCCCGCAGCGAGATGCTCGCCGCAACGGTCGCCGACGGCGCACAGGAATTCGACCAACGCACGCTACAGGACCATCGTTCGCCGGATACTTGGAGCGATCTCCTCTATAAAAACGCGCTCTACGATACCGCGAAGACCATAGTATCAGGGCTCATTCGCGTTGAACCGCAGGCCCACCATACGGATGCCTACCAAAAAGTTCGTAATCTGGTACTCAGCGCCGAGGCTGAAGCCAACTCATTGCCTGGCTTGGAGATTCTAGCCGATCAAGTGCGTTGCTCCCACGGGGCGACCACCGGCGAAATCAATCCCGAAGAGCTCTTCTACATGCAGGCCAGAGGCATCTCAGAAAAAGACGCCTACAGCCTGATCACGTTCGGCTTTTTAAACGAAGTGCTGGAGCGCCTCCCCGAGGAAGCTCTGCGCGAGAAACTGCAACAGACCCTGCGCGCGCGCTTGCAGGGCCATTAAACCAGAGCTGTGAGGGTGCTCCCCACATACCATCTCTGTTAGATTTAAGGATGATTCAAAGACCTCAGCACCTGAGAGCGTAGAAGAGAAGGACCAGTTTTCTTCAAGATTTGGGATCAGGCCGGTGGCAGGAGATCCTCCGAAAATTTCAGTTTAGTAAGCTGCGAAGTGAAGATCCACTTTGGTTATAAAGAGATCCAACCCGCTACGTGCCTCGTACGCCTGATGATCAGTGCGGGGATGGAGGAAGCTTTTTGGCAAGCGCCTTTTCTATTTTTCCCAATGGCAATGTGTTAATCACATCGTCAGCAGTCAGCCAACCTTTGCGGGCGATACCCACACCGCACCACAAATATTGTAACTGGGCGATGCCGTGGGCGTCCGGGTTGATCGAACATTTCACCCCCTTTTCTTTTGCCAACGGCCACCAGCGCCAATCCAGTTCCATACGGCGAGGGTTGGAATTCAGCTCGATGACTGTATTTGTAGAGGCGGCAGCGTCAATCACGGCGGGAATGTCCAGCGCGTAAGAATCCCGCCCCAACAAGAGTCGTCCCGTTAGATGCCCGAGCATCGTGATATACGGATTGGAGATCGCACGAATGATGCGGGCGGTCATCTCAGCTTGCGACTGGTTAAAAGACGAGTGGACCGACGCCACAACGTAGTCCAGTTGCGAGAGAACCTCGTCGGGGTAGTCCAAAGTACCGTCTTTGTGAATGTCGCACTCGACCCCTGCGAAAAGACGAAAATCCGGAGCGAACTCCTGATTCAACTCCTTGATCCGAGCCACTTGAGCGAGCAAGCGGCCCGCATCCAAGCCATGCGCCTGGAAAGACGAAACAGAATGATCCGATATTCCAAGATACTGCAAACCAAGTTCCTGCGCAGCCGCCGCCATCTC
>Ga0209598_10001795_pt1 | contig 17252 bp, 6 predicted proteins | sample M_140807_EF_Meta_FD_187317 | JGI IMG/M metagenome (GOLD analysis project Ga0209598, IMG submission 187317) | Freshwater microbial communities from Lake Montjoie, Canada to study carbon cycling - M_140807_EF_MetaG (SPAdes) (version 2) | ecosystem: Environmental > Aquatic > Freshwater > Lake... | reverse complement strand
TCCGGCATCACGACGCCGAGCGCCATCCGCTCGAGCCCGAACTCGAGCGTGTTCTCGTGCACCGCGCGGCCGTAAATGGGGCGCTTGTCCTCGGCGGACAGCCCCCAGCGTGCGCCAGACTCATCCAGCAGCGTCTCCAGATCGGCCACGTCATCGGGCGTGAGCCCCGCCGCGCGCTGAGCCGGGGCGAGCGACAGCAACGCCAGCAGCGCTGGGGCCGTGAACCGGTCGCTGCAGAGCGTGAGCGTCCTGAGCAGGACGTCTGCCAAGGGGTTGGTCTGGGTTAGGCCGAGGTGCGTGAGGGCGACCGGAATGGGCGGCGCTTGCGTCCCGGGCCGCGCGAAGACCGACTGCACGAGCGGACCATAGGTCGCGATGTCGGGCGTGAGCACGAGGACGTCGCGCGGCTCGAGCACCTCGGCCTCGAAGCGCTCGAGCAGCGTGTCGCGGAGCGCCTCGACCTCGCGCAGCGGCGACCAACAGGCGTGGAGTTGCGGCAGGTGACCCGCAGGCAGGTGGCCGGTGGGCGCCTCGCCGCGGAGCGCGCGCTGCCACGCCGCGAGGGGCGCGCTCGGCCCGCTCGGCGCCGATGGGGGCGAGGGCAGGTGGGTCAGCACAACGCCCCCGAGCGCCCCTGCGGACGCCGCCTCGCGCTCGGCCTCCTCGACCAGGACAAAGGCCTGCGCGGCCTCGGGCAGACGTCGCTGGGCGCGGCGATTCCACCGCGCCGGGGTGAGCGTCGGGCGGGACCACACGACGGGGTGGTGGAGCGCGAAGCGGGCCAGGAGCGCTCGGTCGACGACAGACATCGCGCTCACGCCGACGACGTGGAGCGTGGGGCCCGCAAGCCGTGGCGGCGGCGTGCCCGGGTCCAGAGCGCGGGTCCGGGCCCAAGCGGGTCCCGCGTTCGCGGCGTCGAGCGCGGCGAGGGTGTGCGCGAACCACGGGGGCGAGCCCGGCGGGGCCTCGACGCCCTGCGCCCAGGCCACGACCTCGAGAGGTCGCGTTCGCGCCGCGCTCAGGTAGACGTCGACGAGCTGATGGGCCAGGTGGATGAGCCGCCACGACGCGGGCGCGTCCCGCCCCAGGGCCTCGGGGTCGACGTAGGCCCGCAGGCTGCCCAGCTCGGGCTGGTCCCAAGCCGAGCGCCAGGCCTCGACGACGCGGCGGATGAGCGCAGGTCGCTGCCACGCATCGGCCCGGGGTGGGCGCCACCACTGCGCGGGGTCGGTCCCATCGACCCCGGCGGCGGCGGCCACGGCGGCATCGAGGGCGTCGTCGAGCAGCACGATCTCGACGCCGGCGACGATCCCTTGAGCGTGCGCGAGCCGCCGACGCACCCAGCGGTCGAACCCGCGCGCGGGCACGATGATGGGGAGCGGGGCGAGGGGGTCCGCGCCGTGGAACAGGTCATCGAGCATCGACGGCCAGCAGCTCCTCGAGGACCATCAGGTGGACGTACAACGCCTCGAGCTCGTCGCCGTCCGCCGGGACCTCGGCGCCGATGCGGGTGATGGCGTTCATCATCGGCAGGAGCGCCTCGATGCGCAGGTCCTCGAGCGCGCGCTGGCGGTCGTCCAAGCCGCGCGGCTCTGAGTCGATCACGGCTCGCCCGGCGCGCACGCGCTCCAGAGCCACCTCGATGGCGGCGTGCGCCTGCTCGAGCGCAGCCAGCCGCTCTTGCTCGTCCGGCGCCTCGCCCGGTTGACCGCCGAGGCGCGCGTGCTCGTCGACCCAGTGCTGCAGGGCGTCTGTGGTGGTCATGCGGCCACCGCCGAAGACAGCCTCGGCGAGCGCAGCCTTGGCCTGCGCCCGGCGGCGAACGGCCTGCTCGATCACGGCGTCGCTGAGGAGCAATTGGGCCTCGACCGGCCGGACCTGTCGAATGCGGTGCGCCCGGCCGACATTTTGACGCATGAGGCCGGGATTCCAGAACGGCTCGGTGAACAGCACGCGGTTGGCGCCGGTGAGGTTGAGGCCACGGCCGCCCGCGACCGGCTGAATCAGCATGGCCGCGGTGTCGGCAGGCGGGTGGCGGCCGTCGCCCCACTTGGCCGCGAGCGCGGTGCGGTCGGCCTGCGAGGTCTCGCCGCGCAGGACGTCGAACTTGAGGCCCCGAGCGCGCAGCGCGGCCTCGATCAGCGCGACGCACTCTGTCCACGTGCAGAAGACCAGCGTGTGGTTGCCTTGGGCGTACTCGTCCGCGACGAACTGAGCGGCCAGCTCGGCGCGCGGCGCGGCCGTGAAGTGGGCGTAGTCCTTGCCCAAGAACTTGAGGTGGTGACACGCGCGCCGCAGGCGGCCCACATCGCCGATGACGCGTCGGCCCGTGCGCCGCGACCTGGCGTAGCGACGCACGGCGATGCGATAGTGCTCCATCGTCTGGGCGTGCTCTGGAGCGTTCTGGACCTCGAGGTCGGGGCGCCACGTGAGCGGGGGGATGTGCACGTCCTCGTCGCTGCACTGGCGCTCGTCCACCGTGTACGCAAAGACATCGCGTCGCACCATGGCGCGCGCGCGGTCGCCTGTCGGGTCGGCGTCGAGGAGGAGTTGGTCGAACGCGGCGAACGCCCACTGCCCACCGTAGGTGCCGCGCGACACCATCTGCAGGTGAGACCACAGGTCGACCGATGTGTTCTCCAGCAACGTCGCGTTCAGCAGCAGCACGCGGACCGCCTGACGAGAGATGGCGTCGGCGGCGTTGAAGGTCGACGTCACCGGGTTGGACGCGACCGAGTACTCGTCGAGGACCAGCAGACCCCAGGTCCGCTCGTGGAGCGGCCCCGAGAACTGTCGAGTGAGCTTGTCGATCACGGCGTCCCGCCGCAGGAGATCGTAGGTCGTCATCACGAGGTCGACGTCGTCGAGCTCGACGTTCATCCGCTGCGGGCCCGTGTAGTCGCTGCAGCGCAGCCCCGGCAGGAACGTGTGCAGGTCGCCTCGCAGGCTCACGAGCGTCGACTTCGTGCCGACCCACAGGATCGGTTGGCTGACCACGCCGAGTCTCCGCAGGCACATCGCCGCGAGGAGCGCGACGAGCGTCTTGCCGTAGCCGACCGGCAGCGCGAGGATCGCGCCGGTCCCGATGTGGAGTCGGTGCAGGATACCGCGCAGAGCGTCGCGCTGGTGCGCCAAGAGCCGAGCGCCATTGTCCCGCATGAGCTGCTCGGCGACGGCCACACAGCCCTCGATGGTCTCCGGGTCCTGCTGGTGGACAGCGCGGAGTCGGCGGACCTCGCCGATCTTCGCGACGAGGGCCGCGAGGTGCACCCGGGGCTGGTGCGTCACGCTCAGGTTGATCGCTCGAGTAAAGGCCCTGCTTGCAGCGTGTCGCTGCGCCTCCTGAGCTTCGGGGTCGAGCGCGTCCTGTCGGTTGATCCCGTTGGCCGCGAGCTCGGCCTCCTGAGCATCCCAGGCGGCGCGCAGCTCGTCGAGGTCGCGGCTGAGCTCAAGAGCTTCGCGCTCACTGATCTCCGTGCGAACGGCGACATAATTTTGGTAGACGCGCTCCGCATCCTCGGACGCGGGCAGCCCAGACGCCTGGCGAAAGACCTTCTCTGTCTTGAGCTTCTGGGGCCGCTTCTGGAGCCGGCGGCCGAACGCTTGGCTGAACTCGTCGTGGAGCTCGAACGCCCAGCCGGCCTCGCGCAGCGCACCGATGGCGTCCATCAGTCGGTGCTCTTCGCGCCGCGAGACCAGCCAGATGGCGTCTTGCTCGGGCGGACCGATGTACCCCTCGAGGGCGGCGCGGGCCGAGTCCTCGGAGATCAGGTCGCGCACGATGAACTCGGCCCGTGAGGCGAAGTCGTCCGAGAGGGGCACGCCGTCCGGGGGGAGCAGCAGGTCGCCGTACTGCATGAGGAGCAGGACGAGCCAGCCTTGGCCGCCGTCTACGCCAGGCACGACGCGCGCCACGGGGTTTGGTGGCCGGTGGTCGGGGTGGGGGCTCAGCGCCGCGAACCCCTCGCGGGCCATGTTCAGGACCATCTCGGACACGACCGACGCCGTGTCAGGAGGCATGAGCCAGTGGTCGCTCATGCCGAGCGGCCGCACGAAGAGCTGGCCGTTGTCGCCTCGGAAGTGGTCCGGTGGCGAGAGCTGGGCGGCGTCGCCCCGGCGCATGGCGTCCAAGAGCGCCTCGCCGCTCGGCGGGTTTGGCCCCCACGCCATGGCGAAGCGCCACGCCTCGTGGAGCGGCCCGGCAAAGAAGAAGGCGTCGGCTTCCGAGACGCAGACCACCTCGACCAGGTCGCGGGCGTCTGGGGTGTCGCTGCGCACCAGAGGCTTGCGCCGGGGGATGAGCAAGACCGCGCGGGGCGGCTCGAAGCGCACGCGCCCGCTGCCGTCGGCGCTGCGCTGGAGGATGACTTCGAGCCCGTACGTGAACGGGAAGTCCATCAGGTCCACGCGCAGGTCCTGACCGGGCAAGAAGTCCGCCAGCACGACCTCGCCGAGGCTGAGGACCGACTCGAAGTCGATAGCGGGTGTGCGGCGCGCCTTCACGATGCGGCCGCGGACGGGGCACTGAAGCACCTCGTCACGGCGACTCGGATCGTAGAGCCACATCTCTGGGAGCCAGAACGCACCCACGCGGCGGAACCGCGGGATCAGGCTGCCCGGGAGCGCGTGCGCCTTGCGAGGCCTCGGCTCCGGGACGCGAACACGGCTGCGGTCGAGGAAGAGGGGGCCGAACGGCATCAGCGCGCGCTCGTCCGGCGTGTCGGAGTCGTCGTGAGTCACAGTCCTGCCCTGCCCGCAGTGTGATGAGGACAGTCTAGACTGAGTCGGAGGTTGCCCTATTCAGGTCTTCGCGCGTCGGCTGCGCTTTTTTCTGCACCTTGAGGTGCATCCGGCGCGAGCGCGCGGCGTCAGCGGCGGCTCACTGAACCGCCGCGCAGTCCGCGGGGCAGTTGCAGGTGTTCTCGCCGGGGCCGCACTGGCCGTCGCCACACTGCGCGCACACCGAACCGCACCCCAGCAGTGGGGGACCGTCGCAGGTGCCCTGAGCCGTCGGGCGATTGCAGCTGATGCCCCCGGTGCCGGGGCAGCAGCTCGGTGGTTCGCGAACCACGGGGATGCTCATCCCCTCGGCGACGCAGCCCGGCGCGCGCGCGCAGTCCGCGGGGCAGTTGCACGGGTTCTCGGCGCCGTCGCACTGGCCATCGCCACACGCCGCGCAATACGCAGTGCCGACGCAGCTCTCGCGGCACACGCCGTCGGCGTCTGTCTGCTCGCAGCCGATCGGCTGAAGGCCCGCGCAGCACGCCGCGCCAGGTCGGAAGCTCTCGAGCACGAAGCCCGCCTCGGTGCACGGCGGCGGCGGCGCAGGGCAGTCGATCGGGCTGTTGCAGAAGTTCTCGCCCGGTCCGCAGAAGCGGTCGTTGCTGCGGGCGCAGACCAGCGCGGGCTCTCCTTGCACGCAGTTCCCGCGAGCGTCGGGCTGCAGGTTCGGCAGCGGGTTGTCACCGGCCTCGCAGCACTCCCCCAGCGCGGGCGGCGGCGGCAGGGGCGAGCCCGTCGGGGTGCACTCCACCGGCGGCGCAGGGCAGTCGAACGGGCAGTTACAGTAGTTCTCGTTGACGTCGCAGCTGCCGTTGCCGCACTGGGCGCAGTAGTAGATCGCTTGGCAGCCGTAGACGCACGCGCCGTCGCCCCCGGGCGCGTCGCAGCTCAGGGGGAACAGGTTGGCGCAGCAGGGTGTGGAGCCCGGCGCGAACGTCACAGGCTCACCGAGGCCAAGGCATTCGGGCGCGGGTGCGCCGCCGACCGGAGCGCCGCCGACCGGAGCACCGCCGACCGGAGCGCCGCCGACGGGCATACCGCCGGGCTGGGCACCGCCGACGGGCGCGCCGCCGACGGGCGTACCGCCGGGCTGAGCACCGCCGGGCTGAGCACCACCGACCGGAGTGCCCCCGACAGGCGATCCACCCACGGGCACGCCGCCGGGCTGAGCGCCGCCGGGCTGTGCGCCGCCGGGTTGGGCGCCGCCGGGCTGAGCGCCGCCTGGCTGAGCGCCGCCGGGTTGGGCACCGCCCGTCTGAGCACCGCCCGTCTGAGCGCCGCCGGGCTGAGCGCCGCCGGGCTGAGCGCCGCCAGCGCCCGTGTCAGGATCGGCTGTGCCGCCCGCGCCGGCGTCCTGCGCCTGAAAGAGCGACGGGTCGCACGCCGTGAGCAGCGCCAGCGAGGCCGCGAGGACCGCGCTTCGATGATGAAGGCCGTAGAACGTCATCTTCTCCCCCTGTGGCAATCGATGCCGAGCGGGGAGATGTTATCACGTCGCCATGAGCCCCGCGACCAAGCGACCGAACGCCGCAGGGTCAGGCAGGGGCGAGCCCTCGGCCAGCAGCGCTTGACCATGCAGCAGGCGCGCGTCCGTGTCGATGCGGGGGTCGCTCGCGTCCGCCTCGAACCGCGCGCGCATCTTTTGGAGCACCGGGTGGTCGGGGTTGACCTCGAGCACGCGCTTGCGGGCCTCGGGCACGCTGCCGGGCTGCGCCTGACGCAGGAGCCGCTCTAGGTGCGGGCTCATGTCGCGCTCATCGCCCACGAGGCACGCCGGCGATTCGGTCAACCGCGCTGAGACACGCACCTCGCGGACGTCCGCCTCGAGTGCCGCGCCGATGCGGGCCAGGAAGTCGGCCTCCTTCTCCTCGCGCGCCTTGCGCGACTCCTCGGCGGCGGAGCGCTCCTCTTCCGTACCGAGCTCGACGTCGCCCTGCGCGATGCTCCGGAGCTTCTTGCCGTTCACCTCGCGCAGGCGGTCGACGAGGAACTCGTCGATGGTGTCGTCGAAGAGCAGGACCTCGTAGCCCTTCGCGCGGAAGGCCTCGAGGTGCGGGGACTTCTCGAGCGTCGCGCGGCTCTCACCGGCGATGTAGTAGATGTCCTCCTGCTCCGGCTTCATCCGCGCGATGTAGTCCGCGAAGATGGTGGGCTTCTCGGCGTCTGCCGTCGAGTGGAACCACAGCAGCCCCTGCAGCCGCTCGCGGTTGTCGTCGTCGAGCGCTGCGCCCTCCTTGAGCAGGCGCCCGAAGTGACCCCACAGCGTGGTGAAGCGCTCACGCTCGTCGTTGAAGAGCCGCTCGAGGAAGTCGATGACCTTGCGAACGATCTTCTTGCGGATCTGCGCCACCCGACGGTCGTGCTGCAGGATCTCGCGCGACACATTGAGCGACAGGTCAGGGCTGTCGACGACGCCCTTCACGAAGCGCAGCCAAGACGGCACGAGCTCGTCGCAGCTCTCCATGATGAGCACCCGGTTGACGTAGAGCTGCAGGCCGAACTTCTGCTCGCGCTGCCACAGGTCAAACGGCGGCCGAGAGGGCACAAAGAGCAGCGCCTTGTACTCGAAGGGCGCCTCGGCCTTGAGCGTGAGCGTCTCGAAGGGCGGCTCCCAGTCGTGGCTGATGTGCTTGTAGAACTCGGCGTACTCCTCGGTGCTCACCTCGGACTGCTGCCGCGTCCAGATGGCCTTCATCGAGTTGAGCGTCTTATCGCCGTGCTTGATCGGGAAGGTCACGAAGTCGGAGTACTTCTTGATCGTGCGCTTGATCGTCCACTCGTCCGTGAAGTCCTCGAGGCCGTTCTCCGGGTCGGCGGGGCGCAGCGTGAGCGTGACGCTGGTGCCTTGGGTCTCGCGCTCGGCGTCCTCGACCGTGTAGGTGCCGTCGCCGGTCGAGACCCAGCGGGTCGCCGTGGCCTCGCCCGCGCGCCGGGTGACGACTGTGACCTGCTCCGCCGCCATGAAGCTGGCGTAGAAGCCGACGCCGAACTGGCCGATCAGGCGCTCGGCGCCCTCGACGCCCTGCGTACGGGCCTCGCTCAGCCGGGCCGTGAACTCGCGGGTGCCGGAGCGCGCGATTGTGCCCAGGTGCGCGATGCACTCGGCGCGGCTCATGCCGATGCCGTTGTCCGACACGGTCAGCGTGCGGGCGTCGGCGTCTGTCGTCAGCGTGACGCCGAGCTCGGTGCCTGCGGGCAGGAGGTCGGCGTTGGAGAGCGCCTCAAAGCGGAGCTTGTCGAGCGCATCGGACGCGTTTGAGACGAGCTCGCGCAGGAAGATCTCCTTGTGCGAGTAGAGGGAGTGGATCATGAGGTCGAGGAGCTGTCGCGCCTCGGACTTGAACTCGTGCTTCTCGGGGCCGGCCATGGGGTCTCCAAAGGGGTTCGAGGGTCTGCCGGGCGCGATGCCGCTTGCGCCCGGGCTCTGCGGGGCCGAAAGATACGCACGCTCAAGCGACCTGCAAGGGGACCCGTGACCGACGCCGCGATGAATCGACCGAGCTGGATGGAGTGCTACGACGGCCACTGGCCCGAGGTCGCGGCGGACGCCTTTGTCCACCGGAGCGCCGTCGTGATCGGGCGCGTTCGGATCGGCGCGGGCGCGAGCGTCTGGCCGCACGTCACGCTGCGAGGCGACGAGGGCGAGATCGAGATCGGCGCCGACTCGAACGTACAGGACAACGCCGTGATCCACATGACGGGCGGCCGCTCTCACACGTGCGTCGGTCAGCGCGTGACGGTCGGGCACTCGGTCATCCTCCACGGCTGCACGATCGAGGACGACTGCATCATCGGCATGGGGTCGCTGATCATGGACGACGTCGTCATTGGTCACGGCAGCCTCATCGGGGCCGGGACGATGATCCCCGGCGGCAAGGTCATCCCGCCCGGCTCGCTGGTCTACGGCAACCCCTTCAAGGTCGTGCGCCCGGTGACCCCCCGCGAGGTCGAATGGATCGCCTACTCGTGGCGCCACTACCGCGACGGCGCCGCCAAGTACCGCGCGCCGGCGCCGCGGTGAGCGGCCTCGGCACTCGAGTCAAGGCCCGCGCGGCGCTCGCGCGGCGCAAGGCGGGCGGCGCGGCGGTCATCACAGCGTTCAAGACGCTCTCGGCGCTCGGGCGCATGACGCCGCTGGCCAACCCCGCGCGCTACGGCGTGGCGGTCGAGCACGGCGTCCACTACGGCGACGCGGCGCATCCGCTGCAACAGCTCGATATCTACCGCCGCGAGGCGCCCGCACGCGCCGGCGACGTGGACGATGACGGGCGACCGCCGCCCGCGCTCCTGTACCTGCACGGGGGCGCTTTTCAGTTCATGTCACGCACGACGCACTGGCTGATGGGCATCCAGTTCGCGCGTCGCGGGTTCGTGGTGTTCAACGCCGACTATCGCCTAGCGCCGCGCGACAAGTTCCCAGCCGCGGCCGAGGACGCCTGCGCCGCGCTGCTGTGGGTGCAGCGCAACGCCGCTCGTTTTGGCGCGGATCCTGATCGGATCGTGGTCGCGGGCGAGAGCGCGGGGGGCAACCTGACGCTGGTGACGACTGTGGCCGCGACCTATGCGCGGCCCGAGCCGTGGGCGCGCGCCGTGTTCGATGCGGCGCCGCGCATTGTCGCCGCGCTGCCCGCGTGCGGCGTGCTGCAGGCGACCGAGCCGGAGCGGTTCGCGCGACGCCGTCCGTTGTCCGTCTTCTTGCGCGACCGCTTGCACGAGTGCTCCGAGGGCTACTTGCCGCCCGGCCTGCGCGCGGACGCAGGCTCGCTCGCCGACCCGCTGGTGGTCATCGAGCGCGAGGCGCCGGCGCGCCCGCTGCCCCCCATGATGGCGATCGTAGGCACGGCCGACCCGCTGCTCGATGATACGCGCCGGCTCGAGCGCGCCGCCCGGTCTCGGGGGGGCGTGTGTGAGGCGCGCTACTACCCCGGCAGTGTGCACGCGTTCCACGCGCTGCCGTGGGACCGGAACGCGCGTCCGGCATGGCGCGCGCAGCTCGACTTCGCGATCGGGGCCTGTCGCGCCGCTCAATCGCGCTGATCCGCGCTTATCGTGCGGGTTTGCGCGCATTGGCGGAGAACCGAGACGACGCGCTACAGTGGCGCTATGGGAAACCGCCTCGCACGCTCGCTCGGCCTCATGCTGCTCTCGCTGTGCCTGGCGCTTGGTGGGCGTATCGCGCCGGCGCAGGCTCAGGCGCAGCAGCGTGTGCTCATCATCGGGTGTGGGGCGGCGGCGTTGACGACGCTGTCGGGCACGCTCGCGCCGCTGCTCCCCAACATGCAGATCTCGACGCTGACGATCGCGAACTTTGACGTTGCGGCGGACCTGAACGGCTACGACGCGGTGGTCTTCGGGGGCATTGGTCCGACCTTTGGCGGCACGTGTACCTACAACAACTGGATCAACGCGGGGAACTTGCTCGCAGCGTTCGTGAACTCCGGCGCTGGCGTGGTCGAGACAGTTTCGGCGCAGATGTCGAGCTATACACTGGGCGGCGCGTGGCCGGTGAACGCCGCCGCGCCCATTGTTCCGGCGACGCCGTATCGGATCGTCCCGCCAGTGACGGATGGGTACAACTCGCTGGGCTCGTTTCAGCCGGCCGGTGTCTTGGCGCAGGGATACCCCTCGCTGCTCGCCGACGTAACGGACACGGACGGCGACGGCACCATCTTCAGCGTCTCTTCGTGGCGGACCGGCAACCCGGTCAACAACATGGCCCGCATCCAAGGCGGGGCGGTGTCGGTTGTCGCCTATAACGACAACCAGATCCTGCTCGGCGTCCGCGAGGACAAGCCCGGTCGCATCGCCTGGGTGGGCTTCGACCCGCTCCAGCCAAGCCGCATTGGACCCTTCAATGGGCCCGCTGCGACCAGCACCGGCAAAGCCCCCGCGATGCGGATGCTCGCGAACACCATTCGGTGGGTCGCCGAGGGCACGGACTCGGACCTCGATGGCTTCGGAGATCGCGTCGACAACTGCGTGCTCGTGCCGAACCCCGACCAGACGAACAGCGACGCCGATGCAGACGGGGACGGCTGCGACGACGACGACGACAACGACACGGTCTTCGACGACATGGACAACTGTCGGGTCGTCGACAACCTCGACCAGCTCGACACGAACAACGACGGCGCAGGCGACGTCTGCGACGACGACGACGACGGCGACGGTGTGCTCGACGTGAGCGACAACTGCCGCGTGGTCGTGAACCCGGGGCAGGCGAACCTGGACGGTGACGCGCTCGGCGACGCGTGCGACCTCGACCAAGACGGCGACGGCGTGACCAACGCCATGGACAACTGCCCGATTGTCATCAACGCCAACCAGCTCAACACGGACGGCGCGGCGGACGGCGGCGACGCGTGCGACACGGACGATGACAACGATGGGGTCGCGGACGCGGCGGACAACTGCCCGGTCGTGAGCAACGCGACACAGACGAACACGGACGGCGCAGCGGATGGCGGTGACGCGTGCGATACCGACGACGACAACGACGGGCGCCTCGACGCGGCGGATAACTGCCCGGTCGTGAGCAACGCCAACCAGCTCAACACAGACGGCGACGCGCTCGGTGACGTGTGCGATCCGGACGACGACAACGACGGTGTGGCGGACGCGACAGACAACTGCCCATTGGCGAGCAACGCAAACCAGCTCAACTCGGATGGGGCTGCGGATGGCGGCGACGCGTGCGACGCAGACGACGACAACGACGGGATCGCGGACGCGACAGACAACTGCCCGGTCGTGAGCAACGCGGCACAGACCAACTCGGACGGCGCGGCAGATGGCGGCGACGCGTGCGATGCGGACGATGACAACGACGGCGTGGCGGACGCGACGGACAACTGCCCACTCGCGAGCAACGCCAACCAGTTGAACACGGACGGCGCAGCGGACGGCGGTGATGTGTGCGACGCGGACGATGACAACGACGGCGCCGCCGACGCGGTGGACAACTGCCCGCTCAACGCGAACGCGACCCAGACCAACACGGACGGGGCGGCAGACGGCGGGGACGCCTGCGACACGGACGACGATAACGACGGTCGGCTCGACGGCGCGGACAACTGCCCTCTGGTCAGCAATGCGAACCAGCTCAACACGGATGGAGACGCCCAGGGCGACGCCTGCGATACGGACGACGACAACGACGGCCGGCTCGATGGCGCGGACAACTGCCCGCTCCTGAGCAACGCGGACCAAGCAGACACCGACGGCGACGGGCTCGGCGATGTCTGCGACCAAGACGTGGACAACGACGGCGTGGCGGACGCGTCGGACAATTGTCCGCGGGTGAGCAACGCCGACCAGCTCAACACAGACGGCGCGGCGGATGGCGGCGACGCGTGCGATCCGGACGATGACAACGACCTGCGCCTTGACGCGGTCGACAACTGTCCGCTGCTCGCGAACGCGAACCAGACCAATACGGACGGCGACGCTCAGGGCGACGTGTGTGACGCGGACGACGACAACGACGGCCGCTCGGACGGCGTGGACAACTGCCCGCTGGCGAGCAACGCGGACCAGCTCAACTCGGACGGCGCCGCCGACGGTGGGGACGCGTGCGACGCGGATGATGACAACGATGGCGTCGCCGATGCGACCGACAACTGCCCAGTGGCGAGCAACGCCGACCAGCGTGACAGCGACGGCGACGGCTCAGGCGATGTATGCGACGTCGACCGCGATGGGGACGGCGTGCCAGATGCGTCGGACAACTGCCCTGAGGTGGCGAACGCCGGCCAAGAGAACGCGGACGGCGACGCACAGGGCGACGCGTGTGATACCGACGCCGATAACGACGGTCGGGCGGACAACGTCGATAACTGCCCGCTGGTGATCAACCCGGACCAGACGAACTCGGACGGCGCGGCGGACGGCGGCGACGCGTGTGACGCGGACGACGATAACGACGGTGTGCTCGACGTCGGGGACAACTGCCGCACGGTCGTGAACGTCGACCAAGCGAACGCGGACGCGGCGGCGGACGGCGGCGATGCGTGCGACGCGGACGACGACAACGACGGCGTCGCGGACGCGACCGATAACTGCCGAACGACGGCCAACCCAACGCAGACGAACTCGGACGCCCGCGCGGACGGGGGAGACGCGTGTGATGCGGACGATGACGACGACGGCCTGCTGGACGCCGCCGACAACTGCAGCGTGGTCGCGAACGCAGACCAGGCGAACTTGGACGCTGACGCGCAGGGCGACGCGTGTGACGCGGACGACGACAACGATGGGGTCGCCGACGCAACGGACAACTGCCCGCGCGCGGTCAACGCGGACCAAGCGAACGCGGACGGCCGCGCCGACGGCGGCGACGCGTGCGACGCAGACGACGACCAGGACGGCGTGCTCGACGCGGCGGACAACTGCCGCGTGGTCGCGAACCCGGCTCAGGACGACACCGACCTCGACACGGTCGGCAACGCCTGCGACCCCGACGACGACGACGACGGCGTGCTCGACGCGGCGGACAACTGCCCGCTGCTCGACAACCCTGAGCAGAGCGACATCGACGGTGATCGTCAGGGCGACGCGTGCGACTTCGACAAGGACAACGACGGGGTCGAGAACGCCTTCGACCTGTGCCCGAGCGACTTTGACCCCGATCAGCTCGACGCCGACTTTGACGGCGCGGGGGACGCATGTGACGCGGACGATGACGACGACGACGTGCCCGACGCCGTGGACGTCTGCCGCGTCGACTTTGATCCGGGTCAGAGCGACGCCGACGGCGACGGCGACGGCGACGCCTGCGACTTCGACGATGACGACGACGGCGTGTTCGATGCGGCGGACAACTGCCCGGTCACGGCCAACCCGACCCAGAGCGACGTGGACGACGACGGTCTGGGGGACGAGTGCGATGGCGAGCTCGACGGCGACGGCGTGCCCGACGCCGAGGACGACTGCCCCAGAGTGTTCGATCCGGACCAGCTCGACAGCGACGGCGACGGCGACGGCGACGCCTGCGACGTGGACGATGACAACGACGGCGTGGACGACCGCGTCGACAACTGCGCGCTCGACCCGAACCCCGAGCAGTTCGACACCGACCGCGACAGCGTCGGCAACGTGTGCGACAGCGACGACGACGGCGACGCAGTCCCCGACGGCGCGGACAACTGCCCCGTCGCCTTCAACCCGGCGCAGACGAACACGGACAGCGCGCCGGACGGCGGTGACGCCTGCGACGCGGACGACGACGACGACGGGGTGCTCGACGCGACGGACAACTGCGACTTTGTGCGCAACCCCAACCAGGCGAACGCGGATGGCGCAGCGGACGGGGGCGATGCGTGCGACGCGGACGACGACAACGACGGCGTCGCCGATGGCGCGGACAACTGCCCCGCTGCGGCGAATGCGGACCAGCGGAACACCGACCGCGCCGAAGATGGCGGCGACGCGTGCGATGCGGACGACGACAACGATAGCGTCGCGGACGGCGCGGATAACTGCCCACTCAATGTCAACGCCGACCAGACCAATACGGACGCCGCGGCAGACGGCGGCGATGCCTGCGACGCGGACGACGACAACGACGGCGTCGCGGACGGCGTGGACGTGTGTCGGCTCGTCGCGGACCCGATGCAGCTTGACCTCGACCGCGATGGCGCGGGCGACGCGTGCGATGCGGACGACGACGGCGACCAGGTGGCGGACGCGCTCGACAACTGCGCGCGCACGCCGAACGTGGACCAGACGAACACGGATAGCCGCGCGGACGGCGGCGACGCGTGCGACGCGGACGACGACGACGACGGCGTGCTCGACGCGGCCGACAACTGCCCGAAGGTCGCAAACATGAGCCAAGTCGACTTCGACCGCGACGGCGCGGGGGACGCGTGCGACGCGGACGACGATGACGACGGCGTGCCCGACGGCGTCGAGCTGTTCTTTGGCATGAACCCCAAGTTCGCCGACTCCGACGGCGACGGCATCGACGACCTCACCGAGGTGGGCGATGACCTGCTCGCGCCGCGGGACACGGACGACGATGGCGTGATCGACGCGCTCGACACCGACAGCGATGACGACGGCATCCCCGACGCGGACGAGCCGGGGGACGCAGACGGTGACGGCGTGCCGGATTATCGAGACGCGGACACCGACAACGACGGCGTGCAGGACCGCGTCGATAACTGCATGCGGACACCGAACGCCGACCAAGCGAACGCGGACGGGGACGCGCTGGGCGACGCGTGCGACGAGGACGCCGACAACGACGGCCTGCTCAACGCGACCGAGCTGCGGCTCGGGACCTACCCGCTCGCCGCAGACTCGGACGGTGACCTGATCTCCGACCGGCACGAGATTGTCCGTTTGGTCGCGCTCGACTCCGACGGGGACGGGCGGGCCGACGCGCTCGACACCGACAGCGACGCGGACGGCCTGGTCGACCGCGACGAGGCGGGCGACGAGGACTTGGCCACACCGCCGGTCGATGCCGACGGCGATGGCGAGCCCGACTACCGCGACGGCGACTCGGACAACGACGGCGTCGGCGACGGCCGGGACAACTGCCGAAGTGTGAGCAACGCCGACCAGGCGGACGCGAACCGCGATGGGCGCGGGGACGCATGCCAGAGCGACGATGACGGCGACGGCGTGACGGACGCCCTCGACAACTGCCCGCGGACGGTCAACCCCGGCCAGGCTGACCAGGACAGCGACGGCACCGGCGATCCGTGCGACGGAGACGACGACAACGACGGCCTGTCGGACGCGGACGAGGCGGCCCTGGGAACCCGCGCGACGGACGCGGACTCCGACCGGGACGGGTTCAGCGACGGCGTCGAGGTCGTCGACCCGCGGCGGCCGCGCGACACGGACGGCGACGGGACCATCGACGCGCTGGATGTTGACAGCGACGGGGACGGCGCGCTCGACGCCGATGAGCCCGGCGACTTGGATGGCGACGGCCTGAACGACGGGCATGACCGCGACCAAGACCAGGACGGTGCGCTTGACGTGACGGACAACTGCCCGCGGACAGCGAATCCGAGCCAGAGCGATCTCGACCGTGACGGGGCGGGCGATGCGTGCGACCCGGACGACGACAACGACGGCATCCTCGACGTGAACGAGGGCGATCCGATGTTCGACGCATGCCTGCGCGACTCGGACCTCGACCAGCTCGCGGACTGCTTGGAAGCAGGGCCCGACCCGCTCCGGCCGCGCGACACGGACGGCGACGGCCTGCCGGACTTTGTGGACGAGGACAGCGACGCGGACGGCCTGCTCGACCTCGACGAGGCGGGCGTCGAGGTCTTCGGCGCGTCGCCGGTGGATACGGACCTCGACGGCGCGCCGGACTACATCGACCGCGACAGCGATGGCGACACGTACGAGGACGACGTCGACCTGTGCCCGCTCTTCGCGAGCGACGACCAGCGCGACACAGACGACGACGGCGTGGGTGATGTGTGCGACCTCGACCTCGACGGCGATGGCGTCGACAACGACGCGGACAACTGCCGCGCGACGCCGAACCCGACGCAGAGTGATCTGGACGACAATGGCCTCGGAGACGCGTGCGACGCGCCGCCGCCGGTCGACGCTGGGCCGATGGACCTGGGGGCAGCGGACATGAGCCCGACCGAGGACGCCGGGGCGGACGCGGGCGAGGACGCCGGTGCGGACGCAGGCGAGGACGCCGGGGCGGACGCAGGCGAGGACGCCGAGACGGACGCAGGCGAGGACGCGGGGCGTGATGCGGCCGCTGTCGACGCTGCCTTCGTCGACGCCTCGCCACCCGCGGACGGGCAGGTCGGCGATGTCGGCCACGGGGACGGCGACGCGACCCCAGCCGACGCTGGACCGGAGACGGGCGACGGCGGGCCGACGGACGCGGTCTTCGCAGCCGGGGGCGGGTGCCAGTGCGACCAGACGCAAGGGCCGGGCGCCCTGTGGCCGCTCCTGCCGTTGCTGGCGCTGGGCGCTCGGCGACGGCGCGCACGCAGCGCGTGAGCACCGCCCCGCCTCGCTTCGAGCGGCGCACGTCACCGGAGCGCAACGCGCGCAGCCCAGCGCGGCGGTGAATCGCTGGGCACGGACCTTGCTGAACCTGCCGGCCATGCATGCGCCGCGACGTTTTCCGCACCTGAGCCCCGCTGAGTGAGATCGAACGACTCGACACGCCGGGGCCGCGCTACACGAGCTACCCGACCGCGCCGGACTGGACATCGGACTCCGGCCCCGAGGACCTCGTTCACGCCGTGTGACACGTCGTCGCGCCGCGGTTAGGCTGACCCCCATGAACGCCCGAACATGCGCTCTGACCACGCTCGCTGGGCTCGGGGCCTGCGACGCCGCACCCGACGTGCGCCCTGCGCTCGACGCTGAAGTGTCCGCCGATGCCGCAACGACCGTCGACCTTGCGACGCCCGACGACGCTGCCGCGGCCCAAGATGCCGAGCCTCGCGCAGACGCCGCGCCCCCGCCCGACG
>Ga0209598_10001793_pt1 | contig 17261 bp, 12 predicted proteins | sample M_140807_EF_Meta_FD_187317 | JGI IMG/M metagenome (GOLD analysis project Ga0209598, IMG submission 187317) | Freshwater microbial communities from Lake Montjoie, Canada to study carbon cycling - M_140807_EF_MetaG (SPAdes) (version 2) | ecosystem: Environmental > Aquatic > Freshwater > Lake... | reverse complement strand
ACCTCACTTTCGCGCACTACGGTGGCGTCGAAGACCCCGCGATAAAAACTCACAGCGCGCGCCATGTCCTTTGCCCAGATAATGTACTTCAAACGTTCCACATGCATGTTTGAATCCTACGGCATCGCTTGAGCAATTCCAGTCCCGAAAGCAGACCTATTTCCCAAAGCACCACAGCTTGCAGCCCAAGCCTCGACCCGATAACTTCCAGAGGAGAGTATCCTTCATCAAAATGCAAATCCCCGCCATCAGGAGCCCACACGCTCAGACCCAATCCCTCGTTTACTTCGGGCGCATGCTGGACAAAATCAGACTGCATGCCCAACACCTTCTCCCGCAGGATTACGTCGCCAATCTGGGCGAGGGCTTTGATCTTCGATGTGCCAACTTTCTCCATGTGACCTATGCCGATCTCTGCGCGCAGGTTCTCGCTGGAGGCTCCGATGAACAAGTATTGGAATGGTGCTTCACTCACGGCCGTCGTCCGTCGGAAGAGGAAATCGAGATCTGGAACGAATTTTTGCGGAAACGCGGCTGGAACGACGTCGCCTCCACTCGGCTCAAGGAGCGTCTCGCGGAAGGCGGCTTTCAAGACCGCACCGACATTCATACTTTCTTTGATTTCATCGACTTGGACGAAGGTCGCCGCTAAGTCTTCCAAAGGTTCATCCGCCCGCCCCCATGCCCCAATTCCATTTCGTCGCCCGCTCCTCTAAAGGTGAACTCTTGGAGGGTCTTCTGGACTGTAGCGACCGTGCCGCTGCAATCCGTGAGGTGGAAAAGACCAAGGGCTTTCCCGTGCGCATCCAATTAGCGGCAACGGCCAACGCCAAAGAGGCGCCCGCAGCCGCCGCGAAAAGCACGCCCGACCCGACAGGAGCCATCGCGGTACAGACGCTTTCGTACGACCAGCAGCATCTTTTCACGGAACAGCTAGCGCTACTTCTAGGTGCAGGAATGACGTTGGATGAAGCGCTGCAAATTCTAGTGCGTCGCATGAAGCATCCCAAGATGCATGGGCTCGCTAAAAAACTGCATCAAGCGCTGGTGGAAGGACGCAGCCTCTCGCAAGCGCTCAAGGACTTCCCCAAAATCTTCGAACCGCTTTACATCAACATGGTCGCAGCCGGCGAGGCTTCGGGCACCCTTGCTGATATTTTAAAGCGCTTGGTCACCTATTTGGCTGAAGTGAAAAACCTGCGCGATCGCGTGCAGCAAGCCCTTGTTTACCCAGCAGTTTTGGTCGTCGTAGGCTTCGTCATGGTGATCTTTTTCATGACGTTCATGGTGCCCAAACTCATGAAGTTTTTCACCGACACCAATCAGGAGTTGCCGCTGCCCACGCGGATTCTGATGAACGTGCACGGGGCCATTGCGCATTATTGGTGGGTGGGTGTTCTTGGGGTAGTGGGAATCACGGTACTGCTACGCTCGTGGACAGCGACGGTCTCGGGCCGCAAACAATGGGACACGATTCTTTGGCATATCCCAGGCTACAGCAGTGTGTTACGCCATCGTTACTATGCCCAGTTTGCGCGCACGCTCGGAACCCTGCTGCTCAACGGAGTCACACTGGTGCGGGCATTGGAGCTCATTCAGGATATCGCGGGTAACGTCTACGTGCTGGAACGAATGAAGTTGGTTCAGCGCTCCGTGGTGGATGGCGTGGCGCTTTCCAACGCGATGACCCAGCAGAACATTTTTCCAGAACTATTCTCCGATATGCTCTCGGTTGGAGAACAGTCGGGACGTCTCGGTGAGACGCTCAATAACATCGCCGACGTCTACGATCGTGAACTCGACAAACAAGTCCGCATGATCTCCACACTCATTCCGCCACTGGTCATGGTCGGGATCGCAATCGTTGTCGGTTTTGTCGTCTTCGGCATCCTAAGTGCTGTGTTTTCGATGACCAAAGGGCTGCGCCCTGGAGGCGGTTAATCCCTTTCTTCTTTTTTCCCAATTTCCTCCTGCCTTTTCTTTCCTCTTCCCCGCTGCAAACTCATGCGCAGTAAACTTTCCAAATCCCTCATCGCACTCGTCGCGATAGCGTTGCTTGCCATTCCCGCAATTTCCGCGCTTGCCGCGCCGTCCCAATTGCGCCAGCAGACGACGACGTTTGCCATTCGCTTTGACCCGAACCAACTGCTCGCGGAGCGCCCGTTGAGTTCACTTCCGATGTGGATTCAAAGCGTTAGTGTGCAGCATCATCGCTTCGACGCTGCGGCGCTTAACTTATCGAAGGCTGACGCCACCCGACTCCGACACACCTCGATTCGACTGCACTTGAGAAAGCTCAATTTTCTGGCCCAAACGGTGGAACTCCGCGTCACCTTGGCTCCAGGAGGTGGTCAGGCAACGGCAGCAAGCTGGACAGAGACTGGTACACAAGTATTTCACTCAGAACCATTTGGATCCCAAGAAGAAGCAGCAACTGAGACTCTTTTTGCGTCCATCGAAGGTGCCGACTACTTGGAGATCGACATCCCAGGCGACGGCTCACGCCTCAAAGGTCTCTTCGCCAGTGCAATGCGTTACAACAAGGTGCTGCAGGCCGTCGATTTCAACGCGGCCCCAATTGCCGACGCTTTTGGCAATTCCGTCAGCACCCTGCCACCACGCGCAGAAGACCGCTACCTTTGGAACCGTGTGGAAGCGCCATTAGATGCCGGGCCCTTCACCGTAACGGCGGGGCAACCTCAGGCCATTGAGTTTGAACTCGCCAGCCAACCGACGTGCGCAGTCATCGCTTTCGAAGTCAGAAACGTTGTCCCAGATATGCCGCCGGTTTTGCAACTCAACGAAGCCGATCTCCCGCCGGTGTCGCTCTCGCTCCCCGATCTTGCGGACCCCGCGTGGCACTCACGTGATGAGCCTGCGACCCAGGCTGGCGTCAGTTCGACGCTGCACTACACGGGCTGGATTCGGGTCCAACAATTTCTACCTGGATCGGTTTTGCAAAAGGGGAAGAACCTCCTACAGCTAGCTCAACCCATTGAAGGTGAGTCAGTTGAAATTCGCCGTGTGGAACTTCAACTCCGCTCCCGCCGCTAATCCAAAACCAACGCACAAGCCACTCAGACCACCGCTCCCAACCACCCTATGAAACGTTCCCCCCTCCATTCCACGTTCCGTTCCAGCATCTCCCGACGCTCGGGATTCACTCTGATTGAGATCATGATGGTCGTCATGATTATCGGCCTCCTAGCGGGGGTTGCTGCTTATACTTTGGGCGACAATCTGGGCGTCGCTAAAGACACCAAGATTAAAAGCGACCTTCAGACCATTCAAACCCAGCTCATGGTCTACGAGAGCATGAACGGCTTTCCTCCAAGCACGGAACAAGGCCTCAAGGCGCTCGTCCAGCAGCCCTCCTCCTCTCCGGCACCTCGCAATTGGCGGCAGCTACTCAAAGAAGTCCCCTTGGATCCTTGGGGTATGGAATACCAGTACGCTGCGCCGGGCAGACGCAATCCCGACAGCTACGACCTTTTCTCCGCCGGTAAAGACCGCACAGCGGGAACCGAAGATGACTTAGGTAACTGGAGAAAGTAATCGGAAAAATTTAAGCGCCCGTGTTTCTCCACCACCTACTAGGAGGAAAGCTTTCCCCTTAGCGTCCCACTGGAACGCAGACGGACGGAGTTTAGCACAACACTCAACGAGGACAGTGCCATCGCCGCAGACGCCGCCATAGGACCGGGCGACCAACCGTGCCACACTTCGAGCAACCCAGCGGCCAGCGGTATGGCAAGAATATTGTACCCAAAGGCTAACGCGAGATTTTGGCGAATGACTTGAAGGGTTTTCCGAGAGACTACAATCGCATCGAGGAGCGAGCGCAAATCGTCGCGAATTAGAGTGATATCCGCCGTTTGACGCGCGGCCGCGGTGCCACCGCCCATGGCGATGCCAACATTTGCCTGCGCAAGGGCTGGCGTGTCGTTGACGCCGTCTCCGACCATCGCCACGACTCCAGACTCCTGCAACTGCCGGATACGAGACCGCTTCCCCTCCGGATTCACCCCTGCAAATACCATTTCAATCCCGACTTGCTCGGCAATTGCGTGCGCGATCTCCGGCTGATCTCCCGAAAGCAAAATCGGAGTAACTCCTTTTTGTTTCAACTCCGCCACGACCGCCCTCGCCTCCGGTCGCATTTCGTCTGCCACGCGAAACCAACCCGCGAACTCGCCCTCGGTCGCAATCCAAATGCGCTCAGCTTTTTCCGAAGCAGAAGCTTCAGGCAAAATCACCCCGCAGGATTCCAACCACGCAGCACCACCCACCAGCAACTCCAACCCTGCCACCTCTGCCTTGAGGCCGCACCCCTGAACGGCAGTGACATCCCGCGCCTCACCGATAGGAAGCCCACGCTCGGATGCCGCAGCGACCACCGCAGCCGCCAATGGATGCAGGCTTCGCTTTTGTGCCGCAGCGACAAGCTCTAATAGTTTGCCGTCAAACGATCGGCGCTCCCACCACTCTACCACCCTCATTCGACCAAACGTAAGTGTCCCAGTCTTGTCGAAGACGACGGCATTTACCTCAGATAAAATTTCGAGCACCGCGCCGTTGCGAAATAGTATCCCGAGCTGCGCGGCGCGGCCCGTACCGGCAAGAACCGCAACAGGAGTTGCCAGCCCCAATGCGCAGGGACACGCCACAACCAAAACGGAAAGCCCGTGCCAGAACGCCGCACCCCAACGAGCTTCTTCCGAACCGAATACAGCCCAGATTGCCGTCGTGATTGTGGCTGCGATTGCCACTCCGAGGCAGAAATGCGCCGAGACGGCATCGGCGAGCTTCTGAACCTTCGGCTTTTTTTCCTGCGCATCCCTAACAATTCGAAGTACCTGTTGCAAAAACGTATCGCGCCCCCCAGCCGCCACAGTCACCCGCAACGCCCCGTCCCCATTCAAAGTGCCACCGATCACCTTTGCCCCAGGCGAGCGCAATACTGGGAGGGACTCTCCCGTAATCCAACTTTCATCGACGGAAGAGGTGCCCTCCAATAAAACTCCATCGACAGGAATCCTTTCCCCTGGAGCGACTTGCACAATCATTCCTGGCGCGACCTCACGCACATCGATGGATCGAACTCCCCCGTCGAGCTCCACGCGGACCGTCCCCGGTTGCAACTGCGCAAGTGCCCGTATCGCAGCCCCCGCCTTTTCTCTAGTGCCTCGCTCCAACCAGCGTCCAAAGAGCGCAAAGGTGACAATTCCAGCAGCGACCTCAAAATAAGAACCCATCGCTCCGCCGGAATTTAGCAAGGTGTTTGCGAGGGTTCCACACCACGCGAGAACAGCCCCCAAACCAACCAGCAAATCCATATCGGGTACGCCTCGGCGCAACGCCGCCCAAGCCGCCTTTAAAATCTCAGATGCCGCTCCAAAAACAACTGCCCCAGAGACCACGGCCTCCAACCAAATCCTCCCGGGAAAGGGCGCAAAAAGGGTGGCGTGCGGCCAAAAATGTCCGGCCATGGTGAGCACGGAAAGAGGGACAAATCCAACAGCAGCCAACACCCATCGTTTTGCAGATTGGTTATGCTCAAACGACTTGTCTACATCGCTTTCCAGTGCTTCAACGGCAATAAATGTGCCCGCAAATCCTGCCGTTTTGATTGCAGTTTCCACAGCCTCGCACAACGGTCCCCTCTCCAGCCCATCCACCGTCGCCGTGCTTGTGGCAAAGTTGACCGTTGCCCCGGAAACGCCTTCAAGGCCACCCAACACATTTTCTAAACGCGATGCGCAGCCAGCGCAGTGCATCCCAGAAATTTTCCATCGACTTTTTAATCCTCCAAATTTCGGGCTTTTTGATGGGCTATTCTCCCCCCCCGACGCGCTGAAATCGCTATTTTCCACTCGCACAGTATCAAAGAAAAGTGACAGTTCGTCGCGCGCTTTTTTCATTCACCCTTTCCGAACTCAAAACCCGTGAGTATGGTACAGGACTCTATGCAGCACCCCGAGATTCTGAAGGCAGTCGAAGCAGGCAAAATTTCCACCACCACCGCTACCGCTCTTGAGCAATTAAGCGAAGGCACCTGTATCTATCACAAGAGCTGGAAGTTCGGTAAAATCGTGAGTTTAGATTTTTTACTGAACAAAGTGGTGATTGATTTCACTGAAAAAAAGGCTCACGAGATGCAGATGCAGTACGCTGCCGAGTCTCTTACTCCTTTGGCCGCCAACCATATCCGCGCTAGAATTGCGGAAAATGTTGAGGCTGTCCGCACCAGCGCTTTCACCGATCCCGTCGAATTCACCAAACAGATCCTCGCGGATTACAATAACCGGATGACTCAGGACGAGTTGACCAAAATCCTCGTTCCCTCCGTTTTCAAAGAACCTGACTTCAAAAAATGGTGGGACAGCACCAAGAAATTGCTCAAGAAAAACGGTCACTTCTCGCTCCCTGTTAAAAAGACCGAACCGATTCTTTTCCGTTCCGAAGCGGTTTCGCGAGCCGAACAACATCTCAGTGCCTTTCACGCCGCTCGACAGGTCAAGGATCAGATTAGCGCGGTGGAAAAAATTCTTCGGGACTTGGAGGAGTTCAAGGAGCCCGTTGTCCAACTCACTCCGCTCCTTTCGGAAATGGACGAGTCTGCGCGCCGGAACTTGAAACTGCGTACTGCGGAATGTCTTACACTGATCACTTTGCGGGATGAAATCATCGAGCGCGGGAAGGGACTCGTCCTCGGCACGGACTCGTTGACCATCGCCGGCATTCTTTTGGAGGAACAACGCAACCTGACCACGCTGTTAGAAGAGATCCCGGCGGCAAAGCTCAAGCGCGCCATGGCCGCCCTTCAGGAATCCTTCGGGGAAGACTGGTCCGCAAAAGCGCTCCAGCTTATTCTTCGGGGCAGCACTCGCCTTGTCGCAGAGTCCGCCCGCCTGCTGCAAGAGCACAACTATTCGGATCAACTGCGCGCAACGCTAGATCGTTCCATTCGAGATCATTCCATTTCATCCGCCGCGCTGACATGGCTGTGTGACAAAAAAGAACGCAACCGCAAGGGGAGCGAATTCCGCGACCTGCTGCACCCGCGCGTGATGAGCGCGATTTTATCGGCTCTGGAGCGCGATCAGTTCAACGAGAACCGGGACCGCAAATTGCACGATTTGGTGATTAACGACGAAGGGTTGCTGCCCGACCTGCTTTCTCGAGCGGAGTTGGAGGAAGTGCGGGAGGCGATGCGCAAGCTGTTGTTAACCCCAGTTTTCGAGGACCTTAACAAGCGCTCCCTGCTAGGGCGTTTCGTGCGCGTTTACCCTGAGCTGGAAGCGCTGATCTCTGGCGAGCGTGCCGAGTCTCATTCGGGTGAGAAGGAAGAAAAACAGGAGGGACTCATCGTCTCTTGGGAAAGCCTGCAGAAGCGCCAAGAAGAGTACGAGGATCTCATCAACAAAAAGATTCCGGACAACTCCCGCGACATCGCCGAAGCCGCCAGTCACGGCGACTTGAAGGAAAATGCCGAGTTCAAGGCCGCCAAGGAAAGCCAGCGTATGCTCGGACGGCGCCGCGCAGATCTCGAACGCGAGATCATGACGGCACGCGGCACGGACTTCGCGAATCCTGATACAAGTCGCGTTGGGATAGGTACCTCTGTCTCCATCAAAGACACTGTGTCTGGCGAGACTGAGACGTACCACATTCTCGGAGCGTGGGACACCGTCACAGAACAGAACATCATTTCCTACAAGGCAGCGATGTCACAGGCGATGATCGGCAAGCAGCCTGGAGATACCGTGGAGCTCCCGACAGAAACCGGGCAGCGGCACGTGGAGATCCTCTCGATTCAGGCCTGGCTCAAAAACTGAAATTGAATTTGCCAGCGTCCCTCTGGGACGGGCAATCTCTGACTGGCTTGAGTTCGGCACGCTTTAAAGAGTGTCGGACGACAAACTGCCGTGTCGGACTTTATTATATTATTCATCGTTTTAATTTTAACCGCTCATTTTTCAAAATTTTATGTCCACCACCATCTCCCACATTCTCGCCCGGCAGATCATCGATTCCCGTGGCAACCCTACTGTTGAAGTTGATATCGAGCTCGAAGGCGGGGCGGTAGGACGCGCTGCGGTACCCAGTGGAGCGAGCACAGGCGAACACGAAGCTGTGGAGTTGCGCGACGGAGATAAGGAGCGTTACTTGGGCAAAGGGGTCTTGAAGGCAGTCCACAATATCGAGGAGATTATCGCGCCGGAAATCGAAGGATTTGACGCCTTGGACCAGGTTTCCATTGATCGCGCTCTTCTGGCGCTGGACGGCACGCCAAACAAGTCCAACTTGGGGGCGAACGCGTTGCTGGCTGTTTCCTTGGCAACGGCTCACGCAGCGTCCAACCAGCTCGGATTGCCGCTGTTCAAGTATATCGGCGGCCCTAACGCCAAGGTTCTCCCAGTTCCCATGATGAACATTCTCAACGGCGGCGCCCACTCGGACGCCCCGATTGATTTTCAGGAATTCATGATCATTCCGAGAAAGTTTGATACTTTTTCAGACGCACTTCGCGCTGGAACCGAGATTTTCCACGCACTGAAAAGCGTGCTTAAAGGACGCGGCCTTTCCACCGCTATTGGGGACGAAGGCGGTTTTGCGCCAAATCTGAAAAGTGCTTCGGACGCTTTGGAAACAATTGCAGAAGCCTGTAAAAAAGCCGGTTACAAACTTGGTGAAGAAATCTTTATTGCTTTGGACGTGGCTTCCTCGGAATTTTACGACGCTGCCACTAAACAATACGTGTTTAAGAAGAGCGATCAATCCCGTCGATCCGCAACTGAACTTGTCGCTTATTACAAAGAATTACAACAGCACTACCCGATTATTTCCATTGAAGATGGATGCGCTGAAAATGATTGGGATGGCTGGAAGGCAATGACTGATTCGCTGGGCCATAATACCCAGCTTGTGGGTGATGACCTATTTGTAACAAATGTTAACTTTCTTCAGAAAGGAATAGATAGCGGAACCGCTAACTCAATTCTGGTCAAAGTCAACCAGATCGGCACGCTCACTGAAACCCTTGATGCCATTGAACTTGCGAAGGCGAACCGTTATACTGCTGTTATCTCACATCGTTCAGGTGAAACTGAAGATACAACCATTGCTGATATCGCGGTGGCAACAAACGCTGGTCAAATTAAGACTGGTTCACTTTGCCGAACAGATCGCGTAGCGAAATATAATCAATTACTCAGAATTGAAGAACAATTAGGTGACAACGCCATTTATGGCGCTAAGATGCGATAAAAATTTGTGAGCGATAGATTCTTCGAGCATCAAACGAATCAAGCGCCCCCGGTGTGGGTCTCCCTCAACCGGGCGGTGGCTTCTATCATCGTTTTACTCGTCTTCGCGACTCTCGCAATTCGTTACCTTCCAGAGACTTCGCGCCGAAATGAAATGCGGGCGCAAATTCAAGATCTGGAAAATAAGCTGGCAGAAAAGAAGTCGATTTTGCAACGGCACGAACGTGAAGAGCGACTTCTGCGAACGAGTTCGGAATATCTGAGTTTGATCGCGCGCGACAAGCTCGACCTGATGCAAGAAGGCGAGACTCTCTTTCGCTTCGAAGCAACTAAGCACTGATGCTCTCTTGCCGGTGAATGATCCGTGGGGCTTGCTTGGGTTACGCTTCTTGTTCGAGGTTTCCCATTAGGAAAGCGATTAGGTGCAAGTCCCTAACAATCCTGATTTTGTGATCCGCAAAAGCACATTCCCTTCCCTATGTCCCTTGACCTTTCTAACCTTGACCTAACCCCGCTCTCTGCGCGCCTCCACGAACTCCGGAGGTATCTTTGACTTAGCCTCGCTTCAAGCCCGTCTCTCCTCTGTGGAAGAGGCCATGAGCGCTTCGGATTTTTGGAACCACAAGGAACGCGCGCAAGAGTTAGTGGAAGAAGTTTCCACACTTCGGGCAAAAATCAATCCCTTCACTTCACTCCAGCGTCAGTTGGCTGATTTGGAAGTGCTTGTAGAGCTCGCGACCATTGAAGCGGACCAAGCGCAGGCCGCCTCCGAGGTGGAGACAGAATTACAGGCCTTCACCAAAACGTTGGAGCAGTTCGAGCTGAAAATGCTCCTCTCCGGCCCGACTGACCGCTGTTCAGCGTTTCTCTCTGTGCAATCTGGAGCCGGTGGAACGGAGGCCTGCGACTGGGCGGATATGCTGCTGCGCATGTACCAACGCTGGTGCGAAAGGCGGGGTTATCAGACGGCGATCATCGACGTCCAAGCCGGAGACGAAGTCGGCATTAAGTCCGCAACCATCAGAGTGACAGGGGAGTACGCTTTCGGTTATCTGGCAACGGAACGCGGAGTGCATCGTCTGGTGCGCATTTCACCCTTTGACTCCAACAAGCGGCGCCACACCTCTTTTGCCGGAGTGGACGTCGTACCAGATCTTCCCGAAAGTGCCCCAGTTGAAATAAACGAGAGCGATCTGGAAATCGACACGTATCGCGCGGGGGGCAAGGGTGGACAAAACGTCAACAAAGTGGAGACGGCCGTGCGCATACGTCACCTCCCGACTGGATTGATCGCTGCCTGCCAAAGCGAACGTTCTCAAAATCAAAACAAGAACCTCGCGCTACGGATGCTCGCGGCAAAACTTCACCAAATGGAAGCCGACAAACGCAGCGCCGAACTCGAGCGCCAATACGGTGAAAAGGCCGACGTCGCTTTTGGCTCCCAGATACGCTCCTACGTATTCCAGCCCTATCAAATGGTGAAGGACCTACGCACTGGCGTTCAAACAAGCGATATCCAAGGTGTTATGGATGGCGATATTGACGCCTTCATAGAAGGAAAACTGCGCGGTCTTTCCGTGAAACGCGGCGCGGGAGAAGACGATCTGGAATAGCGCGGGAGGAAGCGGAGGCGCGGGCGATCGGTGAGTGGCGCTAAACGCTGTTCCAATCTATCAGAGGAGCAGCATGGTCGGGCTCGCAATGGGTGCAACGACCAGGGATCGGCGTAATGAGCGTCCTCCCCTTGGCACCGAGCGCCAAAAAAGCGTAGTAATCGTAAGGATGAGTTCCACCAATGAAGGGAGCCCAATCCGGGAGATCCGCTCGAATGGTTCCAACAAAACAAGCAAATGTGAGAGTCGTGCTGTTGGTTAGCTTCCAATGAGAACTTTGAGTTAACAAAACTTTCGTAACCTCGGCACAATCCGGGCCAATGGCAGGGTTTCCGCCGGACTCAGCCGACCTGTATTTGTCCATGTGGTCATACAGAGAGACATAATGAGCGCGCCGGAGGCCCTCCAGTAGCAGAGCCCGTGAACCGGGAAGATGGAGATAATCATCTTCAACAAAATACACAGGCTCGTCATCAGGTAAGGAGAGCGCGTACTCAATCGCAATCCGGAATCCTGCGGCACTGCTCCCTCCTTCGGTACGGATCAAATTACAGTCAAAAGCCTTTAACTGCTCAAAAGTCTCGTCCTTAACCTTGTCGGCAAACAAGACCACTTCATGAGCCGGGAAATGCTTCAGAAAATTCTCCAAGCAATAAAGCTTAGTGGCCTTTTGAAAGCGGACTTTTTCGTAGGAATTATCACTGAGCCGATAGAGGACTTTCATTAAAAATGCAGATTCTTAGTAGATAACCGTCCTTCAAACCCTATTTTCTGTCGAACCAAAAAATGGATAACGGCTGCTTGAAAAAAGATAAACGAAACTGAAGTTTACGCAAATCACACTCAAGAGTTTTGCTGTCAGGAGTGAACGACAAAGCAACCCATCTATCCATCATGATGCGTCGATTTGTTTTACTTGCTCGCCTCCCTCTCCCCGTTTTTAATCTAATCCACTATGGCTCATCCCCTTCTTTCCCTCCTCCAAAACCGCGTCGTTATCTTAGACGGCGCCATGGGAACCATGGTCCAGCGCTACAAACTCGATGAGTCGGCCTACCGCGGAGAACGCTTCGCTCAGTGGACCGGTAAAGACCTCAAGGGCAACAATGAGCTCCTACTGCTCACTCGTCCAAACGTGATCGAAGAAATCCACACCGGATATCTCGAGGCGGGATCGGATCTGATTGAAACCAACACCTTCTCCGCCACGACAATTGGCCAGCACGATTTTCTGCTTCAAGGCGAACATCCACGAAAGGATCAGGAGTTCATGGAACGCGTCATCCGAGACCCGTTTTTGAGGGAAACAGCTTGGGAAATGAACGTCGTGGCGGCTCGTCTGGCGCGCAATGCAGCGGATCGCGTTACAGAACGCACTGGGCTCCAAAAGTTTGTTGCAGGTGCAATTGGGCCTATGCCAGTGACTGGCTCACTTTCGCCGGACGTCAACGATCCTGGATTTCGCACAGTAACCTTTGAGCAACTGCGCTTTGCGTATCGAGAACAGGTCGAGGCGCTACTGGAAGGCGGCGTGGACACGCTTTTGGTGGAGACGATCTTCGACACTCTCAACGCAAAAGCGGCTTTCGCGGCGATCCTTGATGTCTATGAGGCTCAGGGAATTGACGCAGTTCCAGCCACGGGCGGAGTCTATGCTGCGGGGCGGCGGCGCATACCGATCATGGCATCGGTGACCTTTACACAGGCCAACAGCGACCGAACCCTCACGGGACAAACGCCCGAGGGCTTCTGGAACTCAGTATCCCACGTGCCACTACTGAGTGTTGGGATCAACTGTGCTCTGGGGCCCAAAGAGATGCGTCCGCGAGTGGAGGAGCTCTCCCGTTGTTCGCCGGTTTTTCTAAGCGTGTACCCCAACGCTGGCTTGCCCGATCCGCTTTCGGAGACTGGTTTTCCTGAAACACCGGAATCCCTTGCGCCTCAACTGGGTGAATGGGCGGCAACCGGTTTTCTCAACATCATTGGCGGCTGCTGCGGCACGACACCGGCACACATCGCAAAGATCGCCGAGGCAGTTAGGGACACTGCGCCGCGACAAATTCCGGCGATTCCGGCATCGTCCTCGCTGCGGTTATCAGGATTGGAGGCTTTCAATGTCACCTCGGCGACGAATTTTGTAAACGTCGGAGAGCGTACCAATGTAACGGGTTCGCCCAAGTTCCAGAAATTGGTGCTCGCGGGGGATTTCGAAGCGGCCGTGGCGGTGGCTAAGCAGCAGGTGGAAAACGGCGCGCAAATCATCGACGTCAACATGGACGAGGGGATGCTCGACGGCGTGGCGGCCATGCGGCGGTTTTTGCATCTGATTGGATCGGAGCCGGATATCGCCCGAGTGCCAGTGATGGTGGATTCCTCCAAATGGACGGTGCTGGAAGCGGGCCTTCAATGCCTTCAGGGAAAAGGGATTGTTAACTCAATATCCCTCAAGGAGGGAGAGTCAAAATTTCTGGAACAGGCGCGCAGCATCCGACGCTACGGAGCGGCGGTGGTGGTCATGGCGTTCGATGAGCGCGGTCAGGCGGACAACTTTGAGCGGCGGCAGGAGATCTGTGGCCGCTCCTACCGTCTGCTGGTCGAAGAGGTCGGTTTTCCGGCTGAGGACATTATTTTCGACCCGAACGTTCTCACGGTAGCCACTGGTATTGAGGAACATCAGAACTACGCGGTGGACTTTATTAAGTCGACACGTTGGATCAAGGAGAACCTTCCTGGGGCGAAAGTTAGCGGAGGAATTTCCAATATTTCATTCAGCTTTCGGGGCAACAATCCGGTGCGTGAAGCGATGCACTCGGTGTTTTTATTCCACGCAATTCGAGCGGGTTTGGACATGGGAATCGTGAACGCGGGGATGCTGGAAGTCTACGAAGAGATTCCACGCGAACTCCTAGAGCTAGTGGAGGATGTGCTTCTGAACCGCCGCACGGAGTCCACCGAGCGGTTGGTGAACTATGCGGAAACCATTCGGCACAAGGATAAAGCGGAAGTTCAGGTAGAAGCTGAGGCGTGGAGACAAGGCACGGTCGCCGAGCGGCTCAAACACGCCTTAATCAAGGGTGTGGTGGACTACATCGAAGTCGATGCAGAGGAGGCGCGCCAACTTTTGGGAAGGCCGCTTTTGGTTATCGAGGGACCACTGATGGACGGGATGAACGTGGTGGGTGACTTGTTTGGCGAAGGGAAAATGTTCCTGCCCCAGGTGGTGAAATCAGCCCGGGTGATGAAAAAAGCGGTGGCGTATCTCACTCCATTTATGGAGGAGGAAAAGGCAGCAGGTGGCGGGCGAGCTCAAGGTAAAGTGCTGCTAGCCACGGTGAAAGGAGATGTCCATGACATCGGCAAGAACATCGTCGGCGTCGTGCTTGGCTGTAACAACTACGAGGTCATCGACTTGGGCGTAATGGTTCCGTGCGACAAGATCCTAGAGGCTGCGCGCCAACACAATGCGGATGTCATCGGACTGAGCGGCTTGATCACTCCTTCGTTAGACGAAATGATTTATGTGGCGAGGGAAATGCAACGGCAGGGCTTCACCACTCCCCTGCTCATCGGCGGGGCGACCACCAGCAAAGCCCACACGGCGGTGAAAATGGCTCCGTACTATGACCACGCCGTGGTTCATGTTCTCGACGCCAGCAGGGCAGTGCCAACCGTCGGCGCGCTAATTTCCCCCGAACAACGGCGAAAGTTTGTGGACGAGAATTCGCGGATGCAGGAGTCGCTGCGCAACCAACACCAAGGGGCGGCCGAAGCGCTGGTGTCTATCGAGGAAGCGCGTGCCAAGCGGACTCCGATTGAGTGGCACGCTCAAGACATTGCGCAACCATCGTTTACAGGAGTCAGGATATTCGTGACCGAGGCTGCGAACGGAATTAAGACGCCTCCCATGGACGCCAAAGGCGCGCCAGTCTCCACCGTGCGGCTGGAAGAGATTGCAGCATTCATCGATTGGGGTCCGTTCTTCCACACTTGGGGACTGCGCGGCGTGTATCCCAAAATTTTGACCCACGAAAAGTACGGAGATGAGGCTCGAAAACTTTTCGCCGATGCGCAGGTGTTGCTAAGTCGGATTCTTTCTCAAAAACTTCTGGCGCTCAGGGCCGTGTACGGCTTTTTTCCCGCTGCAGCGGAGGGAGACGATGTGACGGTTTTTGCTGACTCAGAGGAGGAAACTCCATTGGAAAAGTTCTATTTCCTGCGCCAACAGCGTGAAAAAACTGAGGGCAAACCTTACCGGTGCCTCTCGGACTTCATCGCACCGGCGGGCGGAGACTGGAAAGATCATTTAGGTGCGTTTGCGGTGACCTCAGGATTCGGGCTACCGGAATTAATGGAAGAGTTCCGAAAGAACAACGATGATTACAATATTATTATGGCAGAAGCTCTGGCGGACCGACTCGCGGAGGCCTGCGCCGAGTGGTTGCACGCGCGCGCCCGCAAGGATTGGAGCTATGGGTGTTCTGAAACGTTTAATATCGAAGAAATTATTGAGGAGCGTTACAGAGGCATCAGGCCTGCTCCGGGGTATCCGGCATGCCCGGATCACACTGAGAAGGAAAAACTGTGGAGGCTTTTGCAGGTTGAGGAACGACTTGGGATGCGTCTGACAGAAAGTTTTGCGATGTGGCCAGGCTCCAGTGTGAGCGGGTTGTATTTCGGGCATCCGGAATCCCGTTATTTCAGCGTAGGAAATTTAGGGAGAGACCAAGTGGAGGACTATGCAAAGCGCAAGGAGTTGGCTTGTAGCGAGGTGGAGCGCTGGCTGGGACCTTGGCTTGGGTATGCACCCGCGTAACGGATGAGGCGCGGGTACGCTGGAAAGCGCGCTAAAAGTTAATTATGTATGCGAACACGATGCTTATTTTCTCTGTTCGTATGCTGCAAACACAGAGAATAGCGTCCTCTGTTATCTGAGTAATTATTGACCTTTGAGGGATCCTCGTTAGCCTTGTCAGGGAGATTTAAGTTACAGTCATTCGTCAGACTTCCCGCTTTAACATAGACATCAAGTACCAAGGCGACCAAAAAATGGCGACGTTTTCCACAAACGCATCTTTATCAAAAAGCGATTTCGCGTTCGCAAACCATGGGATGAAGGCGACCGTCTTAGCTAAGATTTTTCCGCCCGTCCCCAGTCTCATTGTAACTTGCGCGCTCGCACTTCTGACTCTGAGCGGGTGTAACGACTCCACACAAAACGCAGAGAGCCCTCAGATTATGAAAGAGCTTCTGACGGAAAAGCTCCCCAAAGGACTCGAACTCTCCGCCGCAAAAGCTCTCATGGAAAAGGAAGGGTTCGAATGTGTACTCAAGGAGAAGGCGCCTTGGAAAAAAAAGGGCGCTGTAGATTTTTTGCAGTGTAAGCGAACGGACGGTTCACCGCCTATTTTCCGTATTTGGGATGTCGCCGTTTTCCACGACGGTAAGAAAATAACCGACTTCGACGTCCGATCCGCCTTGAAATACCCGTAATTCTAGACGGGGCAACGAGTTAGAGCTGTTCGATAAGTTTCAGCAGCGAACGCAGACGCTTGGACGGGGAGTCACTCGCGTTTAATCGAGGGAACTTGCTTCCAATAAGCACGTAGTCCGCCGCCTGTCGCATCATCACTTTGTTTTCCTTCACCTCCACGGAATGGATACCACGCTGTCCCGCCGCAATCCGAATTGCGCCCATAAGCAGCAAGTTAGACACCGCCTCAGGCAAGCGCGCTCCAAAACGATCCTTCCAACTGAGCTCCAGGGCCACCAAATCAGGAGCGTTGCGCACGGCGGCAAGACTGCGATACGCCTCGATGCGCGTTTCGGGCGCGGCAATGTAGGCCACCGGCAAAAACGCGGGCGCTTTCTGCCCCTTTCCAGCGGCTAGAAAATCGGGTTCGCGGGAGGCGACAAACTCGAGATGCAGAACGGCCTGCTCCTGTTTGGCCTTTGTATCCCCTCGATGTTTGGCCATCGCCTGCTTGAGAAGACTACAATACAACTCAAAGCCTATCGCCACGATGTGACCGCTTTGCTGGGTCCCCAACACATTGCCTGCGCCGCGAATCTCCAAATCACGCAGCGCGATCTTAAACCCTGCGCCGAGGGAGGAATATTGTTTGATGGCGTTAATGCGCTTTCTTGATTCCCCCACCGTGAGCAATGCTTTTGGGAGCAACAAGTAAGCATAAGCCTGATGCGTACTGCGTCCCACCCGGCCGCGCAGTTGATACAGATCGGCAAGTCCGAAGCGATCGGCGCGATCAATGAGAATCGTGTTGGCGTTTGGAATGTCCAACCCGCTCTCGATGATCGTCGTAGAAATTAGCACGTCAGCCTCTCCGGAGACGAACTGGTGCATCACGTCTTCTAGTTCGGA
>Ga0209598_10001792_pt1 | contig 17263 bp, 11 predicted proteins | sample M_140807_EF_Meta_FD_187317 | JGI IMG/M metagenome (GOLD analysis project Ga0209598, IMG submission 187317) | Freshwater microbial communities from Lake Montjoie, Canada to study carbon cycling - M_140807_EF_MetaG (SPAdes) (version 2) | ecosystem: Environmental > Aquatic > Freshwater > Lake... | reverse complement strand
TTGCCGACAATTCCCACTACAAAAGGATCGTCTTTGGCCAGTTCCAGCAACCAGGCATTGTCCTCCACCAATGGACTGGCCTCAACAATAACCGTGCCCGTGACACGCTTGTACTGCTTCAAGGCGCGGAGGTGCTTTGGCAATACCGTACGGTAAAGAGATGTGCCCTTGCCTGGCCAAGGCACACCCTGTGGACGTTCGGGATCGTAAAAGTGCGTGTGGCAGTCAATAATGTCGAGGTCATTGCGCGGCTCAATGGCCAGACTTGTAGAATTGAGGCCTACCGCTGCAGCCAAGCTTGCTGTCATCGCTGCTCTTCGGCTTAACTTCTTACTGATATCAAACCGCATCGAATACCCTCTTGTGCTCTACTTGGTTTTCCCGATAGGCCATGAATACAATTTCCCAGCAGAATCACCAGCCATGAGTGTGCCGCCATCCCATGCAATGCCCACCCGCGTGGGCAGAATGCGGGTGCCAACGTGCGAATCCTTGCTAGACTCAGGGTTTTGGATGGAAAAAGCTTTGAGCTCCTTGCCATCATTCGCCCAAAGTCGCACCGTACGGTCTCGGCCGCATGTTGCTAGTTCCCCTTGGGGGCCAAATGCCGCGTCGAGCACACCGTTAGCGATCTTTCCATAAACACCTGCGGGCCGTTTAGGGGGATGGGCATCCGCTTTTGAAGTCTCCGGCCAGCCTTTGGAAATGTCCCACCAGACGACAAGCCCGTCTTCACCGCAAGAAGCCAGCACTTTGCTGTCGGATCGCCATGCGAGAGCCCGCACAGCCCCCTTGTGTTCTGACAAAGGAAGCACAACAGCACCACTGTTGGCATCCCATAAATGGATGTTGCCAATTCTGTCACCCGTTGCCAACAGCTTGCCATCGGGGCTGAATGCCGCGCTTGTAATCCAGTCGGTATGTTTCACGAGTGTGTTGAGAAGTTTGCCATCCCGGGTTGAAAACAGCTTGATGGTGCGGCCGGAACCAGCAATAGCCACCCGTTGCTCATCTGGCGAAAGGTCGGCTGCCATTACAGCATCTGTCTCGTTGCCTAAAGTGGCAAGTCGCTTGCCACTTTTCACATCATAAAGAACCGCCACGCCGTTCTGCACAGGTCTACCGCCTGCGGCAAGCAAAATGGTGCCAGATCTGCTGAAGCGCAGGACGTGTGGTTCGCCTTCTGGAAACGGTAATGACCCGATGGTCTTGCCCGTTACAGGATCTATAAAATTGATACACTCGTACGATGCCACCGCGGCCAGTGGGGCACGCGGGCTGGTTGCCAGCGCCAACACAGGAAATGGCCGGGTCGTTTTCGTCCGCTCAATGACGGGCCAACCGAGGGGCATGGGAGGTGGACCTGTCATGCCCTGCCCCGCCGATGGAACAAATCCGGTCGTTGTTGGGGCAGGTGCCGCACTGCTGCCTGCATTTTGACGCAATCCCGAATCGATCCACGCGCGGATAATCGCGACCTGTTCCTTGGGCAACGGATCGTTGTCCGGTGGCATGCGCTCTTCCGGATTTTCAGCCGTAATAACTTTGAATAGGCGACTGGCACCCGCCCGCCCGGCAACGACAACCGGTCCGCCACTTCCGCCTTTTTTGATAGCAACATAACTCGACAAGTCGAGGCCAGCTTCCTGCTTACCTGCCCCATGGCACTGCAAACAGTGCCGCTTGAGAATTGCCGCCACATGGTCGTCGTGATTGACTGGTTTGGGATCTTCCGCCCGGACTGGCACCAAGCCCATGCCAAGGAGGATTAGTGCGGCCATTCGCAGCACAACACGATAAGAATTTATATGAAGCACGGTATATCTCATTATTTTAGCCTTAGTGGTTGAATGCGAATTCGGTCGAATTGAGGAGACTCCAAAGAATGTCCTCATACACAGCCTGATCGCCTGCTGCGGCACCCACCAGATCTCGCATGGCTGCTTTTTCAGAAGGAGTCGGCTGACGGCACAGCACACGAACAAACAGAATCTCAACAATCTGATCAGGATGCGTTTTGCTTTCCAGTAATTTCTTGACCACGCCGCCAGAATCGAGCCGATCCCGGACCGTATCTCCCACCGCCATGTGCAATGTCTGCGATAGTGTTGGTTCCTTTTTTGTTTCACAAGCGCAAACGGTAGCCCGGCTGGAACGACCAAAAGTGGCAAAGAAAGGGTCTCCATGGCTGGGACCTTCGGTACTTCCACTCAACCGTGGATAATATTCGATGGCGCGGGTGCCCTCCTGAAAGCCACTGAATCGGCGGGGAACTCCAGTCACGGCAACCACAGAATCAAGCAGCACATCGGCGCGCAGGCGCCTAAGGTGGGCATGCGAAAACTGGCGTGTGTCGCGCAGATTGGATGGATTTGGGCGAACACTGAGTTGGTAAACGCGGGAGTTGCAAATATCGCGCACCAAGGTCCTGAGATCGAATTTGGAATCAACCAATCGCTTTGACAAGGCATCCAGAAGCGGGCCGTTGACTGGTGGGTTGCTGGCTCGCACATCGTCAACCGGTTCAACAATTCCACGGCCCAGCAACTGCGCCCAGATTCTGTTGGCAAGATTGCGGCTGAAAAGGTCATTGCTGGGGGACGTCAGCCATTCGGCCAAATCCTTGCGAGGGTCTCCCCCTGCCTTCACTGGGTCGATGCTGCCAAGGACCTTGGCAGGCATGGGTCTGCCATCGACAAGGTGGCGGGCGGGTGCCGCCGTGGTGTCGCAATAAATACGCCGTTCACGCGGTTCGATACCAGGCTTGCGTTTCATGCCGGTAAAAAAGCTAACAAAGCCGTAGTAATCGTCCATTGTCCAGCGGTCGAATGGGTGGTTGTGGCACTCGGCGCACTGAATCTGCACGCCTAGGAAGAGCTGAGAAAAATCAGCCGCAAACGCCTTCGGCTCAAATTGTGGTTTGTGCACGAGCATGGTGTAAAGGTTCACCGGGCCGTTCGTAAGATTGCTGCCCGATGCGGTAACCATTTCGGACACAAATTCATTGAGTGGCCTGCCCACGCTTATCTGTTTGCGGATCCACTGGTAATATGCATCGGCCGCTTTCACATCGGTAGAAACAGGTGCGTAGTTCCCGCCCATGACCCGTAATTGTTCGGCCCAGATGGCGGCCCACAGGCTTGCAAAAGCCTCATCTTTCAGCAACGAATCGACTTTCATGGCCCGTTTATCCGGGCGATTGTCGGAGGTGAACGCCTTGAATTCTTCAACTGTTGGAGGTCTGGCTGCCAGATCCAAGGTTACCCGGCGGAGGAATGTGGCGTCGTCGCACAATTCCGAGGGTGCGATACGAAGTTTTTGAAGTTTGTCAAAAACCAGAGTATCGATAAAGTTGAATGCCTGTGGATTGGGCCGCACGAAGCCCGCTTCAGATGGCAACACAATGGTTTCGACTCCCGTGGTGAATCGGCTAAAGCGCGCAAAGACATGCGTGTCGCCCGGACCAGTCGCCACAACTCGGCCATCGGAATCGATCTTGGCGACACTTTCGTTATTGGAGAAATATCGAGCCAGTCGGGTCACATCCCGTGTGGAACCATCACTGGCCAACGCTGTCGCCTTCAGAGTTGTGCCGAGGCCAGCTTTGCCAAAAACAAGCCGTTCTTCCGAAAGGACCAACTTTACCGTTTCCGGGACCGTTCCAGAATCGTCCGGAGTGCCTGCGGCAATCCAACGCAAGATCGTTTTGTAATAGTCGCTGTCGCGGGCAAATAGTTTGCCACCCGTATGAGGCACGGCACCAATAGCCTTGAGCAGCAAGAGGCTTTGCTCTGGTACGGCTGCATTCACTCTGCGGCCGACCATTTCATGAACAATCCGTTCGTAGTCGCCTTTCGGATCGTAACCAAACAACGAGAGCATGAACCCGTCTTTGCCGCGAGCGGATCCGTGGCACGTGCCGGAATTGCATCCGGCGCGGAACAGTACGGGCATGACATCCCTGCGAAAGCTGGTGATTTCCTCTGGAGCAGCCGCGAACAAAGGCAACGAACCAGCCAGCATGCCGAAGCAACACAGGGCAGCATGCGACACTGATTGCACAATCTCTTGTCTCTTTGTATAAAACACTTCAAAATTCTCCGGCTACTGAATTATTTGGGATCGATCCGAAGCGTGCCGCTGCCGGTACGCTGGCGAATTTCCTGACCGCCAGCCCTGACAATCACTTCGCACGACACTCCACGAACACTGCCCAGTAATGCTTCACCTGTCGCCTCGATATCGAAAGCAATTTCACGAGAATCTTTGGAGAGTATCGGCAACGGATCCACGACGTTAACACCCTTGGGCAACCCCAACAGCTTGACCTGAGCAGTTCCCTCGAATGGACTTTTGTGCTGGACTTTCCACACATAGCGTTGATGAGCGCCACGCCGAACACTTTCAGGCGCGCTTGTCAGCTCAACAAACGGTTCGGTAATCATGAGATTGACAATTTCAGAAGAAACGCGCACTCGACCTGTTCCCAAATAGGCATCAAGTCCTTCGCGAATAGTACTGGCTACCACCACCATAGGGCATGGCCCCAGTGGCGCATTGGCTTCACCTGAGATTTTTAGAACTGCTTCCGTTGCCCCTGCCGGGATGATCAATGCTGGTTGAATACCTACTCCTGCCGGAATCCAGTCGCACTGAAACTCAATGGCTTCGTTAAAACCGGGCCGACGCTTGATTTTTACCGGAATGGCCAGTTCACCACCCCGCACCAGCGGCACCGGTGGAGCTTGGATTTCAATCGAAAACGGCGCAGGATCTGTAATCGCCAGAACATAACGATCGAGCTTCACCGTACGCCATGCATCGCCTCCCGAATGATTGATAAAGGGGATCTGTTGTTGCGACCGGCTTTCAAATGGACGCGTGGCATCTACTGGCTTGGCTTCAAACGTGATCAGGGCTGAACCGGGCTGCGCGGAATCATCAGCAACCAATTGGACAGGCCAAAATGTCCGACCGGCAGGTATTCGGGAGGAAACCATACGAACGCCGGCTGGCAAACCGTGCGCCACCAGATTCAGATCGCCCCGGTAGCTATTGCCTTGCCCCTGCTGGACATTCACATTCACCGTCCATCGGTTGCCACGGGGAACGGCCAACCCGCTTGTACGGATGCATTCCATCCAGTCGAATGCTGTGCTGGCTAAAAACGTATGAACGGAATCAGGAGCTTGCTCCACTTCAATCCGGTAAACAGCGGTTGATCCGCCAGAACCGCTGGAATCCTGAATTTCAAGATGGTAATAGCCATCCGTCTTCACATCCCAGACAACAGAAGGATCGAGAATATCTTTCAATCCGCCCCTGCTGCGAAAAGAGGTGCCAAAAATATCGCGGTCTGGTAATGCGGAATCGTCTACTTCCCATTCGATGGGACCGGGTTTGCCATCAACCGTGACGGGCCTCAGACGCAGTACCGGGTCAATGGGCGAGCCTAGCGTTGCCGCGAACACCCTAATGCGCAACCGATCCCCCTTCTTGACGGAAAGGCCAAAGGTATCGGTGTCTTCGCGGGTATTGATGATGCCGTTGAGAGCGGCTGGAAGCTGGCCCACACGGGTAACGATGGCATCCGTTTCTTCAAGGATATTCGGGTAGGGACTGGACCGCATAGATAAAGGCGAAGGGGCGTCTCTATAATAGTCGAACGTTCCCGTTTGGCTAGGCACCTTAACCGTTTCGGTGAATTCACCCAGAGGGTCGCCCATGAACCGGAATTTTTGAGTGGTGCCCGCCTGTGCCCCTGGCGGAAAAACAGCCAATGGCCGGCTGTTGGTGCCAATATGAACACAGTATTCCCTGTCATCTGGAACAAAAATCGAGCGTTTCACTTCCACATAGGCGAATCCATTACGCGGTAGCTTTACTGCCGCCATTGGATCTTGCAAATGCAGTGAATTGTCGTCGTTGGATGCCATCTCCTGACCGGTTTCGTCGAGAATGCGTATGGCCAAATCATATTCGGACCCACCGTAGTGCACATCGGCAATGCGTACCGAGTCCACTTCGGCCGTAAGTCTTTGGCCCGCCACAGCCGGCACGCGGTAGATATCGATATCGCCGCGGCCACTTGGCCCCATTCTTCCCCGCACAGTCACATTGGGCACAACCGCGAGGGCTGTCTGGATGGTGTCATTGGAGTTGTAGCCTTTTTCGTTTTCATCCACGACGGGAAAGGGCGAGACATGAAAAGTCCCAATCGAGGTAACCTCGGTGGCCGTGCGCATGCGAAACGGATATTCGCCGGGCGCACAGTCTGGTGCGATTTGAAACTGACAGCGCACCTGATCTTCGATACGGCCGCCGTGGGCCAACCCAATGGGATGAGCCAGTTTCGGCATCGATTCAACGCGCAGCGCCTTGATTCCTGGCTTGTAAAAAACAATCTCGCGGGGATCGTTCAGGCAGGCTCCCTGAATGATTACTTCCACCGTGGTGCCTCGCTGGCCCATACGAGGCGTGATCTTTTCGATATGCAAAAACATGGCAGCGTCTGCGGGTGTGATCCAAATCAAGCTCAGGCATAATGCCACAGCTTGAAAAACAACGGCAGGCAGAGATGCCATCTGCAGGCAACGGTTTTTCATGGATCAACCCAACAACCCTTTCACCAGCTTGCCATCCTTGATGATCTCAATAGGACGGGTGCCGAAGGCTACAAGTTCCTTGTCGGCATCGATACCGATCTGGTGGTAAATGGTTGTCAGCAGATCTTCCAGCGGAAGCGCGTCGCGTGCCGGCTCGGCAGCCGTGGCATCGCTGGCCCCGTAAATGAGCCCCCGGGCAAACCCGCCCCCCGCCAGCAGCATCGAATAGCATCGAGCCCAGTGATCGCGACCGCCCGTAACGTTCACCTTAGGCGTGCGGCCAAATTCCGTGGTCACCCAAAACAGGGTGGAATCAAGCATGCCGCGCTGGGCGAGGTCTTGCACCAACCCGGAAATGGCATGGTCAAGGGCGGGCATTTGGTCGAGGCAATTCTTGCGCACATCCACGTGCGAATCCCATTCACCGTAGGTCACGGTGACAAACCGCGTGCCGGCTTCCACCAAACGCCGGGCCAAGATAAGCCTTTCCGCCAGACCTTTGGGATGAAATTTGTTATCTGGGCCGCGCAAGCCCGTGACATCGCGGCCATACAGGTCCATCGTTTCCTTGGATTCTCCATCCAAGGTGAAGGCGGACTGCGCCCGGGTGGATGTCAGTAAACCATAAGCGCGCTTGTAAAAATCGTCCATGGTATCGAGCGTGGCGGGATCCGCTTCCATCGCTCGTATTTGCTTTTCAACGATTTCCCTGGCAGCGCGGCGGCGATCAAACCGGGCACCAGAAATACCTTGGGGAACCGAAAAATCTCGCACCTTGAAACCTGCCTGACCGGGATCGGCATTCAGGTCAAACGGGCCGAAAGTGCTGCTTAAAAATCCGGTACCACCCGCAAAACTGTTGTTACTCGGAATCGCGATATAGGGAGGCACCTCGCCCCTGATACCCAGTTCGTGCGAGACCACGGCGCCCATCTGCGGGTAGTCGATCACCGCGGTGGGGGTGTATCCGGTGAACAGGTGGTACGTGGCCTGCTGATGGTCTGGGATGCGCCCAACCACGCTGCGGATTACGGTTATCTTATCGGCAATGGCCGAGGTCTTTGGAAAGTTGTCGCTGAAAACATCGCCATGCTTGGTCTTGGCAACTCCGAACGAACCCCGGTATTCCACGGGCGCCTCGGGCTTCGGATCGAACGATTCCTGCTGGGGCATTCCGCCGCCCAGATGAAGTTGGATCACGCTCAGGGCTTTGGGTGGCGCTTTGCGGTTGGCGCCTGCTCCAGCCGAGAACGCTTTGTTTCCAGATTCTTGAGCGCGCGCTTCAAGGCGCAGGAAGTCCCCCAACGAAAGACCCAGCGCACCAAAAACCCCTGCCTGAATCGCCTGCCGGCGCGATGCCATGGTGCGGAAGCCAGCGCACCCTTGAAGGTTAGGTGCGCTTTGAGGCTGATTGGTACGGTGCATGAAACTAAACCCCATGAAATCTGGGTGGGAGGGCTCTTTATTAAAATCCCATGGCAGCAGACCGAGTGCAAGGTCACCGTCTGGGATTGTTGTGGGCTAGGCACGCCAATTCAAGCAACAATCATATTCATTCAGGAATCGGTTAAACCAAGAACGATCAATGGCCAAAATTGCAGTTAACCTTCACTGCACTGAAACTGTCACCGTCTCAATTTTAGCATGGCCTGAGTTACGGAATGGACGGGGAAGCGGTTGCGCGATTCCTTGGGCGTCGATGGTTCGACAGCGAAACGTGTACTCGCCCGCAGGCACTCCGGGCAGCACGGTGGCCCAGTGGGCGTTGGTCAGTCGCATAGGCCACGATTGTGGTTTGCCCGTCGCGTCGAATCCGTGAGTGCCCGGTAGGATTGTTTCCCCCATCAGACCGGTCCAACGGGCTGGAGCACTCAGCAGTTCCGCATCTTTCCAAATGTTATTTACCGTTTTGGCAGCGGTCGCGGGTTCCAGCGACACCTGAACTTTAGATAGCCCGGAAATTCCAACTTGGGCATAACCAGTTACAGCGATTGCCTCGCCCGCCTTGATGGTCCGGGGAATCGACAGCGTGGCGGCAAAGGTCTTCATGGGGCTATCAACATCGTTGCCTTGGTCGGCATACGTATCGTTGGAAGTGGCAAGGTTGGTCAGGAACAGGTGGCTGAGCCACTTGACAGATTTGAATCCATAATCTTCCGGTACCACCATGCGGACTGGGCCACCACGCTCCGAATCGAGCCATTCTCCATTCAATTTGTAACAGAGAATCACTGGAGGCAAACCGGGCGGTTCTTCGAGAACGCGTCCGACGGGCAGCGAACTGCGAAACACCTGCTTGGGGTCGTTGTTGTGGTAACCATGGTAAAAAACACGCCTCAGCTTATCCTCGGGCTGAGCCAGCCAGACAACATCGCGCAAGGCTACGCCTTCCCACAACCCCATGCCAAGCGGGCACCCCAAATTCAGACACGTCATGACCTTGGCAAAACGGATGGTTTGCTTTTCACCTAGCTTCAACAGACCGGCAAAATCGAGCGCGTTATTGGTTGCCCGTGTCAAAGGATTGCCGATTTTCGCCGGATGATCCGGGTCTGCCAATACTTCCAGCCGCCAAGTGTCTCGGGTCAGACCAACTTCACGTTTTTTCTCGTCTGGCAAGGAGTGCGGGAGCGGCTTGCCACGCGACACATCACGAAAATTCATGGAGGGGGTAAAGTATGGCTCCGGACGGGCGCCAGCCTTTTCCGGTTTCACTTTCTTGTTGTTTTCCTGAGTGACAGCCAAAGCGTTCGAACCCGACACTACTCCGCCAGCGGTAACCAGCCCCATGAAATAGCGCCGGGTCAGCCGGGCATGTTCTTCCAGAAACGATTTGTTGTTCATAAATGCACCCTAATAACGACTTCAAATAGGCTCATGCGCCAATGCCAGAACCGGGCCTTGCCCCTGCTCGAGCCTGCGAAAATTCACAAATGCCACCACATCAGACAGCACCCTGATCTGCGCCTTCACGCCTGCAACTGTCGCGCCGCAGTCGTCAACGTGATCGATCACCAGCAATAAAATCTGTCCGGGAAAAACCTGAACACGCGACATGCCAGCCTTGGGATTATCGAGGGCGCCCAAACAATCGATAAGCGCGTCGAGATTTCGGCCATAGGTGGGAAGAAAACCAAAGGCTTCAGCAAGAGCCTTGTGGAGGGCACTGCCATCAACCAAGGCGCGCGCGTCGATCCGGATGATCATGGTGGCTCCTGTTCAGCGGATTTTTTTGAACGAGTCGTAGTGATCGTCGGTGTAATGGGCAGTTCCATCCGACCCTGTAACCAAACGTTCCGCACCCCGATTGACGCCGGAACGCAGCGGATTCACGTCCCATTCCTGGTACCTAATCCGCTTGCCGGTGCGGTCTGTTTGAGGAAGTCGGCGCTCAAAATTACCAAAGGTTCGTCCACCTTCGTAGCCTTGCATCGGCTGGCTGTTTTTATCGACATAGTCAAGTACCTTCAGGGCCTTCTCGGGCACGCCCCGAGGGGCGGCAGATGCGGGCGATTTTGGTGCGATTGCGGGCGGTTTGGTGGCAACGGCCTTGGCGGGCGGTGCAAAGCATTCCGCCAGAAAAAGCTTGATGGCCGAGAAGGCGCGTTGGTCGGCATCGGGGTCGTAGGCTCGGCCGCTCTTGAGGTCGCTGCCCGCCTGAGGGTTGGTAAAATCGCCAGCCACACCACCCAGACGCAGCATCTGCCAATCGACACCGCCCGAACGCATCTCCTGTTCAAATGCAGCCACCTGTGGAAGGGGCACCAACGGGTCGTCAGCTCCAACAATGGCCAAAATCGCCGCGCCGATGTTCTTGCCATCGAGCCCAATCGGATTCAGATCGCCATGCACACAAGCGACGCCCTGCAAATCGGCTTTCGATCGAGCCAATTCAAGAACTGCTGTTCCCCCCGTGCCAAATCCCACGGCTGAAAGCCGCGAGGAATCGACCTGGGAAACCTTGCCCATGGCCGAAAGCCCTGCCGCCGCACGCTTCCTGACCATGGCCCGATTGTTGCCGGTCAGACCAAGACGCGCAGCGGCATCCGCGGTATCGCGCGGCGTTACACCCTTGCCGTAGAGGTCGATGGACAGAACCACGTAACCCAGAGAGGCGATCTGGTTCGCCTTCTGTTGGGCCTGAGAGCTGGATGCGCCCAGTTCGTGGGCCAACAGCACTCCCGGGCGCTTGGCAGGCCCATTAGGGTCGAAGGTTAGCTGGCCTTCCAGTTGGGTGGCGCCATCCTGATACGGTACGGGCCGAGTAACAACCAAGGCATGCGCGGGTTGGCCAAACGCCAGCAACGCCACAAACGCCAAAACAATGGATGCCAGCGTGCCGATGTTGTTTCTCATGCGTTTTGGCCCCAGCAGATGAATTATGCCAATGTACTAAAGAAACCCACGCCGTGGCACAGGAAAAGATTCCACTCAGAACCGGTGATTATGCGTGATATGATGCTATCTCTGACGCGGCTCTAACAACCAGAACGGATGGATGGCAACAGGTCGCATGGTGTTGAATGGACACCTGGCTGACAGCCGATTGAAAAGTCGGGAGAAATGCAGTGGCTGTTGTAACTAATATTTCTTCTTATCTGTTCGCGTCGCTCGACGGGCTCAAACCGCTTCGTGAACGTTTGACTGCCGCCTGCCATGAGTGGGGTCTGAAAGGAACAATCCTGCTCAGCACCGAAGGCATCAACCTGTTCGTTGCGGGGCCCGCCGCGGAAATTGGCCAACTGATGTCCCTATTGAGATCTGTTCCTGGCCTTGAAAACCTGCGACCCAAAATCAGCGAGAGCACCGAGCAACCATTCACCCGCATGCTTGTGAAAATCAAAAAAGAAATCATCGCGTTTGGTGTCGAGGGGATCGACCCGGTGAATCGTCCCGCGCCCCGTCTGGCCGCCAAGGAACTCAAACAATGGCTCGACGAGGGCCGCCCTGTCACGCTTATTGACACCCGAAACGATTATGAAGTCAGTCTGGGAACTTTCAATAACGCGTTGCCGATCGGCGTGAGGCACTTCCGCGACTTCCCCGCTGCCGTGGCCAATTTGCCCGCATCGCTCCAGCAGCAACCGATTGTCACCTTCTGTACCGGTGGAATTCGTTGTGAAAAAGCGGCGCCTTACATGATTCAGAATGGATTCGACAACGTTTATCAGCTCGATGGCGGCATTCTGAAATATTTTGAAGAGTGTGGTAGCGCGCATTACCATGGTGAATGTTTCGTGTTCGACAAACGGGTCGGCCTTGCCGGCGATCTCGATGAATCGGGCCATGGCTTATGTTATGTGTGCCAAAGCCTGTTGACGCCCGAAGAGCGCGCAAGCCCGCTGACAGTGGAAGGCGTATCGTGCCCGAGGTGTTACCAGTCTCCCGAGGAACAGCAGGCTCGTTCCTTGGCCGGGCACCGTGAAAAGCTCAAGCGCGTCACCACGCCGCTTCCCGGAAAGCTGCCACAGGATAACTTCAGACCGCTGAATATCCACGCGCGCCACGACGGTTGGACCCTACTCGACTGTTTGTGCGATCTTTTCGACCATGTTCCCCGGCACGAGTGGCTCGCTCGTTTTGAAGCCGAAGACATTGTGGATTCCGGCCATCGACCGTTATCAGTATCTCACCAAGTGCGCGCGGGCGAACGCACTTTCACACGGGAACGGCTTCAAATTGAACCGGATGTGAACACAGCGATTGACATTCTGCACGAAGACGAGGCGTTGATTGTGATCAATAAGCCCGCCCCCCTGCCGATGCACCCGAGTGGCCGTTTTCATCGCAACACGCTGGAATGGTTTCTCAAGGAAGTTTACGCTCCGCAGAAACCGAGACCTGCCCACCGCCTCGATGCCAACACATCGGGCGTCGCGGTTTTCACGCGCACCCGTGCGTTCGCGCAGGTACTTCAACCGCAATTTGAACAGGGTGTGGTGGAAAAACGTTATCTGGCGCGCGTCATCGGTCTTCCACCAGAACAATATTTCCGCTGCGACGCCCCCATTGCCACCAATGCCGGGCCACACGGATCACGCACGGTCGACTTAATTTCCGGACTCTTCGCCCTGACGGAATTCGAGGTGTTGGAGCGTTACCCGGACGGCACATCTCTGCTGATGGTGACTCCCCGTACCGGTCGGACTAATCAGATACGTGTTCATCTTTGGCATTTGGGTTGGCCGATTGCAGGCGATGCGATGTACCTGCCCAATCAGCAACTGGGGGATATGCAAACGACGTCCATGAGTTGCGAACCTCTGAAGCTGCTTTCGTGGAAACTGACATTCAAGCATCCGCTTCATGGGAAACCCGTAACATTTTGCGCACCCACGCCGTTGTGGGATTGATTCCCGGGCACGCCAATCTCCTGATTGGCGTGGCTTGTTCAACACTTAATCGAAGCAGACCTGATTTGAGACGCTATTTCAATGGCTCGCCATTTTTGTCGATGGCACCTGCCGCCACGAGGTGCAGCTTTGCGGGCAGAATGTGCTTCTGCGCAACTGCGCGAACCATTTCTGGAGTCACTTCGGCAATAGCCTTGCTGAACCGCTCAAGATGATCTTCTTTCCAACCGAAGCGATCCACAAAAAGAAGTTGCTCCGCCAAGGCAGTGCCACCGTCGTAGCGGAATGGCAAGTTGCCCAGCAAATAGCTTTTGGCATCTTCCACTTCATCCTTCGTGGCCATTTCCTTACGCAGACGCGCGATTTCCTCTAGAAATTCCGCTTCCACACGCTGCAAATTTTTCGCATCGGTGCCAATGTAACAGGCGAAAATACCCGGTAAAAGATCGGATGATGAGCAAATCTCGGCGCGCACGGTATAAGCCAAGCCCTCCCGGTCACGCAGTCGCCCCGAGAGCCTGTCTGTGAATCCCGGACCAGTTCCCAACACATGGTCCATCACCAGCAAAGCATGAAAATCCGGGTGATTGCGGGTTATGCCAGCATGCCCCATGAAGAACTGCAACTGTGCCGATCCCGGCAGCGATATAAATGTTTTCGATGCCTTGGGGGCAGGAATTGCCGGCAATTTTAGCTTCGCGGGTGCCTTGCGCGCTTTGCATTCACGTGTCAGCTTGATCAGCAGTTGCTCCATATCACCAGCGTCAAAATCGCCGACAACGGCCAGTGTGAGGTTGTCGGGAGTCATCACGCGGGCATGAAAACTCTTGCAGTCATCCAGTTCCAAAGCCTCAACAGTGGCGCGTGTGCCGATGCTAGACCGACCCAGCGGATGCTTGGCTCCATAAATGGAACGGTTGAGAGCTTGCTTGGCCCGGATCATACCATCTTTTTCGCTATTGAGAATGACCGCCAACTGGCCCTCCCGCATCTGTTCAAAGGAGTCCATGGGAAAATCAGGCCTATCGAGTGCAGCCAACATAAGGCCCAGCGCTTTTTCGCGATCTTTCGAAAGTGCCATGAGCGAAGCGCCCGATCCGTCGAATTCCATCTGCGCGCCCAGATCTTCCACCGATGCGGCAAATTCACGCGCTGTGCGCCCGTCGGCCCCCTCTTCAAGGAGGGAGCACGTCAGAGACGCTAATCCAGCCTTTTCCGCCGGTTCGTACAAGCGAAGATCGTGCCAGCTAGCCCCGGCAACAATGACAGGAAGCCCTCGGCGTTCGAGAAGCCAAACCACCATCCCATTGGGCAATATCACTTTTTTCGCACCACCGAGAGGATTGGAATGAACGATGGCTGGCTGTGACTGTTTGTATTCTTTCCGCCCATGCAGGAGTGCTCTGCTTTTTAAACGATAGCTCCCCGGCTTAGCCGATGCCGATGCGGAAGCTGGACGTGAGATCACCATGGCACGGTGGTCTGCCGCCAAATAGGTTTTGGCCACGCGCAGGATATCTGGTGCCGACACGCGGGCGACAGCGTCGATATAACCTTTCAGACGGGGTAAGCCGCCATCGACCACACCCAGCGCCACTCCCATGGCCCGTCCATGCACGGTTTCCTGCTCAAACACCATGGCAGCCAATAATTTGCGGCGAACCCTTTCCAATTCATTGGGCGACACAGGCTGATCTCGCAGTTTTTCAATTTCCTCAAAGAGCGCCTCTTCTGCTTCCTTTAGTTCGGTATCGGGAAGCAATTCGACCTGCAACTGCAACCATCCTGGATGCCTTCCGGCACTATGCGATACGGAAACCTCAGCGGCCAAACCATCGTCTTCCACCATCCGTGTGTAGAGCCTAGATGTGCGGCCTTCTGCCAGGATTGTTGCCAAAAAATCGATGGCAGCCTCATCGGCATGTCCGCCAGTAATGGAGCGGTACCCCAATACCAAACGTGTGACATCGAATTTTGACTTCATCATTTTTTTAATTGGCAATACAGGCAGAGTTGTCGGAGTTTTGGGCCGCTCTGGCAGAACGCCACGGGGGATAGCGCCCAAATGACGCTGAACTGTTGCCAAAGCCGCAACGGGTTCGATACCGCCCGCGACAATCAGCACGGCGTTGTTGGGGTGGTACCAGCGGTCGTGGTGCGCCTTGATCACCGCTGCTGTGGCATCTTTGACGTGACTTTTTTCACCAATTACCGGGTGGCCATAGGGCGCATTAGGTCCAAAGAGAAGGGGCAGCAGCGTTTTTTGCTCCAACTCCCAAGGTTGGTCATCTCCACGGTTCAATTCTTCAATGACTGCGCCTTTTTCCTGCTCAAATTCATGTTTTTCATCGATTCGTAAGTTCCGCATTCGATCCGCTTCGATCTTCAACGCTTCTTCCCAACGGTCTGCCGCAAAATCAAAATGGTATGCCGTGATGTCTTCCGACGTGAACGCGTTGTTCGCTCCTCCACGTCGAAGTGTGATGCGGTCGATATCGCCGGGCATCAGCTTGTCGGTTCCCTTGAACATCAAGTGTTCGAGGTAATGCGACAATCCGGTCTGGTCGAGTTTTTCATCGGCACTGCCCACGCGGTAAACCAGCATGGTTGTCACCGTGGGGGCACGTTCCACCGGCACCAGATAGACTTCCAAACCATTGTCAAGGAGATGGCGTGTGACCTTGTCGTTCGCTTTTTTGCATGCTTCCACGATGGGCGCAAATGCCTGCCTTGAACTTGAATCTGGAGCCTGCAAGGGACCGACCAAGGTCAGAAACAGAAAGAGCATCATGATCAAAGCCTTTCAGGACGAATTGGATATTCAGCGCAAGGGACTCTCGCCACCGGAACGAGCAGGAGTGGGGCGATCGCGCATCTTGAAATAGATTTCCATTTGCATGCGCCTTCGTTCAAGACCCGGTGCGATCGAAAGGTAATAAATAGTGAGTCCTAATGCTATGGTAGCCACGATCTCAAAACCAAAGATCCAGTAAAGTTCCTGATAAACTGGGGGCCGCAGGGGTCGGCGGTAAAATCGGGGGTTGAGTTGCCAGAGGCCCCATGCAGGTCGTACTGGCATTTGCTCATCCATCAGCCACCTCCCTGTCGCGGGTCTGTATACCAGCTACAATAGACTGTCGAAGAGCGGGAGAAAGAATCGAATCGCGGAAAGCCAAGGCAGTTGCACATTATTCTAGTAGAATAAATTTGTCTTCCATTTACATCAGGGAACGCCGCCGTGAGTTCCGACAAGATTACCGAATACCTCCAGCAGTTTGCGCAGTCGCGCCAGGAGATGATGGAGCAACTTCGCAAGGTGATTGTCGGGCAATCCGACGTCATCGAGCAGATTTTGGCGGCGGTGTTCACTCGCGGGCATTGCCTTCTGATTGGCGTGCCCGGCTTGGCTAAAACCTTGCTGGTGAGCAGTATCAGCCAGATCATGGAGCTATCCTTCAAGCGGGTCCAGTTCACACCCGACCTGATGCCTTCCGACATCACCGGAACCATGGTTCTGGATGAATCGTCGGGCAGGCGTGAGTTCCGGTTTGTCAAAGGCCCCATCTTTGCCAACATTCTGCTAGCAGATGAAATCAACCGAACACCGCCCAAGACCCAAGCGGCACTCCTGCAGGCCATGGCTGAAAAGGAAGTGACCGCCGGTCAGGAAACGTACAAGCTGCCCGACCCGTTTTTCGTGATCGCCACGCAAAACCCAATCGAGCAGGAAGGAACTTATCCGTTGCCTGAAGCCCAGCTCGACCGGTTCATGTTTACAGTGCGGGTTGATTATCCGAGTTTGGAAGAGGAAAAGAAAATCCTGGCAACAACCACCAAGGATGAACAGCCGGAACTCAGGCGTGTTCTTAGTTCCAAGGCTATTTTGAACCTCCAGAAGCTGGTCCGCAGCGTTCCGGTGGGAGAATTTGTGCTGGATTACGTGGCGCGATTGGTTCGTGCCACGCGACCAGGCACCCCAGAGGCGCCTCCATTTATAACAAAATGGATCGATTTTGGCGCCGGCCCCCGCGCGGGACAAAACCTCGTGCGGGCGGGCCAAGCTTTTGCGGCCATGGATGGACGCTATAGTGTTTCGTTGGCCGACATCAAGCGGGCTGCGGAGCCCGTGTTGCGCCACCGCATGGGAGTAAATTTCCAGGCGCAAGCTGAGGGCAAGAAAGCCGAGGATATCGTGCAGATGCTCTTGGATGCCGTCGCAGAACCCAAGGTTGAACAGTACGGCCGATCAGGCCGCCGCTGATTTTTTGCTTAACAAGGGAGAAAGACCAGAATGTTGATGACTCG
>Ga0209598_10001788_pt1 | contig 17288 bp, 14 predicted proteins | sample M_140807_EF_Meta_FD_187317 | JGI IMG/M metagenome (GOLD analysis project Ga0209598, IMG submission 187317) | Freshwater microbial communities from Lake Montjoie, Canada to study carbon cycling - M_140807_EF_MetaG (SPAdes) (version 2) | ecosystem: Environmental > Aquatic > Freshwater > Lake... | reverse complement strand
TGGACTGGACCGAACTGTGCACGCCGCCCGTCTGCGACGACGAGGCGCTGGCCTGGCTGAGCGAAAACGGCCTGGCCAGGCCGGACACTCGTGCGATGCAATTGATGGTGCAATCGGTGCGTGCCGAATCGCTTGCAGGGTGGGCCGCTGCACGCGCGGCCAGCGGCGACGTAAATGGTGCCATCGCCGCGTTGCAGCAGGCACTCGCACTGAACTCAGCGCATCTGGGGCATCGATTGACGCTGGGCCAGTGGCTGCTCGAAGCCGGACGGGTCGACGAATGCCAGCAGCTGGTGGCCGGACTGCCTGAGGCCGCGCGCGAGGGCGACTGGCCCGATGTGGTGTCCAGCCTGATCGCCTTTGGGGCCAAGGACTGGGCGGCAGCCGAGCCGCCGCTGCTACGGCTTGCGGCACGGCCCACTGCACCGATCAACGCCGCCGCGTGGCTGGGCCGACTGCATCTGGCGCAAGAGCACTGGGCCGATGCAGCACAGTGGTTTCGCCGCGCCAAGACTCAAGCTGGCGGCGAGCTGGTGTGGGAGGGACTAGGGTTGGCATTCCTGAAGCTGGGCCAGACGGGCGAAGCGATCAGTGCGCTGACCCAGGCAATTGCGGTGCAACCGGCCAACGCCCGGCTGCACCTGCTGCGCGCGGTCGCCTGCCAACAAGCCGGCCAGTTCGACCGGGCGCAAGGCGGTCTGTGGCGCACCCTGGCCATCGACCCGTCACTCGTCGAAGCGCATCGCCTGCTGGCCGAGATCGCCCGCGCGCAAGCAGACACCAAGAAGCCCCTAGGTCGTTGAAGCACCTGAGGGCTTGTGTCTTGCGTAAGCATCTGTTCTCCGCGGCGAAACGAGCTTGCAGGCATTTTCCCCACCGGGACGCAGAGCCATCGCGGAGCTGATGGCGGCTCGATGCACACCACAGGAAACCGATCTCAGCAAGCCCGTCGGATCAAGCTTTTTATTGCCCAGCACAGTCGTAAAAAATTTGTTATAGTGTTTGACTCGTCGTTGCGCATGACCATGTGCAACGGGGTTCGGCAGAGTCCGCTGAACCGAAAGCTGTACTCAGGAGTGGTAGTTCAGTCGGTTAGAATACCGGCCTGTCACGCCGGGGGTCGCGGGTTCGAGTCCCGTCCACTCCGCCAGACTGACGCAAACAATGGGGCGAACGAGAGTTCGCCCCATTTTGCTAAATGAGCCCCGAATGTTCGATCTGATCAGAAATAACCAGCGCATTCTGCAGTTTCTCCTGTTGCTGCTCATTTTTCCTGCCTTCGTGTTTTTCGGACTCTCCGGCTATGAGGGCATGATGTCCACCGACAAAGGTGTGGCATCGGTCGATGGTAAATCCATCAGTGCTCAGGAGTTTGATCAGGCGCAGCGGCGTCAACTCGATCAGATGCGTCAGATGCTCGGCGAGCAGATGGATGCCAAGCTGCTCGACACACCGGAATCGCGTACCCGCATTCTTGAGAGCCTGATCGCCCAGCGTGCACTGGCCGGCGAAGCCGCTCATCGACACATCGCTGTCAGTGACGATATGGTTCGTAAGGCCATCATGGCGATTCCGGGTCTGACCCAGCCAGACGGCAGCTTCGACAGTGAGCGCTACAAGGCCTTGTTGTCTGCGCAGAACCTGACGGTGCAAGGCTTTGAATCTCAGGTGAGAAGTGACCTTGCCTTGCAGGCACTGCCCGACGCTGTTCAGGGCTCGGCGATCATGCCGCATACCGTGCGTGACCGGCTTGCAGCGCTGCAGGACGAATCGCGTGAGATCCGCTTTGTGCGATTTGCACCGGCCGACTTTCGCAGCGAGGTGGTGGCCGATGAAGCTGCGATTAAGGCCTTCTACGAGGCGAATTCGAAGTCATTCGAGTCACCCGAGTCGGCTCGCATCGAATTCGTGGTGCTGTCTCGCGAGGCCCTCGCCGCACAGATGTCGATCGGAGCCGACGACCTCAAGACCTACTACCAGCAAAACGCCTCGCGCTTCGGTTCGCCCGAGGAGCGTCGCGCCAGTCACATCCTGATTCAGAAGGGGCCGAAAGCGGCCGAGAAAGCGCAGGCCATACTGGCCAAGGTCAAGGCGAATCCCTCCCAGTTTGCAGCTCTGGCCAAGACCGAATCGGATGACCCTGGCTCGGCATCGCAAGGCGGTGATCTGGGATTTTTCGGGCAGGCGATGATGGTCAAGCCCTTTGCGGATGCGGTGTTCGCAATGAGCAAGGGTGAGGTTCGTGGGCCGGTGGAATCCGAATTCGGGCAGCACATCATTTTGCTGACCGACATCAAGCCGGGTGGTGCCCGGAGCTTCGAGTCGGTACGAGCCGAGATCGAGCGGGACATCAAGATCCAGCAGGCCGGTCAGAAATATGCGGAGGCCGCAGAGAGCTTCACCAACATGGTGTACGAGCAATCCGATTCGCTCAAGCCGGTTGCGGACAAATTCAAGCTCACCATCCAGACGGCGGATGAGGTCGGTCGTCAGCCACCCGCCAATGCGCCGCGCGGCAGTGCAGCGGCCAATGCCCGCTTGCTGGCCGCGCTGTTCAGCGACGATGTCTTGCGCAACAAGCGCAACACCGAGGCGATCGAGATTGCACCGGGTCAGCTGGTTTCTGCCCGGGTGCTTGAATACCGGGCGCCTAAACTCAAGCCCCTTGAGGACGTGCGCGATGCGGTGCGTGAGGGCCTGGTGCGGCAGGAGTCTGCAAAGCGCGCACGTGCGGCAGGCGAAGCGCGTCTGGCTGAGTTGAAAGCGGGTAAAGGTGATCTGACCGGGTTCTCACTTGCCCGTCTCGTCAACCGGGCCGATGGCGGTGGTCTAAACCCGGTTGCGCTGGAGTCGGTGTTCAGGATGCCCGCGCAGACCTTGCCGGCTTTTGCCGGAACGGATCTGGGCAACGAGGGCTATGCGGTGACGCAACTGCTCAAGGTGGTCACGCCCCCGCCTCAGGTGCTGGCTCAGCGCGCGCCTGCAATCGAGCAGCAGGGTACCCGGATGCTGGCGCAGCAGGATGTTTCGAGCTACCTCGACGCCGTCAAGGCACGTGCGAAAGTGGTGCGCCATCCGGAGCGGATCGGTCAGAAGGGCGAGGCGCAGTAGTTCCGATCTGCCTGGAGAGCACCACCAGCGCATCAACTGCCTGCTGCAGTGCCGAGTCGTCAGTGTCACGCAGGCTTACCACCGGCGCCTGCTCCAGGCGGCTGAAATTGCGCTTCATCGATCGGTCGTAGCTCGGGTCGTAGTGCTCGACCAGCAGGCTGTCGACCAGCTCGAGCCAGCGGTCTTCGCCGATGAGCTGTTTCCAGTCGGCAACCCTTTTTGTGCCATGCATGACCACCAGCTTGTCGAGCAGCGCATGCAGGCCCGGCACATCCGCTCTGAAATGGTGGTACTCATCGAGCAGAAATCGGCTTCTGACTGCGCGGTCCGCATCAGCAATGATCACGTTTGACGCGCGGATTGCGTGGATCAGCGGCTCTGGCACCTGACATTGCCCGATCTTGCGGCTTTCCGATTCGACGAAGATCGGGCGTGAGCCGGTGAATTGACGCAAGGCATCCCAGACCAGGGACTCGAAGCGCCGCTGCGATGGCTGTGCGGACTCAGGCCAGGCGCCCAGCACGGAGCCGCGGTGGCAGGCCAGTCGCTCCAGGTCCAGGACCTGCTCGCCCTGTGCGGCCAGCCTCTCAAGCAGGCGGCTCTTGGCGCTGCCGGTGCGCCCGCCCACCACGATCAGGTTCAGGTTCGGGGCCATCGACTGAAGCTCCTCGATCACCTTGCGCCGATAGGCTTTGTAGCCGCCTTCGATGACCGTGGTGCGCCAGCCGATTCGGGCCATGACGGTGGCCAGTGCACCCGAGCGGTTGCCGCCGCGCCAGCAGTAGACCAGTGGCTTCCAGTCGCGAGGCTGGTTGGCAAATTGGCTTTGCAGGATGTCTCCGATATTGCGCGAGACGAGTGCAGCGCCGAGCCTCTTGGCTTCGAAGGCGCCCACCCGTGCATTCAGTGTGCCGACTTCGGCGCGCTGTGCATCATCCAGAACAGGAGCGCTGATTGCACCCGGAAGATGGTCCTCGGTGAATTCCAAGGGGCTGCGGGCATCGATGATCGTGTTGAATTCTGCGATCCGGGACACCACCTCATTGATGGACAGAACGTTCGGCTCTTTCATCCGATAACCCGGGCAGCGGCACGCACTGTCAAGCTGCCGTAAACTTGAATGTCACTCTGTGCGATCCAATGAAAGTTTTCAACCTTGCCTGCGAGCACGATCATCCCTTTGAGGGCTGGTTTGGTTCGGCCGATGATTATGATTCGCAGCTGGCCAAAGGCCTGCTCGAGTGTCCGGTTTGCGCAAGCCGCTCGATTCGCAAGATGCTCTCGGCGCCGCGTTTGAACCTCTCCCATGCGATCGAGCCGAAGGCAGCCCCACCGGACGGTGCGTCGGCATCCCTGCCGGCGCCTGCGCAAGCGCCTGACCCCAGGGCGGTTCAGGCACTGCTGATGCAGATGACCCGTGCGATTCTTGCAAACACCGAAGATGTTGGCGATCGATTCGCCGAAGAAGCCCGCCGAATCCATTACAAGGAAGCGCCGGAGCGCGGCATTCGCGGGAAGGCCTCGGCCGAGGACGCACGCGAGCTGGCCGAGGAAGGGATCGAAGTGTTGGCACTGGCCCTGCCGGACCCGCTCAAGGAGCCGGTCCAGTAGGGCGTGCTGACAATGCCGATTGCGAACCCGCTCAGGCGCCGCGGGTGATCGGCATTTCGATTGCATCGGCCGCACCCGGAATCGGCAAGTGCTTGCCGAGCTCGAGTTTGGCGACCGCATTGCGATGCACCTCGTCCGGACCGTCGGCCAGCCGCAGCGTGCGCTGATGCGCGTACATGTAGGCCAGCGGCGTAACCTGCGAGACACCGGCGCCGCCATGTGCCTGAATGGCCCAGTCGATGATCTGGCAGGCCATATTGGGGGCGATCACCTTGATCATGGCGATCTCTGCCTTGGCGATCTTGTTGCCGACCGTGTCCATCATGTGGGCGGCCTTCAGCGTCATCAGGCGGGCCTGGTCGATCATGCAGCGCGCATCGGAGATTCGCTCGTGCCAGACCGACTGCTGTGAAACCGGTTTGCCAAAGGCCACCCGCGAGCTCAGTCGCTTGCACATCAGTTCGAGGGCCCGCTCTGCGGCACCGATCGAGCGCATGCAATGGTGGATACGGCCCGGTCCGAGGCGGCCCTGGGCGATCTCGAATCCACGGCCTTCACCCAGCAGGATGTTGGTGACCGGGACGCGCACATCGGTCAGCGTCACTTCCATGTGGCCGTGCGGTGCATCGTCATAGCCGAACACGGACAGGGCACGCTCGACCTTGAAACCGGGGGTGTCGCGAGGCACAACAACCATCGATTGCTGCTCGTGGCGGCCAGCGTCCGGATTGGTCTTGCCCATGACGATCAGCACCTTGCAGCGCGGGTCGCCCACGCCTGAACTCCACCACTTGCGGCCATTGAGGACATAGTGGTCGCCGTCACGGTCGATGCGCAGTTGAATGTTGGTGGCATCGGATGAGGCGACCGCCGGCTCGGTCATCAGGAAGGCGCTGCGAATCTCGCCGCGCAGCAGCGGATCGAGCCACTGGCGCTTGATTTCCTCGGAGGCATAGCGCTCAAGCGTCTCCATGTTGCCGGTGTCGGGCGCCGAGCAGTTGAAGACCTCGGCAGCGAAATGCACGCGGCCCATGATCTCGCACATCGGTGCGTATTCGAGGTTGGTCAGACCTTCGGGCACACGGGTCGAGAAGGGCAGAAAGAGGTTCCACAGGCCGGCTTCGCGGGCCTTGGGCTTGAGCTCTTCGACAACCTTGGTCGGAATCCAGGCGTTGCCGGCTGCGCGGTTGGTCTCCACCTCATGGTGGAAGCGCTCTTCATTCGGATAAACATGCTTGTCCATGAAGGCGAGCAGTCGCTCGCGCATGTCCTTGACCTTTGGGCTGTAATCGAAGTCCATGTGAATCTCCTGTCGTGTCGTCGTGGGAAAGGGAAAAGCTGTTGGTGCAGGGCTTCTGACTGAATCGGCGGCCTGGCCGATCAGGTGACCTTCTGTGCAAATCGCCAGGCCATCTCGGCCAGCGGCCGTACCCGCTTGCCCTGCTCGAGGGCCTGCGGGCTGGAGGCTGTGCCATCCAGGGCGCGCCCGACGATGCCTTGCAAAATGGCCGCGAGGCGGAATGCGTTGTAGGCGAGGTAGAAGTCCCAGTGGTCGATGCCGCTGCGACCGGTCCGTTGGCAATAGGTTCTGATGTAGGAGGCTTCATCAGGAATGCCGAGCGCCGCCAGATCCAGTCCGCCGATGCCGCGAAACTGTTCAGGCGGGATATGCCAGCTCATGCAGTGATACGACATGTCGGCCAGCGGATGGCCCAGTGTGCACAGCTCCCAGTCCAGCACGGCGAGCACGCGTGGCTCGGTGGGATGGAAGATCATGTTGTCCATTCGGTAGTCGCCATGGACGATCGTGGTCTCGTCGCCCACCGGAATGTGCTGGGGCAGCCATTCAATGAGCCGATCCATCTCGGGCACCGGCTCGGTCTGCGACAACTGATACTGCTTGGTCCAGCGGCCGATCTGACGCGCGAAGTAATTGCCCGGCTTGCCGAAATCCGAGAGTCCGACCGCGGCAACATCAACCTTGTGCAAGGCTGCGATGACGCGATTCATCTCGTCATAGATGGCTGCGCGCTCGGCCTGCGTCATCCCTGGCAAGGACTGCTCCCAGAGCACACGCCCGTCGACGCAATCCATGATGTAGAAGGCCCGACCGATGACGGATTCGTCTTCACACAAACCGAACATGTGGGCCACCGGCACATCGGTGGCGGCGAGTGCCCGTTGCACCTTGAATTCGCGCTCGATGGCATGTGCCGATGGCAGCAGCTTGGCCACCGGGCCAGGCTTGGAGCGCATCACATAGCGACGCGTGGGCGTGGTGAGCCGGAAGGTGGGATTGGATTGGCCGCCCTTGAACTGCTCGACAGTCAGCGGGCCTTCAAAGCCCTCGACATGCGCACGCATCCAGTTTTCAAGTGCGCTGACATCGAAGCGCTGACGCTCCGATACTGCCGTGGTGCCGACATTTTGTTCGGCGATCTCGCTGCTCATTGTGTCTCCCTGTACTGCCTGAACTGAGCGAATTGTAGCGCGCGGTCACGGGTATTCCGGTACGACCGCCAAAGGCTTCGGCCGGAATCCACCGGTAAGATGCCAGTCGAGTCCCCGCGCTGTCAGCACTGATGCTGCCAGGCGCTTTCATCCGAGGAGATAAGGAACATGTCGACGAATCAGCAGCCGATCATTCTGTGTGGTTTTGCGGTCAGCAACTACTACAACAAGGTCAAGCTGGCCCTTCTGGAAAAGGGTGCGCCGTTCACCGAAGAGCTGAACTGGGCGACCAAGGACGAGGCCACACTCGCGGCGAGCCCGCTGGGCAAGGTGCCGTTCATCCGGACCGAGCAGGGGGCGCTGTCGGAATCGCAGGTCATCATGGAGTACATCGAAGACCGCTATCCGACGCCTGCGCTCATGCCGGCGGATCCGTTCCAGCGAGCCAAGGTGCGCGAGCTGGTCCAGTACATCGAACTGCATCTCGAGCTGGTTGCAAGAAGGCTGTACCCGCAGGCATTTTTTGGCGGGAAGGTGGAGCAGTCGGTGATCGACGCCACGCGCAAGGAGCTCGAGCGCAATGTGGCTGCCTTCGCCAAGCTTGCGCGGTTTTCCCCCTTCATTGCGGGTGAGGCGTTTACGACGGCCGATTGCGCAGCGATCGTGTCGCTGCCGCTGATCAGCGCGGCAGGCAAGACGGTCTGGGGCGAGGATCCGCTGGCGGCGACCCCGGCTCGGGACTACCTGAAGCGCATGGGCGAGCGTGCGCATGTTCAGCGCATCGCAGCCGATCGCAAGGCCAATATGGAACTGCGTGCGCAGATGAGCGCAAACAAGGGCTGATCAGGGCGCGATCGACTCGGTGTCCTGATCGATGGCCTCGATGCGGCTGCCAGTCTGCATCCAGGCCTCCTCGAGCGTATCGCGCTCGCGAAGCAGGGCACCGCGCTCGCGGGCCAGATCGCTGGCGGTGGTGCTGTGGCTGCCGGTGCGGTAGGCATCGGGTTGTGCCAGATGAGCGTCAATCTCATTGATGCGTAATTCGACCTTCGCGAGATCGGCCTCGATCTGGGCGAGCTGCTTTTGAAGCGGTTTTCGAAGGCTTGCGCGCTGGGCACGCTGCTCGGCTGCGGCGCGGCGTTCGTCTTTGCGTGATGCAGGCCCGATGGCCTGCGATGCAGGCTGGCCGGGCACACTGATTGCAGAGGCGGACCCCACCAACTGGCCGTTTGTGGGCCGCTGCATGAGCCACTGCGCGTAGTCCTCCAGGTCGCCGTCGAAGGCGTCCAGCACACCGTCACCGACCCGCACGAACTGATCGACCGTGGCGCGCAGCAGGTAGCGATCATGCGAGACCAGCAGCAACGCGCCATCGAATTCGGCCAGCGCATCGGCCAGCGCATCGCGTGTGGTCGCGTCCAGGTGATTGGTGGGTTCATCAAGCACCAGCAACTGGGGCTTGCCCCAGACCAGCATCGCCAGTGCCAGTCGGGCCCGCTCGCCACCCGACATCGGGCCAACCGCACGGGTGGCATCGTCGCCCCGAAAGCCGAATCGCCCCAGCCAGTCGCGCAGCACCTGTTCACGCTCCTGGGGCGCAAGCCGCTGCATGTGGGCCAGCGCGGAATCATCGGCACGCAGGTCGTCGACCTGCTGCTGGGCGAAATAGCCGATGCGCACCGTGCGCGAGACCTGCAGTTCGCCGCCCAGGGGGGCGAGTTCGCCCACCGCGGTACGGATCAGGGTGGTCTTGCCGGCACCATTGCGCCCCAGCACGCCCAACCGCGATCCGCGGCCAACCGTGAGCGAGGCATGCTCGACGATCGTCCGCCCGGGGCTGCTCTCGCTGGCTGGATAACCTGCGTTGACACCGTCCATTCGGACCAATGGATCCGGGCAATCTCCGACGGGTGAGAAGGCGAAATCGACGCCGCGCGACGCCCTGATCGGCGCCAGCACTTCGATGCGCTCCAGGGCTTTGAGCCGTGACTGCGCCTGCCGCGCCTTGGTGGCTTTGGCGCGAAACCGTTCGACGAATGAGTGCAGATGGGCGATGCGTGCCTGCTGCGCGACCACCGCACGCTCGCGCTGGGCAGCGCGCTCGGCCCTTGCCAGTTCGCAGGCCGAGTAGCCGCCGGCATAGCGCACCAGTTTTTCCTGATCCAGATGCAAGGTGGCGCTGGCGACTCGGTCGAGAAAGTCGCGATCGTGCGAGACCACAATGAGGGTTGCATCCAGACGCAGCAGGCGGCGCTCCAGCCACAGCACCGCATCCAGGTCGAGGTGATTGGTGGGCTCGTCGAGCATCAGCAGGTCTGATGGGGCCATGAGTGCCCGAGCCAGATTCAGGCGCATTTTCCAGCCGCCGCTGAACTGGTCGACCGGGCGCTCGGCCTGATCGTCGGAGAAGCCCAGGCCGTGCAGTAACTCGCGCGCACGCGGGGCGGCTGACGGGCCGTCGCAGCTCAGCCAATCATCATGCGCCTGGGCAATCGCATGGCCATCGTCAATGGCCTGGGCTGCCTCCAGGGCTGCCTGCGCGCGTAACAGTGCTGTGTCTGCGTCGAGGACGAACTGCCATGCGGGCAGGGTGCTGTGCGGCATCGATTGCGACAGGCGTGAGATCCGCATCGAAGGCAGTTCGATCTCGCCGGCATCCAGCGAGACTTCGCCTGCGATCGCCCCCAGTAAGGTGGACTTGCCGCTGCCGTTGTCGCCGATCAGTGCAATGCGCTCACCAGGGGAAATCGCAGCGTCGGCGTCGCGCAGCAGCGCTCTGGGGCCGCGCGCCAGCGTGATGTGCTTGATGCGAATCACAGTCGGGCCAGCGCGCTGCGCTCCAGCAGCACGAGTTGATCGTCCCCGGCGGTTATGGGCAGCCAGATGCCTTCCAGGCGGGCAAATGCGGCCTCGAAATGAGCCGCCTCATGACCGACTTCCAGCACCATGATCCCGGCTTCGTTCAGGTGACTGGCCGCGCCTTCGAGGATGATGCGGATCAGATCCATTCCGTCCGGGCCGCCGGCCAGCGCCTGCTGCGGCTCGTGTCGGTATTCAAGCGGCAGTGCCGCCATCGAATCGCTGTTGACATAGGGCGGGTTGCAGACGATCAGATCGAAGCGCTGGTCCTGAAGCGGCGCCCACAGCGAGCCCTGACGCAGTTGCACCCGCTCGGTGAGCCGGTGCAGGGCAATGTTTTCAGCCGCCAGTGCCAGCGCATCCGGGCTGAGGTCACTGCCGATGACCTGCGCGTTCGGATAGGCATGTGCAGCCAGCACCGCAAGGCTTGCGCCGCCGGTGCACAGGTCGAGCACTGTTGAGACCGCCTCGGGATCGGGCAACCAGGGCAGCAATGCGTCGCCATCGAACAGTTCGGCGATCGGTGATCGCGGCACCAGTGCTCGCGTATCAGACAGGAAACGCATGCCGCGCAACCAGGCTTCACCGGTGAGATAGGCGCTCGGCAGGCGCTCGGTGCATCGCCGCTCGATCAGTGCAATCGCAGCCACGCGTTCGGTGGGCGTGAGCCGTGCGTCGAGAAAGGGCTCAAGCCGCTCAAGGGGCAGATGCAGGCTCCACAACACCAGCCAGGCCGCTTCATCAAAGAGCTCATCGGTGCCGTGTCCAAGGCAGACTCCAGCCGACTGCATGCGGCTGACAGCGTAGCGAATCAGGTCTCGAACCGTGTGCAAGGCTTCGATTGCTTCAGCCGCAGACGTCTGCGCACGCACGAACCGGTGGGTGTTCATCGAAGCAGGGTCTCGATCGTGCGCCGATAGATGTTCATCAGCGGCACGAGCGCGGCGATCTCGATGTTTTCATTGCTCTTGTGGATGCTGGCATTGGGCGGGCCGAATTCGATCACCTCCTTGCACAGCGCGGAAATGAAGCGGCCGTCAGAGGTCCCGCCGGTGGTCGAGAGTTCGGGTTGCAGGCCGGTTTCAGCCTGGATCGCTGCGCACAGGGCGTCGGACAAGGCGCCGACCGGAGTCAGGAAAGGCAGACCGGAGAGGTTCCAGGCCAGGTCATAGCTCAGCGAATGCGCATCCAGGATGGCGCACACCCGCTGCTTGAGCGAGTCGGCATCACTTTCGGTTGAAAACCGGAAATTGAAATCAATCACCGCTTCGCCCGGAATGACGTTGCTGGCGCCGGTGCCGGCATTGAAGTTGGAGACCTGAAAGGTGGTCGGCGGGAAGTATTGATTGCCGGCATCCCAGGTGTGTGCGGCCAGTTCGGCCAGAGCCGGTGCGATCTCGTGAATTGGATTGCGGGCCATGTGCGGATAGGCCACATGGCCCTGAATGCCCTTGACGGTGAGCTTGCCCGACAGCGAGCCGCGGCGGCCATTTTTCAGCATGTCGCCGACGCTGCGCAGGCTGGTGGGCTCGCCGACGATGCAGAAATCCAGCTGCTCGCCGCGGGCTCGCAGTGTCTCGATGACCTTGACCGTGCCATTGACCGCAGGGCCTTCCTCATCGGAGGTCAGCAGCAAGGCGATGGATCCGCAATGGTCCGGATGGGCTGCGATGAAGGCTTCGATCGCCACGACGATCGCGGCCAGCGACGACTTCATGTCGGCAGCGCCTCGGCCGAAAAGCGAACCCTCGCGCTCGGTCGGCTCGAATGGATCTGCATGCCACCACTGGCGCGGACCGGCAGGCACCACGTCGGTGTGTCCTGCAAACACCAGGGTCGGCCCAGGGCGGGCACCGCGACGCAGCGCCCAGAGGTTATCGACCTCACCGAAGCGCATCGACTCGCAGTCGAATCCCAGCGGAATCAGCCGCGAGGCAATCAGTTCCTGGCAGCCTGCATCGTCTGGCGTGACGGACCTGCGCCGGATGAGTGCCTCGGTGAGCGCTCTGACCGGGCAGTTTGCGGGGTCCAGATGGGGCAGGGCAGACATCGCGGATCACTCCTTGGATGGGGATGGGGCTGTGCAAGCCGATGACTCGGAGCCGGCTGAGTGCGGGGACGATGCGCAGGCGTCGATCCCTGCTGCGAAGAGCGCGCGGTACAAGGGCTCGGAGAATCCGACCAGGATCCGGTCACCGTGCTCGAGAATCGGGCGACGCACCAGGGTCGGGACTTCCAGCATGAGTTCGACCGCGCTGGTCTGGTCGACGATGGTCGCGCGTCGGCTGGCATCCACCTGGCGCCAGCTCAGGCCGCGCCGATTCAGCAGAGCATCCCAGGGCAGATGCGACATCCAGCGACCGAGCAGGGTCGCATCCAGCCCATCGCGGCGGAAGTCATGTAGCACGAAGGCAATCTGGTTCGCCCGTAACCAGGATCGCGCGCGGCGAACCTGATCGCAGGTGTCGATGCCATACAGGCGTGCAGGACCGGTCATCAGACGTTGAGCATGAAATCAGAGAACGAGGGGCCATCGCTGCCGGCTTGGGGTCCGGAAGGACTCGCTGCAGGCGCAGCGCCGGGGCGCGGAATCGGGGGGGTGACATCGATCGGGTCAGCCTTGAGGTCGGCGTTCTCGAGCAGCCACAGCAGATTGGTCGGTGAATCGGCCTGCGCCAGCGCCTCATCGAGGCTGACCCGTTTGCTGCGAACCAGATCGACCAGCGCCCGCTCGAATGTCTGCGAGCCGGGTGACAGACTCTGCTCCATGGCATCACGAATTTCCGATAGTCGACCCTGTTCGATGATTTCGGAGATCAGCTTGGAATTCAGCAGGATCTCGACCGCGGGCAGTCGACCCCCGTTCATAGCGGGCAAAAGGCGCTGTGACACCACGCACTTGAGTGTTGCCGCCAGATCGGTCAGCAGCACATGGCGATTTTCCGGCGCGTAAAAGCCAACGATTCGGGTCAGGGCGTGAGCGGCATTGTTGGCGTGCAGCGTCGACAGCACGAGATGACCCGATTGCGCATAGGCAATGGCCGCGCTCATGGTCTCGGTGTCCCGGATTTCGCCAATCATCAGGCAGTCGGGCGCCTGGCGCAGGGCATTCCGCAGGGCGACTGCGAGCGATTCGGTGTCGGTTCCGATCTGACGCTGGTTGACCAGCGAGCGACGGTGCCGGAAGGTGTACTCGATTGGGTCTTCGAGCGTCAGGATATGACCGGGCGCATTCAGATTGCGATGATCGACCAGCGAGGCAAGGGTGGTCGATTTACCCGATCCGGTCGAGCCGACGACCAGCAGCAGTCCGCGCTTTTCCATCACCATTTCTGTGAGGATCGGCGGCAGCCCGAGGCTGTCGAAGGCCGGCACATCGCCCGGGATGTAGCGAATCACCGCAGACGGCGTGCCGCGCTGGCGAAAGACCGAGAATCGAAAACTGCCCACACCCCGCAGGCCATAGCCGATGTTCAGTTCATTATCCCGCTCGAAGCGCTCCCACTGGGCATCGGTCAGCACCTCGCGCAGCAGTCGCTCGACCGCAGCGGAATCAAGCGACTGCTGATTGACCGCGATCGCCGTCCCGTTGATCTTGATCTGCACGGGCGCGCCCGGCGTGACGAACAGGTCCGAGGCCTTTTTTTCGGCCATCAGGGCCATCAACCGTTCCATTGCCATGTCGAAACCTTCGGCGTGGTGTTGATGCGCTGGGTGCGGGCGAGGCGTGCGCAGTGATCAGTCGCCGCGCAGCAGATCGTTGATCGCGGTCTTGGCCCGGGTCTGCGCATCGACCTTCTTGACGATGACCGCGCAGTACAGGTTTACCCGGCCATCGCCAGACGGCATCGAGCCAGGAACGACCACGGAGCCCGCCGGGACGCGGCCGTAGAGGATCTCGCCGGTCTCGCGGTCATAGATCTTGGTGCTCTGGCCAATAAAGACGCCCATCGACAGCACCGAATTTTCTTCGACGATCACGCCTTCGACCACTTCGGATCGGGCGCCGATGAAGCAGTTGTCTTCGATGATCGTGGGGTTGGCCTGAAGCGGCTCAAGGACCCCGCCAATGCCGACTCCGCCCGAAAGATGCACGTTTTTGCCGATCTGAGCGCAGGATCCGACGGTGGCCCAGGTGTCGACCATCGTGCCTTCATCGACATACGCACCGATGTTCACGTAAGAGGGCATCAGCACCACGTTGCGGGCGATGAAGCTGCCGCGCCGGGCGACCGCGGGCGGCACCACACGAAAGCCGCCGGCTGCGAAATCCTGGGCGCTCCAGCCTTCAAACTTGGTGGCGACCTTGTCGTAGAACTGCAGGTCCCCGGAGACGATCGGACGGTTGTCTTCGAGCCGGAAGGACAACAGAACCGCCTTCTTGACCCACTGATGGACGATCCACTCGCCCTGGAACTTCTCGGCGACCCGGATGCGACCGGTATTGAGTTCAGCGATGACATGCTCGACCGCTTCACGAACGGCTGCGGGCGCCTTGGCTGGGCTGAGTTCAGTGCGCTGTTCCCAGGCCTGTTCGAGGGTGTTCTGAAGGTCGGTCATGGTGTCTTTGCAGATGAAGGGGGAATCGTCAGGCCGGCTTGCCGGATGCCCGCGCCGTCGCGAACATCCGGATTCGACGGGTGGCTTCGAGGCAGGCCTCCAGGCTATCGACCAGTGCGATGCGCAGCATGCCGGCGCCCGGATTGACGCCGTTGATCGATCGCGCCAGAAAACTGCCCGGCAAAAGCAATACATTATATTGGGCGTAGAGGTCCCGGGCGAATGTGGTGTCGTCGCCGTCCGGCACCCCGGCCCACAGGAAAAATCCGCCCTGCGGGCGCTCGACCTGCAGCACCGGCTCCAGCATCGGCACGATCGCATCGAATTTGGCCCGATACAGCGCGCGATTCTCGATGACATGGGACTCGTCGCGCCAGGCCGCGACCGAGGCGGCTTGCACCGTCTGGCTCATGGCGCCGCCGTTGTAGGTCCGAAGCAGCAGGAATCGCTCGATCAGCGTTGCATCGCCGGCCGCAAAGCCAGAGCGCAGGCCGGGCAGGCTGGAGCGCTTCGAGAGGCTTGAGAAGACGATCAGACGATCGAATCCGGTCAGTCCAAGGGCATGCGCCGCCTGCAGCGCGCCTTCCGGCGGCTTTGACTCATCCGGGTAGATTTCCGAGTAGCACTCATCGGATGCAATCACGAACCCGTGCCGCGCCGATCGCTCGAACAGCTGCGCCCACTGCGTGCGGTCGAGCACCGTGCCGGACGGGTTGCCGGGCGAGCAAACATAGACCAGCTGAACCCGCGCCCAATCGGATTCGCTGATTGACTCCCAATCAGGCGCGAAGCCACGCGCAGCCGTCTGATTGACGTACATCGGCTCGGCACCGGCCAGAAGGGCCGCGCCCTCATAGACCTGATAGCAGGGATTGGGGATGAGCACGATCGGGCGCGGTTTGCCCGGCTGCACATCCACCACCAGCTGCGCGATCGCATAGAGCGCTTCCTTGGAGCCATTGACCGGGATGATCTGACGCGCCGGGTCAATTGATGGCAGCTGGTAGCGCTGCTGCAGCCACTGGGCCATGGCGCGTCGGATCGGCTCGCCACCCAGGGTCGGTGGGTAGTTGGACAGACCATCCAGTGCGTCGACCATCGCCTGACGTGCAATCGCCGGGGCCGGGTGCTTGGGCTCGCCGATCGACATGGAAATCGGCGTGAAGGCCGGATCTGGTGTGACGCCCTTGATCAGCGCCCGTAATCGCTCAAATGGATAGGGCGACAGCGATTCGAGAAGATGGTTCAAGTATGTCTCTCAAGCGATTGAACTTAATAAGCTTATTATGGACGAGTGGGTGATGATTGCGGAAGCATTTCAAGGTCGACCCGCGGCGCAGCTTTCCAGCCGCGCTTGCGATGCTCGGCCACCACGGTCGTGAAGATGCCGCCCCGAACGTACCAACGGGCGGTCAGGCGCATGAAGCGGGGTTTGGTGGCGGTGACCATTTCGGACAGGATCCGGTTGGTCACCGCTTCATGGAAGGCGCCTTCATCCCGAAACGACCACAGATAGAGCTTGAGTGCCTTGAGTTCGAGGTTCTTGCGGTCCGGGATGTAGTCCAGGATCAGGGTCGCGAAGTCGGGCTGACCGGTCAAGGGACACAGGCAGGTGAATTCAGGCGCCTCGATGTGGATGTGGTAGTCCCGCTCGGGAGAGGGATTCGGGAAAGTTTCAAGGGACTTGGACGGTGCGCTGGGCATCGAAAGGCTCCAGATGGGTTGCAGACCCGGTGATGTGAAGCGGGTCTTTGGGTCAGAACCGGCGATCTGATGGGCCGGTGAAGGTGGGCAGACCTGCCCGGCAGCGCCGGCTGGGTCGCCGGGAGTAATGGGTCGGTGAGTTAAGATTATATCGACGCGCGAAGCTGATCCGAGGGTTTGACCCTTGGCAGCCTTCGCATCCGATCCTCTCCGAACGAGTGCCTGGCCCTGACCGGGCCGTCCCGAAACTTAGTGCGCCTCAAACTGATCAAGCTCGCCGGATTCAAGTCCTTCGTGGATCCGACCGCCTTCGAAGTGCCCAGTCAGCTGGTTGGCGTGGTCGGCCCCAACGGATGCGGCAAGTCCAACATCATGGACGCCGTGCGCTGGGTGCTGGGTGAGTCCAAGGCCTCCGAGCTGCGCGGTGATTCAATGCAGGACGTGATCTTCAATGGATCGTCCGAGAGAAGGCCGTCGGGGCGGGCCAGCGTCGAACTGGTTTTTGACAACACCCAGACCCGGCTGACCGGATCCTGGGCAGGCTATGCCGAGATCTCGGTCAAAAGGGTGCTCGGCCGCGATGGCCAGTCCAATTACCTGATCAACAACCAGGTCGTGCGCCGCAAGGATGTCCACGACATGTTTCTGGGCACCGGCCTGGGACCGCGTGCTTACGCAATGATTGGGCAGGGAACGGTTGCCCGGATCATCGAGGCACGTCCAGAAGAGCTGCGGGTCTTTCTGGAAGAGGCCGCCGGCGTCACTAAATACAAAGAGCGCCGGCGCGAGACCGAGAATCGTCTGTCAGACACTCGCGAAAACCTGACCCGGGTCGAGGACATCCTGCGCGAGCTGCAGGCGCAGATCGACAAGCTCGAGAAGCAGGCCGAAGTCGCGCGGGAGTTCCGCACGCTGGAGGCCGATCGCGAGCTCAAGCAGCGCATGCTCTGGCTGGTTCGACGCGACGAGGCGCTGGCCGAACAGGCTCGGAT
>Ga0209598_10001787_pt1 | contig 17289 bp, 16 predicted proteins | sample M_140807_EF_Meta_FD_187317 | JGI IMG/M metagenome (GOLD analysis project Ga0209598, IMG submission 187317) | Freshwater microbial communities from Lake Montjoie, Canada to study carbon cycling - M_140807_EF_MetaG (SPAdes) (version 2) | ecosystem: Environmental > Aquatic > Freshwater > Lake... | reverse complement strand
AGGGGCGCTGGGCCGCCTGCCCCGATTTCTGCTACTGGGACGGCGACCTCGTCGAGCTTGCCGGGCTAACGTTCGGGATCGTCGGGCATGGCCGGATCGGCCGGGCGGTGGGGCGTGTCGCCCGCGCCTTCGGGATGAAGGTCCTCTACCACCGTCGCAACCCCGACGGCGAGCCAGGCTGCGTCGATCTCGACACGCTTTTTGCACAGAGCGACGTCGTCAGCCTCCACTGCCCGCTCACTCCCGAGACCAATGCGTTTGTCAACGCCCGGCGGATCGAGCAGATGAAGCCGACGGCGTTTCTTCTCAACACCGCGCGGGGGGCGCTGGTCAACGAGGCCGATCTGGCGGCGGCGCTCCATGCCGGGCGGATCGCCGGCGCGGGCCTCGACGTCCTCTCGGTCGAGCCGCCGTCGCCATCCAATCCCTTGCTCACGGCGCCGCGCTGCGTGATCACGCCCCACATCGCCTGGGCGACGCGCGACGCCCGCCGCCGGCTCCTCGAGACGACCGCCGGCAACGTGGCGGCGTTTCTGGCAGGCTCGCCCCGGCACGTCGTCAACGGCTGACTGGGCGTTAACGCCGGAATGGTTCTTTTTCCCTCTCCGATTGCCAATCCCCTTCAGTTCGCCGTTGGTTGCGACTGGAAGTTGAAGAGCTTTTTTGTGTCGAAGCAGTTCCGAAGTCATTGGCCCGTTCCGGAGAACCTTTCCCATGCCGATCATCGCACGGATTCCCATTACGAATTTCTACGCCAACGGTGACTACACGGCCCAGATCGCCGTCGGGAGTGAACGGACGATCGTCAATGTGATTCTCGACACCGGGAGCAGCACGCTCGCGGTCAAGTCGTCGAAGTACAACCCCTCGAAGGATCGTGCCCTTCGGTCCACGTCCTACGCTCAGGACGTAAGGTATGGAACAGGCGGTTGGGCCGGGCCTCTCGTTACGACACGGGTGTCGCTTGGCGTGGGCGACAAGGCTGTCTCGCTTGAAGAAGCCTATCTTGCGATCACGGATGCGTCGCTGCCGGATAACTTTGGGAACGCCGATGGCATCCTCGGGATCGCCTACAAAGGCCTCAATCAGGCGTACAACCTGGCTACGTATTTTCAGCAGCAGGAAGTGCAGCCGCCGGTGAGCTATCCATGGCCGTTTTCCGTGGCTAATTCCTCGACGGGGTTGAATCAGCTGATGTCGCTTTTTCAGACGCTTCAGTTTGAGGACATCCCCCCGTACATCGAACAGCTGAAGCAGCACGGTGGTATCGCAAACAAGTTTGCTTTTTATACCCTCCGGTCAACCCCGAGCGTCGCTTCGGAAAACCCGGAGACAGCCCCGATCAACCAGGGCATCTTCGTGCTCGGTGGGGGGGAGGAGCAGACGGACCTCTACACCGGTCCGTTTCTCAATGTCGCCGTGCTCGATGACTTGTACTACAACGTCAATCTCTAGGCCATACAGGTCGGTTCGTCGGCGATCAAGGCCGTCGCTCCGCTGCCGGTTCGCCTCAGACAGACCGCGATCACCAATGCGATCGTGGATAGCGGCACGAATTCGCTTGCCTTGGCTCCCGATGTGTGGAAATCGGTCCTTGCCGGCTTCGCAGCCATTGATCCTGGCTTTGTGACGTTGATTCAGCAGGCCGCAGCGACCGGCATTGGGAATGCCTCGATCGAGCTGGCGAAATGGCCCGACGTTGAGTTTCTTCTTGCTGGAGCGCATGGCGAAGACGTGCGTCTTCGGGTTGCGCCCCAGACCTACTGGCAGTTGGATGCGATCGCTCCCGGCCAGGCCCTGTTCGCGATGGAGAACGGCAACATGCCGCAGTCGATCCTCGGCCTTCCGCTGATGAACAACTATTACACCGTCTTCGACCGCTCCCAAGACGCGTACGGGATCATTCGGTTTGCGGCAATAAAATCCCTTTGATGCGTCGTCATGATCGGGAGATGGTTGGGGAGGGGCCAATGCCACCGGTGGCATGGTTCAGACGCGGCTACGGTGTCGCCTGGTCGTTGGCCACCACCTGGTCAACGCGGCGAATCTGAACGGCGATAGATCCGTCGACCGGGATCACCTGCTGTCCGGTGGCGAGCTCGGCTGTGAGGTTGAGATTGCAGGCGACATTCGGCAGCCCGCCCTCGTTCTGCGTGGTAGCGAGGTGATCGATGTACGGCTTGATGGCCCCGCGGAGGGTCGCGTCGGTGGCGGGGCGCGACGTGTCGCCGATGAAGTTCCGTAGATCGGCACCGGTGAAGACGTACTCGTGCGTGGCCGACTGGAAGGCAGGTACCGGGACGGAGAAGGTCGCGATCGTGTTTCCCGTCTCCTCGTCACGGAGCGTGCAACGCAGCTCCGCCCCTTGCGGTGCTGCGAACGACGTCGGGGCGTCGATCGCGATCCGGTCGCTGCTTCCCTGGTAATACTCGTTGATCTTCCAGCCTCCCGTCTTCGTCTTCGTTGTCGTCAGTGCGAGCGACGTCCCAGGGGCAAACGCCAGATTGCAGGTGGCCATCTGCGCGGACGCTTCGCCCGGATCGTAGACTGGGATGAGGAGATGATCGCTGACGCCGTAGGGAGTTGCCATGTGGATATCAACGAACTCCTGGACGTCGCAGCATTCGGAGCAAGGATCATCGTCGCGGCACAGGGTCGGCGCTGCAGCAGGCGGCAGCGGTGCGGGAGTCGGCCGCGGAAGTTGCATGGTCCTCTGCGGGAGGACCGAGCGGGTTTCGTTGTCATTGGTTGACGGCAAGGATTCGCCGTTGCCGGAGGAGTCATGACCACTGGAAGGCTCGCCACTGTCGGAAGGCTTGCCACTGCCTGAAGGCTTGCCACTGCCTGAAGGCTTGCCGCTGCTTGAACGCTTGCCACTGCCGGAAGGCTTGCCGTCACCAGAGGGATCGCGTCCACCAGAGGGATCTTGGTCCCGGAGCGTATTTTGCGACGCCCCGGCCGGCGTGGGGATCTTCTCGGTGCCGCTGGCGAGCATCACTCCGGTCGATGAGCGCCGGGCGACGAGCCGCTGCAGGCGGGGTTGGTGGAGGGCCGCTGTGGCTGGCTGCGCTTTCGAGGGGAGACGGATCGTCTGGACGCCTGACGGGATCTCGGCCCGGAGGACCTGCCGGCTGATGATGGTGATGGGCACCGGTTTTCCACCGGCGATGACGCTCGTGTCGTGGAGATTGAATCCCTTGCCGACGAGGAACACGACCGTCGTGCCGTTCAGATTGACCCCCTCGGCGCCGTAGTAGCCGACGAGTTCCGGGGCGAGGTCGGTGACGCCGGTGTTGAAGAGCTCGAAGCCGCCGCTCGTGTTCTCGTAGGGGATCTGTGCGATCATCGTCTGCAGCGGCAGCTCGCGGTCGAGCTGATCGACGCGCCGCATCAGCCGGGCCACTTCGCCGTCACGGTAGGCGCTGGCATTCTGCGCGCACATCGCGGCCGACTGCTGCATCGATTTGACGCTCCGGGAGAGCTTCATCGCCTGCCGCATGCTCTGGTCGGTTGCCTTCGGGTTCGTGAGGGAGAACCAGTTTGTGCGGATGTCGAACGTCACGTAGGGGACGAACGAGGGCATGACGATCATCGCCGTGCATTCGCGCATCCCCGGCTCGAGGAAGCGCTGGGAGAGATCCTGTTTCCGGGAGTTGGTGCCGATGAGCGTGTCGCGGAAGGCGGCGATGTTGTTTTGCGTCGGGGGCGACTGGAAGCGGGGATAGAAGCGCCAGCCGAAAGTGTCGGCGCCGTGCGTGAAGCCGACGGCCGTCTGGTTGAGGCCGATCGTCGCCATGTTTGTCTGCAGGGCACGGTCGTAGCGGGCCATCGTCTGCCGGTTCGCGCGGCCGTGGGCCACCGACATCGCGAGTGCCAATTGCATTTCCCGCCGCTGCGAGAACATATCCTCCACGTTCTGCTCGTCGGAGACCGGATCGAGGGCGAAGATCCGGATCGGCCAACGGCGGCGGACGTAGTCATTGAAGCCGTCGCGGCTCTCCGGGGGGGGATTTGGGCCGTAGTACGGGCCGGCGAAGCTACAGCCCCCGACGATCCCCTTGGCGGCGGAGATGTTGCGCATGTCCTCGATGAGCCGTTCATTGAGGAGCGCCGATTCGACGAGGATCGTCCACGCCAGGACTGCCGTCGTCGTCCGGCAGATCTTGCAGGATCCGACAGCGTTCTCGCAAGTTCCCCGGCAGACACAGCCCAGGCAGGGCTCGGTGGCCGTCTCGGTGAGGGGCGCCGCGTCGTCCATGCCGAGCGATTCGAAGAACGCCCGGCGCCGCAGCTCGACCTCCCCCATCCGATGGCTGCGAATCAGCTCCGCGAGGTTCCAGCCCGGCATCTCCTCCCACACCGCCGCCTGGCGCGGCTGGGAGAGGAAGTCGTAGGCGGCCTGGAGCTCCTCGCCGAGGAAGCCGCGGACGTCGTTGTATTCGAGGCAGGGACGGTTGGCGGGATTGGCCCCGAGGGCCTCGAATGTCGCCCGCAGCATCATCGCCACTTGGACCTCGCCGACGACGTCGACGAGCTCCTCCGGAGGCAGTGGCATCCGCGCCCGGCGCATCTTCGCTGTCGGCACCGACACCGAGATGGTGTGAGAGCGCATCGCTTTGCGCACCTTCGCTACGAGCCGCCGCCGCTGGTCGTCACGAACGGGATCGGGATTGGCTTCCCCTCCGGGCACGATCCGACCATTGGGGAGGATCCGGGCCTCAAAGGTGTTGATATCCGGCGCGAGCCCCGGCGTGCACAGCGCGGTGCGGACCTCGCCGTTGTTGACGGCGAAGGTCAGCCCCGGGGCGATGAGGTCGATCAGATCGTTGATCACCATGTTGCGGTACGTCGTGGGGAGGAGATCGTCCCCGAGCTGCGCCTCTCCGATCACGGTCACCTCCGCGCCGTGCCCCTGCTGCGTGCTCTTACCGGGGAGGATCGAGATCGGGATGCGAACGAGGTTGAGCGCATAGCCGGGGGAGTCGACGGTGTCGTCCCCCTCGTTGATCCGTCGCAGCTCATCCAGATGCTCGATGTACTGCGACAGATGATCGAGGTGGATCGTCGGCTCGAGGCTGACAGCGTTGTTGTTCGCCATGCCGAAGCTGGCGAACGGCTGTTGCGTCCCAGTCGTGAACGGCGCGGCACGGTCGATCACGCCGCTGGAGGGATTAGTGGGATCGGAGATCATGTTCTGGACGTTGGTGGTGCTCTGGGGCGTCGCCCCGCTACTCCCTTGGCTCATCGCCATCGCCAGGCCGACGAACGACTGATCGCTGCGGCTGATGCTCGCGTTGTTCAGATCCTGGAAGCTTCCCAGCTGCGCCTTCATCTGCGATTCGTATTCGTAGCGGTGGCGCGTCAGCCGGCTCTGGCCCCACACGTCGGGCTGCTTGGCGACGATCGAGCCGTAGATGTCGATGTGGTGCTCGAGCCAGTCGATCTCGCTGGCGAGCTGCTCGACGGAGTCGTCCTTGCAGGTCGCCGGCTTCTCCCGATGGAGGGTCTTCGCCGCGGCCTTCAGCCCGTGCCACAAGCGGGTGCCGGTTTGAGCCTCCGCCGTGGATGGCGGCAGGGCCATGGAGATTGCCAGGAGGAGGCCCGACACGTGGATTGACCGTCTGCCACCGTGGATCATCTTCCGTACCCTCGTTGCTTGTCGACGACCGTCGCCCGGCGGATAATCCGCACGATCGACACACCCTCCTTCGATCGACACGCTCCGGAGCCCGCCCGTAGGACAACCCGTGCCATCGGGAGGCCTTCCGCAGCCACCCCATTCGCCCCCGCTTTCGGTGTTCCCTGGATGCCCCATCTCTCCACGCCCGGTCGGCGGCGTTCGTCGCCCTGCCGTTCCCCGATCCAGTGCATCGTTCCCCCGTACATGCTCGACCGGCTGGCGCGCTCGACCAATGCGAAGGTCCGCGACCGGGCGATCGCGGGGCTTTCGCGCTCGGCGGCCGTCCGGGCGGTGCGGGCCTTTGCCCAGGAGATCCCCGGGATGATGGCGGTGCCATCGCCGGCCGCCTCGAAGAACCGGCTCGTCTACGACGCCAAGGGGAAGGACAGCCTCCCCGGAAAGCTCGTCCGCAGCGAGGGGCAGAAGAAATCGGCTGACGTCGCGGTCAACGAGGCCTACGACTACGCCGGCGACACCTACGACTTCTACCGTGACACCTTCGAGCGCAACTCCCTCGACGGCAGCGGCATGACCCTGATCTCCACCGTCCATGTCGGCGAGCCCGATCAGGCGGGGAAGTTCCAGCCGCTGGACAACGCCTTCTGGGACGGCGCCCAGATGGCCTATGGCGATGGCGACGGCGTCGTCTTCCAGCGCTTCACCCGCAGCCTCGACGTCGTGGCCCACGAGCTGACGCACGGCGTCCAGTCGTTTACCAGTAATCTCGTCTACCGCGGCCAGTCGGGGGCCCTCAACGAGCACTTTTCCGATGTCTTCGGGATCCTCGTCCGCCAGTGGAAGCTCGGCGAGAAAGCTGAGAAGGCCTCATGGCTGATCGGGGCCGACATCCTCGTGCCGGCGACAACGCGGCGCGCGATCCGCGACATGGAAAACCCCGGCACGGCCTTTGTCAACGATCCCGATCTGGGGACTGATCCGCAGCCGGCCCACATGAAGGATTTTTATACTGGTGCCGCCGACAACGGCGGTGTCCATCTCAATTCGGGGATCCCCAACCGGGCCTTCGCGCTTGTTGCCAAGGAGCTTGGCGGCTTCGCCTGGGAGACGGCCGGTCGGATCTGGTATGACGCGATGCTCCAGCTGAACAGCCGCAGCCAGTTTGCCGACATGCAAGCGATCACGACGCAGATCGCGGCCGACGACAAACGCTTCGGCAAGGAGGCCAAAAGAATCGTGGCCGCGGCCTGGAAGAAGGTGGGGCTGTAAAATGGCAGATGATGGCCGATCCCCTGAGCCGGCAGCGCCCAAGCTCCGCGTCTCCTTTGAGCAATCGGGGGGCTTTGCTGGGCTTCTCAAGGGCTGCGTGCTCGATGCCGACGAGCTCCCCGCCGACGAGAGCGTTGAGCTGCGCCGGCTCGTCGCCGCAAGCGGGCTCGATGTCTCGCGCGAAGATCTCTCGCGCGGCGCCCGCGACCGGCGGCAGATCGCGATCACGATCGATCGCGGCGGTGAGCGCGTCGCGATTGTCTGCGACGACGGCTGCACGCCGGAGGGGGCCCGACCGCTTGTCGCATTTCTCGCCGCCCGGGCCCGGCCGCAGCGGCCGTAGGCGCCATAGCGCGGGGGCGGTTGGGGGCCGTCCCGAAGCGTGCGACCCCGGGCCGGGGGAGTCCGTGCCCCGTCGCCGGACGTTCGCGTTGGCCTTCCCGGCCAACGCTTCACTCGGGTGCCGGCTGCGCTTCGCCATCCATGGCTGCGCTTGCCTGCAACGCCGGCTCTCGGAGCACGGGCACCCCCGGCCCTGCCTTTTTTGGTGGTGGGCTGGGGTGTTGAATTGATCGTTGTTTTGGTCGGTGTGTCGGGATTTCCACGGCTGGCTCTGGGGACCTATGCTTGAAGGGCAACGCGGTGCTTCCCCCCATCGTTTTGCCTCGCTTTCTCCGAAGGGCTGGCGGCATGGAACCTGAAGCGTCATTTCCGCGTCGGCGGCCGAGTGCCAGCCATGCGGCTTCGCTGCAGGCGGAGATCGAGCGGGTGCGGCGGATGACGATCGAGGAGCGGATCAAGGCAGCCCTGGGAATGTCCGCGCGATTCGCGGAGCTTCGCCCAGCGCCCCGCAAGGCCTAACCCATGGCCGACCCCGATGGCGTCATCGCGGCCGCTGAAAAAGTCAGCGCCATGCTCGCCGCGGAGGGCGTCGACGCGCTGGTGATCGGAGCGATCGCCCTGGCAGCGCATGGCTACGTTCGGTTTACGGACGATCTCGATCTCGGTGTGAATACCGATCTGCGCACGCTTCACCGGGTTGCCCTGGCCCTGCGGACTGCTGGCTTTGAAGTCGAGCTGCGGGAGCCGGATGGCGCGGATCCCCTCGGCGGCGTCGTTGATGTTCGCGGTTCATTTGGGCTTGTCCAGATCGTGAACTACGGCGGACGGTTTCCGGCGGTGATCGATGGCGGCATCGCGGTGGCCGACACCGTCGTCCGCCCCGGCAGCCCGCTTCGAATCGTGCCGCTCCCGCATTTGGTCGCGCTCAAGCTCTATGCGGGGGGAGCGAAGTCGCGCGCCGACATCGTGGAGCTCCTGTCCCGTAATCCCGAAGCCGACACGGCCGCGATCCGCACGCTCTGTCGGGGATGGCGGCTGAGTGGGCTCGACCCGCTCATCGACGAGGCCGCGGGCAGCTGACCAGTTCGGTCGGTGCGATCTCCCGGCTGTCTTGGGCGTGTGACCCAGGGCCGGGGGTGCCAGTCACTCCCCGATGATCTTCGCGAGGAGACGTTGCGGGCGTACACTTTTCTTCAGACGCAAAGCCGGAGGATCTCCATGACGATCGACGACAGGCAGACACCGCCGCCCCTCCACTTCGAAGTGACGGTGGGGGAGGAGGGGCGCCTTGAAATCGTCGGTCCCTTCCGGGCCGGTCAACGCTTGACGGTGCTCGTCATCCAAGAGCCAGCGGTGCTCGACGATCTGGCCGCGGCAGCCTCGTCGAGCCTCGGGTTCTGGGACAATCCCCTCGACGACGAGGACTTTTCGGGGATTCGCTGATGGACGAATCACGGCGGCAGCAGACGGTCTACGTCGAAACCTCGGTTGTGAGTCTGGCTTCGGCAAGACCGAGCGTGATTCCCGAGGTTGCCGTGCTTCAAGACCAGTGCCGGCGCTGGTTCAAAGAACAGGCGGGCCTCTATTCCGTTGTCACGTCGGCGTTCGTCATTGCGGAAGTATCGGAAGGCGATCGCTTGGCGGCTGCGGACCGACTTGCCCTCTTGGATGGCATTCCGCTTCTGCTTCCCGACGATCGGGTCGAAGAGATCGCCTCGGCGATTGTCGGCAGGGGCCTCATTCCCCATTCCGCCAAACTCGACGCCCTGCATGTGGCCTCTGCGGTGGCGGCGGGAGTAGACTTTTTGTTGACCTGCAACTGCCGTCACATAGCAAACGCTCACGTTCTACCGAGGGTCTACGACCTGCTTACGGACCTCGGATTGCCGCGATTGCTGATCTGTACCCCAGCCGAGTTTCTCGGAGATCCTGCAAATGAGCCGTAACCCTATCCTCGATGAGATTCATGCCGTCAGGGAGAAGCTCCTCGCAGCGTTTCAGGGCGACCTCCACGCCTACATCGCGGCGGCCCGTCGGCGGACGCTCGAATCTGGCCGACCAGTCTTCGAGCCCTGCCCCGAAAGCAGGAAGTCTGCCGCCTTGGTCGTTGACAAGGCCTCCTGAACGCGGAAGTGAAGCGGGAGGAGGACTTCCCACGCGCGATCGGGCCTGCGTGGGCTTTCCGTGCGGACGCCGCGCCTCGTCACTCCCCGATGATCTTCACAAGCACGCGCTTCGGCCGGCGGCCGTCGAACTCGCCGTAGAAGATCTGCTCCCAGGGGCCGAAGTCGAGTTTGCCGTCGGTGATCGCCACGACGACCTCGCGCCCCATGATCTGGCGCTTCATGTGGGCATCGGCGTTGTCCTCGCCGGTGCGGTTGTGGGCGTAGGCCTGCGGGGAGGCGTTGAAGGGGGCGAGGGTTTCGAGCCACTTCTTGTAATCGGCGTGGAGGCCGGGCTCGTCGTCGTTGATGAACACGCTCGCCGTGATGTGCATGGCGTTGACGAGGCACAGTCCTTCGCGAACGCCGCTTGCAGCCACGAGCTTGATGACGTCCGCGGTTATGTTGCGAAACGCCATCCGTTCGGGGAGCGTGAACGTCAGGTGGGTGGTGTGGGATTTCATGGTGGAGGGTATTCTAGCCCCTTCGGCAGCGGGGGGACGCCTGCCCCCGCCAGCCTGCGGGCTCGTTTTCCGTCGCTCGCCCCGGAAAGTCCCGTCTCCCGACCACTTCCCCCCGGGGCCCACCATGGCCGACCCAAACCTCTCCTCCTTCATCTGGTCGGTCGCCGACCTCCTCCGCGGCGACTACAAGCAGTCGGAGTATGGCAAGGTGATCCTGCCGTTCACCGTCCTGCGGCGCCTCGACTGCGTGCTCGAGAAGTCGAAGCCCTCCGTCCTCGCCGAGTTTGAGAAGCGGAAGGCCACGAAGGTCAACCCCGAGCCCTTCCTGCTCAAAAAAGCCGGCCACCTCTTCTTCAACACGTCGCCCCTCGACATGAAGAAGCTGATGGGCGACCAGGACCACACCAGAGAAAACCTCTACGCCTACACCCAGGCCTTCTCCCCGAACGTCCGCGACATCTTCGAGGCCTTCGAGTTTCACACCCAGATCGACCGCCTCGCCAAGGCCGGGCTCCTGTACCTCGTCAGTGAAAAATTCGCCGGAATCGACCTCCATCCCGACTCTGTCAGCAATGCCCAGATGGGGGTCGTGTTCGAGGAGCTGATCCGCAAGTTCGCCGAAATCTCCAACGAGACCGCCGGAGAGCACTTCACCCCCCGTGAAGTCATCCGGCTGATGGTGAATCTCCTCTTCATCGAGGACGACGACGCCCTCACCAAGCCCGGCATCGTCCGCTCCCTCTACGATCCCACCGCCGGCACCGGCGGCATGCTCTCGGTCGGCGAGGAGCACCTGGCGGCCTTGAACCCCGACGCCCGCCTGGTCATGTATGGCCAGGAGCTGAATCCCGAGAGCTACGCCATCTGCAAGGCCGACATGCTCATCAAGGGGCAGGATATCGGCAACATCATCCAGGGCAACACGCTCTCCGACGACGGCCACCCCGGCAAAACCTTCGACTACCAGCTCTCCAATCCTCCCTTCGGCGTGGAGTGGAAGAAGATCGAGAAGGAGGTTCGCAAGGAAGCCGAGTCGCTCGGCTTCTCCGGCCGCTTCGGCCCCGGCCTACCGCGCGTCAGCGACGGCTCGCTCCTCTTCCTCCTCCATCTGATTTCGAAGATGCGGCCGGCCAAGGACGGCGGGAGCAGGTTCGGCATCGTCCTCAACGGCTCGCCCCTGTTCACCGGCGGCGCTGGCTCCGGGGAAGGCGAGATCCGCCGCTACGTTCTCGAAAACGACCTCGTCGAGGCGATCATCAGCTTGCCGACGGACATGTTCTACAACACCGGCATCAGCACCTACGTCTGGATCGTCACCAACCGCAAGCCCGCCCGCCGCAAGGGGAAGGTGCAGCTCATCGACGCCAGCTCCTTCTGGCAGAAGATGCGGAAGAGCCTCGGCAGCAAGCGGAAAGAGCTTTCGCCCGAGCACATCGAGGAGATCACCCGCCTGTTCGGATCCTTCAAGGCCGTCACGAAGGGGGGCGTGCCGATCAGCCGGATCTTCAAGAACGAGGATTTTGGGTACCGGACGATCACCGTCGAGCGGCCGCTGCGGGACGAAGCTGGGAAGGTCGTTCTGTCCGCCAAGGGCAAGCTCAAGGGGAAGCCGCAGGCCGACGCCAACCTCCGCGACACCGAGAACGTGCCCCTCTCCGAGGACGTTGTCGAGTACTTCAAGCGCGAGGTGCTGCCCCATGCCCCTGATGCGTGGATCGATGACGACAAGACAAAGGTCGGCTACGAGATCCCCTTCAACCGGCATTTTTATGTCTTCAAGCCGCCCCGGGCCTTGACCGAGATCGACGCCGAGCTGAAGACCGTCACCGATCGGATCCTGGCCATGATCGGGGGGCTGACGAAGTGAGCTTCAAGCCGTACCCGAAGTACAAGGAGAGTGGAGTCGAGTGGCTCGGGCGGGTGCCGGAGCATTGGGAGGTCGGCACCGGACGGCGACTCTTCGCACAAAAGCGGGATCCGGCCCTCGCCAAAGACGAGCAGCTTTCAGCTACGCAAAAGTACGGAGTTCTACCGCAACAATCCTTCATGGAGATGGAGGACCAGAAGGTTGCTCTCGCCCTAACCGGCACGAGCAACTTCAAGCATGTCGAGAAGAACGACTTCGTTATCAGCCTGAGAAGTTTTCAGGGCGGTATCGAGAGAAGCCTCTACTCGGGATGCGTTAGCCCGGCGTACACAGTACTGAGGCCGACACAGACGATGGACGGCGGCTTCTGGGGGCGCCTGCTAAAATCTAGCGGTTACGTCGAGGCGTTGCAGACGATGACCGATGGGATACGGGATGGCAAAACGATCAGTTACCAGCAGTTCGGCCGGATTGGTCTGCCGTTGCCTCCCCTGGCAGAGCAAGCTGGCATCTGCACCTTCCTCGACCACGAGACCGCCAAGATCGACGCCCTGATCGCCGAGCAGCAGCGGCTCATCGAACTGCTCCAGGAGAAGCGGCAAGCCGTTATCTCCCACGCCGTCACTAAGGGGCTGAATCCCGATGCCCCGATGAAGGACTCCGGCATCGAGTGGCTGGGGGAGATGCCGGAGCATTGGGACGTCACTCGCTTCAAGCGAATTGCAGCGGTCGGCAATGGGTCCACTCCGAGCCGTGAACGCCCGGACTACTGGGAAGGCGGCGATTATCCGTGGCTGAATAGCGCCGTCGTAAACAACAGCCCGGTTGATCCCCCAGGTCAGTTCGTGACCCCAGTTGCATTGGCTGAGTGTCATCTCCCCCGAGTACAGCCACCTGCCGTATTGGTCGGACTGACTGGGCAAGGCCGAACCAGGGGAATGGCCTCGCTCCTGCTCTACGAGGCGACAGTCAGCCAACACCTAGGGGTCCTGGTCCCTCGGGCAGGAATGAAGGCAGCGTTCTTGAAGCGAGTTCTGGACATGGCTTATCCTTATCTGAGGCGAGACAGCGAAGAAGCCGGCAGTACCAAAGGAGCGATCACCTGTGAGGCTCTCGCCAACTTTGCACTTGCCAGCCCACCAGCAGATGAGCAGCGGGAGATCAGCGAGTACCTCGACGATCAGTCACGGTTATTCGATGCTCTGGCTGGCGAAGCCTTAGAAGGCATCGCCCTCCTCCAAGAACGCCGCTCCGCCCTCATCTCCGCCGCCGTGACGGGCCAGATCGACGTCCGGGACTTTGCAAGCGGAGGATCGGAGGCCGCATGAACTGGCGCGACCAGATCGACTGCGACCCGGAGATCATCGGCGGCAAGCCGAAGATCAAGGGGACGCGTATCGGGGTGGAAGTCATTCTCGAGCGGCTCGGCGACGGCTGGTCGATCGAACAGTTGATCGAGGCCTACCCCCGGATCACCGCCGACCAGATCCAGGCCTGCCAAGCCTTTGCGGCGGAGATGCTCGCTACCGATGAGGTTGTGGACATCCCCCGCGGCGATGGCAAATCAACGATCGTCGGGGCCACTCCATGAGCGTCCACAAGGAAATCGCCTTCGAGGAGGAAATCTGCGAGCACCTCGGTGCCCACGGCTGGATTTCCGACGGGGATCGACGCCTTCGCTCTGTCTTTCCCGGCAACGTCCCGCAGCGGTAGACTTCTGTCATGAGCACTATCAGCCCTCAAGAACTCGCCCATGACGCTGCGGCGCTCCTCGCCCGAGTCGAGGCAGGGGAGCACATCGTCGTCGTCCGCGGGGGCCGCCCGGTCGCGGAAATCCGTCCCCTCTCCCCGCCCCCGCCGGCGTCCCGGCCGTTCGGGCTTGCCGAAGGCACGTTCACCGTTCCAGACGATTTCGACGGCCCACTGCCACCCGACATCCTTCGAGACTTCGAGGGGCATTGATGCTGTTGCTCGATACCCACGTCTTCCTGTGGTACATCACCGCCGATCCGAAGCTTCCGCATCCCTTTCGCGAGGCGATTCAAGATACGGCGGAGGAGGTGTTCCTGAGCGCAGCTTCGGTCTGGGAGGCGGTCATCAAACATGCGTTGGGCAAACTCCCGCTTCCCGGCGCACCGGCCGAGTACTTGCCCCGACAGCGGGCGGCCCACGGGATATCCCCCTTGCCGGTCGATGAGGGCGCGATGTCTCACCTGGCAGCGCTCGCGCCGCTCCACCGTGATCCATTCGATCGATTGTTGGTCGCGCAGGCGATCCAACACGGCCTCACGATCGCAACCGTTGATCCGGATATAGCCGCGTACCCGGTGACGCTGCTGCCGGCGGCGTGACGGCCGTGGGATTTCCATGGCAGCGTCTCGTGACAGCATGAATCCTTCCTCCCCATGAGCATCCACAAAGAAATCGCCTTCGAGGAGGAGATCTGCGAGCACCTCGGTGCCCACGGCTGGATCTACGTCGAGGGGGATTCGAGCCGCTACGACCGGGCCCGGGCGCTGTTCCCCGATGACGTCCTCGCCTGGGTGCAGGGCACGCAACCCCAGGCCTGGGAGGCGCTCGTCAAGAACCATGGCACCCATGCCGCCGAGACGCTCCTCAACCGGCTCTGGGAGTCGATCAATCAGCGCGGCACACTCGATGTGCTCCGGCAGGGGATCGAGATGCTCGGGGTCAAAGGCAAGCTCCCCGTTGCCCAGTTCAAGCCCGCCCTCGCCCTCAACCCCGAGATCCAGGCCCGCTACGAGGCCAACCGGCTCCGGGTCGTTCGCCAGGTGCGCTACTCGTCGCACAACGAGAACAGCATCGATCTTGTGCTGTTCTTGAACGGCATCCCCGTCGCCACCGTCGAACTGAAGACCGACTTCACCCAGCGCGTGCAAGATGCGATCGACCAATACCGCTTCGATCGCGACCCGAAGCCGAAACAAAAAACGCCGGAGCTGCTGCTCGGCTGGCCGAGCGGGGCGCTGGTCCACTTCGCCGTCAGTAACAGCGAAGTCGCCATGACAACCATGCTTTCCGGAGCGAAAACCCATTTCCTCCCCTTCAACAAAGGAGACCATGGCGCCAGCGGCAACCCGGTGAATCCAGCCGGGGGCCATCGCACGGCCTACCTCTGGGAAGAGGTGTGGGAGCGGGAGAGCTGGCTCGAGATCCTCGGCCGGTATTTCGTGGCCGAGAAGGGGGACAATCGGCAGCTGAAGACCTATCTCTTTCCGCGCTACCACCAGCTCGACGCCACGCGAAAGCTCCAGGCGGCCGTGCTCGCCGATGGCCCTGGCTCGAAGTACCTGATCCAGCACTCGGCTGGCTCTGGCAAAACAAAGACGATCGCCTGGACGGCCCACTTCTTTGCCGACCTCCATGACGCGAACCAAAAAAAGATTTTCGACACGGTCCTCGTCGTGTCGGATCGGACGGTGATCGATGGGCAGCTTCAAGACGCCCTCTTCGACTTCGAGCGGACCACCGGCGTGGTCGCCAAGGTGACCGGTGAGAGCGCCAGCAAGAGCGGCGAACTGGCCGAGGCTCTCTCCGGCGACAAGAAGATCGTCGTCTGCACGATCCAAACCTTCCCCTTCGCCCTCCAGGCCGTGCGCGAGATGTCGGCCACGAAGGGAAAACGGTTTGCCGTCATCGCCGATGAGGCTCATAGCTCCCAGGCCGGAGAAGCCGCCGCGAAGCTCAAGGCTGTCCTCTCGCCGGAGGAGCTCAAGGAGATCGGCGACGGGGGGGAGGTGAGCATGGACGACATCCTCGCCTCGCAGATGGCGACCCGGGCGGCCGACTCCGGGATCACGTTCGTGGCGTTCACGGCCACGCCGAAGGCGAAGACGATGGAGCTGTTCGGCACCCGGCCCGATCGAGCGAAACCGGCCAGCACGAAAAACGTGCCGGCCCCGTTCCATGTCTATTCGATGCGGCAGGCGATCGAGGAAGATTTCATTCTCGATGTCTTGAAAAACTATACGACCTACAAGCTCGCCTTCCGCCTCGCCCACGACGGCCGAGAGTGGGACGACAAGGAGGTTGAGCGCAGCCGCCGCCATGAAGAAGATCATGGGCTGGGTGCGGCTCCATCCCTACAACATCGCCCAGAAGGTGGAGATCGTCGTCGAGCACTTCCGGGAGCGGGTGGCGCCGCTCCTCGAAGGGAAGGCGAAGGCGATGGTGGTCGTCTCCAGCCGCCAGGAAGCCGTCCGCTGGAAGCTCGCCATCGACAAATACATCGCCAGCAAAAAATACCCGCTGCGGTCGGTTGTCGCCTTCTCGGGCGAAGTCACCGACACCGAGAGCGGGCCTGATCCGTTCACGGAAAACAGCGCCACGCTCAATCCGACGCTCAAGGGGCGCGACATCCGGGAGGCATTCAAGACCGACGAGTTTCAGATTCTCCTCGTGGCCAACAAGTTTCAGACCGGGTTCGACCAGCCGCTGCTTTGTGCGATGTATGTCGACAAGCGGCTGGCGGGGATCCAGGCCGTGCAGACCCTCTCCCGGCTCAATCGCTGCTCTCCCGGCAAAGACACGACCTACGTTCTCGACTTCGTCAATGACACAAGCGAAATCCTCGAGGCCTTCCGCACCTACTACGAGACAGCCGAGCTGGCCGATGTCACCGATCCCAACATCGTCTTCAACCTCCGGGCGAAGCTCGACGCCGCTGGGCACTACGACGATTTTGAAGTCGACCGGGTGGTGGCCGTCGAGCTGAAGCCCGGGGCGAAGCAGAGCGAGCTGGCGGCGGCCCTGGAGCCGGTGGTCGATCGCCTCCACCGTCGCTACAAGGCCGCCCATGAGGCGCTGAAGGGGGCGAGAGAATCAAAAAACGCCACCGCCGAGGAAGCTGCCAAGAACGAGCTCGACGCCCTGCTCCTCTTCAGGAGCGACATGGGGACCTACGTCCGGCTCTACACCTACCTCTCGCAGATCTTCGATTACGGCACGACCGACATCGAGAAGCGGGCGATTTTCTTCAAGCACCTCCTCCGGCTTATCGATTTTGGCCGCGAGCGCGACGGCATCGACCTCTCCCGGGTAATCCTCACGCACCACACGCTGCGCAACGAGGGGAAGCGGGCGATGGTGCTCGGCAGCGAAGAGAAACCAAAGCTCGAACCGCTGACTGAAGCCGGCGGCGGCGGGCTCCATGAGAAGCAGAAGGCGCTGCTGGCGGAGATCATCCAACGAATGAATGACCTCTTCGAGGGGGATCTGACCGACGGCGACCAGCTCGTCTACGCCAACAGCGTGATCAAGGGAAAGCTCCTGGAATCAGACACCCTCCGCAAGCAGGCGGCGAACAACTCGAAGGAGCAGTTCGCCAATTCCCCCGACCTGACGACGGCGCTCATGAACGCGATCATGGACGCCTTGGAGGCCCATACCACGATGAGCACCCAGGCCCTGGAGTCGGTGAAAGTCCGCGAGGGATTGAAGGCGATCCTGCTCGGGCCGGCTGGGCTGTATGAGGCGCTGAGGCAGTAGGGCCGTTCCACTTGATGCACAAGGTCTAATGCCGGCAAA
>Ga0209598_10001785_pt1 | contig 17296 bp, 16 predicted proteins | sample M_140807_EF_Meta_FD_187317 | JGI IMG/M metagenome (GOLD analysis project Ga0209598, IMG submission 187317) | Freshwater microbial communities from Lake Montjoie, Canada to study carbon cycling - M_140807_EF_MetaG (SPAdes) (version 2) | ecosystem: Environmental > Aquatic > Freshwater > Lake... | reverse complement strand
AGGTCGGGTGATCGAGCCCAGCAGGAAAGCACTGGCTAACCCAAGAACCTGTGTGGCCTTGGATTCAAGCAAGCGGCCTTCGCTGTACAGGTAACCCCCCAACGCCGCAAACGCGATCACCAGCATAAAACGCATGCCGGGACCGTGAAATATGCTGCGGTCGTGTGCCAAAACCCCTTCGGAATCGAGTCTGGCCAACACATCGCGTGGCAGGCTAACAAACCTCCTCGATGTGAAGTATCCGGCCATGGCAATGATCAGGCATTCCGACCAAAGCACATTCAACGACTTGTTGGTTTCGCCTTCCTGCACGGGGCGAGTGACATCCCAAGCAACAATTCCAAGAATGATCCAAGTCAACAATGCGCGGATCGTGCCACGGGGCAGTCGTAACGGATGTCGTTCGGGATCGGTGGGAGAGTAGCTCATATCAGGGACTCCATGGGGAATTTCAGGGGTTGTTCATGCCGACAAAATTGCCGTTATTTTCGCGGGCCAACGCCCATAGGAAGGCGCCAAGGTCCGGGCTTTCATAAAAGAATCCAAGTGTGTTGATGCGCACGGGAGGCAGGTTGGGGTTTTCGGCATTCCATTCGGCGCGCAGCTTGCGCCTCAGGTACTGGCCAAGGACTTCGCCCTTTTCCTGTTCGCGCAGTGATTCGCGCTGCCTTTCGGATAATCCTTCGCCCAGATTGGGTAGCCCATCGGACAGCAGGTAAAGTGCGTCCATGCCTTGCGTCCGCAGTGTGAACGCCATGCGGAAGGCTTCGTACAGGTTGGTTCCTCCTTTAGGCCTGACGCGGGACAATGCATCAACCACCAGCGACCTGCTAGTAGCGCGGTTATAGTCGATCCAAGAACCGTCGCCCAACAACCATCTGGATGATTCGGAAAACACAATCACCTGGAATTTTTCCAGATCGGGCAGGCTGTCGAGTACCAAACCAGCAACGCGGCCCACTTCGGCCCATTTCTCCGGGGACGCCGTGTCGGCGCGAATCAGTTCCATGCTGCCGGAGGCATCGATAGCCAACACGACCTTGCGGCCGGTCAGTTGGATCCCTGCAAAACGTGTTTCAGCAACTTGCTGAATACGTTGCAGGCGTGTTTGCAGGTCTTTCAGGTCGCGTTCTTTTTTCTGTTGGTCCATTGCTGCCGCGGTGCCAAGCTTTTCGGCATCTTTGCGCGATGCTGTTTCTGCTACCAGCGCTGCCTCCAATACTCCCAGTCGCTTCTGGAGCATGGCCAGGTCTTTGGCAGCTTTATCTTTATCATTGGACAGGGTTGCAGCCATGTTTTTTTGATCGGTCATCGACTTCAGGGCGGCCTGAAGAGCAGCTTCGGCTACATCGGCTCGATTCGAGGCAGCCAGTCTCTTCTTTTCTAATTCCGCCTGAGTGACCATCAGGTCTTTGGCTGTTGCATCTTTTAGTGCCAGAAGGGTTGTCCGGTCCTTGAGTTCCTTGTCAAGCATGGCGAGACGGGCTTCCGCTTCCGCGCGTCTGGTGGCAATATCCTTGGCTTTATCGGCCTGAACCATGCGTTGTTTTTCGGTTTCTTCCAGGTCTTTGCGTGTTTTATCTAAGGCGACGCGGACATCCATCCGTTCCTTGTCCACCGATTTCAGGCGATCTTGCAGACTGAAAAGATCCTTTCCCAGTTTCTCAAGCTCTATCTGGCGTGTCATCAACTCACTGCCAAGGCGCGACGCCTGTTTTTCTCGGTCTGCCAGGTCGGTTCGTGTGCGTGCCAGATCTTTTTCCCGGCGTTCCTGATCTTCCGACAAGCGTGCTAGCCGGTCCTTCTGCTCCGCGATCTGTCTGGATTGCAGAGCATTTTTGTAATCGTTGAACAGCCAAAGGAGAATGACGCAGCCCAGCGAGCAACAGAGCACATCCACCATGTACAAGCCAAACACACTTGGAAGCTTGTGCCGCAGTTTCATGATCTGCTAAGCCCCCGCCTGAATCAGGTCTGCCCGATCGGCTTCTTTTTGCGTGGGTGAGACAGGGTCGAACACTGGCGCGTCGCGCCATAGCCCTGCAGTTGCCTTTTGGCTACGAATGGCACCGATCCACGCTAACTGTTCCATGAGAAGAGCATCTGGCAAAAGGGAACCGCCAATATTGTCATGGAGGGCATGCGCCAACCTGTCGATACCCGGCAAACGTGAGGTGGATGCCAAAACCAGCGACTTGGCAGGCGAAGCCACAGACGGATCGGCCAGTAATTCCATTGCTGCATGTCGCATGGAAACAAGAAGCTTGGAACACCACTCGACCACCTGATCTATTGTGATATTCAAACGGACAGACCAGCCTGTGCCTTCCAAAGCCAGTGGCAGGGTTTTTAATGGGGGGCCATCTTCGTCTATCCAAGCGGAGATATGCCGCCCTAGCACTGCATCCAAACCGGGAGTGGCACGGGGATCGCGTCGGCATGAACGTACCGTGGCATCCGCCAGACCGGCAGCAATGGCCCGGCGCCATGCTGGGTAACCAGCATTTCGCAAGACGCGTAAAGCTTTCACCCTGCTGCGGCCCGCTGATTCTTCCACAAGGCTTAGAACCATGGCGTGTTCATCACACTCGCAAACAAGCCCGGTAGGCGCTGCCGTTTGTTGGCGCGCTGCGGACCAAACCGCCAGTGCCGAGGGCGCCGCCACTTTCACCTTCCACCCGCCCGATTCCACGGCACGGGCTATTTCTGTTACTGCGGCTTCGTCCAGATAGCCGGGAGTGGTCAGGGCTACCGATGCCGCGCGCACCTGCAACCTGCGGAATGAATCCAGAACGGTGGCCAGCAATTGCGCCGGGTCCGCTTCCCGGTTGCCAAATCTGAAAAGGCGACCTGTTCCAACATGCGGCAAGAAAGCCCCGCATGCTGATTCCGGCTTTTCCAAAAGCACGTCCCAAGCTGATCGGCCTGTGAGAAGTTCACCGCGAAGGCCCACCGCCACCACAAGAGGCATGGCAGATCTGCCATGGGTATCGAGAACGGGCAGATAGCTGCCCGATGGGGAGATACAGGCGGCGCGCGCCCGTGTGGCATCTAGATGCAGCGCCAGATCGGTCATGGGACTCCATTCATGTGCGTGGCTGGGTTTCCCAGGGCAGGCCTGATTTTGGTCGGTCGGTAGCTTCCACTTCATAAAGCCGGATTACCAGATATTCGAGACAATATTGCTGGCCATCGAGCACGACCTCTTCCTGATCGCGTTGCACGGCACTCAGCAGAAACATCAGCACAATACTGAGCCCTAGCGCCACAAGTGTGCAGTCGAAGGCCACGTTCAAGTGCCGGGTGGCTTCGCCTAGCCGTTCTCCCACAGTGTCGACATCCAGACCAGAAAGGCCTCCAAGCGACAGACTCGTTGCAAGACCACGCACCGTGCCCAGAAAACCGATGGCGGGCAGAGCCCACGCCAGATAGTGCACCGTTGCCATGCCTGATACGTAGCGCCCAAGGTCAGTTTCAGCTTGCACACGGACCGTTTCACCCACATCGCGGCCGGAACGGCTGGCGGCAAATTTGGTGAGTGCCAGACGCAGCTGATTTCCAAGCAGACTGCTACCATGGCGCGCCATACGCTGTTCGGTGCGGCGAAGAAGGTCGAACGCGTCCTCCGGCAGAATGCGAATGCCCGGATCGGTAGGAAGCCAATCGGTGGCAAAGGCACGCCTTTGGCGCCCCACTTCGAACCAACGGGCTGCCAAGAGGAGCAGGGCCCACAGGAATGCGGCATAGCAAATGATCTGTTCAGGGCCGAGGAGCAAGCGGGCGATGCGCTCCTGATCCCATTTGGCGCTGCCTTCCAAGGCTTCTTGGCCGAATCGGAGATACCACAGCGGAATGCAGATCAAACCAACAACCACCACTGCCAGCAGCAGCAGAAGGCCGTCGCGGCTGGTTCGTTCGGTTCCCGTTCGTTCCATTCCATACCTCGGCACAGCAACACGAAACGTATCTCGATTGTTGGAGGGGCACTATGCGTCTGTCAACTACCTGCGCGGGCTTGTGCCTCGTCGCGGCCACCCATCAGGCGGAACATTCCGTACACGGGAATTCCCAAGGCAACAATCAGTAAGCCCGGCCACGTGAAGCCCGGACGCACAATCAACAGTGCCAGCATAAGGGAGATGCAAAGCATTGCGTAAACAATCGGAAGGAATGGGTAAAACGGCACACGAAACGGCCTAGGCAATTCTGGTTTGGTAAACCTCAGGCGGATCAGGCTTGCAACCGTCAGCGCGTAGAACAGCAGCGAGGCGAAAATAACATAGTCGAGCAACTCGGAATAAGTGCCCGAAAAAAGGAGAAGAATCGACCAAATGGCTTGCAAAATCAAAGCAACTTGCGGAGCACCGCGGCGGTTTAAGTGCCTTGCACCCCGATAAAACAGCTTGTCGTGTGCCATGGCCCACATCAGCCGGGCGCTCATCAGAATCATGCCATTGACGCATCCAAATGTGGAAACCATCACGGCCAGTGCCATCAATGTTCTGCCCCATTGTGGCGACGCAACCTCCATCACCGCAGTGCCCACACGTTCATCGCGCGCATTGCTGATGCCCAGTTGGGCTGCTGAACCCGCGTAAACGGCTTCAACATGAGCTCGGTCGCCTTTGGCTTGGCCGGCAAGCTGCTTCGCAAGCTCGGCATCGCCATTGGCTGGAAGTACGGCCAGATACGCCATGTTGCACAGCAGGTAGAGTGCGATGACCAAACATGTACCCAGTACCAGACTGCGTGGAACGGTGCGATGCGGATCGCGCACTTCTCCGGACGTGAATGTGAGATTGGCCCAAGCATCGGCAGAGAATAGGGAGCCAACCATGGCTCCGGCGGCAACCAGAAAAAAGGCCAGCGATGGCGCCAAACCGGTTAACGTTTCTGCTTGTCGGATTCGATCGGTATCCAGAGCCCTGTCGAAGGCGGTGGCCCAGTTGCGACGTATCACATCAGGGTCGAGAGCAACCGTCAGGCCAACAACAATAACAAGGCCAAGTGCAAGCAGCTTGGCCACGGTGAACAGGTTCTGCACCCAGGCCCCTGCCGCCACTCCCAAACAATTCACCACGGTCAGCAGAACAATCACCCCGGTGGCAACAACTTGCCCCATTGAGATGGTGAATATATCGCGTTCAAACAGTGGAACGGCTTCAGGCATCCATGGTAACTGCAAGGGAATACTGATATGCAGGGGTATTTCAAAGATGGTGGCTTCCGGCCCTGTGCCAAGGCCCGGAACCAGAACTCCCAGGAATTTGGCAAAAGCCACGGCAACAGCGGCAATCGACCCGCACTGGATTACCGTGAAGGCACTCCAGCCGTAAAGAAAACCGCAAAGTGGGCCAAAGGCTTCCTTCAGGTAAACATACTGACCGCCCACGCGCGGCATGGCGCCGGCGAGCTCGGCGTAACAAAGGCCGCCGAGTATGGTGATGACACCCGTCAGAATCCAAAGCAGCAGCAACCAGCCTGCACCACCCACATCGCGTGACATTTCAGCAGAGACAATGAAGATACCGGAACCCACCATGGTTCCGGTAACCAGCATGGTTGCTGAAAATAGTCCCAGACGTTGCTGGAAATGGTGCTGCGGTTCTGTCATGACGAATGTTTTCCCGCATTGGTTACCGCGCGCAGCCGGCTGTGGTGCACGCCATAACCAAAGTAAATAACCATGCCGATAGCCAACCACACAAACAGCCTCAGCCAGTTCTCCCAGCCAAGGGAAAACATCAGCAGCAAGCACAGGGCGATACCCATAATGGGTGTGGCAAGGCCTAATGGCGCGCGATAACCGCGGGGCGTGTCTGGGTGGGTGACACGCAACACCAGCACTGCGGCGCACACCACCACAAAGGCAAAGAGCGTGCCGATATTGGTGAGTTCAGCCAATAAATCGAGAGGAAGCAGACTGCCTCCCAGTGCCACCATAACGCCTGTCACGATGGTCGACTTCCATGGTGTTTTGAAGACTGGATGCACATCGCTGAAGAATGCCCGGGGAAGCAGTCCGTCGCGTGCCATGGCCAAAAAGATACGAGGTTGTCCGCACATCATGACCAGTAGAACCGACGTGATGCCGGTGATGGCGCCAATAGATACCAAAATTCGTGCCCCTTGGAAGCCAACCTGCTCAAACGCGTTGGCCACGGGGGCTTCTTTCTGGATCTGGTTGTAGGGAACCATGCCGGTAAGGACGGCAGCAACAGCGATATACAGGACCGTGCAAACGAGGAGTGAACCGATAATACCAAAAGGCACATCATGCTCTGGTTTTTTGGCTTCCTCGGCACTGGTGGATACCGCATCGAAGCCGAGGTAGGCAAAGAAAATGAGGGCTGCGCCAGCCATCACGCCTGCTGGCAAACCGGTGGCAGGGTTAGTTTCGCCCCAAACCAGATGGCCGAAGAAGCTGACGCCGCCGTAGCCGTACGGTGCGAAATTATCAGTCCAATTGCTGATTTTCACATAAGGGATCCCGGCAACGATCACGAAGAGAACCACCGCCAGCTTAATGAGTACCATAATGGTGTTAAGCATGGCGCTTTCGCGGATACCACGGATGAGGATCACGGTCACCAACGCTGCGATGGCAAACGCAGGCAGGTCGAGCCATGCGCCTGTGGAGACAATGGCGCCATTTTCCACGCCCAGAGGTGAATTGGAAAGTTCGGAAGGAAGCGAGAGTCCCGCTATTTTTAAAAGATCCTGAAAGTACTTCGACCAGCCATGAGCTACTGTGCAACTGGCCACAGCATATTCCAGCACCAGATCCCAGCCAATGATCCAGGCCATCATTTCGCCCAATGTCAGATAGGCATAGGTGTAGGCGCTGCCTGCCACAGGGGCCATGGAAGCGAATTCCGCGTAGCACAACGCCGCGAAAATGCATGCCAACCCAGCGACCACGAACGACACCATGAGTGCCGGGCCCGTGGTGTCGTGTGCCGCCTTGCCGACAAGAACAAAAATCCCGGTGCCGATAATGGCGCCAATTCCGAGCGCTGTCAGAGACCACGGCCCCAGCGCGCGCTTGAGGCGTTCGCCAGACTCCACGTCTTCCATCACGTGCTCGAGTGATTTGGTTGCGAATAGTTGTTGCCAGCTCATGGAGGGCCTGCCTTTCAGTTGGTGTGTGTGGAGGTGGTGGGGGAATCAAGTATCAGGGTGACTGGACCGTCGTTGATCAACTCCACGTGCATGTCGGCGCGAAATCGCCCGGTGGCAACGGGTATGCCGAGCGCCTTCAGTTCCAGTATCACCCGTTCATAGAGAGGTTCTGCATGTTCAGGAGAAGCCGCCGCGACAAAACTGGGGCGTCTGCCTTTTTCGCAGGAACCAAGAAGTGTGAATTGACTGATAGCCAAAACAGATCCGCCTGCTTCCCGCACATCGAGGTTCATCTTTCCGGAATCGTCGGCGAAGATACGCAGGCCGGCAATTTTCGTAGCGGTCCATGCGGCTTGGTCGGGGCCATCGTGTGTGTGAACGCCCAGCAATGCGACAATTCCCTGGCCGATCGTTCCGATCTCCAGTCCATCAACTGTGACACGAGCTTGTTTAACTCGCTGGATGACTGTTCTCATCCTGCACCACACCGTTTCTGCGTGCCCGGACCACTCGCTATACTATAGAATCTGTCAGGCATCGTCCCGCCTATGGGAGGCGGAGTGGGGCTTCAGTGGGGAGGGCCTGATCATGGCCATGGAAGAGTTTAGCCGCCATCAACAAGGCATCATTAAACGGTTTTACGACAACCGTGAAACCATTGCCCTGCAGAAACTAGGCGACCTGGTTACCGACCTGTATTTGGCTGAGCCCAAAGATTTACCGAAGCTTTGGAAGCAAGCCGAGCAATCGCTTCGGGCTCTTAAAGTGCCCGAAGACCGCATCAAGCACGTTCTTACCCAGAAAAGTGCTGAGCTTCTTGCAGAACTTGTTCGCCAGCACTAAGCAGCGTTGCGGGTTTGCTGAGGCAGGTGTGTGAGGTTGATACCGCGCCCTGCCGTGCGGATAAACGCGATCATTTCAGCCACGACATCGACATCGCCGAGTTCATTTTCAGCAGCTTTCAGGGCATTGGGCAGGCCAAGATCGCCACGGTAAATGATGGCGTAGGCCCGCCTGACGGCATCGATGCCTGCTGCCGGTATTCCGGCACGTCTCATCCCCACCACATTGATGCCGCAGACATGGTTGATGTGCTGCTGAATGATGAACGGAGGGATATCCTTGGTGGTTGACGACACGCCGCTGAGAAGCACCAAGCGCCCTACACGGCAGTACTGATGCACAGCGCTGTTGCCCGAAAGGAAAACACTGTCTTCCAGTTGGCAATGTCCGCCCAAAAGCGCACCGTTGGCCAGTATGCACTTGTTGCCAATGATGCAGTCGTGGGCCACATGGCTACCAGCCATGAAAAAATTGTCGTCGCCAATGCGCGTTTCAAACCGCTCGTTGGTGCCACGGTGAACCGTGACATTTTCGCGGAAGATATTGTTCTTGCCGATAACAGTGCGTGTTTCTTCGCCACTGAACTTCAGGTGCTGCGGGAATTCGCCAAGCACGGCGCCGCTGTAAACCATGTTGGATTCGCCCATTTCAAGCGGGCCAACCAGCACCGCATGTGGACGGACCACGCATCCCGCACCCAGACGGACTCGGCCGTCTAGAACAGAATAGGCCCCAATCTCGCAATCCTCACCCACATGGGACTGGGCAGAGATCACCGCTGTTGGGTGGACTCGGGCTGAGCTGGCGACAGGCATGGACACCCCCACGGTTCGCAGTCGCTACGAACCTCGAATACGCAATCTGATGCTGCCTCATAATCAGGATCGCCGTCTCGAAACCAGACCAATTCGTGTGGCGGGGATTGCCTTGGGGTATCAGGCGGAGTTTGCTTCCTCGATCACGCTTTCCTCAACATAAATGGGAACGTCTAAGCTCACGGCAACCGCAATGGCGTCGCTCGGGCGTGCATCCACTTCGAACATTTCGCCGTCGCGGCGAATGCGCAGGCGCGCAAAATAGGTCTGCTCCCGAAGTTCGTGAATGATCACGTCCTGAAGTTCGCCGCCCAGAATATCGATCACGCCCCCTATCAGGTCGTGGGTCAAGGGCCGGGGCGTTTGAATGTGGCGCACGCGGTGGTCAATGCTCTTGGCTTCGAACAAGCCGACAACCATAGACAAGTGGCGTGCCCCATCAACTTCCAGAAGAGTGATCGAGTGTGCGTCTTGCAGTTCACACAGCACAATTCGGCGCAGGCGCATGCATACGGGCATGGTGCAACTCTCCTGACAGGAATCATTCCCAAGGCATTGATACATTATCGTAAGCTCAAGCAACCAACGCAGGAAATTCTCCTGCTTCCATGCAACCGTTTTTTCTCGCCTCGGAGGCGCTTCATGACGGATGAGACGCCTGAACCACGAGCCGGATCCCAGAAGCGTACGGTCCTTATTGTTCTTGCTGTCATGTCGGCAGCGGCTCTCATTACTTTTCTTTTTGCACTGCAGACCGTTGCCAATCGGCGTGGACACGACCTTCGGCCTGGGCCAGTTGACCCGTTGTTGAACCATTTGGCAGCGGACACGGTCATGGCGTGCGGGTGGACCGGACCTGTTCCTGCAGCCCTTGCCGGCAGTTTTGCTAAGCAGTGGCTGAAAACGGCGGCTGATCCGGGCGACCCGCCATGGTGCATGACAATTTCTGAAAGAGGTGCGGTTGGTACATCTCAACAGATGAAGCCGAGTGAGCAGAACAATTTGCCATTTCTGGCGCGATTGGTGGCATCGCGGCGCGGGTCTAAAGCCCTGTTTTGGATCGCAGCAGCTGGGAATCAGCAAGATGCGCCCGGCTGGTTGAAGCAACTTGGTTTTCCCGGTACTGAAAATCCGGCACTGGCCGGCCAGATCTCCCAAAATGCCTGGACTGCATGGGTTGAACCAGAAAGTGACCAGTGGGTGGTTCGGTGCGTTGTTCGCCCTACCGATGAAGCTGTGGTTCGTGGTTTGGCGGCCTTGGCAGAATCTTCCGCACCGGCAGGCCTGCGCCATCTGCGTGACGGTGGCGACGTGTTGTTCGGTTGGAAGCTTCCAACCACGACCGAATAATAAAATGGATCGCAAGAAACCGCTGACCGTCCGTTACAATTGAAAAGACCTGACTGCTCGGGAGAAGGCTATGGCCACCCCACAATTACCGTGCCCCGCCTGCCATTCAGCAGTGTTTTTTCCGCAAGGTGCCCGTCCGGGTGATTCCGCACGCTGTCCCCTTTGCGAAGCGACATTCAAGGTTGAGAAGTTACTTGTTCCGCAACAGGTGCCTACACGAGACTCAGGAAATCGCGCCCCCTTGCTGGTAGCCGCGGCAGCGACTCTATTTCTTGGGTGTGTCTTGATGGTGGTTGTAAGCCTTCGAATTCGCGCCACCACTCCAGTAGAAGAGAACCTCCCAGATCAAAACGCGCAAGAAACCATAGCCGAAGCAGTCGTTCCCGATCCGGCGCTAGAACGCCTGTTGCGGGAAGGCAAAGACGCGCTTGCCAAGGGGCAAAACGATATTGCCTTGGCGCGGTTTCGCGAGCATGCGCGATTAAGCCATGTCCCCACCGAGATTGTCGACGGGATACTGACCGCTGCCACTGGATTGGAAAAGGCGCGCGGCGCCGCTGAATGGGCCCGCCAAAATAACCAAATTGCCAAAAAGGGTGCGGAAGACCGCCGGCGAGCCTTTGAGCAGGCCTTGGAGATGGCGCGCAAAGACATGGTGGCCGACAATCTAGTTGGTGCCCGGGGCGCCCTTGAGCGCGCTACCCTGCTGGATCCGGATAATCCTGATCTTAAAAAAGACTACGATGACCTCCTCAAGCGCGAGCGCGCTGGCACATCCCGCGAATCTGCCATGGTTCGCCTGCGCACCGGTCAGACGCACCTCACAGCAGATCGGTGGGGCGAAGCCTTGCGCGATTTCGAAACTGTGCTTGCCATCATTCCCGACAATGCCGAGGCGCGTGCTGGCCAGCAGAAAGCCATTGCCGGTTTGAAGTCTCTGGAGGAACTCGAGGAAAAGCGCCTTCAATACCTTGTGCAACTCGACGACGGCCGCAAGGCGCTGCGCGACAGGCGCTTCGACGATGCCGAGGCATCGTTTCAGCGTGCCGCGAAGATTATGCGCGACGAAAAGGAGCCTCAAAGGCTTTTGGATCAAGTTCGCACCGACCGCCGCGAACTGGACAATACTGTCTCCATGATTATTCGCAGCGCTCAGGCGTTTCTTGCCCAGAACAAACCATCTGAAGCGTTTTACCGGTTGCTCGATGCTGATTTCCTCAGCCCACGCAACCCTCAGGTGCGCCGGTTGATGGCGGACGCGCAGCAGCGCATGGCTTTGACCAAGAACATGAACAACCCGTTCATATCCGATCCGAAATATCAGAACTGGATGGCGCAGGGGCGTATGGCTCTCACTCAGGGCAACCCGTTCATGGCGATGGAAGCTTTCCAAAATGCCTTGGCGCAGTCGAACAACTCCGACCCGTTCGCGCGGCAGGCGTTTTTCGAAGCTCGCCGGCAATCGGACAGCCTTGGCCAAAAGGCTCAGGAGTTTCAGAAGGTGTTCAGTGACGCGAAGATCCTGTACACCGCAAAACGCTATTCGCAGGCGCTACCGCTACTAGAAAACGCCATGACCATGTTTCCTGGTGAAGTGCGTGTCGCTGAAATGCTCGAAGAGTGCCGGTACCAAGACCTCATCGAAAAAGCCCGCAGTGCCCTCTCGCGTGATCCTGCCGAGACAGAGCGACTGGCCGATTTGGCGTTGCGCATGCGCCCTGCCGAGGTAACGCCACGAAACCTCATCAAGCAGGCGCGTGCCATCCGCTTTGCCAAGGTGCCTGAACCGCGATTTCCAGTTCAGTAGCACATTGTTTGCCTCGATCTGCATGGCAGGTTATGGTGGCGTTTCGGCCCGGGGTACGGGCCCCAGCTCTCCTGGAGTTCACCATGTCATTCCGTTTCACTGCCGCACTGGCCTGCCTGCTGATGGCGGGCACTGTATTTGCCCAGGATGCGAAAAAGCCGCGCCTGCTTGTCATCACCGAATCGAAAGGCTTTGTCCACTCGGTGGTGAAAAGGCCCGCTCCGGAAACATTCTGCACTGTTGAAAAAGCGCTCACCAAGCTGGCCCAAGACATGGGCGATTTCGAAGTTGTCTGCTCACAGGACAGCCGCAAAGAAATCACAGCCGAAAATCTGGCCAAGTACGATGCAGTGTTCTTCTACACCACCGGCGACCTGCCGCTGTCGGAAACCCAAAAAGCCGATCTTTTGTCGTTTGTACGCTCCGGCAAAGGCTTTTCTGGCAGCCATTGCGCCACCGATACGTTTTACCAGTGGCCCGACTACGGCAACCTGATTGGTGCTTATTTCGACGGCCACCCCTGGCACACCAAGGTCAAGGTGCTGGTGGAAGATGCCAGCAGCCCAGCAACCAAGGGCTTGGGCACTTCTTTTGAAATCACCGACGAACTGTACCAGTTCCGCACGCCTTACGATCGCTCGAAGCTGCGCGTGCTGATGCGTATCGACCCATCGTGGGCCAAGGAACGCCGCCTCGATGAACTCGCCCAGATCGCAAAAGCCAAGACCGACGGTGCTGCCAAGATTGCCAAGCTGCGTGAAGATGGCAAAAAGGACGAAGCCGACAAACTACAAAAGCAGATCGACAGCCGTAAGCCCGGCATTCACCGCCAAGACGACGACCACGCTCTCGCATGGGTGCGGGAATACGGCAAGGGCCGCGTGTTTTACACCGCCTTGGGACACCGCGAAGAAGTGTGGGCCAATCCCCTGTTCATGAAGCATGTTCATGGCGGCCTGCGTTATGCCATGGGCCTCGACAAGGGCGACGCTTCGCCGCGCCCTGCTCCTGCCAAGTAATCGAACGTGCTGCCTGGCAGCCTTTTTCAACAAGAAGAGCCCGTGGTCCTGGATGGGGCCATGGGCTCTTTGCTTGTAGCCCGATCCATGGCGTCTTTGGCAGATCCACATCATGCCTGTTTGCATGCTCCTCAAGCTGTGTCTGGCATCCATGCCGAATATGCCAAAGCCGGTGCCAAAGTCGCTACCACCAACACCTTTTTGCTGTTAAAAGAAGACGAGGCGACGGCCTTTGAAATATTGGCGCGCGCCATTGAACTGGCCCGGCCTTTCGGGGCGGTGTGGGTTAGTCTGGGACCTGCTGCGCGGGCGCTTTCAAAATTACCCTCTTGGTGGCCACTTTTGGCGCAAGCCGATGCCGTGCTGTTTGAAACGTGGTCTGGCCCCGACCTACTGCCATGGCTGGAATTGGCGCGCATGGACCCCACGCCGCCATTGATTCTGTCCTTCTGTTTTCAGCCGGATAAAACGCTTACCACGGCTGGTTGGAAACCTAACAGGTTGGCAGACATGGCTCACCAGTTCGGTGCCAGTGCCGTGGGAGTGAATTGTGGTTGGGAAGGCGGTTCCGAGGCCTCTGTGAGAGCGGTTGAAGCCTTCCGCGCACAAACGCGCTTGCCAATAGTAGCCAAACCGGCTTCATGCGGACTAGGTCCGGCAGCATGGGCAACCATGGCCCGCCGGTGTGTGCTTGCCGGTGCCCGGTTTGTGGGGGGATGTTGCGGGACGGATCCGGAATATATCCGCTTATTTCATGGCTTGTCGTAGTCGCGTACAGGGCGCACCCAGATATTTCGATAGCCAATCGGATTATTGTGATCCTGAAGGACCAGAGGGCAGGCCACTGCCGAGCCGGGAACTTCCACATCGTGATGCACCAGCACGCCGTTGTGCAGCACGGTGTAGCGCGCTTTACGGACAATTTTCCCGCGTGTATCGAGGCGCGGAGCTATATAAATGATATCGTAGCTGTTCCATTCACCCGGCTTGCGGCAGGCATTGACCAGCGGAGGGTAGTTTCCGTAGATGGCTGCGGCTTGGCCGTCCGGGTAGGTGTCGTTGTCGTACGAATCGAGCACCTGAATTTCGGGGTGCCCTGCCAGATTCAGGCCTGAGTTGCCGCGGCCCTGCCCTTTGCCCACAACCTCCGCGGGTGATCGATATTCGAGGTGGATCTGACAGTTGGCAAAGCTTTCCCGTGTCTGGATGGAGCCTGTACGCGGCGTGATCACAAATATGCCGTCCGCTACCTTCCATTGGGCGGAATCGTCTGGCAATTTGCCGTTCACTTGTTTCCATGCCGACAGGTCTTTGCCATCGAATAGAACAATTGCATCGGAAGGGGCTTTTCCGATTTCGGGCGGTGTTACGACCGGTGGCCGAGGCCTGTCCATGGAGTGCTGCCTGAATTTTCCGTCGGGCGTGAGGGTGACAACACTAGGCCCGCGTTTAATAGACCAGATGTCTCCGGTTTGGCGGGCAATCCATGGGCCAACGGTTTCCGCCCATAGCTTGCCATGTTCTTTCTGTCCCTTGGCACTGAAGTGGACGCCTTGCCCTTTGTTATCGCGAAAATCGCCCACCAACTGATCTGTATCGGGGCCGGGTAATGCCAGACTACGGCCAACGGCATCCTGTGCCGAGCGGATATCGTCTGATTTTTGGTCATTTGGGGTATGGTAACTAGCGCGGGCCACGAACCACGGGGTTTCCCGACCACCATCGCGCCATGAGGCACGGATGATTTCTTCCAGAAGCCGCCGGTATTCTGTACCGGGCAATGTGCGCGACAGATCTGCCTGATTCGCATCCGATTCACCCTGATGCCACACAATGGCGCGCACGCCTGCCGGCCCGGCGCGTTCGAGGCGATCTGCCAGGTTCCGGTATAACCGACCTGTCGATTCAAATTGCCCTGTGCCAGCCAGCCGCACGTTTCCGGTAAGTGTGGGCGGTTGGCTGAATGTCACGCCTGTGGGAGTCCATTCCCGCACGCTTGTGGCACCCACGGCAACGGGGAAGAAGCCTATGGGCACGCCAAGGCGTTCAGCCAGCAAATCTCCCATGGGTGGAATGAAGCTGCCGCCGCTACCAGATGCACCTGTTTGTGGGTCTTGTGCCACGCGCCATGCGGTACCGTCACACGATACCACGCGATCGCTTGCCGGCTTCAGCAAGGCTTCCGCGTGGTTGGCGGCGTTGGATTGGCCTGCGATAATGAAGAGTTCACCCACACCCATCTGTTGAACGGCTGTTTCGCTCACGACAGCGGCTGCTTTTTTCAGGCGTATTTCAAACCGATACCAGCCGCCTGCGGGGGCTTCCAGTTCGGTGGCGAAAGCGGATACGCGTGGATCGAACGGTAGGGGCTTCCAGTTTCCGGGGAGTTTACCTCCGGTGAAGCGAGCTTCGAGGCTATCGGCAGCCGATGCTGCACCATCGATGCGCCCTCGAACGGCGATGCGACCTTTGTCTTTGGATTCGCGCTGAAACACTTGGTGTTCGACGGGGCATTCCAGCGTTAGGCGGGGTTGCAGCAAGGCGAGCAGGGCACAGGCAATCAGCATGGTGGATCTCCGAGTGCGGCGGGATCGGTAAGCCCCAGCAGCGCGAGGAATTCTGCGCCCTGACGGTAGTGGGCCAGCAGGCCTGCCGTGGGGCGTGACGTTAGCATATGAGCCAAGTACAGGGCTTCGACACTGGCGAGCCCGCCTTCCGGATCGGTACCGAGTTTTGAGCACCGCGGGTAGGCGGTGGGGTAGCCGGGAAGAGATCGGCGGGTGAGGTGCTGATAGTGGGTGGCCATGGAACCAGCATGCCGCCACGAGGCATCGAGGAGGATGAGTGGTTTGCCCGCATCGGCTGCGGAAAGTGGAGGTCCATCCGGATGGAGAAGGATGGCACCTTCCGGATCGGGCATTTTTTGGGTTGGATAACCAACGATGCGCACCGCGGGGTGGTTCCGCAGTGGCCAGACAGTGCAGCGGTCTTTCCGCTCCTTGCGGCTGCGGAGAATGATGGTGGGGAGGTCCATACCCATGGTGTAGAGGCAAGAGGGCGAAGAGGCCACCAAGTGGACTTCCCAAGAAAAGTGGACCCGTGTTGAAGGGGCTCACACAAAACGGTATTAGGCGAATCCAACAAATCGAAATACATCCAATATTGAGGAATGCCTGATGGATGTTGTCGCGTTTCTGGTACCGGACTCTGCGGAATTGTTGTTGGAAGAGCCAGGCGAAGGCATATTCCATGATGGCCCGCTGCTTTCCCAGACTGTTCCTTTGCTGCGCGAATCGATGCACGATATGGAATGTTTTTACGTGCCATTAACGACGGGTTTGTCTGGAATTCGGAATCGCTAGCCCTATCGCGTAAAGTCCATCCGGCCTGCATCTGCACCCCAATTTCTGTCAACACCTGCCTTGGACTAGTCGATTTGGTTTGCCAAAAGCAGCTCATTGTGGATTTTCTTGCAGATGCGAGGTTGAGACGGGCGGTTGTTGTTCCCGCGGGAATCCATGGTATATTTTTTAACCCATTTTACCTTGACAATTACACTTCACAGGCCAATACTGTAAATGTAATTCATTTTCACCAGTGGTCCTAGCCATGAGCCATTTATCAAATCAAGAAGGTGCTCAACTCTTCTCCGGCCAAAGTGTCCGGCGTAAACAGTTGCGTACCCGGTTTGGTGGGGAAGGCTTGGGCATTTTTCAGGAATAACCATCCTGTTGCAATGCGCGCCAAGGCCCCGCCAAAGTCAAGTTTGGCGGGGCCTTCTGCTTTTCTGTGGCAAATTTGATACTCCAAGAAACCGCTCCTTCTCTGGAGCTATGCCAAGGGCATATCAAGTGAAATTGCTACGTATTTAGACGCATTTTAGGTCCCGCGAATCAATTTCTGATTTTCTGGAGCGCACATTACTAATGGTACCGCCTGCCGGTACTGTGGTATGGCACCTGTAGCTCAGTGGATAGAGCGCCGGTCTGCGAAGCCGGAGGTCGCAGGTTCAATTCCTGCCAGGTGCATTGACAGAGTAAAAAGAGTCAGGGAATGGTAGTTGAAAGGAGCAGGTTTTTCTTTAGGGCTGGCCGCAGGTTCGATACCTGCGGCGGATATGGAATTGTACCCGTAGCTCAGCGGATAGAGCACCGGTGTTCGAAACCGGGTGTCGGGGGTTCGAATCCCTCCGGGTGCATTGACAGGTTGAGAATTCATTTATTGATGAAGGCTAAATTCAAGTCTTGGGATCTGGTTGCCGGTACTGTGGTATGGCACCTGTAGCTCAGTGGATAGAGCGCCGGTCTGCGAAGCCGGAGGTCGCAGGTTCAATTCCTGCC
>Ga0209598_10001784_pt1 | contig 17300 bp, 14 predicted proteins | sample M_140807_EF_Meta_FD_187317 | JGI IMG/M metagenome (GOLD analysis project Ga0209598, IMG submission 187317) | Freshwater microbial communities from Lake Montjoie, Canada to study carbon cycling - M_140807_EF_MetaG (SPAdes) (version 2) | ecosystem: Environmental > Aquatic > Freshwater > Lake... | reverse complement strand
CACGGAGGTGTGGACAAACTTTTGACCAGCTTGGTTTAGCGACGTACTGGAATCACCGCCAAAACCAGGCTTGCCGACTGCAACAAAACCCAACGCGGCAATTCCTGCGGGGCCGGATGCTACAAAGCCGTAGTTACCTGGTGGGATGTTGTCGAATCGGTAGTTGCCATCCCTGTCGGCTCGAGTCTTCGCCACTTCGTTGCCCGAATGGGTCAAATAAATCAATGTATTGCTTAGATCCGTATTTCCACCTGGAACCGAAACCCTACCGCCAATGCCACCGTTCTCATCGATCGCAATCCTGCCGCTGTTCCAGAATTTTCGGTCTTCACCGACAGGATCTCGGTCGAATTGCTGGATTCCGGTTAGTCTGGGAATAGAACCGCTTCTGACCAACGAGACGACCCGTTCCGTCGCGGGGGTCAGGGTTCTCACCTGAATCCCAGCGGGTAGATGTTTTCCAGCGGCCGCGTCGAGGATCGTTAAAGACATGACTGCTAGGGTGCTGGGATTCTGAGCCACCAAGCAATACACTCCAGGCTTGATATCCGAGAAACGGAAAGAGCCATCATCAGCAGTCGTAGCGACTGCAACACGTTCACCGTTCTGGACAAGTGCAATGTCGATCCCGCTTTGACGAATCTGATTCTCACCTGCAGGCGTTCCGAGAGTCCCCCAAAAGGATCCATCTGCCGAAAGGTGAAGCCATTGATGATGGTTCAGGCCGTCTGCCTTGAGAGGCCTCTTTGCGATCGACTCCGAGGCAGGAACCACCAAGGATTCGACTTGAGCAACGGCATCTTGGGCAAAGCAAGCCGCAGGGCTACCCATCGCTGCGTAGGCGGTCGACAACGTTGCAATTAAAAGGGCACGAAAGGTAGCTTTGGACATAGCAATAAACTGCCGAGTTCAGGTCAGGGAGGAATTGGACGACTGGTCCAAGTGTATTCTCAAGATCGGAGGATACAAGTGAATTTGAAGGAATGAAATGAGTGAATTTGTTAAATCAGGGCAGCTGTAGGGACGGATTGCGCATAATTACTCCGAACACAACGCCGTTGCATCAGCTTGCCTAATCCCGAATTCTCCGCGTTTTGATGATGTGCTTCTGAGTCCCAACTTTTGTTTTGTGCTGTATACTTCGACCGCGGACTTGGATTGGACCAACAGGACAGCCGCCAGTGGACAAATCTTTCGATTATTGGGATTGAAGATCGTTGGGTGTTGTAATGACGAATCGGCCTAAAATCAGTGCCTTTCCGAAGTGCTTTTTGGAAGAGATCTCCCAAAAACGGACCATGAGTGTGTTCGATTGGATCGAGATGGCAAAAGATCTTCCCGCCGAGGGTTTGGAGATGTACGAAGGCTTTATTTGGGAGCTATCGGACGCTTTCCTAGGCCGTCTGCGAGATGCACTCAGAGAAGCTCATTTTGCAATGCCAATGCTCTGCTGCTCGCCGGACTTCACCCACCCGGATGCGTCGAAGCGTCTGTCGGCGATCGATTACCAAAAACGGATGATTGAGGTCTGCTACAAGCTCGGTGGACCAGGTTCAGTGTGCCGGGTTCTGAGTGGTCAGCGGTGGCCTGAGGTTCAAATCGAACAGGGCTTGGATTATGCCGCAGAGGGTATTTTGGCATGCATTCCGACGGCCGAAGCCTGCGGAGTCGTGCTTGGGATCGAAAATCACTACAAGGATGGTTTTTGGCTATATCCTGAGTTTGCACAAAAGAAGGAGATCTTTTTGCGCCTCTTGGAGCGGATCCCACATTCGAGCTATTTTGGGGTTCAGTACGACCCCAGCAATGCCGTGGTAGCAGGGGATGATCCCCTTGAACTGCTCGATGCGGTCTTGCCTCGGGTGGTGAGCATGCACGCGAGCGACCGTTACTTGGCACCCGGAACGACTCTCGACGACCTGAAAAACGCGGAGGGTAGCGCTGGCTATTCCAAATTGCTCTTGCACGGAGTGACGGGTAAAGGACTCAACAACTACCCAGAGATTTTCCGCAGGCTATCTTCCATGGGCTATTCCGGATGGATCAGTATCGAGGACGGCATGAACGGGATGGGTGAGATGCGAGAGTCGCTGGTCTTTTTGCACAGGATGGTGGAAACCTACTTCGCTGCTGAATAAGGTTCTCCTGTGAGGATCGGCTCGATAGGACATTTGCTCATACAACCAGATGTCCCCGCAAGCTTTGCGGAATCGTTACCTTCGTCAAAATCAGCCGATCCAGCGCTGTTTATCTATTTTATCTCTTGAGCGATCTGGCTTTTTCTTGCCCACTGATAAGCTCGGTCTAGGATTCCTTACATGGAATCAACTCTCGTTCAGTGCGAAACCCCGCGACTCACTTGGAATTTTGCTCGCATGAAAACGCTTCGACTTGCGACGCTCCTGATGCTTTTTCTTTGCCAACAGTCAAGCGTTGGGCTCGTGCACGCTGGCTTCATTTCGAGCACTGTCAATCAGGATGGGACGAAACGTCTTGACTACAACATGGGCCTAGGATCGGCGTCGAAGATAGGTATTTTCGATTTCGGGTTCGGAGCAAACCCTTCACCAGAGAGCTTGATTTTCATCAAGGCGAGGATTCGTTTGTGGGTACAGCTTCCACCCGATGCCATCGGCGACTTGGCTCCCGAAATTGTCTTCGCGAAAGCAGGAACCACGGATCTGAACCAAGCGTTGATTACCGGGGATGCGGTGAAAACAGACATTCGCATCTCCTTCAATCTTTTCCCTTCCGGTAATGGCGTTGTTGAGAAGACAACGGGCTTCGAAAACCTCACCAGCCAACAAAGCTTAGCCCTCTCTTCAATCATCGCTAAGGATCCTAGTAGCCGAGTGGAAGCTTGGCTCGTGAGCGATACACTCAAAGCAATCACGGTACCTGCCTTCGGTGAGTTCTTGGACTTCAGTAACGGGTTTCCTATAGTGACGGTCAAAAGATTCACTGCTACATTGGATCTTGTAGCTCCGGAACCCTCATCAAACATCATATTCGCCGGATTTGGCTTGCTGTGCGTCAGGCGTTTCTGGACAGCCCGAAAGAAATGGACTTCAAATAGATACAAGGAGATTGCAGGACTATGCCCCACTTGATTCGCTCAATAGCATTCTTAGCCATTGGTATCCTTCAACTGGTGTCGTCGCCCTCGGTTCTAAAAGCCGACATCATCAGTGACTTCAAGCAGCAGTCGGGTGTCTCCGAGGACTCCGGTATACGACGGGCTGTCTACCTGGGCAGACTTTTCAATGGTGTTACCGGTGGTCCTTTCCGTCGAATGGATTCGATGTACGCGATCGTGACGATTGCCCAAGCGACGAACGTTCAGCTGTATGCGGGTGATGGAAACGCCAATTTTGATTCGGCCTTTTCCCAAGGCAAGATGTTCGATTCGGGTATTCGAATCACGAATCGAACCCAAAACGGTACCGAAGTCATCTTTGCTCCCGGCGATCCCGCTACCACTCCCCCATTCAAGATCGATGTGCCAGCGGGTGTTGGAATCAACGACTCGCTTGCAGCGAACAATCGGCTGGACTTTTGGCTTGTCGGGGATACCAATGCCGGTTTCACAGTCCCCTCAACAGTCGCAGGGAACAATGCGAATTTCTTTATCCGATTCGATCGCTCTACAGCGGTACCTGAGCCCGCCTCGGTCATGTTGGCCAGTGCCGGGCTTGGATTCGTGGTGCTGCGACTGCGCTCGAGGAAGAAAAAGTAGACTTCAGTTACCTTTGAGATGGGCAAGCGTCATCAGGGCGTAGGCGGTGACCAAATTAGGATCGCCTTCCATCCACCGCGGCTCGGGATTAGTCCATGAGCCGTCCACCTTTTGGGTCTTAGACAACTGCTCTAGCACGTCGGCCTTCCAAGAATGCTTACCCTTCTCGGACTCGAAGGTTTCATTTCCGACGATTGCCAGGGCCTTGGACATTGTCTGCAGATAGTAATAAAGACCTGCGGCTCCCATTCCTGGATTGTTGGTGACGCTGTAGTTCTTTGACAGGAATTTCATCGCCGCTTTGACACGGTAATCCTCTGGGCTGACGCCGGCGTAAAGCATGCTTTTGAGACCTGCGTAGGTCATCGAAGCATAGGAGCGGAGTCCGCCTGTCGCTTCATCTTTCCCAGCCATAGAGTCACCTCCAGCAGCTGGCGTGTAGTAGAAACCTCCGTCGTTGAGTTTGCCGGCGAAGGGTGTATCGTTTGCTGGAGATTCTAGATTCTGGCAACGGCTGACGAAGGCAAGTGCTCTTTGTAAAGCTGGATCGTTCTCTGGTACCCCCGTGGTGCGGAGGGCCTCGATGAAAAAAGCCGTATTGGATAGATCGGGCCGAGACTTGCTGCCATACCCTGCTCCACCAAATGCCGGATCCTTGGAGCTGATCCCCTCCCCTTCGTCCCATTGTTCACCTTTTACGAATTTCTGGGCCCCCGCAAGGATGGGGTTGTATTTCCCATCCGAATTGGCTTTGGAGAGAGCCAGCATAGCTAGACAGGTTTCATAGTTCGCGTGCCTGGAACCTTCGGCATAAAGTCCTCCATTGTCCCGCTTGGTCTTGAGCAAATAATCGATGGACTTCCCAACCATTGGATCCTCGACAGGGACTCCGACTGCCAGCAATGAAGCGGCGACAAGCCCTGTAACACCCGGTCCTGCTTGCGAGCTGAATGATCCATCGGCGGCTTGGCTTTGTCGCAGAAATGCGATCGCGGCTCTCTCAACCCGTGCCTGCGTCTGGGCATCTACTGGAGCTTGATCTGCCCCTGATGCTTTCAGATTTGTCTCTTGGGAAAAAACCGTCGGGGCGCTCTGCGCCCCGAGGACTCCGGCCAGCAATGCGGACAAGAACAATCGTTTATTCACTGGAAACCTCTAGTTTTAAAAGGACTCAAACGCATCAGGCGGGTTCGCGCAGTATACGCGCTCTTCTGGGTTCGCATTGCTATAGTATAGGGATTGTCCAATCGATAACAATCTTTGATCTCCGATCCGACTCCCAACCATGCTCCTGTTCGAGCTTGCAAGAAAGCAAATCAAAGAGTTTGCAACAGACCAAGGGTTCCACTCCGTGGGGTTCACACCCGCCGATGATGCCCAAAGATTTCCTGAGTTTTGCGATTGGCTCGATCGAGGCTTCGCCGCCTCCATGGGGTACCTAGAAAAACGCAAAGACGCTTATCGAAACCCCCAAGGCGTCCTACCCAATTGCAGAACCTTGGTCCTGCTAACCCTTCCTTACCAAGGCCATGCCTGGACTAGGTCGGTAACCAAGCGAGCAAGGCATCGGGAAATCTCGTCGCAATCGCACGCCACGGTCGGCTCATATGCCAATGCGGCCGAGGACTACCACCTTTGGATTCGACGCAGGCTCAAGCCCCTTGTTCGGGAACTACAAGCCATGTTTCCAGACTGTCATACTCGAGCGGTTGTCGATACTGCCCCACTGCTAGAACGGCATTTTGCATCGCAAGCAGGACTGGGATGGGTCGGAAAAAACACCATGCTATTGAACCGCCAGATCGGCAGCTATTTTTTCTTGTGCGCAATTCTTACCCAAGCCGATCTCTTGAAGGGTGCGGAAAGCGACCGCGATGAATCAACAGGAACCGAGCCAGAGGGAGTTTCTAGTTCCCATTGTGGCACCTGCACGGCTTGCTTGGATGCTTGTCCGACAAAAGCATTTGTCTCACCCTATGTCCTCGATGCCAACCGATGCATCAGTTACTGGACCATAGAGCACCGAGGTGAAATACCCGAATCGATGCGGCATTCGATCGGACCTTGGATTTTCGGATGCGACGTTTGCCAGATCGTTTGCCCATGGAATCACAAGGCCCAGGCAAAGGTCCATGACCTCATAGTGCCCGGATCGATTGAGCAAAAGTCAGACTGCCTCCACTGGCTATCGCTGGATCAACCCACATTTGATTCGCTTTACAAGAAGACACCATTCTGGCGAACAGGCCTCCATGGGATGCAACGCAACGCGATGATCGTCGCAGCAAACCTTGGACTCCAAGTGGCGATTCCTCAGATTAGAGAATTCACCAAGCATTCCGATGAGCATCTACGAGAGCTGGCACAGTGGGCAATCGGTCAGCTCTCAGCTGAGGGCAACCTTTCGTAAAAGCTCGAAACCAAAGATTCCCGAACTGTGATTATCTGAGAAGCGTACATTGTACGCGTAGTTGCCGACAGGTTGCATCGATTCAATCCCAAGCAACTTGGCTTGTTCGAGCGGAATTACCTGCAAACCACCGCTGGCTTTCTGCTGCTCTTTGGCCTTGTGCCTCTCCTTGCATGTCGCACAAGGACAGGCATTTCGCAGCTCGCCCGGAGTCCAATCGCTGTAGGTCGAATCGCTCCAGTGGATCCGAATCCCCCCGTTATCGGTGCGTTCTATCGAACAAGGAACCACCTGGGAGCTCATAACCTGTATTCCTCTAACTGAGTTTTCCGTCTAAAATCTGTGCTGTATCTTACTATCAAGTCAAGTCCGACGGCCAACGGTTGTAGGCAAATGAGCTTTCCCTACCAACGAGTTTTCATCGCAGGGCACCAAGGCATGGTGGGGGCCGCTGTTTGCCGTCTTTTACAGAACCTGCACCCGCAAGTCGAGCTGGTTCTTCGAACGCGTCAAGAGCTCGATCTTTGCGATCCAAGTCGAGTCGAGAGTTTTTTTCAGCTAACCAAACCCGATGCCGTGATTTTCGCAGCCGCCAAAGTCGGTGGGATCCTTGCCAATGCAACCTACCCCGTTGAGTTTCTGTCACAGAATGTCCGCATGGCCGTCAATGCTATCGAATCGGCCTATCGCGCAGGTGTAGGTAGATTCTTGTTTCTCGGTTCGACTTGCATCTACCCCAAACACGCTCCGCAGCCACTTGCCGAACCAAGCTTGCTATCGAGTCCGCTGGAATCAACCAACGAAGCTTATGCACTTGCAAAGATTGTCGGTTTGAAGCTATGCCAGTACTACCATAAAGAGTTCGGGATGCTCTACCACAGCGCTATGCCGACGAATCTCTACGGGCCAGGGGATAACTACCATCCCGAAAACAGCCATGTCATTCCAGGATTGATCCGAAGAATCCATGAGGCAAAAGAGAATAACGCTCCGTCGGTCACTCTTTGGGGGACGGGGACCCCGAGGCGAGAATTCCTATATGTCGATGACCTAGCAAAAGCTCTGATACACTTGATCGGGCTCAGCTCGCCCCCGGATTGGATCAATGTCGGAACAGGGCATGAAATCACGATTTTAGAGCTCGCTAAAACCATCGCCCATACGGTCGGTTATCGAGGGGAATTTGCGATGGACACCTCCAAACCCGACGGAACTCCGCTTAAACGGACCGACCCGAGCCTGATTTTCTCGACCGGCTGGAAACCCCAAACCCCACTTGTCGATGGACTGGCTAGGACCTACCAGGATTTCTTAACTCGCATCCAATCAGGTACCCTGCGTGGCAAATAGGACGCAAAGCCGTTATTCTATGGCACGCTTGAAGCGGTCGACCTTCAAAGATGCACCAACCAAGTAATCATCATTTCTAAGGAAAGAAAGAAGCAATGGGCAAATCGGCACTGATCACAGGAATCACCGGTCAAGACGGATCGTATCTTGCAGAGCTGCTGCTGGAAAAAGGTTACAGAGTTCACGGACTAGTCCGTCGCAGTTCAAGTTTTAGCACTGGCCGAATCGACCATCTCTACAAAGACATCCACGACAATCCCGGACTGCTGCTTCATTACGGCGATCTGACGGACGGACAAGCCCTCACGAACTTGGTCATGAGTCTCGAACCCGACGAGATCTACAATCTCGGCGCTCAGAGTCACGTTCGAGTCTCCTTCGATCAACCCGTCTACACCTTAATGACCGACGGCGTCGGTGCCTTGAACGTGCTCGAAGCCGCCAGAATTCTCAACCAGAAGAAAAAAGTACGGGTCTACCAAGCTAGCTCGTCAGAAATGTACGGTGCTGTGCTAGAAACCCCTCAAACGGAATCAACACCCTTCAACCCTCAGAGCCCTTACGCGTGCGCCAAAGTCTACGCGTTCTTCCAAACCATCAATTACCGACGAAGCTACGGCCTTTTCGGTTGCAATGGCATCCTCTTCAATCATGAATCACCGCGCCGTGGGGAAACCTTCGTCACCCGCAAGATCACGCGTGCTGCAACCCGCATCAAATTGGGACTTCAAAAGAAACTCTTCTTAGGCAACCTCGATGCAAAACGCGATTGGGGATACGCCAAGGATTACGTCGAAGCCATGTGGTTGATGTTGCAACATAACGAGCCCGACGACTTTGTCATCGCTACAGGGAAAACCTACTCGATTCGAGACTTCCTCGATTTGGTCTTCTCCAAGCTTGAGTTGGATTGGCAAAAGTATGTCGAAATCGACCCACGCTACCTGAGACCTGCCGAAGTCGACTTGTTGCTCGGAGATCCCTCTAAGGCCAATCGAGTACTAGGTTGGTCCTCGAAAACCTCGGTGGAACAACTCGCCTCTATCATGGTCGACCATGATTTAGAACTTGCGAAACGCGAAGAGCATAACCAATCGTTCCAAAGCTAGCGTCGCTGCGTTTCACAGGCCAAAACCATGCGAGCAGTCATCACAGGAATCACAGGACAGGACGGTTCGTATCTGACCGATCTGCTCCTAGCCAAAGGCTACGAAGTCCATGGAATCGTTCGGCGAAGTAGCACACTACAGCGTCCCCGATTGGATCAGCAATTCCACGACGAATCGATCTACGGAAAACGACTCTTTCTCCATTATTCGGATCTTACCGATACCACATCTCTGCGACGCATTCTCCATCGAATTCATCCCGACGAATTCTATCACCTCGCAGGCCAATCTCATGTCGGCTTGAGCTTCGAAATCCCAGAGAGCACCTGCGAATTGACCGCCATGGGTACACTTAGAATCCTGGAAATCCTCAGAGACCTCAGCCCCTCTCCTCGCTTCCTACATGCTAGCAGCCGCGAAATATTCGGCACACCAACTTGCTCTCCCCAAAACGAAGAAACCCCAGTCAACCCAAACTCTCCCTACGGCGCTGCAAAAGCCTTCGCGAATCAACTGGTGAAAATCTACCGGGATTCGATGGGGCTCTTTGGTTGCAATGCAATCTGCTACAACCATGAAAGCCCCCGCAGGGCCGAAAATTTTGTCACTCGCAAAATCACCATCGCCGCTGCTAGGATAAAACTCGGCCTTCAAAAAGAACTGGTTCTAGGAAACATCGACTCTGCCCGTGATTGGGGCAGCGCGCCAGAATTCGTTGAAGCCATGTGGCGTATGCTTCAACAACCTGCCCCCAAAGACTACATCCTGGCGACCGGTACGACCCATACAGTCAGCGAATTTATGGAGTACGCTTTCCAACACGTGGGCCTTGACTGGAAGTCCTACTACCGCCACGACCCTAGATTCCAAAGGCCCATAGAACCTCAAAACCTTTGCGGAAATGCCGCAAAAGCCCTCGAGGACCTCGGATGGAAACACAAGACATCCCTGCGAGAACTCGCAGCGATGATGGTCGATCACGACCTAGAACGGCTCAAGCATCACTCTTGAGCCCGGGGGAGCAGCAGATCGATCCCGCCAAGTCTGCAATCGCTCGTAATACTCCGAACCACTCGGCGATGCGTCCAGCAAGTAGTCGAGCATCGGCTCGGCGATCCCCCTAGAGGTTTCCTCGTAGCGATAAGCCTGCTCGAGGTGCCAATCTCCCGAAGCCTGCTCCCCTGCAAGAATCTTGCACAACGCCAAACTTAAATGAACCAACGGCAAGTCCAGACCCTCGACAAGCCACTGATTGAGCTCTCTTTGAAGCTGCACAAGCTCCTGCCCAGGCCTTAAAAACCCCTTGGCAAGAACCTGCTGAGTCCGCTGCGCGGAACCTTGCGTCCGCATGAGCCGCACCAAACAATAACCCAACTCCCGATATTGCAAAGGTTCCTTTAAGGCAGCCTCAGCCCGCCGATACAGGAATTCTCGATAAGCGGTTGACGTCACGGAATCCCGATTGATTTGGTAGCCCTCCATGTAAACAACCTCCGCTTTGCCCCACTCTCCCATGGCTTCATACACGTCTGCCAGGCGGTACCTGATTCCACGGTTCGATGGATCGGTTCGCAAACGATCGGAAACACGCTCAGCGCCAGATTTCAGCACCTGCATCCGTTCCTGCTCCTTACCCAACTTCGTCAGCAGCTCCGCAAATCCCACACTTTGAAACGGATCCTGCTCCCAAACCGCTCGATATCGGGCTTCGGCATCCGCCGCTCTTCCATCCCAATATGCATCCAACGCCTCAAGGATAGCGATCTGACCGGGGCTGACCCCCGATGCACGCTTGAGATGCCTTCGAAATCGATCAAGACATTCTCCCCTCTGGGACTCACCCATCGATTCACTTTGAAGCGAGAGGACACATTGGTTGGCTCTCCAAAAATGTGCGATCCCAAGCCCTGTGCTATCCTCGGGTGAAAGATGTTCAAGTATCCCTTCAGCAAACTTCGGATTCCCAGCTTGGACCTGTACCAGCGAATACAAAAACTCCCGATCCGCGTTTGCGTAGTTCGGTTCCCCAATCCACCGCGTCGCATACCTGACTCCCAGCTTACCATCCTGTTTGGTGTAAGCGTTTTGAACCCGGGCCAAATACCGATTCAAGATGCGTTCATTGTTGAATGCAACCACCAACCAAACGGCTAGAACGCCAAGGAATGCCGTAAAAAATGGGATGCTCAGAAGAAACGCGCGACGCTGTGGACCGCGATACAAAAAGCCCGCAACCGGATAGCTCACTAGTCGCGCGAAGGCCCAAAAACCTTTTCGGATACCCCCTCGGAGCCAAGCCATGACTCCGACCGCTGAGTCAGGATCTTCATAGCCCCAAACCCCGACAACGCGACCGACGAATCTTAATGTCTTCTCAAGCGTATCGGATAACCAAGCGATGATTCGAACGGGAAGTTCCGCAAGAAATCGGAGCATGACAAGTCTGCCTTTCAGTGCTCGGTCTCAACAGACAAGCTTGCTCGCAACTGCTGCTCAATCGACTCTCGCAGGCGTGAAAATAACTCCCTCTGTGCCTTGCGATCCTCCTCCGAGATAGCCCTGAAGCCTTCCTGGACAAGGGCGATCTGAACGACCGGCGCACGTGTGCGATCATCCTGAGGCAGACTCAAGTTTCGGCTGACCACAAACCCCTCTTGAACAATCTCTCGTCTGACCTCCCAACTGCTATCCCCTTGAGCGTCTTTCAAGAGGCTGGCTGTCTTCCAACCAAACCAATTCCATATCCAACCCATTCTAGGTGGGTACAGCCAAGGCCCATCGACTCGCAGCTTCATAGTCGTTTGCAGAACCCCATCTCGCGTGAATTCCCATTCGCGATGAGACCAATTCGAAGACTGTCGAAACACTGGACTGAAGCTCTCATCGGAACCCTCTGTCTCTGTTATCTTCCATCCATCAATGCTCGAATCAAAGCTTATTTTTTCAATGGATGCAGATGTTCTTAAGCTGCCAAATCCAGGTGCATCGCCCCACACCCCTCGATGAATCCCCCAAAACCCCAACGCGATGATGGTGACCAGAATAACCCCTGCTGCAAAAACATAGCCAGAAGACCGCTTCTCGTTACCCTCAACCATCGAATCGCTACCCTGCAACCCCGACGGACGAGTTTCCTCCTTGTAGCCATCTTTCTCTTTGTGAGTAAACGCTGCATAAAACTGATCGCCGCTCCACGTGAGAAATAGAGTCCCAAGCAAACAAACCATGTCGAGAAGCAGAAAGTTCCAGTCGATCGGAGTCGTTTGGCTATCTTGGATCCATACGCAATAGGCGATCCGCAGTGCATTCCAAACAACGATCCAAAACAGGGCCTCGAGAATCAGAAACCCCACACGAAACCAACGGTATTGGAGGGTGAATCCGTAGGTTAACACAATCAATAGCAACGGCCCTAAGAGCCTGATGCCAGCGCATTGCCCCGTCTCCAAAAAATCGGTGCTTACCAAACCGATGACATTACCCTTGTTGAAGTAATAGATCTTTGCAAGATCCAAAATGGATCCGGCCAAACCCGTCGAGAGTCTCTGCCCGAACCAATGAATATCCTGCGAGAAGGTCCATAGGGACACAGGGACCATAAAACACAAAACGGACATCTGCACCAATCGTGGCATCGAGAAACCCGCCAACAAAGCGATCAGGCAACTCAAGCACATCCCCCAGCCCCTAAGCACCCAGGCGGTATCGACTGAGTAAACCCCCCAAAGCATCGCCATTAATGCGGCAATCAGGATGCCTGTAACCCCAGCAGCCCAACGATCTTTTGCCGCAAACGGTCTTGATGCTGGCCTATTCGCAAAACCCGCAATAACCAAACTTGCAAACCCGACCACCAACAGCCCCAGTTCCAACCAGAACTGGCCAAAAGCTATCTCGTGATAAAACCTGAGAATTGCCGGTACATAGACCGCCAGTCCAATCGCTAACAAGGCAATCGTGACCTTTTTACCCATCGCGATTTCCACAGATGACAGTGACAAAATTCATGTTCGCCAACCCTTGGATACCCACCTGGCAATCCAAGCGATCAGTGGCTAACTTGCCGCTCGGTCCTCGGACCGCACCCTATCAGAGTAATCAGAATACTTCTTGTCGTAATACTTCCGATAAGAATATCCGTTGTGGTAGGCCCCTCGATAGTAAGTGCCGTACTCGTTGTAGTACAGGTTTTCGTCCATGCCATTGACGATCACCCCGATGAGGTTGCCGTTGACCATGCTCAGTCGACTCTTGGCCTTGTGAGCCGATAGCACCACTCCACGGCGAATTCGAAGAACCATGATGATTCCGTCGACCAGACCGCAAATCGATGTCGCATCGGCCACGGGAATCACCGGCGGAGTATCGATCAAAACAAAATCAAACCGATTTCGCAACTCCGAAACAAACTCGACGAAGGAAGCCGACGCCACCAACTCTCCCGGGTTCTTCGGACGTCCACCCGTGGTTACTAACCAAAGATTTTTTTGAAACTCACAAGCCCTCGCGGCCTGGTCCAAACTGCACTCACCCTCCAAATACTGCAACCCACCAGGTTCGAATTGCACTCCAAAGTTTTGCTGGACTCGCGGTCGGCGGTAGTCACAGTCTACCAAGCAAACCCGCTTGTTGGTCTGAGCAAGGGAGATGGCTAAGTTCGCGATGGTCGTCGATTTCCCATCACCTGGCGACGGACTCGTGAACATGAAGACCTTGCCCCCATTCTGCGCGGCAGTAAACAGAAGCGAAGTCCGAGCGGCACGGAACGACTCAGATACCGAAGAGTTTGGTTGGTGGGTAGCTACAAGCATCGGTGAGCCCGCAAATCCATCCGGCAACTTGGATTTTTTGATCCTCGGTATCTTGCACAACACCGGAGTGTTTAGGTTTTCCTGGATGTCGATCGGGGTTCGGTAGGCCAAATCGGAGTGATCGATCAGAACCGCAAGCCCGCAACCGAGCAATCCGCCGAGCGACAATCCTGCCAGAAGAAACTTCCAGAGCTTGGGGAAAACCTGGAGGGGAAACGAAGCTTCATCAATGATTTTCACCCGCGTGGAGGAATACGAGTTGGACATCGCTCGCATGGCCGAGAGCTTTTCAAGGATCTGACCGACCGTGTTCCTGCGTTCCTCAATCTGATCTCGCAACATATTCAGTTCGGTGATATCCCCCGCAATCACTGCCGATTTGTTGGTCAGCTCTGTGATATCCTCGGCGATCCGGTCCATATTGTACTTTGAGCGCTCACGCTCGTTCGCTAAAGCCGCGGCATAGAGTTGCAAGATATCGCTATCTCGTGTCCGAACCTCTTTGGACAAAGCATCAGCAAACGACTGCACAAGCTCGCTATCGGCATTCCGTGTACCCTTGGATAATTCGCCCCCCTTCCTCTCTAACTCTCGCTCCTTGTTGAGGAAACCTCGGAGTGTCTCAAGCTCTTGACTGAGTCGATTTCGTGTAGCTACCGAAGCTTGGTATTTTGCTTCCACAAATTCAACTTGCGGATGCTTGGCACCATACCGAGACTGAGCTTCAGCTCGCTCGGAATCCATCGCTACGACTTCGGCATTCGCGACTTCCATCCGCTGCTCATAACGTATGAGCCTCAGACGATCCTCCTCAGACATGCCGTTGAGGAAATCCATCCCTCTATCCTGCTTGTCCAAATTGAAGTACTTTCTTCCCTCTATCACAGCAAGTCTGAGTAACTCATCCCGCTTGTTCTCGGGATCCATCGCGGCTCGAACTTGTTCGAGCTGCTGGTCTGAGTCGCGAAACTTCAAGACAATATCATCTCGCTCAAGCCTTAGTTTCTCAATCTCCGAAACATAAGGGTTCACCCATCGACCCTTGTCGTTTTCCGCCGTCAAATTCAACTCTTTGAGCAACTGATAGTATCGATCCTGGTCGACCTTTTGATCATCAACCAAAGACCGTTGGAGCCTCTCGATCAACTCAACGGACTCTTTACCGGAAATCTCCGAGTCCTTTTCAATGGCCGATATGTAGGAGGCAACGACTTGATTGAGAATCCCAGGTAAATCCTCCTTGACCGTCCCATCGCAAATGATCTCCAGAGCGTCTGAGCTCAAATCCTTACCAACCGGTGAAATGGTTAACATTTTGCGAAGATCGACAATGGGCGAATCGGCTCCGCTGAAAGTCGATAACTTATCCAATTGCCCATTGCGTACAGCCTCGGCCAAAACCGTTTGGCCCGAGAGCAACACCCGATGCTTTTCCAAAGAAACCGTCTGAGGAACAATCTCTCCGTTGATCACGCTCGGTGGCGCCTGGACGAAAAGCATAAGCCTCATCACGGATGCGTAAACCGGGGTAACCTGGGTGTAAATTAGGCAAGCTACAGCCGCCCCCAGAACCGAGAGCAACAAAATCACGGACTTGCGCCGCCAAAGTGCTCCGTAGAAGTCGATCGTTGGCATGGGTGGCTCGTCAGCCCCCCCCGCGCCGCGGCCTATCGAATTTGCGTCGTCGAATCCATACTGCAAATTGGGCTTATCCATCGATTCGACTATCCTCGTCTCACGGCAGCATCGTCTGTTTGGGGGGGTTCTATCGACATCGCTAAAGCCAGCATTTCATCCCCGCCCGGTAATCTTAGGAAAACCATCACCGATTGTCTACTGGAATCGGCCATCGACAAGGGCCCCCTGCAACGCTTCCGACACCCATGTCCACAATGTCCAAGGTTTTTGGGATCAACCTTGGTTATGCTGTTTACCAACACTCAATCCATCAGGACTTGAGTAAAACCAATGCTAGCGATCTCACGAATACGCATTCAGAAAAATTGAGGTAATTTCCTCAGTGGTTTCGTAAAGCGCAAACCCAAAGGTGCTCTTAGGCGGTTTACTGTCCAGGCCCTCCGGTCCTCGCGATTAGCCTGCAACCTATTCCCAAGCGATGCGTTGCTTTTCCCACCCACCCTCATTTTCACAAGTGTCTCAGGAATGTAGCTCATGGACACCCCACCCAAGACCATCATCCTTACCAAAAGCTCATAGTCAGCCGCGATCTGGAAATCCTCTCGAAACAGCCCGTGCGATTCATAGCACTCCCGCCGAAAGTAGACTGTAGGATGGGGCGGCATCCAACCCCACCAAAATCGAGCGACGTCATAGTCATTCGATTTCCATCTTCTTAGGGTCTTGGCAGTGTCGATGCTATCGACATAGCACAGATCTCCATAGACCCCGCCGGCGGTCGGCATCTGCAAAAACTCCCCGGCAATTCTTTCAAGCACCCCTGAATGGGCTAAGAAATCATCCGCGTGCAGCAATCCTACAATGTCCCCTGTGGCTAATCGCAAGCCCTTGTTCAAAGCATTGTATATGCCGTGGTCTTTTTCCCGAACGCACTTACTTATTCTGTCGCGATAGGAATCGATCACCATGTCCGTACCATCGGTCGACATTCCATCGACGACGATGTATTCGATGGACGGATAGGATTGACTCAATACCGATTCGATCGCGTCCTGAATCGTCGATGCACCATTATAAACCGCAGTGATTATCGATAACTTCATAACCCAACAATCCGCTATCGTTACGCTAGTTGATTGATTGTCGACCTTACACAATCGCAAATCCATCGGATTTCGTCATCGGTCAATGCAGGAAAACTCGGGAAATTGACCCCGCGACTTGAAACGTCATCAGAGGTCGGCATTCGCCGATATCCATTGCAGTACATAGGCATGGAATGCAATGGATAGAAAACAGGTCTCGTCTCGATACCCATTCTCGTTAGCTCCTCTCGTAGCGGATCTCTCAGCCTAGCTTGGCGTAGCAAACCACAAACCATCCAATGAGAATGAACCATGTCGGCCGGTTCAACTTGGAACTGCATTAGATCTCCAAGTTCAACCCGGTACATTGCAGCAATCTGCTTTTTACGTTCCAAGGTTTCCTCGATGCGCAACATCTGAGCGCAACCAATCGCCGCGCAAAGATTGGTCATTCGATAGTTGTAGCCGACGATGTCGTGCCAATACTCCCGAAACTTCGCCAAACCTTGACCCTTGATATGGACCACTCTGTCAGCCAACGTCTGATTTTGTGTTACCACCATTCCGCCTTCACCCGTCGTGATGGTCTTATTTCCATAGAAACTGAAACTGGCGATATCCCCAAAAAGACCTACATGCGTTGGGCCGATTCGCGAACCAATCGCCTCAGCGCAATCCTCTACAACCAGAATGTCATGCTTGCGGGCAAACGTCATGATCGCTTCCATGTCACAAGGCAGACCATACAAATGCACCACCATGACCGCTCTTGTTCGCTCAGTCAACACACGCTCGAGATCCGCCACAGAAAGATTCCAGGTGTCTGGTTCGCAGTCCGCAAAGATAGGTACCGCACCGGTGTAACTCACCGCGTTGGCGGATGCAACATAGGTCAGAGTAGGTACGATGACCTCGTCCCCCGATCCTATCCCCAAAGCCATCAGCGCCGTGTGAAGAGCCGTCGTCCCATTCGACAGGCTGATTGCTCGCTTGGCACCTATATACTCGGCGAAATGCTGCTCGAACTGTCCGATAAATCGCCCCTTGGACGAGATCCACTCTTCGTCCAAACACTGCATCACATTGTCCTTCTCGACCTGCGTAATCGTCGGTTTGTAAATCGGTACTTTAAACATCTGTTACTTCAATCCCGCAAAAAAT
>Ga0209598_10001781_pt1 | contig 17304 bp, 17 predicted proteins | sample M_140807_EF_Meta_FD_187317 | JGI IMG/M metagenome (GOLD analysis project Ga0209598, IMG submission 187317) | Freshwater microbial communities from Lake Montjoie, Canada to study carbon cycling - M_140807_EF_MetaG (SPAdes) (version 2) | ecosystem: Environmental > Aquatic > Freshwater > Lake... | reverse complement strand
CCGTAGCCCACCAGGCCCGCCAGCACCAGGGCCAGGCTGAGCAGCAGGGTGGCGATCGGCCGGCGGATCGCCGCCGCGGAGAGGTTCATGGCTGCTGCTTGGGCCGGTTGCCTGCGGCATTCCCTGATCCGCGCTGGTCCTCGCCGCCGCCGCCCCGGCCCTGGCGATCGGCACCGGTGCGCAAAAGGCCGCCGGGCATCAAGGCGAACTGGCCGGCCACCACCACCGGCTCACCGGGCTGCAGGTCGGCCTTCACGGCACTGCGACGGCCGTCGCTGGTCAACACCGTGACCGGCACCAGCACGGCCTTGCCACCGCGGGCCGCATACACGAAGGGACCCTGCTGCCCCTGCTGCACCGCCGCGGTCGGCAGGAGCAGAGCGCCGTCGAGGCGCCGCACCAGCAGGCTGCCGTTCACGGTCTCGCCCGGGGTCAGGCCGGTGGTGACCCCCTCCAGCCGCGCCTTGGCCATCACGGTGCCGGTGCTGGCGTTGGTGGTGTTGTCGAGCGAAACGATCCGCCCCTCCAGGCCCGGATGTCCCTCGATCCGTAGCCGCTGCCCCACCTGCACCCGCTCCTCCCAACGCTGGGGGATGCCGAACATGGCATCGAGGGGATCGGTCTGGTTGATCACCACCAGGGGCTTGCCCTCCTGTTCGCGCACCAGGTTGCCCGGGCTGATCCGCTGCTGGCCGATGCGGCCGCTGATCGGTGAACGCAGCAGGGTGTGGTCAAGGTTGAGGCGAGCGGCGGCCTCGGCGGCGCGGGCGGCGGCCAGCTCGGCTTCGGCGCTGGCGCGGCTGCCTTCCAGGGCGGCCAGGTTGGCGCGGGCCACCAGCTCCTGGGTGCGGTAGTTCTCTTCGTCGTCGCGGCTGAGGGCTCCCTGGCGGCTGAGGCCCAGGTAGCGGCGGGCCCGATCGCTGGCCAGGCGCAGCTGGGCCTCGGCCAGACGGCGCTGGGCCTGGGCTTCGCTGAGCCGGGCCTGGGCCCGGCTGGTGTTGGCCCGGGCCTGATCCAGGGCCACCTGGTAGGGCGTGGGATTGATCAGGGCCAGGGGATCTCCGCGGCGCACCTCGGTGCCCTCCCGGAAGTAGAGGCGCTGGATCGTGCCGCTCACCTCCGGCCGCACCTCCACCGACACCAGGGGCCGCACCTCGGCCGTGACCGGGTAGCGCTCCTCCATCGAGCCGCGCTCCACCGGCGCGGTCTGCACCAGGGGCGGCGGGCGGCGGCTGGGGGCGGGAGCGCTGTTCAGCAGGCCCCGTGCCACCAGGGCCGCGGCGATCGGGGCCAGCAGCAGCAGCGGGCGCCAGGGGGGCGGGACGCGCATCCAGGGCGCCAGGATTGCCGATTTCCGGGGCTCGGAAGCGGCTGGAGAAGGGTGAGACGGTGGCGGAATCACGCCCTGTTTCGGGTCGGCCCGGTCCGGTTCCGATGCCATGCGCAGGGCCCCGGTCAGGCGAGCGCGCACTGTATCGCCCGCGTCCGCTCGCATGTCCAGGGTTCCCTGTGCTCCCGCAGACCCGCCAAGGTGTTGGCCTTGACCGGCGAGGTCACGGGAATGACCCTCCCGGCCTGGGAGTTCATCTTCGTCGCTGGCCCGTGCATCCTCGTCATCTCCGACACCCGAACGGCTCCGTAAAGTCGCGCGAGCTTGGAAAACGGCATGAAGCCATTGCCGGAGCCCGAATCGCTCCGCCGGAGTGATTCCTTCGGGTTGCCCGATCTGGCCGTGATCCTCGGGGTGCTGGCCCTTCTTGGCGTGATCGCCCATGTTGGTGCCGGGGCGATGGTGAGTTTCCGGCCGCCGGATGTGAGCCCTTCGGTGTCGCTCGATCCCCGCAACCTGCCCGACTACGCCGCCCGCTCCACCCTGCGCATGTTCATTGCGCTGGCGGCCTCCCTGCTGTTCACCCTCATCTACGGCTGGATCGCCGCCCGCAACCGCCGCGCCGAGCGGGTGCTGGTGCCGCTGCTCGACATCCTCCAATCGGTGCCGGTGCTGGGCTTCCTCTCGATCACGGTCACCGGCTTCATCGCCCTGTTCCCCGGCAGCCTCCTGGGCCTGGAGGCGGCGTCGATCTTCGCGATCTTCACCAGCCAGGTGTGGAACATGACCTTCTCCTTCTACCAGTCGCTGCGCACTGTGCCGAAGGAGCTGGGGGAGGCCACCACCCTTTATCGCCTCTCCCGCTGGCAGCGCTTCACCCGCCTGGAGCTGCCCTCCGCCGCGATCCCCCTGCTCTGGAACGCGATGATGAGTTTCGGCGGCGGCTGGTTCTTTGTGGCCGCCAGTGAGGCGATCAGCGTTCTCAACCGCGAATACACCCTGCCGGGCATCGGCTCCTACGTGGCGGCCGCGATCGCCGCCCAGGATCTGCGGGCCTTGGGCTGGGCCCTGGCCACCATGGCGGTGGTGATCCTGCTGGTGGATCAGCTGTTCTGGCGTCCTCTGGTGGCCTGGTCCGACCGCTTCCGCATGGAGCTGAGCGCCTCGGGCGACGCTCCCGAATCCTGGCTTTACGACCTGCTCACCACCGCCCACATTCCCCGCATGCTTGCGGCGGCATCCACCCCCCTGGTCACGGGCACCGACCGGCTGATGTCGGCCCTGCTCGGCCCGGTGCGGGACCAGGAGGAGGAACCGGTCTCCCCGGGCCAGGAGCGCTGGTTCAATCTGGCCCTGCTCGTGCTGATCGGCGCCCTCCTGGCCGCCCTGCTGCATTTCGTGCTCACCCGGGTGGGCCTGGCCGAGGTGGCCAACGTCTTCCGGCTGGGGCTGCTCACCCTGGCGCGGGTGTCGCTCCTGCTGGTGCTCTCCACCCTGATCTGGACACCGATCGGGGTGGCGATCGGCTTCAACCCGCGCCTGGCGCGGCTGCTGCAGCCGCTGGTGCAGTTCCTGGCCTCCTTCCCGGCCAACTTCATCTTTCCCTTCGCCACGCTGTTCTTCATCCGTGCCCATGTGCCGATCGGCTGGGGCTCGATCCTGCTGATGGCCCTCGGGGCCCAGTGGTACATCCTTTTCAATGCCATCGCCGGTGCCCAGACCATCCCCTCCGACCTGCGGGAAATGGCCGATGACGTGGGGCTCAAGGGCCTGCAGCGCTGGCGCAAGCTGATCATCCCGGGGATCTTCTCGGCCTGGGTCACCGGTGGCGTCACCGCCAGCGGCGGCGCCTGGAACGCCAGCATCGTGTCGGAGGTGGTGAGCTGGGGCAGCACCACCCTCACCGCCAGCGGCCTGGGGGCCTACATCGCCGAAGCCACCGGTCGCGGCGACTGGCCCCGCATCGCCCTCGGCATCGGAATGATGAGCCTGTTCGTGGTGGGCTTCAACCGCTTCTTCTGGCGCCGCCTCTACGACCTGGCTGAGCGCCGTTACCAGCTCTGATCAGCCCCTCCCGATCCCCCGGACCCTGCCCACCACCCGCTTCCGCCGCAGCACCACCGATGGACCTGATCACCGTTGACCACGTTTCCAAGCGCTTTCCCCTGCCTGATGGCAAGGGCGAGTTCACGGTGCTGGGGGATGTGACCCTCTCGGTGCACCGCGGTGAGGTGCTTGCCCTGCTGGGCCGGAGCGGCAGCGGCAAGAGCACCCTGCTACGGATCATGTCCGGCCTGATCCGGCCCACCGAGGGGGAGGTGCGCAGCAACGGTCTGCCGATGCGTGGTGCCAACCCCAACCTGGCGATGGTGTTCCAGAGCTTTGCCCTGCTGCCCTGGCTCACCGTGCAGGAGAACGTGGAACTGGGTCTGGCGGCCCGCCATGTGCCGGTGCCTGAGCGCCGCGAGCGGGCGCTCAAGGCGATCGACATTGTGGGCCTCGATGGCTTCGAGAATGCCTACCCCAAGGAGCTCTCCGGCGGCATGAAGCAGCGGGTGGGCTTCGCCCGCGCCTTCGTGCTCGAGCCGGAGGTGCTGTTCATGGATGAACCCTTCAGCGCCCTCGATGTGCTCACCGCTGAGAACCTGCGCGGCGAGATCGACGACCTCTGGAACGCCGGCACCTTCCCTTCCAAGAGCATCCTGATCGTCACCCACAACATTGAGGAGGCCGTGTATCTGGCCGACCGGGTGGTGATCCTCGGCTCCAAGCCCGGCCGCATCCGTGGCGAGCTGCAGGTGAACCTGCCCCGCCCCCACGACCGCAGCAACCCCCGCTTCAAGGCGCTCGTGGATTACATCTACTCCGTGATGACCAACCCGGACATCGAGGTCACCGGCCAGGTCGAGGGCGGCGAGGCGGTGATCACGGCGGGAGATGCCGCTGCACCCGTGCGCAACAGCGGCTCCCCCTTCGCCAAGGCCCTGCCCCATGTGCGGGTGGGTGGGATCAGCGGTCTGCTGGAGCTGGTGGCCGAGAAGCGTGAGGGGGGCGGCTCCATTCCCCTGCTCGCCCAGCGTTTGCAGCTGGAGGTCGACGACCTGCTGCCCCTGCTCGATGCGGCCGTGCTGCTCGGCTTCGCCGAGGTGGCCGATGGTGATGTGCGGCTCACCGCCATCGGTCGCGATTTCGCTTCCACCACGATCCTGCGCAGCAAGGACCTCTTCCGCCAGCAGGCCCTGGGCCGCGTTCCGGTGTTGAGCAGCATCGTGCACACCCTTCAGGAGAAGGAGAACCGCTCGATGCGCTCCGATTTCTTCCTCGGCATCTGGGACGACTATTTCCCGCTTGAGGAGGCCGAGCGCCAGCTGGCCACCGCTGTGGACTGGGGCCGCTACGCGGAGTTGTTCGAATACGAGGCGATCGAGGGCCGGCTCTACCTGCCCAGCTGAGCGACGGGCGCCGCCGGGAGCGGATCCCGCACCGCCGCCCCGGGCCGCTGGGTTTCCACGGGCTTGTCCCCTTGTGCCGCCCGATACCTGGGGTTGGTCGGATCCCGTGTCTAGCTTCGCGAACAGACACCCCCTCCCCCATGGTCATCCGCACCCGTCTTGTCGAGCTGTCCACCCTGGAGGCCGTGGCCTACCGCCAGAAGCTCCGGGGCGGCCAGTCGGGGGTGGTGATCCTGCGCTCCGACACGGCCCAGCCCGGCCTGGCCCTGCTGAACCACCAGAGCGGCGAGCCCGATCCCGCACCCAACACCCCCGCCGACCTCTATCCGCTGGAGGCGTTTCAGGAGGCGCTGGAGCTCACCTCCGGCCTCCCCTACAGCAGCCGCGGCCCGGTGCGCTCCCCGGCGTCGGTGCCCGGCGCTCCGGCCCCTGCCGCCGCCGCAGCTCCGGAGGCCGCCCCGGAATGGGCTGAGGATCCCTCCAGTGGCGATCTGGCTGCGGTGAACAGCGGCGACTACCAGGCGATCGTGAAGGCCTATACCAACAAGAAAGGCGAGATCTCCTATGAGCTGCTCAACAAGGCCCTGATTCAGGCCGCCCGCTCCAACCCCTACGTGGCCGAGATGGTGGCCCGCGGCGCCGGCGAAGCGGAGATCCGCGACCACGTGGTGAAGGCCAACTTTGAGGCGGTGACCGGCAACCGCCACATCAGCCAGGCCGAGGTGAACGTCATTACGGATTTGCTGGATGCGGTGAGCCCCCGCTCGGTGCTGCGGGAGCTCAACGAGGAGATCCGCCGCATGCTGGCCGAACGGCGTTGATCGCCCAGCCCAGCCTGCTCCCCCGGCGCAAGGCGGCTCGCCTGGATGGGGTAAGTCTGCGCTCAGCTCAGCGTGTTCACTGCCCGCGAGATCACGATCACCAGCAGCACCAGCATCAAGGTGGAGTGGAGCAGCTGGATCAGCTTCACCTTGGTCCCCACCGGTGAGTGGTTTTCCGGTGCGCCCAGGGTGTTGCTGGTCATCACGGTGAAATAGAGATAATCCAGGCAGCCCGGCAGCCAACGGGCCGTTGCACTAACTGCCTCACGCGGGAAGATGATCTGGCAGAGATGCTCCGGGTGGTGCAGATGCCTCACCTGGCCTGGGTAATCGATGAACCAGTACCAGAAGAGAAAAATCAGATTGAGCGAGCAATAGAGGCCTAGCGCAATCAGGAGAAGATAGAACGATCCGAGTTTGAAGGAGTAGATCCCCGCCGTGATTGTCACCAGATTGAGCAGAAGATCCAGGGTGGAGAGGATGCCAAAGGCGAACAGTGTTTTGCGGATCTGGTGGTGGCCGAGCCAAAGCGTGCGGAGCAGATTGATGGTGAGCAGCGTCAGAATGCCGCCCAGCACAAATTCTGAAAGCCCGAAGATCCAGTGATTGATCGGTAATTGCCGCCCTGAGAGCCTGCGGAAGTGATCAAAGCTGTTGATGCTGATCGCCAGGTTGATCAGCGGTGCCACCGCCAGCGCCATCAGGTAGGGCAGGTTCTGGGCGGGCCGGGGCAGGTGATGCAGCGGCGTGACAGGGGGCATCGGCTGATCTCCAGATAGGTCCCCAGATGGTCTTCGGGGCTCGCGCGTGGGCCAGGGGAAGCTGGCTTTGGTGCCCACCATCCTGGCCGGAACCCTCGGCATGACCCTGGCTACTTGTTCCTGGTATCGGGTCGGCCCCGGCTTCTGAGCCCCCTGTGCCTTCCCTGAAAGCCGGCTAACGGATTTGAACCGATGGCCTTCGCTTTACAAAAGCGCTGCTCTACCACTGAGCTAAGCCGGCATCAGCCTCCCTGGGAGGCCTTTGAGAGCCTACGGCTGCCAAGGGGCCCCCAGCGCCAGCTGGGTGCGGTTGCGGCAACCGGTCTTGGCCAGAAGGCTGGAGATGTGGCTTTCCACCGTTCGCACGCTCAGATAAAGCGCCGTGGCGATCTCCCGGTTGCTGGCGCCATGGCGCAGCAAAGCCAGCACCCGGTGCTCGGCGGGGCTGATTCCCGGATCCTCGGCTGCCTGGTGCAGGGCGGTCATGGCGGGAAGGCCTCTCGGGCCATCCAGGATTCCCTGCCGCCGTCAGGCTTCGATCGGTCCGGTCTCCATGGCTGCAGCTTCGCCTGGCACTGGGGCGCCGCTCGCCGTGCTGAGGGCGGCTGGATCGGCGGTTGGCCCAGCGTCCTGGCCGGCAGGGCGAGCCACCACCAGGGGCCTGGCCCGGCGGATCGGCAGGTTGGCCACCAGGGCTGTCACCCGGTCACCGGTTTCGAGGCTCACATCACCGCTCTCGAGATCGATTTCCACATATTTCTGAACCACCTCCAGAATTTCCCGGCGCATCTGCTCCAGCAGTTCCGGATTGAGGTCGCTGCGGTCATGGGCGAGCACCAACTGCAGGCGCTCCCGGGCAAGGGCACCGCTGGGCTTCTCGCGGCCCAACAGGCGTTGGATGAAATCGATCAATGCCATCGCCTCAGGATCTGCCGGATTTGCGCAACTTGTCCATTAGGCGGGCCCGCAGGCCTCGCCGCTCCTTGGAGGGGTCGACTAGAGGAACGCCCTCGCCCCGCAACCGTCTGGCCACGTTCATGTAGGCCCTGGCGGCGGGGGAACCATTGCCGTTGAGGGTGAGCGGTTCGCCGCGGTTGGTGGACACGATCACCTGCTCGTCCTCGACCACCAGCCCCAGCAGCGGAAGGGCCAGGATGTCGGTGACATCGTCGACCGCCAGCATCTCCTGGTTGGCCACCATCTTGGGGCGCACCCGGTTGAGCACCAGCTGCACGGGGTGGATCCCCTGGGTGTTGAGCAGGCCGATCACCCGGTCGGCATCGCGCACGGCGGACATCTCCGGGGTGGTGATCACGATCGCTTCCCGGCAGGCGGCGGCCGCATTCTTGAATCCCTGCTCCACCCCTGCCGGACAGTCGATCAACACATAGTCGGCCCGTTCGGCCACCAGGTTGGCCACGGTTTTCATGTCCTCGGGGGTGAGCCACTCGAGCATGCGCGGGTTTCCGGCCGGCATCAGGGAGAGGTTGGGCTCCAGTTTGTGCTTCACCAGGGCCTGCTCAAGCCTGCAGCTGCCCGCCAGCACCTCCTGGGCCGTGTAAACGATCCGGTTCTCCAGACCGAGCAGCAGGTCCAGGTTGCGCAGGCCGAAGTCGGCGTCGAGCACCACCGTGCGCTCGCCGAGCCGTGCCAGGGCAATGCCCAGGTTGGCGGTGAGGGTCGTCTTGCCGACGCCTCCCTTGCCGGAGCAGATCAGGATGATGCGGGCGGAGGCTGGGGTCACGGCGGCGCGCGTGGTCGATGCAGGTTAGGGCCATCGGCCGGGGGCGTCGCGATTTCGACACCGTCGTCGCTGGCGGCTTCGGCATCAGTCAGCAAGCGCCGGCTTACACCCTGTTGAGGGCCTTTCGCCGAGGTGGGGCATCGGCAAGGTTGTGCATCCACCTGCAGCCGGCGAAACCCGTCGGCGCCCGGTCGGTCCTGCCGCCACTTTCCGGACCCGGCCCGGGGAGGCCGCCCGGCGCAGGCCGGTGGCTGGCGGGGGTGGGCTGGCCTAAAAAGAGTCCACTCCAGTTCCCCTTGATGGTCGCTTCCTTCCATTCCCACCAAAGGCTGTTGGTGATGCCCGAGGACGGGGCCGCCGCGGTGGTCGGCCTGATCGACGCAGCCAGCGAGCAGCTGCTGCTCAAGCAGTTCAAGCTCCAATCCGAGCAGGTGATGGAGGCCCTGCTGCGGGCCCATGGCCGGGGGGTGCGGGTTCGGGTGATGCTGAACCCCCACACCTCCGGCGGTGATCGCTGGAATGATGAAAGCTTCACGCGTCTGGAGAGCGCCGGCATCGCCGTGGCCTGGACCCACGAAGCCTTTCCGGTGACCCATGAGAAATCGATGGTGATCGATCGGGAGGCCGCCCTGATCTCCACCTTCAACCTCGCCGATAAATACTTCACCCAGACCCGTGATTACGGCATCGTTTCCGCCAACCGGGCCGTGGTGGAGCAGGTGATCGCCGGCTTTGAGGCCGATTGGAACCGGCTGTTCTTCGAGCCCGATCTCAACGTGGGCCTGGTCTGGAGCAGCTCCCACAGCCGGGGGCAGATGGCCGGAATCATCGATTCAGCCAGTCGCAGCCTCTGGATTCAGCACCCCAAGTTCGTGGATGCGGTGATCCTCGACCGCATCATCAGTGCCCGGGAGCGGGGGGTGAAGGTGCGCCTGCTTTGCGGCGGCAAACACGGCATCAGTGATTGGGATATCTACGACACCTTCGCCTCCCTGCGGATCATGCAGCGCTTCGGGGTGAAGGTGCGCCGGCAGAAGCACGTGAAACTGCACGCCAAACTCATCTTGGTGGATGGCTGCCGTGCCCAGACCGGTTCGATGAACATCGACCGCAGCGCCTTCGACCTGCGCCGCGAATTGGGCATCGAGAGCGATGCGCCCGAGGTGGTCGAGCGCCTGCGTCGCACCTTCGTGGCCGATTGGAAGGAGGCCAGCCGCTACGAGGCCCCCGATCCCCTGGATCCCAGCCTGCACGAGGAGGGCGAATTGCCGCCCGATCCCCATTTCGTGCATGACTGACCGACCCATCGCCCCGTCTCCCCAGCCGGGGGCCATCCGCCCGGCCCCTGCGGCCCCTTCCCTGCGGGAGCTGTTCGTGGGGATGCTGCAGGTGGCCCTCTCGGCCTTCGGGGGAGGCCTCTCGGCCTGGAGCCAGCGGATCGTGGTGGAGGAGCGCCGTTGGCTGAGCAACGAGGAGTTCCTCACCGGCCTCACGGTGGCCCGCCTCTTCCCGGGACCGAACCAGATCAACATGGCCGTGTATGTGGGGGCCTTCTTCCATGGCCTCAGGGGCGCCCTGGTGGCCCTGGCGGGGATGCTCGTGCTGCCCTTCACCCTGCTGATGGTTCTGGGGTTGGTGTACTTCTCCTTCCACACCCTGCCGGCGATCGACCGGGTGCTGGCGGGTGTGGTCGCCGCCGCTGCCGGGATGGCCCTGTCGATGGGATTCAAGATCCTCGGCCAGTACCGCGCGGATCCGATCGCGCTCCTGCTGGCCGCCGGCACCTTCGTGGCGATGGAGGGGTTTCACGTGCGCCTGGTGCCCCTGGTGCTCGTGGCCGGCCCCCTCGCCATGGCCTGGTACTGGCCCCGCGGCGGGGCTTCCAGGCCGCCCCAGCCCTGACCGTCGCCCCCCCTGAAGCCCCAGCTCCCCAACACAAGCCCGAACAGCCCGCCTGCCAGCCCTTCTTCCCAAGCGACTCCCGGTGGTTTCCCTTTCTCTGATCCCCCTGCCCCCTTTCTTCGCCGTCCTGGCGGCAGGCTGGGGCGGCATGCCGGATGCCCTGGCGGCACTCCCCGGGCTGAGTCCCTCCGGAGCTGGCCTGGCGGCCGCCGGGGCCCAGGCCTCCCAGCTGGCCGCAGGGGCCGCCGGCCAGCTGGCCCATTGCGAGCCGATGCGCCTCAACGACCTTGGCCATCTCCTGCAGGTGATGGGCACCTTTCTGGGCCTGTCCCTGTTCTCGCTGGGGGGCGGCAACACCCTCCTGAGCGAATACCACCACATCAGCGTCGAGCAGTTCTGCTGGCTCACCTCCACGCAGTTCGCCGATCTTTATGCCCTCGCCGAGGCGGCCCCCGGGCCCAGTTCCATGCTGGTGGGGCTGCTGGGCCTGGGGGCCGGCTGGCCGGAGGGGCCCGGCTGGGCCCTGCTCAGCGCCTACGGAGCGGAGCTGGCCATCCTTCTGCCCTCCACCCTGCTGATGGTGGTGGCCTGTCTCCGCTGGAACCGGCTGCGCGATTCCCCCTGGCGCATCGCCTTTGAGCGGGGCCTCGGGCCGATCACCCTGGGGATCCTGTTTGCCGTGGGTTTCAAGATCCTCCACACGGCGGACACCAACACCCCCGGGCTGGTTGTTTCCTTGCTGGTGTGCGTGCTGATGTTGGGCACCCGGATCTCCCCGCTGTGGTTCATGGCTGTGGCAGGGCTACTCGGGGGGCTGGGGGTGATCAACCGCTGAGTGGGACCCCTCAGGCTCCCCTGGTCGCTCACGCCGTCGCTCGGGAGTCGTTGCCCGGATCGCCGAGTGGCCAGAGCGGATCGGCCGGCTCGATCCGGATCTCTCCCTGCTCCAGACGGGCTTCCTCGGCCAGGCCTTCGGGCGGCCGTTCTTCCGGGCCGCGAGCCACCGCGCCGGCGATGCGCAACTGCAGGGGCCGCAGCTGCAGCGCCACGATCCTGGCGCTGGTGTCGCCCTGACGTCCGGCGTGGGCCACCCCCCTGAGCCTTCCCCACACCAGCACATGGCCGCTGGCGCTGATCCGCGCCCCGGGATTGAGGTCCCCCAGCAGCAGCACGGATCCTTCCGCCTGAAGATGCTCGCCGGAGCGCAGGGTGCCGCGGTGCACCAGCAGATCCGGCGTTGTCCCCGGAGCTGCCGGAGGGGCTCCAGCGGGGGCTGAGGCGGTCCAGGAGGTGGGCAGGCCGAGTGCCGCCGCAGCCACCAAGGTGGTGGGGCAGTCACCCTCCACGGCCACCAGTTGGAGACCGCGGGGCTCCAGCAGCCCGATCAGCTCCCGCAGCTCCCCGGTATGCAGGGGCCAGGCACCGCTCTCCAGGGTCACCGCACCCTGCAGGTCGGGCCAGCCCGCCAGGCCGTAGCGGATCTCGTCGAGTGCTCCCACCGCATGTTCGGGAGGGGGGAGGCGCAGGCGGTGGGTGGGGCATCCCTGCGTCGCCGGGAACAGGTCGGCGGCCATGGCGGCGCTCCGGAACGGGGCGAAACCCGCGAAAGCTAGGTCCCTCCAGGGCCTCTGGCCGCTGTCAGTCGCAGGTCCAGCCGCTGGCGCAGGTCATCGGCCACCTCGGCAGGATGGATCAGCCAGGCCATCTCGATCCGTTCGGTGAGGCCGCGCACCAGGGCCGAGCGCTGTTCCAGGGCCTGGAGCCGCTGGCCATCCCACAACCGCAGGCCTCCCTTGTAGGCCTGGTAGCCCAGGCTCTGGCGCTGGTGCAGCCCGCAGCATCCTTCCGCCAGCAGCCCGGCTCGCTCCGCCAGGCCCCGCGCCTCCGCCAGCAGTTCAAGCCGCTCCGCCGGCTTCAGCTCCGCCACGTCCACAGCGCGCAGCAACTGGCGATCCAGCAGCCGGCGACAGGGATCGGCCAGCTCCGGATCCCCGTCCTCGCTCCAGCGCAGCAGGTGATAGCCGGTGCGGAGGTCGTCGTTGGCCAGGAAGCTCTCCAGGTCGAGGCCCTCAGGTTCCCAGAGCCAGCGGGCCATCGTGTGGTCGGCCCAGACCCGCTGGGGGCCCAGCCTGCGGGCCACGCTGATCAGCCGCTGCAGCAGCCAGTTGCACACCACATTGAGGCGGTGGTTGTACACCGTGCGGTACATCAGATGCCGCACCACCAGGTAGTGCTCCACCGCCAGCAGACCTTTGGGGTGAAGGGCCAGGCTCCCGTCGGGTGCCAGGGTGAGAGCGGCCTGAATCCGCTCCAGATCCAGCTGTCCGTAGCGGGTGCCCGTGCTGTAGCTGTCGCGAAGCAGGTAGTCCATCCGGTCGCAGTCGAGTTGGCTGCTCACCAAGGCGGTGATCGCCGAGCGGGGGTGGCGGCCGTGCTCCAGCAGATCGGCCACCTCGGCAGCCAGCCCCGGTTGCTCCCTTTCCAGCCGGTCCCGCAGGGCCGGATGCTCCCGGACCAACCGGCCCGACCACGCCTCATGGCGCATGCCGTACATCTCCTCGCCGGAATGGCTCAGGGGGCCGTGTCCCACGTCGTGCAGAAGGGCGGCGGCCAGCAGGCAGGCCCGGTGAGCGCCCAGGCTTGGATCGCGCTGTTCCAGTTGCCCCAGGGCCTGCCGGGCCAGATGCAGCACCCCCAGGGAGTGGGTGAAGCGGCTGGATTCAGCGCCGTGGAAGGTGAGGAACGCCGGACCCAGCTGGCGGATGCGGCGCAGCCGCTGGAAGGGCGGGGTGTCGATCAGATCGATTGCCAGGGCCTCGGCCCGGTCCCCATGGTCGAGCCGGATGGCGCCGTGGAGGGGGTCGTGGTAGGTGCGCTGTCCCATCGGTTCAAGCGGCTGCCGGTCCCGTGGTCGGGGATCCGGGGACGTTGCCGCCTGAATCGCCCGCGTCGATGCGGCTCGCCAGCATCCGGCTGGCCTGGCTCAGCCAGCCGTCGCCGTCACCGCCGGGGTCGAGGGGTTCGGGTGGATTCAGCGGATGATCGGGGGCGATGCCCAGGTTCTGGATGTCGTGGCCGGCGGGGGTGAGATAGCGGGCCACGGTCACGGCCAGCCCGCTGCCGTCCCCCAGCGAGAGGAGGGTCTGGATCAGCCCTTTGCCGAAGGTGCGCGTCCCGGCCAGGGGCGAACGGCCGTCGTCCTGAAGCGCCCCGGCCAGGATCTCGCTGGCGCTGGCCGTGCCCCCGTTCACCAGGGTCAGCATCGGTCCGCTGAAGAGAAGGCCTGGATTGGCCTGCTGGAGGCTGGCGATGCCGCCGCGGTCCTCCGTCTCCACGATGGCGCCGCCATCAAGCAGGGCATCGGCCACCGCCACGCCGGCGCTCACCAGCCCCCCTGAGTTGTTGCGCAGATCAAGGATCAGCCCCTCCACAGGCGGGCCGCCGTCGCCGCCCTTCAGCTCCTGCAGGGCTTCGCGCACCAGCTGGGGCACCGCCTCGCTGAACTGGGTGATCCGCAGATAGCCCAGATGCCGGTGGCTTTCGAGCAGGCGCCGGTGCCGCACCGGCTGCAGGTCCACCTGGCGCCGCTTCAGGCGCACCTCCCGGTCCGCGGTCCCGCCGGGCTGACGCAGGGTGAGCAGCACCTCGCTGCCGGCTTCCCCCCGCAGCCGGGCCGCCGTGGCCTCCAGGCCCATGGCGATCGCCGATCGTCCGTCGATCGTCAGCACCTCGGTGCCGGAGGCGATGCCCGCCTCGGCGGCCGGCGATCCATCGAGGGGAGCGATCACCACGATCTGTTGACGTTCGCCGGGCCCCTCCCCGCGCAGGGCCAGCTGCAGGCCCACCCCGCTCACCGTGCCGCGGGTGTTGGAGCGGAGGGCTCCGTAGTCGGAGGGACGCAACAGGCGGGTGTAGGGGTCGCCGATCGGCGCCAGCATTGCCTCAATTGCGGCGTAGGCCTGCTCGGAACTCTCGATCGGCTTTTCGAGGGTCTTCTGGCGCAGCCGGCGCCACTGCACCGCCTCCAGCCGGGCCGGATCCACGTAGCTCTGGTTCACCAGCCGCCAGGCCTCCACCACCTCGGCCTGGGCGTCATTGAGCGCCAGCGCGGCGGAAGCCGGGCCGCCGATGATCAGGCCGGCCAGGGGTGAGAGCGCCAGCAGGAAGGCCAGCACCAGGGCCGCCAGGCCTGTTGCAAACGGTTGAGGGCGGCGGGGCCGGGGGGCCGGAAGGCTCACGTCGGGGGCGGCACGGTCGGTAGACTCTCGCAACCCGAGCCCCCAGGCCGCATGGCGAACGCGTCTCCCACCGCTTCGGACGGAAAGAATCCCGTCTACGACTGGTTCAACGAGCGTCTGGAGATCCAGGCGATCGCTGACGATATTTCCACCAAGTACGTTCCACCCCACGTCAACATCTTTTATTGCCTGGGTGGCATCACGCTGGTCTGCTTTTTGATCCAGTTCGCGACGGGCTTCGCGATGACCTTTTACTACAAGCCCACTGTGGCCGAGGCCTATGCCTCCGTTCAGTACCTGATGACCGACGTCAGCTTCGGTTGGCTGATTCGTTCGATCCACCGCTGGAGCGCCTCGATGATGGTGCTCATGCTGATTCTCCACGTGTTCCGCGTGTATCTCACCGGCGGTTTCAAGCGCCCCCGTGAGCTCACCTGGGTCACCGGCGTCACGATGGCGGTGATCACCGTGTCCTTCGGCGTCACCGGCTATTCCCTCCCCTGGGATCAGGTTGGCTACTGGGCCGTGAAGATTGTGAGCGGTGTGCCGGCAGCTGTACCCGTGGTGGGCGATCTGATGGTCGAACTTCTTCGCGGTGGTGAAAGCGTTGGCCAAGCCACGCTCACCCGCTTTTACAGCCTTCACACCTTTGTGCTGCCCTGGCTGATCGCGGTCTTCATGCTCATGCACTTCCTGATGATCCGCAAGCAGGGCATCTCCGGTCCCCTCTGATCCCAGGCTGGCTCCTCAGGATCCAAGCTTTTTCTCAAGTCCCGTCTCAGGATTGTGCCATCAGCTCGATCCGAGCCAGAATCCAACCATTCCAAGCGTCACCCTCCTTTCACCGAGGCACCGATGTCCAACCTCAAGAAGCCCGACCTCGCCGATCCCGCCCTGCGCGCCAAGCTGGCCAAGGGCATGGGTCACAACTACTACGGGGAGCCTGCCTGGCCGAACGATCTCCTTTACATGTTCCCGGTGGTGATCCTCGGAACCTTCGCCTGCCTCGTCGGCCTGGCGGTGATGGATCCAGCCATGCTCGGCGACAAGGCTGATCCCTTCGCCACCCCTCTGGAGATTCTTCCTGAGTGGTATCTCTATCCCGTCTTCCAGATCCTTCGGGTGGTGCCCAACAAGCTTCTGGGAATTGCTCTCCAGACCATGGTTCCCCTTGGCCTGATGTTGGTTCCCTTCATCGAGAGCTTCAACAAGTTCCAGAACCCCTTCCGTCGTCCTGTGGCCATGGCTGTGTTCCTGTTCGGAACCGCCGTCACCATTTATCTGGGCATTGGTGCTGCCCTGCCGATCGACAAATCCCTCACCCTGGGCCTGTTCTGAAATTTTTGAGCCCAAGCATCCCAGCCGCGTCTCCGACGCGGCTTTTTTTTGGGTTGGGCCCGGGGTTCAGTCCACTTCAGAGCAGCCCCCCTTCCAGGTCAAGCAGGGTCGCATCGCCGGGTTTGAGGCGCAGCAGATGGTGCAGCAGCAGGAATCCCACCATCGTCCAGGTCTGGTAGGTCCGTGACTGCTGGCCCACCCAGGTCCCGGTGGGACCATCAAAGTATTCCGCCCATTGCTGCCTGGGTAGTTGGTTGAGCTGACTCCAGTAGCACTCCTCCAGCAGGGCGTGCATCTGTCCCATCAGCAGCACATCGGCGCCGGGATGGCGCTGCTGGTGAATAAGGATCGCCGCCCCCAGAAACCAAAGCAGGCTCGGCCAATGGCCGCCGTTGTGGTAGCTGCCCGGCCAGTTCTTCGGATCCGAGCCGGTGCGGCTGCGCCACTCCTCCTGGTCCAGGGGCGGATGGCAGATGCGCATTGGCATCTGGGCCATGAGGTGGTGGCGGTTGTGCAGCACCAGCCGGAAGAGCGCCCGTTGCTGGGGTGCCGTGAGTAAACCGAATAGGCAGGCCAGAGCATTGCCGAGGGAGAAGAAGCGAAAGTCCGGGCGGCCGGTGCGCATATTGCCGATCAGGTAGCCACCCCTGTTCTCCAGCCAGTCCTGGAGCCAGGCCGGAATCACCTGGGGCTGAACGTTGAACTCGTTCTGGTGCTGAAGTTCGCCGTACTGTTCGGTTGGTCTTCGCCGCAGCACCTGCACGGTTTTGCTCGTCACCCAGTAGTGCTTGAGCAGATAGGAGCGCAGGTCATGCAGCCATTGGCGCGTGAGCCCCAGGCGTTGCTGCAGTAGCCGGCTTTCGTTCTGCCGCTGCGCCAGCTCCATCAGATGGCAGCAACTGCGCAGACAGCCGAAGAGGAGCACCTCAATCTCCAGGGGTGCTCCCCACACGTCCATCGGCCGGTCGATCATGAAGGCGCAGTCGGGCACAAACAACACCGGTGTGCCCTCAAAGCTGGGGTGCAACACCAGATCCAGGAGCAGCTGAACACCCCGTTGCACACCCTGACTGGTGCCGAAGCTGTGGTCCCGGCTCCGTTTCACGTACAGCCAGCAGAGCACCGGCCACCAGAGGCTGGCGTCCACGGAGGTGATTCGGCCGATCGACCTCTGGCCGTAGTCCGCCACCAGGATTCCTTTCTCCTCCACGAAGCTGGTGGGGAAGACCCCCCGGGTCTGGTAGCTGGTGCTTTGGAGCTCCAGGCACACCTCCAGGAAGTGCCGCACGATCGTGAAGCGTCCTTGGAGCAGCAGGTAGAGCATCACCGGCACGTTGTCGCGCAGAAACACCTCGCCGTAGTTGGCGCTCTCGCCCAGGTGGGGATGAACCAGGGCCGCTACGGATCCCACCGGCGCTCCGCCAACGTTCACCAGCGTCCGTTCGAAATGGTCGCGGGCCAGGGCCACAACCGCGTCCTCACGGGAGTTGGGCCGGAGCCTTCGGAGTTCCTGGCTGAACTGCTGGGCCATCACCGCACCATCCGCAGCCGCTCTGAGCCTTCGGAAAGCTAGTGAGGGCAGGGTCTCTGCCAGGCCGATGGAACGGATCTGCGGCAAACCGCCCCCCGATTTCCAAGGGGTAGTGGCGAGGAGGGGTAAGGAGGTGTTATGTTGTTGGACTGCGCGGGAAACCGCGTGGCCGTGAACGGAGCTGAGC
>Ga0209598_10001780_pt1 | contig 17321 bp, 9 predicted proteins | sample M_140807_EF_Meta_FD_187317 | JGI IMG/M metagenome (GOLD analysis project Ga0209598, IMG submission 187317) | Freshwater microbial communities from Lake Montjoie, Canada to study carbon cycling - M_140807_EF_MetaG (SPAdes) (version 2) | ecosystem: Environmental > Aquatic > Freshwater > Lake... | reverse complement strand
TTGGTGGATCTCGCAAGACTTACACAAACTATCGCTGGGCAAAACCAGGCGACTATTCGCGTCAACATGAGCAGCACTACACCCCTGGCGATCAGTTCCCGTTCGCGTTCAATACCATCCTCGATCCGCTGACCGGTAAAGTCGACGGCTTGCTCAAGAAGTGTCTCGAATTCAACACCTGTCCGAAGGTCTATCAATACGACAGTCCGATCGAATTCGGTGGTGCCCGCGCGTCCCTGGTCAATGTCGATCTGGCGGGCAAGGACTTGACGCCACCGGCCAACGTGCGTTTGATCTATGCCCCGGGCACTTCGCACGGTCCGTCCCAGCTGGCCAATAATGCGAATTCACAGCCGGATTACACCGTGGATCGCTCGGTTTCGGCGACAGGGGCCGCAACCTCGCCCGGCGCTCTCGTGGCCAGTACGGCACTGTATCGGGCCTTGCTCGTTAATCTCGAGGGGTTCGTCCGAGGTACTGCGACACCGGTAGCCAACAGCTGGCCAAGCGTTGCGGCCGGTACGATGGCGGTTCCAACGACGGCACCTGCAAGTTTGGGTTCACCCGACCTTTCAGCAGTCGGTTTGGGATTTAACGGTGTCCTCAATACGCTCAGTGTGAACGACGAGAGTGTGATCCCGTCCAAACCGTCCACCCAACTGTATACGGTTTATCTGCCGACGACGGACGCTCAAGGCAATGAACGAGCGGGTATCAAGATGCCCGATATCGACGTACCGCTCGCGACCTTCAAAGGCTACAACATTCGGAGGTCGGGATTTGTTGCGGGTGACCAGAACGGCCTTTCGAGTTCGCAACTGGCCTTTGCACTGACGACGGCGACCAAGAAGGCGGGCGATCCGCGCAAGAGTGTTGCTGAACTCTACCCAACCAAAGCGGCCTACCTCGCGGCCTGGAACGCTTCGGTGGATGCACTGGCTGCGAAGGGCCTTTTGCTACCGGATGATGTTGCGGCTTACAAAAACCGCGGTGTCATGCAGACGCTTCAGGCGAACTTCGCGACCTTGCCTTAAGTCGAAACAGGCGTGTCGACCCGCTGGGGCCCTGACTGGGCCTCAGCGGCACCTCCAGGTGGATTGGAGGTTTTTTACCGCCAGGGTCCCATGTTTGGACCGATCGATCCGACTTTGAAACGAAATCCGTTTCTGACCCTCTCTGGATTGCTGGCACTTTCTCTGGTGCTTCAGTCTTGTAATCGGGATGTTCAGCCTTCTGCATCCACGACGAAGCCTGCGTTGACCGCACCCGCAGAGGTCGCGGGGGTTCCTCGGGCGGAGGATTTATTCATTGATGCAACGGAATCCAGTCAAGTTGGATTCAGGCATGTCAACGGGATGACTGGCGAGTTCTATTACCCCGAGGTGATCGGCGCCGGTGTCGCGCTGTTTGACTACGACAATGACGGCAAGCTGGATCTGCTGGCACTTCAGGGCACGCCGTTGGTACCCGGTAAATCCAGCGCGGGTGAATCAGGCACCTGCGTCGCGAAACTCTTTCGCAACGACCTCGTAACGGATTCAGCTGGGAAGGCGCTGGTCAAGTTCACCGACGTCACCCAGGCATCAGGGCTCTGTACCCATGGGTATGGCATGGGAATTTCGGTCGGTGATATCGATAACGACGGCTTTCCCGATGTCTTTGTGACTAATTTTGGCGCCCCGAATCAGTTGTTTCGCAATAAGGGGAACGGCACATTTATCGACATCACCAAGGCCGCTGGCGTTGCCGGGAATGGGCATTGGGGAAGTAGCTCAACGATTTTCGACTTTGATCGGGACGGTTTGCTGGACATCTTTGTTGCCAATTACGTTGACTATCGTCTGGAGAAGAATTTTAAGTGTTACGCCAGCACGAGTGCCCGTGATTACTGCGCGCCGTCTGCGTACAAGCCAGTTCCCGGGATTCTGTACCGCAATCGGGGGAACGCGACCTTCGAGGATGTTTCAAAAAAATCCGGGATTACCCAGGCGTTTGGTGCGGGCTTGGGCGTGATGGCCGTTGACCTCAACGGGGACTTTTGGCCAGACCTGTATGTGGCCAACGACGGTAATCCGAATCAACTTTGGATTAATCAGAAAAACGGCTCCTTCAAAAACGAGGCTGCGCTTCGAGGCGCAGCTGTCAACGCCGATGGGGTGCCCGAAGCGGGAATGGGGATGGACATCGCCGACTTCAATGGCGATGGAACCGACGATATTTTTCTAACCCATCTGACGCGAGAAAAGAGCACGTTGTTTGTGAATCGTGGTGACGGCTATTTTGAGGATCGCAGCGTCGAGACTGGGGTGGCCGCGCCGAGCATTCCCTACACGGGTTTTGGCACCCTCTTTTTTGACTACGATAACGACGGTTGGCTCGATATTGTTGCGGTCAATGGGGCGGTACACAACATTGAAGAATTGCGCAGCGCAGGAGATCCTCACCCCTTGCATCAAAAAAAACAGCTATTTCATAACCTGGGTAATGGCCGCTTCGCGGAGGCCACGGCCGGTGCCGGCAAGGTCTTCGGTTTATCCGAAGTCGGCCGCGGACTGGCAAGCGGTGATCTCGACAATGACGGCAGCGTTGACCTGGTGGTGAACAATAACAACGGCCGATTGCGGATCATCTTGAACCGAGCTGGACTTAATCGACCCTGGATTGGGCTTCGGCTATTGAGTGGCAAGCGCGACGCGTATGGTGCAAAGGTTCAGATCAAGCGGGAGGGCCTGGCGGAGATCTGGCGACGGGTGCGCCCGGATGGCAGTTATCTTTCTGCGAATGATCCACGGATCGTTGTTGGTCTTGGCAGCAGTCCGGCGATCGATGCGCTGATCGTTCACTGGTCGGATGGGAAGGCGGAGCAGTTCGACCGCCCGGAGCCTAAGCGCTACACCACGCTTGTTCAGGGACAGGGGCGCAGGGTGGTTACCCCATGAATGTCGGGCCAAGATCTGCTCCCGCGAATCGCTGCGTAACGCGTGCGCTCCCGCCTTACCTGGCAACGCAACGATCCTGGTGGCTGGGGGTTCTGGTGGCGTTGGCGGTCATGGGGTGCAGCGACCCAAAGGTCGAACTAGTACCGATGACGATGCCAGATTCCAGTGCCTTTGAGCCCTCGGTTCGTAACAAGCTTGAGAGCGTCAAGGCCAAACTCGATCAGATTTCGGCAACCAAGCCCAGCAACGAGGTCCTGGGCAGGGCCTATGGTGAACTGGCCATGGCTTTTCATGCGCAGGACTTGGTCCAGCCAGCGGAGAGGGCCTATGCCAATGCTCGCAAACTCGCTCCGAAAGAGATCCGCTGGCCCTATTTGCAAGGCCATCTGTTCAACGATGCCAGTCGAGTCCCTGAGGCGCTTGAAGCATTCGAGGCGGCGCGGGCGATTCAGTCGAAGGACTTACCAACCCTTGTTTCACTAGGGCAGTCCTACCTGCAAATGGGCAAGCTCGAGCCCGCACAAAAAGCTTACGAAGAGGCCAATCAGGTTAAAGCCGGGCAGGCCACCGCACAGGTCGGTCTCGCTAAACTCGCGATGATCCGCAAGGACTATCCCAAGGCGATTGAGCATTTCGAGGAGGCCATCAAGCTGTGGCCCAACGGGCTGCACTTGTATCAACCACTGGCCATCGCTTATCGGGGTTCAGGCGACGCAGCGAAAGCCGAGCAAAGCCTTGCGCGTTTCGATCCGCGCGGGGTTGACCCGAGTGTGTCCGATCCGGCCGCCGATGCGCTGGCGGCTGAGGTGGTGGCTTCCAAGGTGCTTCTGCGCCGCGGACAACGGGAAGGTAAGGTCGGGCGATTCGATCTCGCAGAGGTCGCGTTTCGCGCGGCGACCGTTGCCGACCCGAGCAACGCGGAAGCCTTTGCTAATCTGGGTATTTCGCTTGCCAACCTCGGGCGTATCGAAGAGGCGCAAAAGGTTCTGGTTCGTTCACTCGAAATGGACGACTCGATCGCCCTGGCCAACCTGAGTCTGGCGGTGCTCTTCGATCGCCAGGGTCAGGATGGCCCAGCTGAAAAAGCCTATTCAGCCGCGATCCGCCTTGACCCGGAAAACACGCAGGCCTGCGTCTATCTCGGCGATTTGTACATGCGAACGGGGCGCGTTCAGGAGGCGATTGATCGTTACGCTCAGGCGCTGTCCCGATCCCCTGGTTCCCCGCGGGTGCAGATTTCGCAAGCCCTGGCCTTCATCAAGGCAGGCCGATTTTCAGATGCTCGAAAAACACTGGAGCCGCTCGTTGAGAGTTCGACTCCGAGCGGCGAAGCGATGAATCTGCTGGCAAGGATCCTGGCGACTTCGACCGATACGAGCCTACGTAACGGCACCCGCGCTCTGATCCTGTCCAAAACGCTCTTTCAAAAAGCGCCGAGTCCAACGGTCGGGCAAACGCTTGCGATGGCACTCGCAGAGACTGGTGATTTCGAGGCTGCGAAAACGCTTCAGGGCCAGACGATTGCCTACTATGAGCGCACAAAGGCGCCTGTTGACCTGGATTTCCTTAAGCGCAATCTTGACCGCTTCGTTCAGGGTCGAGCCGTCCGGGAGGGGTGGTCGTCTTCGGACCCGATTTTTTCGCCGCGCAGTCCGGCTGCTGCGTTGACAAAGTCGTCAGCAGCCTCCTGACGGCTGTGTGATTCTCCGACAAAGTCGCGCATCGCCACTATGCTCGAATCAAGCAGCCGCCCATCCTCTCAACAGCCTGCCACCCGTGGTTTTCAGCCGCGGCGGTCGTTGCTGGTCGGCCTTGTGCTGTTCGTGCTCGCCGTCGCAGGCGGTATTTTTTTTCTGCGTGGCAGAGAGGCTCCGAGCCCGCCATTTGACATGCGTGGGGCCTTGGCTGCGTTACAGCAAGCGGAAGGCGTCTGGGACAATCCCTGGGATAAGCAGTCAGAAAAAATCTCCGCCCTCAAGGGTTTGATTGCTCAGGCCACGGATCCCGTTCAGAAGTTTCAGTTGTCACGCGAACTGGCCCAGCGTTACGTTTTTGCGGGAGCCAGCGAAGCGGCCATTGCTCATCTGGAAACATTGCAGGGTGAGGTTGGCAAGTCGTTGCCGCAGACCGTTGCCGAGACCATCAAAGCGGACCTCGCCTTTGCCTACTTTCGGATGGGTGAAAACAAGAACTGCAACTGGAATCCCAATCCCGATTCTTGCCTGTTCCCGATCGAGCGTGACGGGCAGCATCGTCAACAGACGGGTGCTTTGGAGGCGGCAAGCCGCTACGCTGAACTTCTCGCCGATCCCAAGACCAACGCCGAGAATGCGCTCGTTTATCGCTGGCTGCTCAATATCAGTCACATGGTGCTGGGTTCCTACCCTGGCAAGGTGCCGAAGCAATGGGTCATTGATCGAAATACGTTCAAGTCCGATTACGAAATCGGGCGCTTTCGCGACGTAGCCACAAGTCGAGGGATTGCGGAATTTGGGGCCGCCGGTGGTGTCATCCTCGAAGATTTTGACAATGATGGCGATCTCGATCTGATGATTTCCCACATGGGGATCGGCGATCAGATCGAGTTTTTTCGAAACAAGGGCGATGGAACGTTCGCCCGCGAGACTGAGTCCGCTGGCCTCAAGGGGATATTGGGTGGACTCAATATGGTCCAGGCCGACTATGACAATGACGGTTGTATCGATGCGCTCGTTCTGCGCGGCGCCTGGCTTCATGACAAGGGTCGGTTTCCGCCTTCGTTGTTGCGCAATAACTGCGATGGCACCTTTACCGATGTGACAGCAAAGGCGGGTCTGCTTTATTACTACCCAACCCATACGGCTGCCTGGGCCGATGTCAACAACGACGGTCTGCTGGATCTGTTTGTCGGTCATGAAATCGAGCGATCCAAGATTCAATGGCCAGCCGACACCAAGAACTTTGAACTGTTTCTGAACAACGGTAACGGCACCTTTCGGGAGGTCGGGGCGCTATCGGGTATTGCACTCAAGGGTTTCCTGAAGGGAGCCGTCTGGGCTGATTACGATAATGATGGCCGACAGGACCTTTATGTCACCTCCTGGGGCGGCGGCAACCATCTTCTGCGTAATCGGGAGACCGATCGGAATGGTGTCCCACAGTTCGAAGATGTGACTCAGTCTGCTGGTGTGGCAGAACCTGCACGGAGCTTCACTACCTGGTTTTTTGATTACAACAACGACGGATGGCCTGATCTCTTTGTCAGCGGTTATTCGGCAACCCTGGCCAATATCGTTCGGGAATATCTTGGCAACGCAAGCGAGGCGGTTGGGGAGCGCTCCAGGCTTTATCGCAACAATCGTGATGGCACATTCACCGATGTCTCCAAGGAGGTCAGGCTCGACAAGTTGTTGTTAACAATGGGCGCCAATTTCGGCGATCTGGATAACGACGGATGGCTGGATTTCTATCTCGGCACCGGTGACCCGAACTTGACGACCCTCATTCCGAACCGGATGTTTCGCAACGATGCCGGAAAATCGTTTCAGGATGTCACCACATCAGGTGGTTTCGGTCATTTGCAGAAGGGGCATGCCGTTGCCTTTGGTGACATTGATGGCAGCGGTCATCAGGATGTATTCGCTGTCATTGGTGGCGTGTTTCCAGTCGACAAATTCTGGAGTGCTTTCTTTAAAAACCCCGGGCATGGCAATCACTGGGTGAAGTTGCGGCTCAAGGGAAAAACCAGCAACCGCTTCGCCGTCGGTGCAAGAATCCAGGTCGATGTAAGTGAGGCCTCGGGCGCGTCGCGCGCGGTACATCGCGATGTAACAAGTGGCGGTAGTTTCGGTGCGTCCAGCTTGCGCCCCCACATCGGTCTGGGTCAGGGCAATCAAATCGATCAGATCCGGATTCGATGGCCGGGGAGCGGCTTGGTTCAGGAGTTCAAGGGGCCGTTCGAAGTTGATCGGATTTATGAAATCTCCGAAGGCGTCAGCGCCTTGAAACCCATCGCAGCCAAATGACCTCTCTGAGACGCAAAACATGAACGACTCTTTGAACGACTCATCATTGCCTGAACGTTCAGGTCGCTTGGCATTTCCGCGGCCGCTCGCCTTCTGGCTTGGCACTCTGGCTGTGACTGTGGGCGCGGCCTGTCACCTGCCGATGTATCTGATGGGCCAGGATATGGGGTATCAGTTGGTGGGCATGCCGATGGACGCTCCCATGATGCTGGGTATGCTCGCGATCGTCCTTGGCCTTGGGGCGTGTCTCTATGGACTTCTACCGCCAGCAGTCACCGGCATGAAGGAGGGCACACATTCCTTCGAGATCCAGACGATGGATGAGGCCAAGCTCAGCCCGGCCCACATTGGCTTACTGTTGACAATGTCCATTGCCGTCACCATCGACATCATGAAACCCACAGCATTGGCCTTCGTGATGCCGGGGATGACGATCGAATATAACCTTCTGTCGCCCCTGAATCCGGGTGGGACCACGCCGGCTGCCTGGGTCGCTTTGTCGGGTATCACCGGTACGGTTCTGGGTTCCTTCCTCTGGGGTTGGTTGGGAGACCGGATCGGTCGGCGCGGATCGATTCTTTTCGCCGGCATTGGATTTATCGGGACATCAATTTGTGGTGCGATGCCCGACTTCTGGTGGAACGTTGCGATGTGTTTTCTGATGGGTTTGACAGTCGGGGGGATGCTGCCGATCTGCTATGCCCTATTGGCTGAGACCATGCCTTCCCGACATCGTGGATTTCTGATGGTTCTCGTCGGTGCCGACATTGCCGGCGCCTATGTATTGACGAGCTGGCTTGCAGCCGCGATGGTCCCGACTTACAGCTGGCGCATTCTGTGGCTGATCGGTCTGCCGACGGGCGTGCTTTTTATTTTAATGAACCGCTGGGTTCCTGAGTCCCCGCGATTTTTGTTATCCCAGGGCAGGGAATCCGAAGCCCGTGCGGTGATGGCGCGCTACGGCGCTAAGCTTGTGATGGTGCCTCGTCCAGAGCCCGTCCTCACCATTCGGCAGCCTGCCCGTTGGTTCGATCTGGCGAGCCCTCAACTGCTCGGTCCCACCTTGCTGGTTTCCTTTGTTGCCCTCGGTTCGGGTCTCGTATTGTTTGGTTTCAACCTGTGGATTCCGACAAATTTGCGCAAGATGGGATTCACTCAGGCCGATGAGATTTTACGTAATGCATCGATGATGGCGTTCCCGCTGACATTGTTGGTGGCTTGGCTCTACGGGTTCTGGAGCAGTAAGAAGACGTTGATACTGCTGGTCGGACTCACCTCGGCGGCGCTATTTGGATTCGTCTTTTTCAGCGATCAGCTTGCACAGAATCGGGCACTGCTCTATGTCCTGCTCGTCATTCCGGTGTGGGGAATCAGTTCGGTGACAGCAGTCTTATCCGTCTACAGCAGCGAGATTTACCCGACCGAGATCCGTAGCCGCGGCACAGGTTTTGTCGCAGGCATGTGCAAATTAGGCGGAGTCCTCATCATCGCGCTGGTGGTTCTCGCAATCGCCACCCCGTCAATCAAAACGGTTGCCTTAATTGGCGCCATTCCGATGGCACTTGCGCTGCTGTTGGCCTCGCGTTTTGGCCCTGAAACGCGCCGTCGTCGGCTCGAAGAGATCGCCCAACCAGGCTAGTAAGTCAAATTATTTTTCGTTACATCAGATGATTGAGGGCGTATTTATTCGACGCGGTTTAAAGGGGTTCCTTGCCTGCCTTCGGACTCTCACACTCGGTTTCGCAAGCATTTGCCTGATCAGTTGTTCGGACCCACCTGCCAAACACTTGAAAGTGCCTGCCGAGGGAAGCGCTGAATATTCACAGGCGGTTAGTGCTTTTCGGGTGGGCGTGGTTGCCTTTGAAGTCGGAGACGATGCCCGGGCCGATGCGAGGTTCCGCGAACTGACTCAGTTGGCCCCAGGCGAACTCGCTGGTTGGGCCAATTGGGGGGCACTGGCGCTGCGGCAGGGGCAGGGCGATGCAGCGCGGGAACGGCTTGAACAGGCCCGACTCATCTCGCCGGAAAACGCTGCGGTCCGGTATTTGGTCGGATTAATGCATAGCCGCGAAGGGCGTGATGGTGATGCACTCAGTGAGTGGCGCAAAGCAAAGGAGCTCGAACCCAAAAATCTCCGGATCACTTATGCCCTGGCGCTGGAGATCGAGCGGGCCGCCGGCGCAGACGCTGATCAGCAGGCCTTCGGCCTCCTCAAGGAAATCCTGGCTCTGCGCCCCGATAACTTGGCCGCGCAGCTCGAATCCATCCGGTTGGCTGCGAAGCGTGGCGACACAGCGACGCTCAAGGATTTGGTGGCGCTGTTACAGGAACGTTCAGGTCGTTGGCCTGCGGATTGTGTAGAGCAGTTTGCTGCGCTGAACAAAGCCGTCCAATCGGGTGATTTGCGTGCGGCCGGTCAGCTCACGGCTCGCCTTCGCAATCTGCTGCAACAGGTTGCCGTGTTCCGCGAAAGTTATCTTGAAATCAAGACCCCTTCGGTTGCCGAGACACCGCCGCTCAGTCGCCCCGTCAAACTGGTTCTTCCCACCGTACAGGCGGCGCCCTCGGACACCGGCCTTCGTTTTGCTGCAAGTCCGATTACTGGCGTTGCCAGAACTTCCACTTGGGCTGGGGCAATTGCGTTGGGCGCGGAGGGCAATCCGATTCTGGCTGTCACCAGTGAAAACCAGTTGTTAATACCCTCGCTGGGTAAAGCGTCAACGATCCCAGGTGTGTCTGCAGTCTTGACGCCAGACAGCGTTGTGCAGATGGATTTTAACTATGACTTCAAGACCGACCTGGTCCTCGCGGGTACCAAGGGGATTCGATTCTTGCGCCAGGCAGATGGTCCATCATTCACCGATGTGACCGTCGCAACGCGATTGCCAACATCGGCGCTCAAGGGAAACTATCAGGGCGTCTGGACAGCCGATATCGAAACCGATGGTGATCTGGATATCGTTCTTGGGAGCTTCTCAGGCGATCCGATCGTGTTGCAGAATAACGGCGACGAGACATTCACCCCGATCCGGCCATTTCAAGGCGTTTCGGGACTGCGCCAGTTTGCGTGGGTCGATCTCGACGGTGACGGCACCGCTGATGCGGCCATGATCGACGCCGCTGGCCGCCTGCACTGGTTCACGAACCGGCGCCACGGCGCATTTCAACCCCGCTCTCTACCCCGTGAAATCGGGGCGGTTCGTGCGATGACCCCGGGCGCCGCTGAAAATCCGGAGCAATGGGGTCTCGTGATCGTTGGTGCAGATGGTGCGGTGAAGAGGATAACGGATCAGGGTTTGGATCAGCCCTTGAGCCTGAGCGAATGGACTCGCCTCCCAGCCGATTTGCTCGAAGCTGAGTTACGGGTTCGGATGGCCGACCTGGACAACAACGGGGTCAACGATCTCATTGTTGCAAGGATTGGTGCGGGGACACCCTTGGCGGACGGCGGCAATGTGCGAATTTGGTTGCGTGACACGCTGGGCGGGGTCGCCGCCACACAGCTCTCCGTATCGGGGCTGGCAGCTCTTTTCGATGTCGCGGACATCGACGGAGATGGCCGCCTCGATCTGGTCGGTCTGGATGCTCAGGGCCGAGCTGCCCAGGCGATCAACATTGGCACCAAGTCCTATCACTGGCAGGTGATACGACCGCATGCGGCACAGGCATTCGGCGATCAGCGTATCAACCCGTTCGGTGTTGGGGGTGACATCGAAGTGCGTGCGGGCCAACTGCTGCAAAAGCAACGCATCATGGGGCCCGCAGTGCATTTCGGCCTAGGTGAACAGCGATCGGTCGATATCGTTCGGGTGCTTTGGCCCAATGGTGTTCTGCAGGCCGAATTCGAGCCCAAAGTTGATCAATCGGTTGCTGCCGAGCAGCGTCTTAAGGGCTCTTGCCCGTTTCTGTTCGCCTATGACGGCAGGGGGATCAATTTTGTAAAAGATGCGGTGCCCTGGGGCTCCGCGATTGGGTTGCGGATCAATACCATTGGGACTGCCCGAATCGAGGCGACTGAGGAGTGGTATCGAATCGGTCGGGACCAGTTGGTTGCCCGCGATGGTCACTACGACCTGAGGATTACCGCGGAACTCTGGGAGGTGTATTACTACGATCAATTTGGTCTGATGACTGTCGATCATCCGCCTGGCACTGAGATTTATACAGATGAACGATTTGCCATCCCAGCGGTGACGCCCAAGATCACAGTTGTTCAGACGCCAATTCCGGTTTTGCGAGCCATCGATGACCGCGGCAAGGACGTCACCGAACTCGTTGCGAATCTGGACCTGCGCAGTGTTGACAGCTTTGGTCGGGGTCAATATCAGGGGGTGACTCGTGACCACACCCTTGAAATCGAACTGGCGGACACGGACGATAGCGCTGCACCGCTCTATCTGATCGCCCACGGTTCATTGCGGCCGACGGATTCATCGATTAACGTTGCCCTGAGCCAGTCTGGACGCTGGCGGCCCCAGGGAATGACGCTTGAAATTCCCGACGGAAAAGGCGGCTGGCGGGTGGCTCAAAAGAATCTCGGATTTCCTGCCGGGCGCAAGAAGATTGTCCTATTTGACCTGAGTGGTCTATTCAAACCGGGGCAGGCCAAGCGCGTTCGGATCCGAACAAATCTGGAAATATTCTGGGATCAAATACAGTCTGCGCGCGGTCGGCCGGATGCTGAAATTCGTGTCAACCGACTCGAACCCAGTACCGCAGACCTACATTACCGGGGCTATTCGGTCCTGGCAGCGCCCCCCGCAGGTGCCCCGGAAGTACCCGACTATAAGAACCTTGCAGGGACGGCGCCGCGTTGGCGCGACCTGATTGGTTTCTACACGCGCTACGGTGACGTCAAGGAGTTACTGGCAAAAGCGGACGATCGCTACGTCATCATGAATGCGGGTGACGAAATGTCCTTCCGTTTTCCAGAGCCGTCCCCGGCACCGGCCGGTTGGTTGCGCGACTTCGTTGTTACCGGCGATGGCTGGATCAAGGACGGTGATTACAACTCGACCTTCTCTCGAACCGTTCAGCCACTTCCGCATCACAGAGAGAAGGCGTACACCACGGCACCTGGCAAACTCGAGGACGAGTACGCCTATCGAAAAAATGCCAGTGACTGGGCTACATTTCACACCCGCTACGTCACCGATACCCCGGTGCTGCACGCATTACGTTCGCGGAGCCTGAACTGAAACGCGCTGTTGTGATGAGGATCGGGCTGACGATTCTTTTTGTAGCGCTACTGGCAAGCCCGTATCTGTTCAGGCAACAGTTGCGGGCTCGTGATTCTGCGTCCGATTCAGACCCGAGTGCAGTGATGGCGCGCTATGGCTTTCACCTCGTCGAAATCTCAAAGAAGGCCGGGATTGATTTCGTCCATCGCGCTCCGGTCCTGGACGCGAAGCTTGAGCACATCATGCCGCAGGTTGCTTCGATGGGTGCGGCCGTGTCGGTCGTCGATTTTGATCGTGACGGTTGGCCAGACATCTACGTGACCAATAGCGCGACGGACAGCCTCAACGCGCTTTATCGCAATAATCACGACGGGACGTTTGCCGAAGTTGGCCAGGCCATGTCGATTGCCGATGTCAATCGATCCGGCACGGGTGTTTCGATGTCGGCTGTCTGGGGCGATTACGACAATGACGGGTATGAGGATTTGTTTTTAGCCAAATGGGGGCGGCCGGAGCTCTTTCACAATGAAGCTGGGCGGGGATTTCGCAAAGTCAGCGTCGAAGCGGGCCTGCCTGCCTGGCTCAATACGAACGCGGCCATTTGGCTGGATTTTGATGGTGACGGTCTGCTGGATCTGTTCGTCGCGGGGTATTACCCGAGTGAAATCGATTTGTGGCATTTGTCTAGCACCAAAATGATGCCAGACAGTTTCGAATATGCGACCAACGGTGGCCGAAAATACCTGTTTCGGAATCTGGGCTCAGGGCGGTTCGAGGAGGTCGCTGAAAAAGTCGGTCTTAAGAACAAGCGCTGGACCTTGGCTGCGGCAGCGGTTGACCTTCGCGGTACCGGCCGTCCCGATCTATTCGTCGCGAATGATTATGGTGTCTCGGAACTGTTCATCAATGACGGTGGACGTTTTCGTGAAGTCAGCAAGGAAAGCGGCATCGGTGCAGCCCCCAAAAGTGGCATGAATGCGTCTGTTGGAGATGTACTCAACGAGGGCCGATTTGCCTTTTATGTCAGCAACATTTCGGAGGATGGGATTTTGATTCAGGGCAACAATTTGTGGATGCCGATATCCACAAATCCCGCCTTGCCAAAGTATGAGAATCTGGCCGGAAGCTTCGGCGTCGAACTGGGTGGATGGAGTTTCGGGGCTCAGTTTGGAGACCTGAATAATGACGGAACGATGGATCTGTATGTGACGAATGGTTATATCTCCCTCGATAAGAGTCGTTCGTACTGGTACGATTATTCGAAGGTGGCTGGGGGAAGCAGCACAATCATCCATGACGCGAAAAACTGGCCGGCTTTCAACGGCCGCAGCCTCGCGGGTTTTCAACCCAAGCGGGTCTGGGTCAATGATGGTCGTGGCCGTTTTTCAGAGGTTGCCCAGTCGGTTGGTGTTACCGATCGGTATGACGGTCGTGCCGTTGCGTTAGCCGACTTCTGGAATCGTGGTGTTCTGGATGCTGTCGTTGCGAATCAAAGTGGTCCGCTTCTTTTGTACAAGAACACCACCGACGCCGCGCGTAACTGGATTGGGTTTGATCTCGAGGGCAGCCGAAGTAATCGAAGTGCGATCGGCGCGATTGTCACTGTGTATTGGAATGGTCAGAAGCAGGCCCAGACCATATCTGGGGGAGTTGGTTTCGCAGCCCAGAATGACCGCAGGCTGCACTTCGGACTCGGCTCCGAGACCAGGATTGATCGGATCGAGATTGGCTGGCCGTCTGGACAAAAGCAGACGATTGCGCAGCCTCAAATTCGCATGGTGCACAAGATTAGGGAGCCAGTATGAATACGAGAGTTTCAGCATCTGCAGAGACAGGCGATCCGGCCATGGCGGTCGATCCCTCGCGAATGCCGGTTCCGGACCTGCCTGTTCAGGCTGCTTCGAGCGCGTCGCGATTCAAGCTGTTCAGCCTGGAGAATCCCTATTTTGTGCCAGGGTTCATTACGCTGATTCTGATCACAGGCCATCTGAGCTTCGGGATCCTAGAGAGTCTCTCCCGGACGGTGTTAGCGATTGGGTTCAGCATTGCGCTCGAACTGGCGCTGGGTCGACTGGTACTCGGACGTTGGATTCATCCAGCAAGCGCATATATCAGTGGTATCAGCGTCGGAATCCTGATTCGAGCACCGATGTTCTGGCCGTATGCCCTTTGTGCCGCTCTGTCGATTCTCTCGAAGTATGTCCTTCGCTATAAAGGCCGGCATCTCTGGAACCCGTCCAATTTCGGCATCGCTGCGATTCTGTTTCTCGCGGGAGAGTCGGTTGGCAGTTTGAGCATCCAGTGGGGTAACCACATCTGGGCCATGCTTGTGATCTGGTCACTCGGCGCACTCATCATGTGGCGGGTGCGGCGTCTTCATATCACCGCAACCTACGTCGTTTCATTTGTTTTGTTCGCGCTGATGCGCAGTCAGTTCAGCGGCACCGGTCTCGAGAGTGAACTTGCGCCGCTGACGGGACCGATGTATCAATTGTTTATCTTTTTCATGATTACCGATCCCAAGACCACAGTTCAGTCCAAGAGGGGGCAGTGCCTGGTCGTGTTCATGGTTGCGCTGGTCGAAACCATTTTGCGCATGAATGAGGTGATCTACGCGCCTTACTACGCCTTGTTTCTGGTTGGGCCCAGTGCGCTCGCGCTGGAGATCTGGTGGACGAGCCATAAGGCGTCCGAGCACCGCCAGTCCCTACCCGATGGCAAGGCTTTTTCCAGTTGAGAAGCTTGGCGAAAGCAGGCCCTTGAATAGATTGCGCCTGGACCTCTACTGACTATTCGTAAGTACTGGTCTTTTCGTGTGCCTCGATGGCTAGCCGATGTGCGACCCGCAGCACGTCCCGATCGAATTTGAGCAGAGGGCGGGAGCAACATTTGCGCATGAGAGTTTGGGCCTCACTTCGTGCAGCCCAAACTTACTAGAGGATATCTACCATGGCGCAATCTCCGAACCTACCCCAGGGCTCGAACCAAACTCCTGCCCAAGCCCCTTCACGCGGCGGTTCTCAAACTCCTGCCCAAGCCCCTTCAAAGACGGCCACCCAAACGCCCGCCCAATCTCCTTCACAGGGCGCCGGCCACAACTCCTCCCAAGCGCCATCAAAAAGCGCTTCCCAGGCTCCTTCGAAGTGATTCAAATGTCGGCGTAGCGCGCCGTCAGTGTGGTTGTGAGGCGCCGGGGTAACCCGGCGCTTCATTCGCAAGTCCGGGTTACCTCGAAATGAACACGTTGGCGTCCGAGTGGACCGGATACCGAGTGAATCGAGGCGCTCGAGTCATCACGCCCTTGTCCGGAGATACCCTGAGTCAGCGCCAATTCAGGTTTCAGGCGGTTTGCCCCGATTTAGAATTTGGGGGCCGTTACTAACCAAGGACTGATGCTATGGCTCAACTCGACCGCCGGAAATTGCTTGCAGGCGCCTCGTCCCTGTTTGCGCTTGGCGCCATTCCTTCTTCGGTTTCAGGGGCGTTGGATCCGGCCGAGAAGTTTGATCTTCTCGTGCGTAATGCCAATGTGTTGGACCCTAGTCAGGGACTTTCGGGTAAGCGCGACATCGGTATCCGTTTCGGCCAAATCCGAGCTGTTGAAAACGTCATCGACCCGGGCCGAGCCGCACGGGTATTTGACGCGGCTGGCAAGTTGGTTACGCCTGGGCTAATCGACCTGCACTGTCATACGTTTCCCTACGGATCTGCGATCGGCATTCCCGCGGACGAACTCGTCGCTCACCAGGCCACGACAACGGTTGTCTCAGCCGGTGATGCTGGCGCTAATAATTTTGCTGCCTATCGTCGATTTATCGTGCCGGCCTCGCGAACCCGGCAATTTGCATTCATTCATATCGCAGTTGCCGGTCTCGCCGGTTTCCCGGTCCCCGAGCTCTACAACATCGACTATGCGCAACCCGAGGCGGCTGCTCGAGCGGTTGCCGAGAATGCCGACATGGTTCTTGGCGTCAAGGTTCGGATGAGCGAGAACGTGATCGCAAAACATGGCCTTGAGCCGCTCAAACGGGCGGTGAAGGCCTGTGAACTTTCTGGTGTGCCTGCAAAAATCATGTGCCACATTGGTGGGGTATCGGATCGCGCGTTGATGTCAAAAATTCTCGACCTGCTTCGCCCCGGGGATGTGTTGACCCACTGTTTTTCAGGCGCACCAAACATCGATGGTGAAGGGACCAATATTGTCCAGGATGGCAAGTTATTGCCCGCAGCACTCGATGCAAAACGGCGCGGTGTGGTCTTCGATATCGGTCATGGCGGCGGCAGTTTCGACTACAACATTGCCGAAGCAGCGATCGCGCAGGGGGTCCTCCCGGACACGATTTCGTCCGATGTCCATGTGTTTTCAGGTAATACCCCCGGAATGCCTTACTTGCCTTGGGTGATGAGCAAATTCCTGGGGATGGGATTCTCCCTCTCCGAGGTCGTGTCCATGGCAACTCAGGTTCCAGCCCGGGTGATTGGCCGCATTCCCAAACATGGAACGCTCCAAATCGGCGCGCCAGCCGATCTCTCGGTTCTCGAATTGGTCGAAGGCCCAGTTGAATTCGTGGACACCCGAAACAACAAGCGAAAGGGCAATATATTCTTGCGCCCGAGTGGAACCATCGTTGCGGGGGTCGCTTTTGGGCGGCCATACCAGAGCCCGTTCAGTTCCCGCTGAGGTTGAAAGTCCCGAGGAGGGAGACATGTTTAAATTCCTGAATTACCCGATGGCGTTCACTTTGCTAACGGCTGCCTCCGTGGTCGGTGCTCAGACGCCAGCCCCCAGTTTTCCCGATGCTGCGCGCAGTGACCCAGTAGCCTTGGGCTGGATGGTCGGGTCGCCACCCCCCGCGGACAAGCTGGTTCAGTTTGCGGATGGCAGTGCTTACTCGTTTCCGCGTTTGCGCTGGAGTTTTTCGAATTTTCGCCAACTGGTCCCGACAACCCAGGTTGGACGTGGCATTGGCGCGGTTCAGACATTGCCCCGCCGCGAAATCGAGTCCTTGGGCAAGCTCGAGTTCTTGCCGCTCGGCCAATCGGTTCCGATGAACTGGGAGGATTCTCTTGCCGCCACATATACCGACGGGATTATTGTCCTGCACCGCGGACAGGTTGTTTATGAGCGATATACGGGCGTGCTCAAGCCTGAGGGCCAGCATATTGCGATGTCGGTGACCAAGTCGTTTTTCGGTGTG
>Ga0209598_10001779_pt1 | contig 17331 bp, 13 predicted proteins | sample M_140807_EF_Meta_FD_187317 | JGI IMG/M metagenome (GOLD analysis project Ga0209598, IMG submission 187317) | Freshwater microbial communities from Lake Montjoie, Canada to study carbon cycling - M_140807_EF_MetaG (SPAdes) (version 2) | ecosystem: Environmental > Aquatic > Freshwater > Lake... | reverse complement strand
CACGTGGTCTGCGGTGAGGACGCCGATGAGCGCGCGACCCTCGACCGCGCGACCCACGCAGTGCGCGCTCCCCACCCGACCGCGCACGTCACGCTGCAGCTCGAGCGGGTGAGACCCTGCGGACAGCCCTCGGCGCACGCCCCCGCCGCACAAGCCTGCGACGCCTCTCACGACTGACGGTCGATTGCCCCATGCTCAGCGAAATCCAGCGCATCTACCGCGCGAGCCAGAAGCCTGCGGACAGCCTCTTTAATCGCTATGTGGCGCGCCCGCCCGCGGCCGCCGTCGTCGCCGTCCTGGCCCGCACACGCGCCACGCCGAATCAGGTCACGTTCGTGTCCATCGGCGTCTTCATGTGCGCAGCGGCAGCGCTCGCGCTCTTGCCCGGCGCCCTCGGCTTGTGGCTCGGCGTCGCGCTCGTCGAGCTGTCCTATATCTTTGACTGTGCGGATGGCCAGCTCGCGCGCGTCACGGGACGCAGCTCGTCTGTCGGCGCGCTGCTCGACTTCTTGATGGACGAGCTCAAGGCCTACCTGTTGATCGCGGCGGTCGCCGCCCGCCTCGCGTGGCACGGCGGCCTCGGTGAGGTCGGACTCTCCATGGGCTTGGGCGGCCTGGTGGTCGTCGGGAGCGCCCTGAGTCTGACGAAGTTCGTGCGCACGCCCGAGTACGCCGAGGCGACGGGCACGCGCGCGCTGAAGCACGGCGAGGCCTCGGGCGCGTCCCATGACCGGTCGAACCCGCTCTGGCCGGTGCTCTTCGTGGTGCGCATGGTCAGCCAGTACCCGACGACCTTGCCGATTTTCGCCCTCTTCGACCGCCTCGACGTCTTCCTGTGGGCGTACATCGGCGTGCACGTGTTGTATGTTGGCCAGACCGCCCTGAGCGTGCTGCTGCGCTTGGGCCGCCCCGCCCCCAGGAGCCCCTCGCCGTGAGCCCCCATCGACCCTCGTCGAGCGCCGCCCCCGCGCCCCGCGCCATCATCCTTGCGGCGGGTCAGGGCACACGCTTGCGGCCATACACAGACGACCGCCCCAAGTGCATGGTCGAGGTCGCCGGCCGACCCATCCTGCACCACCAGCTCCGCGCGCTCAGGCACCACGGGGTCAGCGAGATCGTCATCGTGCGCGGCTACTTGGGCGACCGCATTACGCCCGATGTGCCCGACGGCGTGACGTTCATCGACAACCCGAACTACGCCAGCCACCAGATCCTGCTGAGCCTATTCGCCGCGGGCACAGCGTTCACCGGCGACTGCATCGTGAGCTACGCCGACATCGTCTACCACCCAGACGCCGTGGCGACGTTGCTCGCGAGCCCGGCGAGCGCGACGCTGATCGTGGACCGTCAGTGGCAGCGGGCCTACGAGGGCCGCACAGACCACCCCCTCAGCGAGGCGGAGCTGTGCTTCACGACGCGGCAGACCGAGCGCCTCGTCCGCAAGGTCGGCAAGCGCACGAGCGAGGACGAGGGCAGCCGCAAGCCGCTCGGGGAGTTCATCGGCCTCGCGAAGTTCACGGCGCCGTATGTCGCCCGAATGTGGGCCCGCTACGACCGCGCTCTGGCGCGGGGGCGCGAGCAGCCCGTTGGCCGCGCCTCGAGCCTTGACCGCGCCTACCTGACCGACCTGCTGAATGTCGGCCTCGCAGACCACGACCCCATCATCGCCGCGACCATCGACGGCCGGTGGCGCGAGATCGACACAGTGCAAGACCTGGAGCGCGCCCACGCTGTCGTGAACTGGTAGACTGCGGCCCTCTTCTCTCCGGCCCCTCAGGCGAGGCATCCATGCAGGCACTCTCGAGTCACCTCTCTGGTCGATGGCAATCGGGCAGCGGCAAGCCCGCGACGCTGTTCAACCCCACCACGGACGCGCCCCTCGCGACGTGCGATACGCAGGGGCTCGACTTGGGCGCAGCCCTCGACTTCGCGCGCACGCAAGGCGGCCCGACGCTGCGGGCGATGACCTTCGCGGAGCGCGGTGACCTGCTCGCCGCGATGTCCAAGGCGATTCACGCGCAGCGCGAGGCGCTGATTGAGCTGGCCGTGGCCAACGGCGGCAACACGCGCGGCGACGCGAAGTTCGATATCGACGGCTGCATCGGCACGCTCATGGCCTACGCCGAGCTGGGCAAGTCGCTCGGCGACCGCCGCTTTCTCAATGAGGGCGCGCCGATCGACATCGGCCGCGGCGGGCGCGTGCAGGGCCACCACCTGCGAGCGCCCCGGCGCGGCGTGGCCGTGCACATCAACGCCTTTAACTTTCCCGCGTGGGGGCTCGGTGAAAAGGCGGCGTGCGCGCTCTTGGCGGGGGTGCCGGTCCTGACGAAGCCGGCGACGTCTACGGCGCTCGTGGCCTGGCGCATTGTCGAGGTCTTGGTCGAGGCGGGCGTCTGCCCGCCCGGCGTGCTCAGCCTGCTGTGCGGCGGCGCGGGCGACCTGCTCGACCACCTGGGCCCGCAGGACGTCCTGGCCTTTACCGGCAGCGCGGACACGGGCGCGCGGCTGCGCGGCCACAGGCGGGTGCTCGAGGTCGGCGTGCCGGTCAATGTGGAGGCCGACAGCCTGAACTCCGCCGTGCTCGCCCCCGAGGCGGACGACGCGACCTACGACGCCCTCATCCGGCACCTGCACACCGAGATCACGCAGAAGGCGGGCCAGAAGTGCACCGCCACGCGGCGCATCTTCGTCCCCGCCGAGCGGGTGGACGAGGTCATCGCAGACCTCTCGGAGCGGCTGCGGGGCGCCGTGCTCGGCGACCCCTCGCGCGACGATGTGCACGTGGGTCCGTTGGCCACGCGCGACCAGCAGCGCGCGGCGCTCGAGGGGATCGCCGCCCTGCGCGCCGTCGCGCGGCCGGTCTTCGGCGACGCGGGCACGGGCGCACCTGTGGGCGTCGAGGCGGGGGTCGGCTGCTTCGTCGCGCCGCTCCTGCTCCGTGCGGACGACCCCGCCCGAGCGGACGTCGTCCACCGGCTCGAGGTCTTCGGGCCCGTCTCCACGATCATGCCCTACGACGGCACGGCCGCAGGCGCAGCGTCACTCGTCGCGCGCGGCGAGGGCTCGCTGGTCGCCTCGGTCTACGGCGACGACCGCAAGTGGCTCGAGGAGGCCGTGCTCGAGCTCGCGCCGTGGCATGGCCGCCTGACCTTGACAGACGCAAAGATGGCCGAGAAGGCGATGGCGCCGGGTATGGTGCTGCCCCTGCTCAACCACGGCGGCCCGGGCCGTGCGGGCGGCGGCAGCGAGCTCGGCGGGGTGCGCGGCCTGGAGCCTTACACGCAGCGCTGCGCCGTGCAGGGCAACGGCCCCCTCTTGTCACGCTTCTTCGGCGTGACGACGCCCGAGGGCTGAGGTCCCCCGTGTCCAAGACCCCGACCGCGCCGTCGCTGTGCCCGGAGTGTCGCGCCCCCGCGGCCGAGGGCGCGCGTGTGTGCGCGGCGCACGGGCTCTATGTGGTGACGCCCGCTGCCCTCGAGAAGCTAGACGAGGCGCCGCTGCTCGGTCAGGTGCTCGACGCGAAGTACGCCCTGATCGACCTGGTGGGCGGCGGCGGCTACGGCAGCGTGTACCGCGGCCTGCAGCAGCCCCTGGGGCGCGAGGTCGCGGTCAAAATCCTGCATGGCCTCGCGCTGACCATGAAGATCGGGCGCGAGCGCTTTGAGCGCGAGGCGCAAGCGCTCGCGCGCCTGGGCAGCACGCACACCGTGCGGCTGATCGACTACGGCATCACGCGCGACGGCCCCATCGGATTGCGCAACCTGCCGTACATGGTGATGGAGCTGATCGACGGCGAGGACCTGGAGCGCCGCGTCGCTCGGGCCCCGCTCACGCCGACCGAGCTGCTCGAGGTCCTCGACGGCGTCGCCGACTCGCTCGACGAGGCGCACGCGCACGGCATCGTTCACCGCGACCTGAAGCCGTCGAACATCCTCATGGCGCGGACGCACACCGGCAAGGTCGTCCCCAAGGTCATCGACTTCGGCATCGCGCGCGTCGAGGGCAGTAACAAGAGCCAGACCGGCTTCGTGACCGGCACGCCCGCGTATATGGCACCCGAGCAGGCGCGGGGCGAGGATCTTGACCATCGCGTCGACATCTACGCGCTCGCAGCGATGACCTTTGAGCTCGTCGCTGGCCGCCCCCCCTACGTGGGCAACGACGCGGTCGCGATCCTGACGCAGGCCTGCACCGCCCCGATCCCGAGCCTGCGTGACATCGGCGCGCCCGCCGCTTACTGGCCGCTGGACGCGGTCATGCAGCGCGGCCTGGCGAAGGCCCGCGAAGAGCGCCCGGCGCGCGTCTCCGAGCTGGTCCTCGCGTGCCGCGAAGCCCTGGCCGACGCGGTGACGACCGCGCCCCAGCGCCCGACGACCGAGCGCCCGAGCGCGGTCGACAACGACCGCACGCACTTGTCGACCCCGCTCGAGCTCGGCGAGACCGCGCTCTACACCTCGCGGCCGCCGAGCCCGCGGCCCCCGTCCACCGAGATGTATGCTTCGCCGGGCGCGCCCACCCCGCCCGTTGTTGCGCCGCCGACTCAGCCGGATTTATCCACGGCCGAACCGGTCCATCGGACTCGTCGGAACGAGGTCATGATCGGCGTCGGCATCGGCGCGGTCTTGGCGGTCGGCGTGGCGTGGCTGGTCGCACGCCCCACGTCCTCGCCAGAGCCCGCTGCCCCCGCGGCGTCGGCGATCGCGCTGCCCGGGGCGCCCGCGACGCCCGCGACAGCAGCCCCGGAGAGCGCAGCGCCCGCGCCCGCGACGGCGGCCCCGACAACGGCGCCCGCGCCCGAGACAGCGGCCCCCCCGCCCCGCACCGCAGCCAGCGCGGCGACAACGCGCATCTGGCCGCCCCCCTCCACCCCGCGGGCGCCCCGAGTGCCGCGCACCGAGGCGCCCACGCCGCCGGCGGGGAGCGAGGACGCGCCCGTTCAGGACAAGCCCGATCCGGCCCTCCGCGGGTTGCTCGCCGAGGCCGACCGCGAGCTCAACGCGTGCAAGTGCGAGGCGGCCAAGCGCGCCCTCGACCGCCTCGCTCGCCTCGCGGGCGGCGCGGCTGCAGCGGCCTCGCGACGCGCTCAGCTCGCCGCGTGCCGCCCCATCGACATCGACCACCGCTGCGTCAACGGACGCCTCTACGACGCCGACTAAGGCTGCGTCGCGACGTTGAGCAGCGCCCCAATCTGGGGATGCCCGGGAAACCTGAGCGCCGCCTCGCTGAGCGCCCGCCGCGCGGCCGCCTTGTCCCCCGAGCCGAGCAGAATCTGCGCGAGCTCGAGGTGGGCGTTCGGGTTGTGCGGCTCCAGCGCGCGCCACCGCTCAAGGTCCGCGCGCGCAGCCGCCCACTGACCCAGATCAGCGAAGACCCGACCGCGGTACCACAGCGCCATCGCGTAGCTGGGGTCGATCCGCAGCGCCTCGTTCAGGTGCGGCAGCGCCTCGTTCAGCTTGCCTTGGGCGAGCAAGGCGTTCGCCAAGCCGAACGGCGCCACCGCAGTCACCGGATCACGCCGCTGCGTCTCCTCGAAGAACGCGATCGCCCGGTCGTATTCCTTGCGCCCGATCGCCAAGAAGCCTCGGTTCTGCGGCGTCAACGCCTCGTGCGGGGCGAGCGCCTCGGCGCGCTCGTACGCCACGTCGGCGTCTGGCATGCGCCCTTGGCGCGCGAGCACATTGCCCAGGTTCCCCCAGGCGGCTCGATAGTCGGGGCGGGCCTCGAGCGCGCGCCGCAGGGCACGCTCCGCGCCTGCGAGGTCACCCATGTCCTCCAAGTTCTGCGCCTGGTCGACCAGCAGCGGCGCGTGCTTCGGGGCGAGCTTGACCGCGACCTCGTAGGCCTTCGCCGCCCCGACTCGATCCCCTTTGGCCTCGCGGACCCGGGCCAGCGATATCCAGACGTCCAGGCGGTGCGGGCTGGTCTGCGCGGCGCCCTCGAGCAGCGGCGCCGCGACGGGCAGGTGCGCCTGAACCTTCTGGTAGCGCCAGATGTCCGCGTGGGCGACCGCCTCGCGCGCGACCGCGTGCGGGTCGGGGCCCATGCGCCGACTGGCGAGGGCGTCGACGAGCGCGGGCGGCCCGGCGGGCTTGGACGCGACGGCCGCGGCGTCGTCTTTCGCGCCTGGGCGCTCTCGAATCCAGTGGTCCGTGAAGGTCACGTGCGGGATGTCGCTCGTGTCGCCCTTGCGCATGTGGCAGGTCCAGCACTCGGCGTCGGGCTTGGCGGCGGCGTGCTGCTCGCCGCACTCTGAGACCTGGTGGCAGGAGAGGCAGGCAGCGCGATGGGTCTCCGGCGTGGACGGCTTGTGCGGGTTGTGACAGGTCGTGCACGTCAACTTGCCGCCGCTCTTTTGGGCACACGCGCTCTGTGCGAGGCGGTCGCCGTGGCTCGCGATGCTGAACTCGGCGCCCCGGGGCCCGCGGTTCACGAAGATCGACATGTACTCGGCGAGCGGCGTGCGCGGGTCGTAGGCGTCCCAGGAGTGCCCGTCGAGCAGCACCCGCGCCTCACCCGCGAGGTGGCACTGCTCGCACACGCCGAGCTGCTCCGCCGGGGGCAGGCGCGCGGGGTTCAGGATCGTGGGATCGGGCTGCCCCGCGGGCGGCCCCTTGCCCGTCTCGCGCTGCGCGACGTGCGCGGCGCCGTCGCCGTGACAGCGCGCGCACGAGATGCCGAGCGCGATGGGCGACTGGTAGTTCGCCATGGTGCCCGGCACGATGGGCGTCAGGTCGTTGTGGCAGAACATGCACTCCGGCTTCACAGCGCGTGTGAACCGAAAGTGGTTCTTGGTCTCGTAGCCCGGGCTCATGTCCCAGATGCGCCGCCGCGAGTACCACGTGAGCGGCAGCTCGATGAGCTCGCCCTCGACCACGCCGAGATAGGTGCGCGTGTGGTTGCCCGAGCCGACGACGTAGTCGACCTGGACCTCGCGCTTGCCCGGGCGTCCGGGGAACGACTCCGACTGCCACCAGCGCCCCTGCGGGTCGACGTACGCTTGGTAGACCGCGCCGGTCTTGGGGTGGGTGACCGTGGCCTTTTTGGGGTCGAAGTCCTCGATGCGCTCGGCCTTCTCGGGCCGATAGAACGCGCGCCCCATGCCCGTCTCGGCGAAGTGGTCGGCCTGCTCGGGGTGGCAGCCGGCGCACGCCGCTACAGGGTCGGCGAGCCGCGACGCGGGGGCCGCGGGCGCGGCGCTCGACGGGACGCTCGCGTCCGGCGACACGGTTTGAGAGGGCGGTGCGGGCGGTGCGGGCGTCCTCGGGCGGTCACACCCTGACGCGATGGCGAGCGCCCACCCCGCGACGACGAGCGCGAGGCGCACCCACACGGCATTTTCGCGGCGACGCACGCGGACACGATAGCAATCGGCGGCGCGCTCGTCGATTGTCCGGTGTCATGAACGCCCCCGCCACCACCGACCGCTTGACGTCCCTTCAGGCAGCCGTGCGCGCCTTCGTTGAAGCGCGTGACTGGCGCCCGTTTCACACCCCGAAGAACCTGGCGACCTGCTTGAGCGTCGAGGCGGGCGAGCTGCTCGAGCTGTTCATGTGGACACGCGACGGCGACGGCCCGCACCCGCCCGGCGCGGGGCCGCCCGACCGAGCGCGGGTCGAGGACGAGGTCGCAGATGTGCTCATCTCGCTGCTCAACTTCGCCGAGGTGAGCGGGATCGACTTGGTCGCCGCGGCGCACGCCAAGCTCGAGCGATTAGAGTCCAAATACCCGGTGGCGCTCGCCCGCGGCTCGGCGGTCAAGGCGCCGGGGCTCGTCGGCGCGCGCCCCGATGGCGGCTGACCGCGAGCGCCGCGAGATGCGCTACTCTCCGACCCCGGACACCCCCACCGCGAGGCGCTGTCGATGAAGAACCCATTTCGCTGTGTCGCCCCCAGCGCGCTGATGCTCCTCGGCGTTGTCGGAGGCTTCGGCTGTAACGACGGGCCCGCCTCGGTGCCCGGCGAAGAGGCCCTGCCGCCTGCTGCGGACGCTCAGACGCCGCCCGACGCCGCTCCGCCGCAGGACGCCATTCCCCCGCAGGACATCGTCCCCCTGCCCGACGTCGACCCGCTGCCGTCGCTGTGCTTGGCGTCGCCCGGGGGTGAGGGGGTCTTTACGGAGGCCTCAGACAAGGTTGGCCTCGGCCGCATGGGCCTCGATGTCGAGGGGATTCGGCTCGCGGCGGTCGATCTCGACGACGACGGCTGGGACGATCTGGTCGTGCACAGCGGGCGCCCGCGCACGGCGAGCCCCGACGACCCGATGCCGTACGCGCTTCTGATGAACCGCGCGGGCGCGGATGGCAAGCGGACGCTCGTCGACGAGACGCGGGCACAGGGCTACAACTTCGACGAGCTCGAGGTCGATGGGCGGGTCGCGCACTTCGCTATCGCCGGCGACGTCGACAACGACGGCGACCTCGACCTGCTGAGCGCAGTGAACGGGGACGCGTCGAACGACACCGGCGCTCGCACTGTGCTCATGCTCAACACCGGCGCGGGCTATGTGCCCGCCCCGCGCAGCGCCCTCTCCAGTGAGGCGACCCTCGCGACGACGAGCGCCGCGTTCGTGGACTTCGACCGCGACGGCTTCCTCGACGTGTTCGTGGGCAACGGCTACCTGCAGTTCGGCAACTTGGGGACGACGCAGCAGGACCGCCTCTACCGAGGCCGCGGAGACGGCACCTTCGACGACGTGACCACGCAGGTCGGCTTGGAGACGCGGCCGCCGATCACGGGCGCAGGGCTAGACCTCGACGGCCTCAACCAAGGCCTGTGCCACAAGCCGACATACGGCGTCGCGGCGTGCGACCTCGACGGCGACGGTGACGGCGACCTGCTCTCAGTGAGCTACGGTCGACAAATGAATATGCTGTACGTCAACCGCGGCGGCGCGTTCGAGGACCAGAGCGCCCCGAGCGGCTTCGCGGCGGACGACAACCGCGACTTCGGGGACAACGAGTTCTACCGGTGCCACTGCGCGCTCACGGGCGACTGCCAGGCGGCGCCCGCCCGCATCCAGTGCACGAGCGACAACTGGAACGCCGGCATCGACGACCAACCGTTCCGGCTCGGCGGCAACACCTTCGCCGTCGCCTGCGCGGACGTGAACGACGACGGCCGCGCCGACGTCCTCACAGGCGCCATCAAGCACTGGCACATCGGCGACTCGTCCGATACGAGCACCCTACTCACCGGCCGGGGCGACGTCGACCGCGTGCAGCTTGAGCGCGGCGACAACCGCGCGCTTGGCCTCGCCCGCCGCTGGCGCACGCCATCGTGGAACGAGGGCGACATCTTCGCGGCCCTCTTCGACTTCGATCTGGATGGCCGCAAGGACGTCTACTGGGGGTCCACCGACTACCCCGAGACGCGCAGCTTCCTCTATCGCCAGCTCGACGACGGCACGTTCGACGAGGTGGGGGTCGACGTCGGCTTGGCGCACGACCGCGCCGCCGGCTTCGCACTCGCGGACTTCGACAGAGACGGCGACCTGGATGCGTTCATCGGCTCGAGCCAGCAGCGCTGCGGCGCGAACGACTCGCCGCCCTGCCCGTGGACGATGACCGGCCCGGACGTCTACTTCTTCGAGAGCACGGCCAGCGAGCACCACAACTGGCTGGCGATTGACCTCAACGGCTTGCCAGGCGCGGGCTCACCCGCCAACCGCGTGGGCATCGGCGCCAAAGTGAGCGTGACCGCGGGCGGTCGCACACAGCACTACGAGGTGACGGGCGGGCACGGCCACTTCGGGCAGCAGGACACCCTGCGCCTGCATGTGGGGCTCGGCACGGCCTGCGCGATCGACGAGGTCGCGGTCCGCTGGCCCGACGCCGCCGGCACGCGCACGGTCCACGCGGGCCTGCGTGCCAACACGTTCGTGACCCTCTCGCGTGACGGCCGCACCGAAGAACAGCCCGCGCGATGACCGAAGGCAGTGTCCTCAGGCCGGTCCTCAAGCTCTCGGCGCTCTTCGCCATCGGCTCGTTCCTGAACCTGGTGCCCTTCGTCGTGGACCGCCGGTTTGTCGGGCAGGTCGGCACAGACGCCCTCGCGGCCTTGGGCATCGCGAACGCGGCGCTCATGGTGCTCGTGACCTTCGCGCTGGGCATGGCGCTCGGCACGCTCTCGGGCGTCGCGCGTCGCATCGGCGCGGGTGACACCCAAACCGCGGCGCGCGTCGTGGTCCAAGGCCTGTACGTGGGCGCCGCCTTCGGCGCGCTGCTGCTCTTCGCAGCGTTCTTCGTGCCGGGTCCAGTGCTCGCGCTCATGGGCGCTGACCCTGGCGTCGCGGCCCCGGCGGCGGCCTACCTCGGCGTCACGATGGGCGGCATGGTCTTTCACGCGCCGCTCCTGATGTGCGCCTTCGCGCTCCAGGGCGCGGGCCTCGCGCGCGCAGCGCTCATGCTCTCGGCCATCCCTGCGTTGCTCCACGCGGCCCTCGACCCGGTCCTGATCTTCACGCTCGGGCTGGGCGCGGCGGGCGCGGCATGGGCGGGCGTCATCGCGCACGCCGTCGGTCTGGGGCTCGCCGCAGCGCTCCTGCGCCGCTCACCGCTGGCGCCCGCTCGGGGCGGCTGGCGATTCGACCGCGTGCTCGCCGCCGAGGTCGCCCGCGTCGGGATCTTTGGTTCGCTGGAGCAGGTCGTCCGCACCGTTGCCGGCTTTGGCTTGGTCTCGTTCCTGGCGCCGTTTGGCGCGGCGGTCCTCTCGGCGTGGTCATCGGGGCAGGTCGTGCTGATGGCGTTGATCACGCCGGGCATCGCGATCGGTCAGGCGACGGCCGCGCTCGTGGGTCAGAACCTGGGCGCCGGCAAGCCCGAGCGCGCGTGGCGCACCGTCTGGTCGAGCGTCGGGCTCTACGTCGCCCTCATGCTGGTCGCGTGCGTCGCCGTGTACGTGTCCGCCGAGCGGTGCATCGGCGCCTTCGACGCCCACTCCGAGGTGGTCGCAGAGGGCGCGCGTATGCTGCACACGGCGCTCTTGTGCTTCCCGTTCATCGCCGTCGCGATGGTGCTCAGCCGGGCGTTCGCGGGCGCCGGACAGACTCGGCCCGCCATGGCGATCGCGACCTTTGCGCACCTGGTCGTGCAGCTCCCGCTCGTCGCGTTCCTCACGCCCAAGACGGGCCCGAGCGGGGCCTACCAGGGCCTCGTCGCCGCGTTCGTCGTCCACGGTACCCTCGCGGCGGCGCTCTTCGCGCGGCGCTTCAGCGGCTGGCGTTCAGCGACGACGACCGCCTGACCGCGCCCACGCGCCGCGCAGGGCGATGCGCGCGCCCTGCCACATGATCCACAGGCTCAGGGCGACCCAGAGCAGCCCGATCGGCAGCGCCAGGAACGGCAGGCCAAGCGCGCCCGCCAGGATGCCCGCGTCTGTCCGCGAGGCGTCCCCGAGCAGGAAGTCCGCGAAGTCGTAGATGGCGTAGATGCAGAGCATCACGGCCAGCCCCGCGACGGCCGTCGGTAGCCACGTGTAGCCCTTGAGTGCGACGTGCAGCAGGCCGAAGCCCCACAGCAGGCCGAGCACCGCGCCGAAGGGGTTCGAGAACGGCACATAGACCGCAGTGAGCGCGACGAGGAGCACACCGAGTACACCCACAGCGGCGCGATGTGAGCGCGGCTTAGGCGTGAGCGCGAGCAACGCGCCGCCGAGCAAGGACGAGCCCACGTACCCCGCGCTGGACGTGATGATGACGCTGCCACCGCGGTAGATGACGTGCCCCGATTCGTCTGGGTTCACGACGAGCTGTACGACCTCGGCGCCCGTCAGGAGGGCCGCGAGGGCGTGCCCCGCCTCGTGGACGAGCACCACGAAGCACCGCAGCGGGAACAGCACGGGCGTGCGCCAGAGGACGAGCGCGAGGACCGCAAAGACGGCGAGCGAGAGCGCTCTGCGCTGGTCGGGGGTGAGCGCCACGCGGCGCACGCTGCCCCGCTCAGCGCGCCGGGTCAAGCGTGGCGCGGCACGCGCTTGCCTTCTCGGCGGGGGACGCAGACGGTCAGCAGCCCCGGCGGCTCCCCGGCGCGAAGCCGCCCACGGCGCAGCCCAGCAGCCCGGGCATCACATAATGCTCGCCCAGGCAGTTCCCCGCGGCGCTGCGCGCGCCGCAGGCCTCTTCGTGCCGTTCGAGCCGAGCGCGCTCAAAGTACTGGACGCGGCGCCGCACGCCGTCGAGGACGAGGTCCACCTCCGGGGTCAGGGGGTAGCCGAAGAGGGCCAGGCTCTCCTCGGGGCTGACCTCGACCCGACGGTCGAACGCGCGCCCGTGCCTCTGCCAGTAGGTGAGCAGCTCGCCGCAGACCCAGTGGCCCTGCGGGGGCGCCGCCGAGGGTCCCAGGCACTCGCACGCTCCGCGGCGGGTGCCCGGCGCGCAGGCCTCCCATGCGTCGGGGTCGTGGCCTGCCTCGAGCGCGGCCGCCCGCCCGAGCTGCCCCAGGCTGACTGCATAGCGGGGATCGGCGGCGAGCTCGGGGTGGTACTCCATGCGCTGGCGTTGAAGCCATTGCCCGAAGAAGGTGTACCCCGAGGACGGGTCCGTGAGGCAGCCGGCGGGCTCGAGGGGGAACCCGAAGGTCTCGCGGCCGCCGTCCCGGTCGAAGACCTGCGCAAACAGGCCGGGGAGGCAGTGCCCGGTCTCGTCGAAGCAACGCCCCAGGCCGGCCGCCGGCGCTGCGCAGGTCCCCCCGCGCTCGACCCGCCCGGCCGCCGGCCCGCCCCCCATCGAGAGGGCCCGGAGTGCCTCCCACGGGTTCACGTCTGGGCCGCCGCCGCCGTCCGGACCGCCCGCGCGGTAGGGTACCAACCACTCCGAAGCGAAGGCCGCGTTGCCGAGCGTGAAGTACATGGCCCCCAGCAGGTTGTGCCGGCCCGGCGTCTCGTTCCAGGCGTCGATCGCGCGATAAGCGTCGGTCAGAAACCGCGCGAGCCGAGGACGCTCCTCGGCGCGCCGGGCGTCCGGGGCGGCGTGGACCAGCGCGCTGAACTCGGTCAACAGGAGCGGCGTGCGGGCGTGGCCGAGCGTGTCCACGGCGTCCACCTGCTCAAAGAGCGACGCCCGAAAGACGTCCAGCGCCTCCCGGCCGCCGTTGTCCTGGGGCCGCAGCCACCCGCCGTAGGCGTGGAGGGCCAGGCCGTCGATCTCCGCAGGCGCAAGGGTCGTCAGGAGCGCGCGCATCGTCTCCTCGCCGCTCGCCCGCCGGGCCGCGTCGGCGGGGCCGGGGGAGACAGCGCCCAGATACAGGCGGTCAGCCTCGTGCCCGGGGACGCTGCGGATCCGCGCGCGGGTCGCCCGGTAGACCGCGGCGATCCAGTCGGTGGGCATGCGGGCGTCAGGGAAGGCCTGCGCCTCAAGGGCCAGGTTGAACTCGTTGCCGAGGACAAAGGTGTGCACCGCCTCGGCCCCGGGCGCGCGCAGCAACGCCTCGACTGCGTCCAGATAGCAGCCCAGGTGGGTCCCTCCGTCGCGAGAGGGGCCGAAGACCCCGGGCGCGTCCAGCCGTGTGAGACACCAGCCCACCTCGCCCGGGGGTGGGAGCGAGGCGCCCGCCGTGGGCGTGCCGTCGGCCCACGCGCTGGCCTGCGGACGCGCGTAGTCGAGGCGCAGCACGGGCACGAGCCCGGCGGCCGCCGCCCGCGCCGCGCCCGCCGCCTCCGCCCCGATCCAGTCCAGATCGGTCGAGTACACGACACGCATCGCGAGCCCGCCCGCCGGCAGGACCTCGCGGGCGAGCGCGAGCCCCTCGGGCGTGAAGTCCACGTCGTGCAAGCCCATCAGCCGTGCCTCGCCCTGGGCTGGGCGAGACGGCGGAGCCCCCGTCGGGCCCGAGATGGGGTCGGCAGGCAGGTCAGAAGGCACAGCCTCGGCGTCGGCGGCGAGCGTGAGGGCGTCCGGCGACGACGCGTCGGCGTCTGGGGCGTCGTCTGCGGTCAGGACCAGCGGCGCCGCGGTGGCGTCGCGGCGCGCGGGCGAGTTCGCGGGCTCGGGGAGGTCCCCGCGGGCGCACCCCAGGCAGGTCAGCGCGAGCGCGAGCGCGATGGCCGCGACGAGGACAGGGGGAGACGTTCGAGTTGCCATGGCGGCCTCCGGTTGAGACCGGGGCAACCTATTCGAACGCGTCCTCGGCGGCGTTCACGGCCGCGCCAAGGGGTGGTCCCCGCGCGCCAGCCGAATCGCCGAGGGTGAGCGCCCGGTCGCCGCCCGCACGGCGCGTCCCATGTGCTGCACCGAGGCGTACCCCGCGTCCAGGGCGACGCGGGTCAGGCTCGCGTCCGTGGCCGCGATCTGCGCCAGGGCCGTCTCCAGGCGCACCGCTGCCTGCTCTGCCCGGAGCGACGTGCCCGCCGCCTGCAGTGAGCGTTGCAGCGTGCGCAGCGAGCAACCGAGGGCCGCCGCCATGCTCGCCGCCTCCGCTTCGGGCGACCGGCGGAGCAGAACCCGGACGCGAACCGACAACGAGACCGGCTCGTCGAGGGCCTGCACCGCCACCGCCAGCGAGGCCTCGAAGGTCGCCTCGGACAGCCCCAGGAAACGCAGCCCTGCGGGCACGTCCTCGACCACGGACACCGGGAAGGGCGCACGCATGACCCCGAAGAAGCCGGCCACCGCCGCGCCGGCGAGCCCGGGCGCGCAGACTACCGCGAGCCGCGTCACGCGCTCGGCCAGGCGGGTCCGGTGCGTCCGCACGTAGTTCTCGAAGTGCGCGAAGGCCTCCGGCTCGACGGCGTCGAGGCCGCGGACGTCCACGAGGGAGGCGTGCGGCGCCACCCCCGGCCCTAGCTCGGTGGCGAGCGCGGCCACGAGCTGCTCGACCGCGTCCGCGCGCGGCGCGCCCGCGAGCGCGAACCCCCACAGCGCGGGCGAGTGGCAGTAGGCCAGCCAGCCCGCGCCCGCCAGGAACCGCCCCGTGGACGCGCGCGCGTAATCCGGAAGCGCAGCCGCTCGCTCCATGGGCGGAGCTTACCACGGTCCGGGCTGGCCAGAGCGTGCTGGCTTACGGCGGGTCGAAGTAGACACCGCGGACCCAGCGCGGGCCGGCGAAAGACGTGCGGGCGTGCAGCATCCGATGGTTGTCGTCGAGCACAAAGTCGCCGGGGCCAAGCAAGAACCTCAGGTGGTGCGCGGGGTCGTGGACGATCCGTTGGAAGCGCTGATAGGCGCGGTAGAAGGCCTCCATCTCGTCGAACGGACGTCGGTGCGGCGCGAACGTGAAGTCGCTGTGCCTCACCTGCGCAAGCGCGCCCTCGGCGTCGAGCCGGAAGAGCGGCGCCTCAACCCGGCTCTCGAAGCGCTGCTGGCGACGGTGAAAGACCACGGGGGTGGTCGTGAGCCGCTCGTAAGACGGCCGGTCGACGGCGCGCAGCCAAGCCCAGGCTGCGGCCGCGTCGGCGATCAGGTTCTCCCCGCTCGTGGTCGCCGCGCGCATCGCGTGCAACAGTGGGTAGCGCGGCGGGGCGTCGATGAAGGGCTGGTCGGTGTGGAGCTCGACGGGCGCGTCGGTGTAGCCGAGCTGGTCCGTGTTCTGGTTCGTCGTATTGTCGGTCCTCAGGTCTTCGATGCGCCCGAAGTGGGTCGAGCGCACGCTCAGACCCTCTGCAGCGAGCGCGTCGATCAGCGCCTCGGTGTCCAGGCCCGCGTCGCGCACGACCACGACGCCGTGCGCGCTGCGGAGAGGATCACAGGCTCAAGATCGCTGCTCGGCGGTGCCACATCTGCGCCCGCTTTCGCCCCACTCGATGTGCACCGTACCCGCGTCGAGGCGCACCGAGCGCGGCACAACCTCGAGCGGCACCCGCCGCGCGTCCAGGGTGCGCTCCCGGGTCAACGGGTGGACCTCGCGCGGGCAGTTGTGACGCAACCAGAACCAGTGAAATCGAACCCCGCGGTCGGACGCGCTCGGCCGCAGTCGCAGGTGGTCCGCAAAGACTTCGATGGTCGCCACTTCGCTCATCTCTTGTGCCTATTGCACAGTGCGCCGCAAGAACTGCAGCAGGTCCATGCGGGTGATCAGGCCGAGGAAGCGTCGCTCGTCGACGACCAACGCCACATGACCCGCGTCGAAGACCGGGAACAGCGCCTCGAGCGGCGCGTCCGGCGCCAGCGTCTTGAGCGCTGTCGTCATCACGCGCGCCACGGGCGCGGCGAAGACCGTGCGGTCGCGCGCCGCCGCCACGAGCAGGTCGGACTCGTCCAGAAGGCCCACGATCTCTTCGCCCTCGAGCACCGGGAGCTGTGAGACATCGTGCAGCTTCATCAGCCGCCACGCCCGCTCGAGCGTATCGCCGGGCGCCACCGAGACCAAGCCCGCGCGCCCTGCGCCCGCTTGAATGTGCGGCCGACCGATCACGTCGCGCAGGTCACCGAGCGAGGCGCCTCGCAGGAAGCCTTGGTCGCGCATCCAATGGTCGTCGAAGACCTTGCTCAGGTACTTGTTGCCGCTGTCGCACGCGAAGGTCACGACCCGCTTCGGGGTCGTCTGCGCACGGCAGTAGCGCAGGGCCGCGGTGAGCAGCACGCCCGTGGACGAGCCCGCGAGCACCCCCTCCTCACGCAGGAGCGTGCGCACCGTCTCAAAGGCCTCGGCGTCCGAGACCGTATAGCTCGCCCGCACGCGGGATACGTCGAGCAGCGGGGGAATGAAGTCCTCCCCCACCCCCTCGACGAGCCAGCTCCCCGCCTGGCCGTGTTGGCCTGTCTGCACGTACTCCGCGACGATCGAGCCCTCTGGGTCAGCCAAGACCATCTCGAGGTCGGGCTGGACCCGCGCGAAGAACCGGGAGAGCCCAGTCAGGGTGCCACCGGACCCCACACCGACGACGACGGCATCGAGGCGGCCGTCGAGCTGGGCCCAGAGCTCGGGCCCCGTCCCGCGCTCGTGGGCGAGCGGGTTGGCGGGGTTCTCGAACTGGTTGACGTAGTAGCCGCCGCGCTCCTGCGCGAGGCGCTCGGCCAGGTCCTGATAGTACTCAGGGTGCCCCTTGCCGACGTCGGACCGTGTGACGACCACCTCAGCGCCGAGCGCGCGGAGGTGCAAGACCTTCTCGCGGCTCATCTTGTCGGGCACGACGAGCAAGAGGCCGTAGCCCTTGCGTGCGGCCACCTGCGCCAAGCCGAGCCCGGTATTCCCGGCCGTCGCCTCGACGATCAGCGCCCCCGGCGTGAGGCGGCCGTCTCGCTCGGCGGCCTCGATCATCGAGAGACCGATGCGGTCCTTGATGGACCCGCCGGGGTTCTGGCTCTCCAGCTTCAAGAAGAGCGAACACGGCCCCGTATCGAAGCGCGTGAGCTGCAGAACAGGCGTAGCGCCGATGAGGGCCACAGAGGAGTTCGGGGGCG